>Ga0222715_10000058_pt1 | contig 113725 bp, 156 predicted proteins | sample C33_9DmetaG_FD_165056 | JGI IMG/M metagenome (GOLD analysis project Ga0222715, IMG submission 165056) | Estuarine water microbial communities from San Francisco Bay, California, United States - C33_9D | ecosystem: Environmental > Aquatic > Marine > Unclassified | place: USA: California...
AGATCCGCAACTTCAGCAGCAAGTTCTTCGAGACTAATCATAATTTATTCAAGTTTTGGAAGGGAGAGAGAGTTTTTGTAAAAAACGAAAGCATGGACGCGACTTAGGGAACCGAAAATTATATTTATTTCCAACCTTTTGATTTAATCCATGTAAATCTATCGTTATTACCTCTACGGTTCTGCAAAGCGCTTTTACCCCAACACCGCGTTCCAGCCCGCGAACAAACTACACCCGCACATCCGTTATCATTTTTACATCGCTCAAGAGCATCAGCTCTATTTTTTACACCCGCGAACAAACCTCCAACTTCTTGGTACCAAATATCATAGTGGGAATGATCAGTTTCGGGTTGGTAGTTCCAATTTGTGAATCCATATACCGGGGTGCGACACCCAGTTTTAGGATTACTATCCTTAAACGCACATCCAACCATATGAACATCGTCAGTTCCATTTCCTTCGTATTTACCAGAGGTCCTATAGAAATAACATGAGTTTTTATACCTTGCGTCGGGATGTGACGCGTTTCGATGCCCCCAAGAAGCAAATCCATTAGATATTGCATGATTTCTACACCAGTTTGGATCGGATATGTTAAATTTTTCACCAGCCCATTCCGCTCCCGAGGGATAATATCCCGGTACAGCGGCATATGGAGCAGCTCTCGCAAAGTTTTTACCACGCATTGTAGCTTCAGCTTGAGTTAACCGTGTTTGCAACTCAGTGACTTTTGTTGCAACATTTTTAGCTTCAGCGATGGCATCCTTAGCTTTCTTTTCCGCAGCGGCAACTTTTTCAGCTGCTTCGTCGGAGAGTTTCTTTTTCTCATCAGCCAACTTTTTAGCATTGGCATCATTAGTTTCATTAGCTTTCTTCATGGCTTCCGCGGCTTCTTTCTCTTTGATTGCGGCGTCAGCTACAGTGTTTTGTGCTTGTCGTTGCAATTCCTTGGCATCGCGCACGCGCTTAGCCGCATCCGCCAATTCAATATCAATACGGGCTTGAGCCTTTTTAAGCATTTCTTCATTAGCCTTAAGAGTAGCCTTTTGGGCTTCAATATCAGCCTTAAGCTTAATTTCTCGTTTCGCTTCTTCGGATTTAGCTGCCTCTAAATCTGCTTGTGCCCTGGCTTGCAATTCTTTCAATTTACTTGATGTATCAGCATCTTTACTACCCAACATAAAATAAAAACTACCAGCCATAACACTTATCACACAAAGGAAAAATACTACAATATAGAGTGTAGTCTTTCCACCTGAGGATGTCTGAATAGGGGTTTGTTGAATTGGATTAAAACTTATTGTATCCATATTTATATTGTATGGATAAAATAAATCTGACTTTACTATTTAATTAAAATTATGATTTACGCTTCATCGTCAGCGTCTTCACCTTCTGAAGCTGGTCCCATAGTTCCTGTAACTTCCGAGGATGAAGTAGATTCAACTTCTTTCAAAAAGTCAAGGAGTTCTTGTTCGCTAGCCGCTTCATAACGTTCTGTGCGAATACGACCCATCAAAAAGAGAAGAACGACTGCAACTAAGGCACCAAGTCCAATGTACATCGCAATTTGTTGCTGGTTCTTCATAGTGTTTTATAATTGATGAGATTTTATTTTATGGCAACATTATTTGCGCCTTGTCAAGTAAAGTAATTGGCGCAAGTTCATTATATGTGTAGTACTTCACAGAGATGCCAAACTTTTGGCGCATCTTGTCATTTACATACGTATTGATAGTTGTCTTCCAACTTCCTGGGGAAGTTTCAAAGAAATATATACCACGATACACTTGTGAATAATTGTTAAACTTTCCACCTTTAAAAATTTCATTCAACCAAAACTCTTTGACCGCTGAAATTGATGGTTTGATGACCTGGTCACTTTCAATGAGATCGATCACATAGTAGCCATTCTTTTCAAGAATAATATTCGCCTGGACGTATGGGTAATACGCAATGTATGCTTCAAAATCAGTCAAACTTGGCAAAGTGAATGTGTTCCCACGAGAATTGGGTGGGACTGGATGACTATGATATATTATATAAGAGTCAAGTTCATTCAATTTAGGAGTAACTTTTGTGAAAGATCCATTGGTACTCACAGTCGGTGTATTAAATTTCACATAACCTCGTGTATTGCTAACAGTAAACCTGGCTGAACCGACGTATTCGGCTTGGTTTTTATCAGTTTGTACAGATATCTTCTTAAAATCATCTACAAGTTTTCTACTCAATCTAACACCTAAAGATGGTTGAGAAATGCCTGTGATAGTGCCAAAGTTGTATTCATTTCTAGGAACATTAAGCTTTCTCGCAAGGTTTCTCGCCAGTCTATTGACGGCACTATCAACTTCCAATTTAATCCTCTTTGCTGGTGGCAAATTGGTATTGGCTGTGACCGATCGGGGTCTTCTGTCGGGCATCTTACTTTAGATCAATATTTTTACTGGGACGAAAATCAACAACTTCAAACGGTTTTTTGAGAAGAGATATCGCGAAAAGTACGGCTGTAAGAGATACATTTATGAATGTTCCCGTAGAACCATCGTGTATAAAGGCTTTTAATTGTTGTAAGTCATACAATATCAGTAAGTTTGTTACAACAATTAAGAGGTTGAGTATTCGTTCCATATTTGTACTTAATTTTTTACAAGTCTATGCGCTACTTAGGCTTTCGTGGAAAATTTCACAGAAGTTTTGAAGCTTTGGGAGGATTTCATCCTTCCATTTTGGATAATCCCGTTGAATGAGATAGGACTTGGATTCACCCTCATAGGTCTCCACGAGGCGACAGTACTCCACATCTCCAAGCATTTCCAGGTAGACTCTACATTGGACCTCTTCGTAATCCCTCACCTTATTGAAGAATCCATTTGCGCGGTTTTTAATTTCCACAAGGGTTCGCGATCCGTCCTCGTTCGTTTGTATGCGATCCACGCGTCCTACAATTTGATACAGCGTACCCTCCAAAACACATATATCATACTTGTAAAAGGTCTCATCCTCATGGAGGTTCGCAGCCATCTTGTCGGTTTGAGCCGTCTTCTTTTCATTACGAGTCCCGTGGTTCGTCGCGAGGGTCTTACGGATGTGCTCTTTGGCTTGAACCATCTGCTGTGGCAACAAGCCTGAATGCTCAATTTGATGGAAAAGCTTTCGGGTTTCCTGTTGAACATCTACGGAGGTCTCACTCTTGAAACTCTCGGCTTCCTGAAGGATCTTCTTGGTACTCTCAAGGGAATTGAGAGCAATGAGCGCTTCCTCCTCCTTGGTCTGACCCTCAAAAGTTTGGGGGCTGTACTTCTTCCAGAGTTCACTAATGAGTTCTTGAGGTCTCTTGTACTGGTTAATACCAATCGCAGAAGCCACAGATGATGCCCCAATGATCACCTTTGGGATAGGTAGGGGTTTGAGGACACGCTCACCCTGTCCAAGAAGGTGTGGGTAGACCTTGCCACACGCAATTGAGTCTGCGAGAGAGTTGTGTGCGTTATCAAATGCTTCACCAAAGATGTCCTCATACAATTTTGTGAGTTTGATTGGACTCATGAACCTCTCTTTGTACATCTCAAGGGTACAGCGAACAACAAAATCGTCAAGTTGTGCCGTATTCAATCCATTACGAAGCATTTCAGATTGAAGAACGCTGATGTCAAAGTTTGCGTTATGTGCGACAAGAGTCTTCGTACGAGGTCCAATGAAGTCCATGAAGTCCCAAAAGACTTCAATGAACGGACGCCCCTCCTTGATCGCCCTCTCGTGTGTGATTCCATGAATGGCTGTGGAGTCCTCACCAATTTGGAAGTTATCTGGTCGGATGATAGCATCAAAAGTCTTGATGATACGACCCCTTGAACTGAAACGCGCGGCACTGAGACTGACTGCGCGACAGTTATCAAAGTTTTTAAGGTTTTCGGGTGTTACTTTAGAGACGCGACGTCCTTTGGGGAGACCTGAAGTCTCAAAATCAAAAGCGATGTAGTTCAGACACGCCATCTTTAGTTAACTGTATAGAAACCATTGTCTTTATCTGACTTAGGCATTGCCATAGCAAGCCAAGACCCCACACCGATACCAGCGCCTGTTAGGGAGGTGAGAGAAATTACGGAGAGAGTTGTGAAGATATGGCGTTGCATTTACATTACATATGATTAATAATACGGTAATGAATCTCACCGACCGACCAGATAATACCGGAGATTGAGATCGCGCTACGGAGAGTTTCAAGAAGCGAATTCATTTTGATTTTTCAACGACGAAGATTTACTTAGGTAATTTTTGCTTTTCCTTCATGAGTCTATTTCTTTCCCTCATTTTCTCGCGGTGTGCGATGAGTCTCACCTTCTTTTCAGCAATCTCTTTCTGTTTTTTATTTTTATTTGAATTTTTATAATTATACGTATTACACACATTCTTATTCACCGGACCACAACTTTTACGATTAAGCTGTTTCTCGGTCTGTATACGTGATAGGGGGTCCCCACACCACTTATTCTTGAGTTTATCGCAAATAGACATCATACTACTACTTGTGATTTTTTTTCACAGGAGTCTTTGTTCCATTTCAATGGGTTACTTAGGATGACTTTATCGTTCAACGCATTTAAATCCAAGTCTACATCCTTTGATGTATTTTTTAATATCTTCTGAAAAGTCATCCAAATGTTCATGTTTGATATCCCATGGAAATCCATCCATAATCGCTTCCTGTATTTCATTTGCCCATGCGACATTTTCACCTTTTACAGATTTTTTGATATTATCATAAAACGACGGAAGATCATCATCGCTTATGTAATAATTTATACGTAGAAACAATTGCTTGTACCTTGGATCAACCCACCACGGAAATTCAACATCATCCTCAGATTCAATCCCAGTGATATCATCACGAATGAAAAACAAATTACCTGTAGTGCATAAAAATCGATAACCCTTTTCTTTAGCAAGTTGTTTGATCAAAAATGGACTAGCGCCGTGACCATCATAATGATCATTCTTTTCCCATAGTGGAGATGAATTTGATGGTTCGATAATGACAATTTTTGGTCTCACCTTTTCAAGACCCTTCCAAATTTCATAATCAATACTATCAACGTCAATACTCAAAAGATCTAAGTCTTCCGGAAAACCGTTATCCAAAATAAGGCTGTCAAGATTGGTCGCGGAGACAAACTCACAAACAGGGGTTATAGTTGGATATTCCTTTTGGGTCTCGAGAAGATCCTTGTACTTTTCTTCATCACCTTCAATGTAGAGAGCTTTCCAGTTCTTTTCCTTTACAAGGTTGAAAGTGTTTGAACAATACTTACCATCCCACGCACCAAATTCACAGCAAGTGCCACAATCAATACCCAACTTATCCATAATACATTTCAAGACGCCATCTTCACCATTATCCGAATAAATGTTATCACGGTTTTCTAATAACATTTATTAACTAATCGTGTGTTATTTTTAAGTATCACATCCGATTTCCTCTGCGAATCGGGTCATTCTTTCCTTGTCGCATTCGCACTCCACGTAGTCACACTCACCTTTCACAAGGTCACAGTATTCGCACACCACAGTCTCATCGTGTTCGTGGGGTGCCAAGTAGTCTTCCCGCAATTCTTGGGCAACAAAGACTCGCATAACTTCGTCCATCCCTTCCACAATTTTTTTCGCCTTCTTTTGGAAATCTTCGTAGATCTTGAACTTGGTCTTGGTAAGTTTCTCGGAGAGGGCGATGAACGCCTTGGCGTCCGTAGCATCTTCGGGTTTTTTGAGGGACTTCACACGGGCTTTGAGAGCCTCTTCGTATTCTTCAAAAAAATCGGGTTCGTCGTCGTCAGACCCACTTTCGTAGTTGCGAGCCATTTAGGTTAGGGGAGGGGTTCGTTTTTAAGTTTATCTTTTTCTAAGAGTACCAATTCTCTGTGCAGTTTTACCCATTGTAAAAGTCTTACCAAAATTATTGGCTTCTATAAGGATTTGATTCACAGTATTTTGTTTATTATCATAACGCTTGACAAGACCATTTATCACAAAATTTGGAAGATTTTTCTTTTTAAGATTTTGGATTAATCTATTACGTTTGTTATTTACTTTTATCCTTTTCACTGATTGTATGTCATTATTATTGTTATTGGAATTATTTGAAGAAGCGGTTACAAAACTTCTCGTGTTGTTATTTGCATTAGTCATAACAGTATTTACCGTTCTCGGTGTTTGTGGTTTGAACTTTGGTGATCGTGTGCTATTTGCGTTAGCACTTTGTGGTTTGAACTTTGGTGATCGTGGTGTTTTTCGTCCGAAAAGAGTAGCAAATCGGTTCAATAAACCAGATTTTTTCTCATTATTTGAATTTCCAGAACCTTCACGAAGTGATGTAGGTCTATATTTAGAATTGGAATTAGAATTAGAACGATTGCTTTCAGTCAAAACTTTGATATTTGTGTTTGGAACATTTATGACCCTGGTCGGTGCAGCATTTGCAACTTGTAGAATATCATTCATTCCATACAAAAAAGATCTCTGTTGTGCAGAAAGAACCAACCACAATTTTGGTGTGACAGGTCTTGGAGAACCATGGGAACACATAAATACAAACATGTTCGCGAGCATGGCATCGCCAGTCGTGAGACAGAAGTTATGATTACTCACATTGTTCTTCTTGATATGATTGATCGTAGAAAGTGCTTGTAAAAAGTCACCGAAAAACTTTGACAACTTATCAGCAGAACTACCGTTTGAAGCTTTACCCTTTGAAACTTTAGCTCCAAGGCGGTATGGTTCTTGACTACTTGGATTAAAAACACGAATGGCATACCCACGCTTGTCTCTCTTTGGACCAGCTTGTTTCGTGTAATAAACATCAATTATAGTTTCACCATAGTCATGTTTAATGACAAATTTGGGTTTATAGTAATTCCATGTGAGTCTTGATGTAATTCTGTTTGCAGCAGTATTACCGACAACACTTGAATTAGAAGTCACGGCATTCATCAAGTATTTACTATCTTCTTTGGCACTATCAATGAGCATGTTCTTACCAGGATCCAAAAGGTTTGCAACTGACACAAATGGGTAGAGTAGCTTAGCCTTGCCACCATTTGGAAGATTATATCTGGTTCTTGAAATATTGAGAGTTGCTGTGTGCTTCTCATCTTCTTGATCAAGAGCAAGGAATAAATTATTTCTATCCTTCAAGAAATTTTCATCAATTTGAGCATACGCAACTGAAATCCCCTTGAACATATCCGGAATATTCTGATAGATAGTTGGCAAATTAAATTTAATCGCCTTTTCCATAGATCCATATTTTTTACCGTTTGTATTCGTAGCATTATTCACAATATACTCAATCTTCTTAATGAACTCGGTGCGCTTTGGTTTGAGTTCTCTACCAAACATTATATACACGGGTGATCGCACTTGCTTACCACCTCTTCCCCACGAAGCTTTGCAGTATTGTGCAAATGTCATACTTTGTGGTATAGTTGAATCATGCTGCATATCAAGATACATGAGGTATGCAAAGTTTATTACATCATCACCCTTCAAAACAAACTTTTCTTCGACTTTTGAACCTCTCAATAAATCCCTTGAAAATAGATTGATGTGTTTTTGAATTATTTGTTTAGCTTCATTAATAGATTTACCCCCAAAAAGTTTCATTGTAAATTCATTGTTGGATGTTTCGTCGTAGAATGAAATTATAAAATCGTGTAAGTCTTGATTACCTCTGGTGATTTCACCCACCAATTTATCGAGTTGATCAATGAGTTTCTTTTGTTGGACTGATAAAACATTAATGGGAATGTTCGTTTTTGGGCGTACTGCAGTCTTAGCTTTAGGTCTGGGCTTTGCCGCATTTGCAGCCTGTTCACTTTGAAGTCTTTGAATGGGCTTTGTATTTCGCCGAGTTCTCTTCATATCTACTATACCCACTCAAAATAATTTGGTTAAAGACACCGTGAGCCCATATATAAATGAACATGAAAGCTGCTATCGTGACAGGTGCGTCGGGTCAAGATGGGTCTTATTTGTGCGAACTCCTACTGGAAAAGGGGTATGATCTCAAGTGTCTCGTGAGACGCGGGAATAACACAAACCCTCGTATCCAACTCTACGAGGGTGATGTCCTTGATCAATCAATCATTCATAAAATGATCCGTGACTGTGAAGAGTATGACAGAATTGAGATTTATAATTTGGCGGCTCAAAGTCGCGTACATACATCTTTCACGTGTCCAAATTATACATTTGAGACAAATACAACTGGTATTCTGAATATTCTTGAGGGTGTGAGACAAAGTAGGTATCCATCAAAATATCGCATATACCAAGCCTCTTCATCGGAGATGTTTGGTAAGGTTAAGGAGTCACCTCAAAATGAGGAGACACCCTTCTATCCACGCTCTGTCTATGGTGTGTCAAAGGTTGCGGCACATTGGCTTGTGAAGAATTACCGAGAATCGTATGGACTGTTTGCGTGCTCGGGGATTCTCTTCAATCACGAGTCACCTCGGCGTGGCACAGACTTTGTAACAAAGAAGATCACGGATGGTATCAAACATATACTGAAAGGTGAAATGGAATTCATTGAATTGGGTAACATCAATGCGGAGAGAGATTGGGGTCACGCAAAAGACTACGTTGAAGCCATGTGGCTCATGCTTCAACAAGACGTGGCGGACGAATACGTCGTAGCAACGGGTGAGACGCACTCTGTGAGACAGTTCATTGAATTGTGTCTCAAAGAAGTTGGTAAAGAGATTAGATGGGAGGGTGACGCGGAAAATGAAGTCGGTATAATGGATGACAAAGTAATCATTAAGGTGTCCCCAAAGTTTTATCGTCCATGCGAAGTAGATACAGTTATCGGCGACGCATCAAAGATTAGGAATATTGGATGGATTCAAAAAAATACTATTCATGACTTGATTAGGGACATGATGCGTTCATAAGCCTTCTCATAATCAATTTCCCACCAGGTTCCGTGAAAGACCTTCTTAAGAAATGGTGGAACATCTGTATAGTCAATGGGGACTTCATTTGATGGAAGTGTAATCCATGACTCATCCTTGATATGAACAAATACACCTTGATCATGGGCAATTACAGGTTTCTTGAAGTACTGGGCTTCTAACATTGGCAATCCAACACCTTCACCTCTTGTAAATGACACAACATAATCACAAATATTGTAAAGACCAGCCAACTCATCTAAACTAATCTTATCAGTGACATATTTTATGTTCGGACTGTCGATCAACCCATCTCTATTATTTGTCTTCATAATGAGACGATGTTCAGTGCCTTCAAGAGCTTTCGCAAATGTATTCACCAAATTAATGGTATTTTTGCGAACGTCATTCGTACCCACGTAGAGGAATACAATCTTATTTGGATTCCGTCGCTTCATGACGACTATAGGTTTTTTGGTCACAAGAGGTGATGTATACCAATTCATAGCTTCACAGTTAACCCCATGCTTCACAAGGATATCCTTCAGGTAGTCAAATGGAACCACGACCTTGTCAAAGAGCTTCATGTGTTCAATTATTTCGGGATGGACATCCGAAGTTTCAAACATTGTATAGAGTTGAACTTTCTTTTCGGGTACATGTTGAATCCATTGCGACCACATGGGATAGGTCTCAATGAGTTCAGAAATCGTACAGAGATCTGGGGTATCATCGTCTGGTTGATCAAGGTGCTGCTTCAAGAAGAAGCGTCCATAGATCTTTCCAAACTTCATTTGTAGTTATTCAAGTCTTATCTTTAATCAAAATCTAAACTATCAAGGTCTGATGTGCGTCGAACTTTACATGTACCACACACAAGTTCATAGACCCATTCACCATCAACGATCTCCTCATCGATGAGCTTATCCTTGAGAACCTCCAACTCACGTTTATGTGTTCCTATGATAGCCTTTGCTTCCTCGTAGCATTCATCAACAAGTCGGTCAATTTCCATATCCACGAGACGCGCGGCTTCACCAGACATACTGCGATAGTCAAAATTGTATGTACCAAACCCATATGTTGTTAGCATTTCACGGGCAATCATATAGACTTGTGCAAAGTCACCAGATGCGCCCGTCGTAATACGATCTACACCATAAATGATTTCCTCTGCCGCCCGACCACCGAGAGCCACTGTGATTTGGTGTGTGAGATATTCCTTGGTATACATCGCCGACTCGGCATTCTCGTCTGATGGTTGAAAGAATGTCACACCACCCGCATCACCACGGGGAATAATAGAAACCTTACGCACGATGTCGTAGTCTGGGAGAATAGCACCCACAATAGCGTGTCCAGCCTCGTGATACGCCACAAGTTCTTTCTTTCGTGGAGAGAATTTGGTATCACCCTTTGCACCCACGACAATACGTTGATAGACATTTTCCACAATGTCATTTGTAATAGTGCCATTGCCATCACGCACTGCACGGATGGCGCATTCATTGAGAAGGTTGGCCAAGTCCGCACCAGAGAAACCTATGGTTTGTTTCGCAATAGATCGTAGCTTTACATCATCGGATAACTTCTTGTCACGAGCGTGAACACCCAAAATCTTCTCACGACCTCGCACACTTGGAAGAGACACGGTAATCTTCCGATCAAAGCGACCCGGTCGGAGAAGTGCGTCATCAAGAATATCAATTCGGTTAGTGGCTGCAATAACAACAATACCAGTCTCATTATCAAAACCGTCCATTTCTGTAAGAAGTTGATTAATAGTCTGCTCACGCTCATCATTCGCTGGCATACCACCCACACTACGCTGCTTACCAACGGCGTCAATCTCATCAATGAAGACAATACAAGGCTGGTTCTCACGAGCGACTTCAAAGAGATCACGAACGCGTTTGGCACCCACACCAACGAACATCTCAACAAAATTTGCAGCGGAGCATTGGATGAAAGGAACATTAGATTCACCCGCAATGGCGCGGGCAAGAAGAGTCTTTCCAGTCCCAGGCTTACCCGCGAGGAGAGCACCTCGTGGAATCTTGGCGCCACTCCCAAAGTAACGTTCGGGGTTCTTGAGAAAATCAACAATCTCCTCAAGTTCATCTTTTGCGGCATCAATACCTTCAACATCACTGAAACGAGTTGTGATTTCCTTTTCGGCGTTGAAGTCTTGATTCTTTAGGAATGGATTACCCATTGGACCTGCGTTACCTGGACCACCCAAAAAGCTTCTGAAAACGAAAAAGATAAAAGTCAAAAGAAAAAAAACTGAAATTGTATCTGAAATTGAAACATCCGACTTCATATCAATGCGAACATTAGCATCACTTTCAGAAATAGTGTGCCACAAGTCTTGGTTTTGAATGATCTGAACGTCCCCGTAGTTCCCTTCATTGTCTTCAAAAGCTGCGATATTTTGGTTTGGTCGGATAAGAACTTCTGGGAGTTCGTTATTCTTGAGACCCTTCACAAACTCACTATACGTTCGTGGTTGATATGTTCGCGCCTTCTTTACAAGATTAACCGGTGGTGCAGAGACCGGGACACCATTACCAATGCTAAACATTGTTTTATTAGATACTGGTTAAAGTTTTAATTAACTTTTCGCATAAATGCAGCTTCGTGTCAATTGCGTTAATAATGGTAGGTACAATGTATTTTACATGGCAGATGATGAATATATAGGTCCATGCATAGCGAGGGGCTATGAATGGGATGGATGGATGCGTGAAGATTTGAAAAAGTATTACAAAGACGGTACAGACATATTGGATATAGGTGCAAATATTGGATATAACACCCTCATGTTTTCTGATTATGGTCCAGTGTACGCCTTTGAACCACTATTTCATAAAGTTACAATAATGAATGTAGAAAACAATAATCTCAAAAATAGTGTATATGTTATTCCAGTTGCACTATCCGATAAAAATGAAAACAAAAGTATGTATTTTCCCAAAGCTGTAAAACAGACAGGATTGAGAAATTATGGTGGTTCGTCAATACAAAAGACTGAGGGAATGGATGAATCAAGTAAAACTGAAATTGAATGTCGTAGATTAGATGACGTGTATAAAGGTGTAACATCGGTTATTAAGATTGATGTTGAAGGTCATGAATTGGAAGTTTTAAAGGGAGCTGAAAATATAATTAAAAGGTATATGCCGATGTTACTCATTGAAATATTTGATTTTGAAAACAATGAAGTTCCAAAATATCTCAAGTCGTTGGGGTATGGCGACCCCGAAGAAAGACCTGAACATGTTTACTTGTATTCATTTAACCAATAATCCAATACAAGAGTCGGTCTCGTTGGATCGGAGCATGCGTCCAAATTTGGATCTGGGAAGGGCTTTGATTCAATTTCAGCTTCTGAAATCAAATCTTTTCTTACATATGTAACTTCAAAAGCTCTTGGAAAGTTACCATCAACCCAAGGTTGGAGAAGACAATTATTCGCGTGAATGTGAACACATATAAATTTGTCATTTAAAAATTCAAATGTTCTTTTGATCAACTCTTCATACAATGTAACATCTTTAAATATATGGAATTCAATAATTAATTGTGAAAAGTTATCAATATATTTAAAATTTTCGTTAAAGAGAAACCACTCATGACCTTCCACGTCAATTTGAGCAATTAATTTTTTGGAGTTTGTATGTCCATTTTTAATGATATGATTATCAATGGTGTCAAGTAATTCTTGTTTGGTAGGTGCAACACCCTCTTTGAAGAAATTGATATATTCTGGTTTATTCGTGATCTTTTCAATCGTGTGATCATAGACATATGATGTTGTTCCGTATTGCTCATAAAAAGATGTCTCAAATGTAATATTATCATCTGAACCATAACTGTAGAGTGCATCATATGTATCATCGTGTAACTGACACATGACATAACCACCGTCACCACGTCTACCAACTCTTACCTTTGTGAGATTTGTTTTATGAGGCACAATTGATCTTTTTAAAAGTCTACACGTTTCAATGAATTTCTTTTCATAGAGACGTTGTTGATCTTCCATATTTACATTTAATTACAATGACCACTTTAAATTATTTATAACGCGCGAAAGACATCTTTTCAACCATGTAGTAAAGTTGATATGCATCTACAATATTTGGTTGTCTATATTCGTCCGGCATACATTCGGGGATACCCTCTTTGGAGTAATACGCTGTTTCACTCAGACGTTCTTCAAAATGGTTTGGGTGATTGTCATAAAGCCATATAAGATGTCTAGCGCAAGTGTGAATTTTACCATATCTACGTGTGTATTCAAGAGTCAGTGCGATTCCAATTCTACATGCGTAAATATAGTTGTCTAAACTTGACGCAACCCACATCGTCATAGGATGTTTGGGGTGCGCAGGACGATACCCTCTACGCGAACCATCCTTTGTGAATGGTGCATATTTTGACACATAATCTTCTTGACATGCAAAGTGCCAAGCCATATAGAGCATCTGTGTAATCTCCAATTGTATTTTAACAACGTGTTGATCACACGACATCTGTGCTATCTCTGATGGGTCCAGAGAAAGAAAGAATATGTTCATCAATGTAGTCGGTGGTCTTGTATAGGTTTGGTTCGTAAATTTTAGATTCAACGTTTCCGTAATAAAACTGACCGTTACCAAGTTCCCACACTTTATGTCTCACTGTTTCTTGAGCGTATTCTGAAGCCTCTTTTATAGTCCAAAAGATAGCTCGTTCAAGGATATGATCACCAACTAACACGTTTGTGATGAACATTTTTAAATTATGTTTTTGTATGGAGATCCTCGACTTAGGCAAAAAAATAAAATATCAGAAGATTTTAGGTCATGAGTCAGCGATCGTTGTGGGATATACTACCAATTGAACTTCAAGAGATAATAATTGAAAATTCTTATGAATTATGTCGTGAAGAATATCTTGCTACAAATCGTAAAAAACATGATAAACATAAAAAGAAGCGAGAACGTGGATTACTTACAGCAGATATGATACGATATATCATGTCAAGCACAGATGCGATTGAAATGATACAATGGGCGTTTCCGGTGGAGCTTGTAGAGTTGGAATTACTCATCGATCCACCAACGATAGAAGTAAGAGACTATGATTATAATGAATATTATGACATATTTTTACACCGCGCTATAAATTATCTAGAAGACCCCATACACAAGGATGAGTGGATATGTCCATCTGAAGATCAGTGGATTACAATGTTTATGAAACTCAATAACTTTGTTAGGAATCATAAACATCTCAATATACTTTCGGAAATTGATGGAACTCCGGATTTATTCATATGGTTAGAATATCAAAAAGATGTGGACACGGAATTATCAAGAGAAAAGAGACATTCTTTACGATCACTTGGGGTTAGATTACCACCAATTAAGCGGAATTAATCATCACCTCCATCAGAAAAATAAACTTCTTCTTGATCTTGTTCTTCAAGATCTTCATCAACCTCAACATCAAGTGCTTCATCTTCTTCAGGACCATCATCTTCATCTTCATCTTCTTCGATATCTTCTTCGCATAATTTGGGTTCCTCAATTATTTTGACTTCCTCTATACTTTTAGTCTTTTTAATCTTCTTTACTGTTTCTTTATTGAATATCAGATCAACTGCCGTTGAAACATTTTTGGCGTGAGTAAGTCTTTTTTCATGTAATTTTTTTACACGTTCTAAAAATTGATCATCAAAACCTCTTGATTTATATGCTTGAATTATCAATTTCAGTGGTGGTTTTTTAGCTTGTGAATAATAATTTTCATATAACGATGCAAATAAAGTATTCAACTTTACACGAATAATACCGCTTTTAAGTATACGAATATCCAAATATACACAATCTATCATTTCCAAACTTGGCTGTCTTTTTACTTCAGCTTTTACAGGTGCCTCATAATCAGGAATGTCTCGCTCAACCCACGGAATATTACATTCTTCATTATTCTTTTTTAAAAGTTTAAGATATGCATCTTTTTGATATATAGCTTGTTTTATATTTTTATAATGAACAGTGGGTTCCGGATTTGTTATTTTATGAAGAAATGCGTTTGTGAGGATTGATACCGGCTCTTGAATCTTCGTTGGTTGTTCTCTAACACGTAACGGAGGTCGTTTGTACATAGTCATTTTTTGTACTTTCTGAGATTGCAATTGATTCCTCTAACTTAGGCTCAAAAAAATCCAATTCACATCTAATGATGTGTTCAGATTGTTTATTATGGTGTGCGTAATATGGACCCCAAATTTCAATCACTTTTCTTTCACGATCATACCAAAGGTAATCCAACTCAAGAAGTCTCGTCAACCAGTAAAATCTCTTTCCAGTCTTACCAATAAATGCGAATATATGCTCTTCGTCGTAATCACTCACGTCCATCTGAGAGTAGTGGGCGTTTGGTGGATTGTACGGAGCCATTTTGGTTTCTCTTTTCTATCATTTCAAGCTTAATCCTTATATGCTTTTGTGAGTAAAGTTGTTTTTGGTTCTTTTTGTCGTTCTTTGTAACACGCTTCTTTGGTTCCTTGTATTCCATAGAATATATATTTTGTGTATACTTGATTATTAACTCTATGTTCCATTACCCATTCAACCCAGTTCTGTCGCCTTAGGTATTCTATTTCTTTTATGTTATAACCTCTATACTTATCTAATAAACTATGAAATTTAAGGTAGTTATCAATACTTGTATTTGAACTACATTGTATATGTACTTCGCGTGTATCTCCATTTAGTTGAAAACATATTTCCTGTCTACATATAGGGCATGTGTGATTTCCACATTCCTGGTACCAATGGGTAATACATTGGTAACAAAATGAATGTGTACATACGAGTTTGTGCGTTGCCTTCGATGTATAACACACCGGACAATCCATGCAATTTAAAAGGTCTTATTATTTAAGCTTCATCTGTAAGTGATTCACTTTCAGATTCATCTTCATCTTCATCTGAACATACGTAGTCTTCATCTTCACTATCATCCATGATGACATAACCTCCACAAACTTTTACATACAATTTTGTATCTTCTAGGTTTTCTACGTCGTAAAAACCTGTAACAGAATCGCGTGGTACAAGTTCAGTATCCGCTGAAAAATCATAAAGATCCGGTTTTATTCGTTCTAAGAAATTTACCGCATACATATCACCATGTTCATGAATTATACGTGCGATTTGGATAGTGTCATCTTCACACTGAACATCAACGATCATGTCTTTATTAACGATAATTTAAATCTTTAATATTATTAATGGACTACATAGAAAGTAGACAAGTTGGTCCAAATGATGCGGTTATGTTTGACATAGACGACACACTTATATGGACAGATGGCACACCAAATAAACCTATAATAGATTTACTTCACAAAGTAAAACGATTGGGTTACAAAATTGTAATAATAACGGCACGACCAGGGCTACATTTTGTGGTTCAATGGACGAGGCAACAACTTGCCAATCATGGAATTGTATATAATTATTTGGGATTTACTAGTTCATCAACTAAATCTCTTATGAAAAAACGACTAGGCTATAATTTTATTTTATCAGTTGGTGATTTACCAACAGATTGGACCGATTCTATTTATTACATTAACACTTCCAATTCCTATCACAATTAAGACATGTGACAAATGTAGTCATTGGTTCGTCGGCAGATCTAGTTTGTAACTGATAGTAGGATGTTTTCTTCGATTTACATCGCCCACATGTAAAGAAGCCTTCTTGATTCTTAACTTCTTGTGCCATATATGCCTTCCTAAGATCCTTAACGATTCTTTCTTCCATCTTTTGTGCATATGGTCCATCCGGCCACATATCTTCGGGTCTCATATCAATAATATCTTTGGTTTTAACTTTTCTCTCAACAAGCCATCTTTTTAAAACTGACGACTTTCTTAGATTATTTTGAATTTGTAGAAATTTGTGTTTATAAATATCAGCAAACCGATAGTTGTCCCATGCAGCTTCCTGACCCAAATTGCCTGAACGATCGGTTGCATAGTTTAAAATACACTTCTCGAGATTGATACATATGGTATCAGATTCCGGAATCTCGAGGAGGGTTGATAGACGGGTGAGAACAAACTGACGCGTGGAGTTCTCCATTCTTATTGTATAATTTTTGGTTAGTTTTAAGCGACTTAGGGAAGTGGAAGACCCTCATAAGGATTATTTCTTTTGCAGTCCTCCATATTTTCAGGGGAGCATGTATCAAAAAACTGTGAAGTTCTACGCACTGGATTTGTATCCACAAAATTATAGCTGTAGTCGGCATCTACTGAGCGGTATTTTTCTGCCATCTGTATACTCACAAACATCACGATGAGAGCAACTCCAATAGCGGTGGCAATCCAAGCACCCTTCTGAGTGTTATTCATTTACATTCTGTAAATATTTTTTTATTGTGTGAATTCAAGATGACAGTAGCTATACTCATAAGAGAAGAATTTGGAGATATAAGTGAAATAGATCTCGATATTGATCCACGAAAAAATGAAATTTTTCAACTTTTATCAGGAACGCCTACATTTATTGGTCAGTGGGCAGATCTGGATGTAGTGATTATGAAGCCTCAATATGGTGAAAAACTCAATAATAACCAACTTCCATCCCCATTTAACAACGAAGAGGTATTTGGATCAATACTTCTTGTGAGAATGGATGAAAACTCAGATCCTAGAGACTTCACCCTCGAAGAGTATCTCAGGTTTCTTGGGAACGAAAGCGTCATAGCTTAGAACAGCATTTGTATATTTCATAGCCAATTGAAAATGAATATAAGCCCAATCAGCTACATTCTTCATTTTTGGTTTGTTGGGAAGTGGATTGTCATTTACAATACCAGCTACATCCACACGAACACCATCCATTGATCTCGCCATAGCTTGCCCAGTGGCTTTTAACCACATAACATGTTCTTCATTATTACAATCAAAAGCTTTTACAAAATCAGCCATTTATATTACTATGGATTCTTTTCTATAAGTAACCGCGCACTTGGGTCAGTTATATTCGTCCATTTAGGTCTCCAAATTTCTGAAATGAGATGATCATTTCTGGATTCATAGTCAATCCAAAATAATTCACGATAATACGCCTCTTCCTTTGTGAGTGGTGTGTTGTGTGGACACATACTTTTTGTAATATCAAACATCTGATCACTCATCGTATTGTCGGAATGTTTTTTAATCGCATCTACCCACCCAGTTCCAACTGCATCACTCATACCATCTTTTTGGCGCCATAAGACTTCGTCTGGAAGATATCCAACGAAAGCTTCTCGGAGAAGCTGCTTCTCAAGTTTTGTCATCTTCAATTTTTGGTTCATCTCCATGCAACATTGAATAAAATTTTTATCCAAAAATGGAACGATAAGATCGAGACCGTGTGCCCCCGCACATCTATCTGCGCGCAGTCCATCAAATTGGTGGATGAGTCTAAGACGTCTCATATTTTCACATGCAAATTCCTCAACACTTGGGGCGTTGTGGAAGTAGAGATATCCACCTAAAATCTCATCACTCCCCTCACCAGAAAATATATAACGACAACTTGTATTTTCTTTGATGTATTTACATAATAACCACATAGGTGTAGATGCTCTCACCGTTGTTGTATCATATGACTCGAGAGACCTGATAACCTCTCGGATACTTCGAAGACCCTCCTCAATAGTAAATGTAACCTCTGTATGATTAGTTCCGAGAAAGTCTGCAACTTTGCGTGCAGCTTTGAGATCTGGACTTCCCTCAAGACCAATTGAAAATGTCTGAATGGGTCCGATTTTACGTGTAGCGATAGCGGCAATGAGACTGCTATCTAAACCACCTGATAAAAGAAATCCAATATCACGATCAGTGTTATCGAGTCGAATATGAACCGCTTCTTCTAGTGCATGTCGAATTTGTTCATGTTTTTTAGTTGCGTCAAATTTGTGGATGTGCCAATACCCGGTGTGATAACATATAAAATTATCAATGAACGAGTCATAAAAATGACCGGGTGGAAAAATATCTATACGGGTTCCTAAAAACATAAGTGCCTTTGCTTCACTTGCAAATGCAATTGAGTCCTTTGTATATCTTGTATAAAACAGTGGTCTTACACCAACTGGATCTCGGGCTGCTATTAGACGCTTTCCATCCGTATATACCAATGCAAAATCACCATTAATAGACTTGAGTGTATTTTCAATACCAATTTTATAAATAAGATTCATGACAACTTCACAGTCACTCTTACTTTTTTCTTCTCCATTCCGAAAAGCTCTATGATTATAGATTTCGCCATTGCAAACAAACATTCTTCCAGGTCTTACGAATGGTTGCATACCCGCTGGAGAGAGGTCGTTTATTGATAGACGATAAAAGTCCATACGACATTTTTCAAGTGTTTCTGTGCGATAATCATCCGGACCTCGGTGAGAAAGAGAACCTAGTGGAACTTCTCGTTCTTCACCAAAAAGTGAAATAATGCCACACATATTCGTTAAGAGCACATGTTACTTTATTTTTAAGTTAAACTCCAATAATTGTCTATATGAAAGATCATCTGCTTCACCATCCCATTCTTGTCCAGAAAAACTCACTATTTGTTGTTCATTATTATCTGGAATGTAAGCAAAATTAGTAATGCATATAAATGAGATGTTTGTACGTTTTGCCATTTCTTCAATATTTTCAAAATCAAATGGTTCCAAACTGAGATATTTCTCAAGTTCCTCGGGGGTTCTTTTCTTCGTAAAGACTTTACTCTTGATTGTAGAAACTCGACTAGACATATCCATATTAGGCCAGAATCCATGTTTAGATCTAAAATTTGTGACATAATTCACAAATGTAGTTGCCGTCTTTTTATCACTAAAACATACAAATCGACTCTTTTTGTTTGGATCTACGACACTCAAGAAAGTCTTTGTGGGTTTCATCTGAATTAAATGATATTCTGTCATCCTATATTATAACGAGATTTTTTAGATATTTAAAATTCTTATCGAAATATATATGGATTTCCCAAAAACTGCTGGACAATGTAAATATATGCTTGCACTTAGGTCACCAAAGCCAATTATAGTTGGAACTGGTCCAGCTGGAACTGGAAAAACTATGCTTGCGTGTCAGATTGGAATGGAGCATATATATACATCATCCAGGGGAAAAGTTATTTTAACTCGCCCAATCGTTGCAGCTGATGAAGATATGGGCTATTTACCAGGTGATATGGATAAAAAGATGGAACCCTGGACGAAACCAATGTTTGACATTTTTGAAAAGTATCTATCTCACAATCAAATGGATCGGTGTATCACCATTGAACCCCTCGGATATATGCGCGGTCGAACATTCAATAATACAATCATCATTGCAGATGAGATGCAAAATAGCACACCAAATCAAATGAAAATGTTATTGACTCGTATAGGTGAAGGTACAAAACTGATTGTTACGGGTGACTTGGAACAATCGGATTTGGGTCAAGATAACGGTCTCGCATTTCTTACACATAAATTATATGGTATGGATCTTGAATATATTGAACATGTTTCAATGTCTGAGCGTGATGTTGTTAGACATCCCGCTGTCTATGAAGTACTCAAAGTGTTAAATGTATAGTTCTAACTCGGGCTTCATTTCAGAAATCCACCATTTTTTCTTTTTAGGGTCCCACATAGCACCATGTTGTTTTGCATTATCCTTTTCACTATATGGGACATTTAAATAAATCTTTTCCTTTTTTGGAATTTTACCACCAATTATACTATATGCCAAATTATCAGCTTTATCATTTCCAATAGAATGTTCATCTTTTTTACCCGTGTGAGCAGCTATATATTTGAATACCACATTTGGTGTATTCTTATACAATTCATATGCCTCTTTTACAAGTTCTTTGTTTGGGATATCTTTTGTCCATGAGGTTTTTTCACATTTTTTACCATATTCACCCACGCAACGAATTGCGTATATTGAATCAGAAAATACAGTTATATCTTCGCCACGCTCTATTTCCTGTTTTATAATTGAATATAATTCAACAAAAGCCCCCAATTCGGCTGTATTATTAGATTGTTTTCCAGTAACACATTTTGATACATTCCGAGTATCATCTTCTCCAAAATATATACCCATACCTGCTTTGGCATTAGGTTTTCCATTATTTATGCACGCACCATCAGTATATACAAACATACATTATACAGTGGTTAAAGCTTTAAAAGTATTTATAAACATAAATGAAAACCATCGTGTTTGCATTACCGGGTAAAAATTATTCTGGTAATTTTTTAGTTCGGTGGTCTGAAACATTGGTTGAACTTACAAAACTTGGATACAAAGTTCATATGGTAAATGAATATAGTAGTTTTGTTACATTTTCTAGAATGAAAACACTTGGTTTGGACGTTTGCCGTGGATACAAACAGAAACCTTTTAATGGTGAGATTCAATATGATATATGGTTTACAATTGATTCAGATATATTTTTCTTACCTGCACAGATATTAGATATAATAGAAGATTTGGAAAAATACAGTGTTGTATCTGGCATTTATAAAATGGAAGATTTAAAACATTTCGCCGCTGTGAAAGATTGGGACTTGGAACATTACAAAAAAGTTGGATCTTTTAAATTTATTACACAAGAAGATATAGATCCAAAAGAGAAATATATGAAAGTTGTTTATAATGGCATGGGATTTTTCGCGTGTAGACGTGAAGTACTTGAAGATGATAAACTTTTATATCCATATTTCAACTACCCTTTGTTAGAGATGGAAGGTGAAAATGGGGTAACTATTAAAGATATATGCTCGGAAGATGTCGCTTTTTGTAAAAATTTGGCGGATGCAGGGTATGATATAATTGTAAATACTACTGTTCGCGTTGGACACGAGAAAACTCTTGTAATTTAATATTTTGGACTGTATTATTAATATCTTTAATTTCAGTCTTCATATTATTTAACATATTCTGAATCCGTGCACGGTCATCTAAATATATGGAATGCCATTCTCTGATTTGTTTCATAATCTCTCTATTCGCATCATACCATTTATGAATATTACCAAGTTCTTGATCGATTTGACCATAACGATTAATAAGTTTGTAATCGAATGGTATATCTCGCAAATCTACACCAATTTCATCTAACATGGTTTCAAAACCATTACATACATCTTTTATTTCTGCGTGTGTTTCTTCGTACATGTTTACATATACTTTTATTTTTTTAATAGGCACCAACGCGTTCAAAATTTGTTTCTTTATCATTCATAATTTCAGCAGCTCTTGGACAATCTGTAACAACTTCGCCAACAAAACCAGTTTCAATCTGATCTATAACGTTTGCAAAAGGTTCGTATGCATTGTGTGAGCAATGAACCATTGTATTACTTATAACATAAGTATAAACATACTGAGCCAAAAATATTTGATCAACTAAATATTTATCCTGACCAGGTGGTATATCGCGTTTGAATGCGTCGAGTATATCAGATCCTTTAATAAATAAAATTGGTACCGAATTAATATTTCTCAATTGCCCAGGAATCCCAATATATTCGAGACAGTTATTTTTACACCCAAACGTACCAGCAAGAATTGGTACCGTGTGATGTTTGTGATCTCGAATTATATGAAAATCTTTTGACGAATTTAACCATTGATTAACTAGTTTTATTTCTCTTTCTGTGAATCTCGAATCCGCATCTCTCGATATAACAGTAGCATCTTTTATAAATAAATCTTCAAATCTCCATAGAGTATTTGAAGCTTTTGTTTCGACTCCCGGATGCCGAATGAGATCAACATTATCTTGTTTTTTAAGCCAATCTACGATATTCTGTGGCACAGTATCGTTGTGATGAACTCTAACAATCCAATCTTTGTAATATTTTTTAGCATCTAAAACATTTTCAACAATGCCATAGGTATAAACTTTATTATCACCCCAAATAGAATACGTGATGTACTTCATTCTATAAATATGTACATAATGTTTTAATACTATTTAAAAAGATAGACTACTTTTAATAAAATGGTTAAGATTTCTTACGCCATCTGTGTATGTAATGAAGATCGAGAATTGAACTCTCTTATTAACTTTCTTCTTAAAGTAAAAGATGAAGAAGATGAAATCAATATTCTAGTTGATTCTAAAAATACGACGCAAGAAGTGCGCGATATTTTGAAAACATATGAAGATAAGATCGTAGTAAATGAACGAGAATTTGATGGTAAGTTTTCAGAACATCGTAACTACCATGCCACCAAATGTTCCGGTGACTACATTTTTGTTATCGACGCCGATGAAATGCCACAAGAAGCACTCACCAGTAACATTAAGGGGTTTGATGGTGATATCATGTACATTCCACGGATCAATATATGTCCGGGATATACTGCAGAATGGCTAGATAGTCATAAGTTCCGGATTAATGAAATGGGGTGGATTAACTATCCGGATTATCAAGGACGCTACTATAAGAATAACGGCAAAATTAAATGGGAAAATGATCTACATGAACGTCTCGTGGGTGGTGAACAAGTCGCTCGTGTTGACGCCAAGCCTCTTGTGTCCCTACTTCATATCAAAACTGTAGAGCGCCAAGATAAGCAAGGAGAATATTATAATAGTCTTTGAATTGAAGTTTACGCGAAATATAAAGATCTCGTAAAAGATTAAAGAATTGAAAAGCTCTAAACATATAATGACAACCTTTTATCTCACAGATTCTATGGGATGGGGTAATGTCGCTCTATGTTTATCAGATTTAGTAGCTAGATCACCCAATCCCCGTGTCTATAAGAGTCTATTGGATGTTGATAGAGGTGTCGAGTTTAATGGTTTTGAGATAACAGATGACCCAAATGAGGACAAATTTGATGTGAAACTTTTTATAAACCCAACGTATTTTAAATATATACATTGTAACTTGAATAAAATTATAAAGCCAAATGAAGAACTCGAAGAACTCATAAAAAAGTATGACCATGGTCTAGACTTTGGAATACACATTAGACGTGGTGCTTGTTCAAAAGATTCTGAAAATATGGGTTGTCACGGAAGAGATGAGAAAGGTGAAATAAAAAAGGCATATTTTGCCAAAGATAGCGCATTAGACAAATTTATTAAAATTGTCGAAAACACTGATGCAAAGTTTTTTCTCGCAAGTGATAGTCGTGAAATTAAAGAGATGTTTAAAAAACGATTTCCAGATAAAATTGTCACATTAGATCATGAAATCGCACTTACATATGACTGCGTTTTTCTAAAAAATCGTGAAGTATCAAAAGATATAAGATATGCGTGTTATCTCGATTGGTTCTTACTTTCAAAGTGCAAGAATTTATATATAACTGCTGGTAACCACGATCTTTCAGATCTTTCGACATTTGGTTATAGTGCTGGTGTGTACGGACATTCAAATATCAACTTCGTTTTTAATTAATTCGTAGTCTAATATATTTAGTTTATAATTAGTATCATCATTAAGAATATACTTAACATTTTTAATATCAATATGTTTCCCGAATATCTCTTCGAATTTGTTTTCTATACGACATTTCCTTTCTTCAAACTCTTTGAAGTCCTCTAAAAGTTTGTTGAAGTTATACTTCTTTAATCCCATATAGTTATTCACATATGCAATGCGATTCTTTGTTACACGGGTATCATAATCGAGATTACTGACGTTTTCAAGATTGGATGTTTGGTGACAGATTGGGACATTTAATATTGATCTCCCTCTAGAAATTAAATACCCATGATATACTATATCTAATGGCTCTTCCATATTCAGATTTTCTATAATACCTTTTGCAAAATCTCGTGTAATCCACACGGCTTCACAGCCATTCCCATTAATTGGCATCTTGTGAACCTCTCCGAGAAGTGGTTTGAGATTGAAAAATGGTGAAATGCCAAGATTTATGTAATTATTTAAAGCTACTTCATTAGGTATTTTTTCAAATATATATTTCCAATTTTTATGAAAAGTTACATCGTCATTAATCAAAATAGCTGATTCGATATTTTCATCAACCATTTGTTTAAAAATAATGAGACTCTTAACAAAATTACTTGTAAGTTCTGTTCCATGTGGTATATTCAATTTAATATTAAGCCATTGAACAAAAGGGTGATCATGATTATAATCTTCAATCCACCTAATATCTTTGATCGCGGATTCAACTAGCCTATTCTCAAGGTGCTGTATTAAGAATTCTTTTCTACCGGAAAACGAGTCTGGGAAATGTTTCACAAAAATTGTATTTGGAAACTTCATTCTTATTAATATGAAATAGAATAATTTCTATAAGTATTATATAAATGTCAGCTATCACAGCAACCGAACAAGCTACAACTATGTATCAACGTGCCAAGAATATTTCAAGTGGTAAACTCGATTTAGAAGTTTCGTGGGGAACTGTTGGTATTATTACGGCTCTCGCCATGGCTTACATGACAATCGCTGCCGTTGGTATTGATACTTTCAAGAAGTGCGAAGAAATGAAAGGTAAAACTGTCCAGGAGAATCTTAACAAGTACCTTGCGGCTACACTTACAATGGCACTCACAATTCCATTTACCCTATTGGTAACAAAGTTTGCTAGAAATGAAGCGAGTGCATTTATGATGATTTATGCGATTATGGGTCTTGTTGGTAGCGCCGCCGTCCTTAACTGGACGGCGAAGTGTAAGGATTCCAAGAAGGAAGCCAAGGGTCTTGCTGGTTTTGGTGTAGCATCTTTCTCATGTGTGTTACTTATTTCACTCTTTTTAATATCGAGATCAATTAAGGCTGCTCGAGCTGCTCAAATTACGATTTAATAAATGAAACCAGTTGTTTATAATATGTATATTCTTTTGATGCTCTTGTCTTACGTGATGCGCAGGGCAGGAACATTTACAATGGAAGAAAAAGTTAAGATGTTGGAGTTTATTGGTCTTATTGCGCGCTCACCAGAATCATTAACGCCATTACAGTCATGGCTATCCGACCATAGTCACGAGCTGCATATCGCTCAAAGACTTCGTCAGAGGTCTTAGTTCGTGCGTCATACATTGTGTATATAACTATCGCACTTGTCAATACAGTCATCGCCGCGGTTGGTGGTGAATATAACTGATCGATAATATTCATATTGAATAACCCCCAGTTCGTTGAACCAAAAACCATGCCATACATGGCAGCTCTACCATTTACAGCTTCTGCAAATTTGGGATAATCCCTCAATTTTGCACTGGTCACAATAGAATGCTTTCTTCTATTTGGTTTTGAATAGATCCGCGGAGTCATGAGAGGTTGTTTTAAAATCGAAATCATCTTTCTTGTCTTGACCTTTCCCCGTTTCTTTAACCAATATCTTGTTAAGTATATACAATTGGAGAAGTAAACCTACCGTGGTATAAGCAACTGTGAAATTCATACCATATTTTCTAGATTGGTAGATGAGCCATAGAGAGCTTGCAAGGAGACCTAAAAGAACGGAACCCTTAGCTTCTTCACTTAGTGTATCAGACTTAAGATAGTCCTGATACATTTGAACAAAACCAATACCAAATGCAAATGCTGCAACAAGGTTATTCGCTTCCATTTTAATGTAGTGTAATATTATAAAATGGAAGCGATCTTAGAAAAATTCTCAGGAAAAATTGATGCCAAAGGTGTTATTACAATGGTTGAAGATATCAAGCGGGAGTACTTGGGTGACGGTCTCCAAAAAGAAGATATTCCACCAATTGTTGCAAAGTTAATGATTAATGCCTCAAAGTTTAAAAAACTCGAAGGACCACAAAAAAAGAAATTGGTTGTGGCTCTCCTCAACCATCTCATCGAACAAATTGATGAAGGTGAAAAGGATTCGGAGTTTGAAACCATCCTCAAGACAATGGTACCCCCAATGGTTGATGGTTTCGCGGGTATGCTTAAGGCTAAACAAGCTATTGGCAATTTCTTTAGCTGTTGTATGAAGGGAAAGTAAGATAAGGAATTGGAATGTTAGTATAATAGAATGAAATTTCCTCCATTGGAGGTAATGATTAATTACGGAATATATACAGTAAGAGAACTCGAACGATTTTCAAAGGGACTTGTACCGAAGAAAAAGAACGTCATCATTCTTAACGAGTGTGAACACTGTGCATTTGTGTTCCCCGGTTCGACGTGTAATAATTGTCAGTAACAATGGGATACATTATGGTAGAAAGTTACATGACAAAAAAATCTGTGAAAGCGCAGAGTAATTGTATATGTTGCGCAGAGAGGCGACTCATCAAACAACTTTGGAGAGAATGTTTGAAGAGAGGTAATAAGCCTCATCAGTTTCCAACTTGGCTAAACAGAAAGTATGGAGAGTTAATAGTTGAACGTAAAACGTGTTATGGTCATGGTAACTCACTTCCATGTGTTATATGTAGAAAGGCTATTGATAAAATTGGAATCCATTGGACCGCACACGATGGAACAAAGTGGGTTCGTAGTAAAAAATCAGAATATTTACCACCATCGATACCAACTAATAAACAACACAGACAACTAGGATTTAGGCGTGATAATAAGCCCAAGTGCTGATTCGAGGTTGTTATGATTTCTCTTGAGGGGTTTATTTCTTTTTAATTTTAGAGCATTGTTATTGGTTGTTGCATTCTTTATTTCATTCATTTTTTGTGTGTTTGAAACAATGGGTATAACATTATCTACAAGTGGTGCAGTTTCCACTTCAAGTGGTTTTTCTAAATCTTTAGTTTGATTCAACCTAAACTCTTCTATAGACATATCACCGCCAAATTCCTTGAGTAGAAAACGATTTGGTGCACATTTTACAGATCCAATTTGATTGAACATCTTTTTTCGCATAAGGATAATATTTCCACAAACTATACTCCCTTTAACATCACCACATTTATCTATTGCGTGAGATTTTATACAGCTCCATGAACAGTAGTTACCAGATGTATAAAATTTATTCCGTCTATCATCATAACGATATGGCATACTTAAAGGTGTACCTTCAAATGAGTGACAACACCACCAACACCAAGACATAAATGATATTATTTATTTTTCTTTAACCACCTCACATAAGTTGCAAGTTATTGTTATTCTAGGTCGGCTTTGTAAATGGGATTATCTTTTAAAGTCCTTCATATGTTCGAAGATGGTCTCTTTATTTGAAACTTTACCAACATATATAGGATATCTATAAACTTCGCGAATCACCTTTTAACTTATTACCCAATAAACTTCAAAACAGATTCTAAATCTTGCTTTGTAATTTGAGGAGTTTCTTTACCTTGTGGCGCTGGACCGGTAGATGGACCAATGTCACCCTCATATTCTTCTGGCTTCTTGAGGGCACGAATGAGATAAAGAGCGACAATAATTGCAATAGCTAAAACAAGGAGTTGATTCACACGAATTTTCTTCAGGTTTAACTTCATTTGTAAGTAACACAGATTTTATTAACGACGACGCTTACTTCCCATCGACATAACTATAAGTAAAATAATGATGGAACTACATGAAAGGATGAAAGACAGAATACCACCCCCAATTCCAGCCTGTAATCCAGTTATACCCCCTGGTAGTTTAGATGAGGTAGCAGTGCCTATACTAGGAACCATTTGACTTGGAGTGGTCGGAGCTTCCGCTAGTTTAGTTTGGACAGCCTTTGCAGCTTCCTCTTGCTTTTTTTGTTCTTCCGCTATTTTAGCTTCGTCTTTCTTTTTTTGTTCCGCTTCAAAATTAATGTTACAAGCCTGCGCAGCTTGAATACCCGCAGCGGCTTGGACATTGTCCAATTCTAAGATTTGGTTACAAATAGCAGTCTTATTAGCACATGCCGGAACTGGTGATAATGGTTGGAATACATCACCCGAGCACACATTTGGAACAATACAATCCGCATTACCAAATAATCCGGTAGCCGATTTAAGACCAGCCTTTTCAAAATCCGCAATACCCTTGACAACTTCGTTACAACCTGGGAGTGTGGGGTTCTTTTTACAATAATCGATAAACCCAGCACCTGCGACATTAATGCATTTACATTTTGGGTCGCGGGGATTTTGTTTACAAAACTGAATACCCTGCGCCTTTTGTTGAACTGCGTTAGAAAGCATATCATAGCATGTTTTACCATCTCTGTGTACAACCTTATTAAGATTTGAGAGTTCACTGCAATATCCCCGCGTTCCACCTGCGGATGTTGTTATACCAAATAGAGTTTGTGTGTATAGACTCTTAAACGTACCACTATCATCAATTGCACCACCTCTTAACATATGATCACTTCCAGACCAAGATCTAAGATTACCATCTGTTACGTTAACATTGGTACATTTAAGAGCTGCTGGGGCATTACTGAAATTTCGACTTCTACCTGTGAAATCATTTTGATGACCATTACCATTTACACCACCCCCTATTAATGATGCACCTCCCAAACCTCTACATGGATTATGTCCTGACCCACTGCTATCGTATCGTAGATTATTACTATCAGCACGTATACACCAATGTCTCCGAGCACCACTACGACCCTTCCTATTTCTTGATATGGTACCACCTGGACACCCACCCGCATCAAAATCTCGGGCATCTTGTGGAGCATAATAAACTCGAGCGTAAACCGTTTCAACCATGGAGTTTCTTATATTTCATATATATTTTTTTCGTTGTACAGGATAGTAATGGTCCTGTATATTTTGGTCATTTTGGTCATTTTGATACTTTCAAAAAAAATTAAACGGAGGAGGTGGGTGGATCATACATGTTTTGTAGAAAGTGGTGTTCTGACAAAACACGAATGTAACAATATCATAAATATCGCAAAAAAGTACAAACTTAAAACAGATCTGGAAAGTGTCGACGGAAAACCAGAGTACCAAATTGACATTCTTGACGAGGGTATAAAAAACAAGGAACTTTGGGATATATGTAAAAAGATATATGATGAAAAACTCAATGGTATCTTGAAATCTGAAAAATGGTTAGCTTCAAAAAAGCCTGAATTAGAATTTGTGTTCCTAAAAAAGTATTCGCCCCATGAGAGAACATATATACCATTACACCTTGATGACAATTACTTAACCATGAGTTTTTTACTCTCCGATACAAATAATTTTGATGGTGGAGAATTGTATGTATTTGATTTAAATGAAAGTAATAAGATCTCTATAATAGATAGCCGTATAAATTTCACAATAGAACGCAGAGACAAATTTATAAATGATTATAAAAACCTCCCCATTTTAAAATACAATCAGGGTGATTTAACAGTATATACTGGAGGCGTGCATATGCACGGAACTCTACCAGTCACTAAAGGTGAAAGATACATACTCACGTTCTTTTTTGTATAAAACCAGAATATAAGTTTCCAGATAAGGTGATTCTTTTATCATCTACTTGATGCTTTTCAACATAGTGTAATAAACAACTTGGAAATATAACAATTTGCCCCTCTTTTATTTCAAGTTTTATACTCCTTTTTAATCCTGGTACGATATCATCTATCATTTCGTAAAGTGTATGTATTGGTGATGGATTTACAAAATAGAGACCCGCATGTGTATCTGGATCATATTTCGCAAAATAATTAAAACTAAACATGGCTTCATCTGGTTGACAAAACATTTCATCATCTTGATTTGATAAATGCCAATGAGTTAAACTTTGATCACCTTTACCATACTCATTGAACCAATAATCAGCACATGTATCTCCACAGTTTATATTTCTACACATGTTAGTTGTTAAATCAATATTTTGTATGTTTAATTCTTTCGAAAAAAAATTAATATGATTTTCTATTTCACTATTTATATACGGAGTATACTCTTTATAGTTTCTAAGATCAAATAATATACCTTCATCTTCTTCTAATACACCACCCAACTCTTCTACTTTATCATCTGGTGTGTCAATTTTTTCATTATTTTTACAAAAATTCAATTCTTTTATAACCCTTGTAGGATCTGTGAATGAACCTACATAGATTGGTAAACCAAATATATATGTTATCATCTAATTATGAGGAATATTATAAGCTTTCAAATAATTCTACAAGTTCTTCTTTACTCTGGGATTCAGCCAAATCATAAGCACTTTGAATTTTCGCGTCATCATCGGTTAATTTGGCGGCGGTAGTCATTACTAAAATGGAATCAATTTCGGTGTCACTTTTCAAATGCTGCATGATACCAGATTTGTCCATTTCATACTTTTCAATCTTCTTGGTATTGGTGTACCGCATGTAGTTCCAGGCAAGCACAATGACAATCGCGATGATAAGGATGGCCTGATTAAGTCTCTTATTCATTTGAAGTTATAATAGATTTTTTTTTCTGAATGTATTCTAAACAATACCAGGATGGGATTTTTATCAGGAATCTTTGGTGGTAGTTCCAAACAAGTCACAAAAACTGAAAATACAATTGTAAATGAATCTGTGTTTAACGCTTTGACTAAAAGTGTGAACGCACAGTCTGCTACAATAATTACAGTACAAAACATGTCTGTGAGTGGTGTAACCGCATACTGTAATCTCGATATCAGCCAGAAAATTGACGCTGAGATTAAAGTTCTCGCTAAGTTTGATGAAAAGCAAACACAGGATCTCGTTAGTAATATGATGAGCGATATAGCAAAGAAAGCTAAACAGGAATCTCAACAAAAGACTGGTTTCATGAACTTGATTCCAAATTCATCTGAAAAGGTTGATCAAACAATTAATAACATCACTAATAAAGTGAGTAAAACGATCACAGCTGAAACTATTAACACACTTTCCACTAAAATTGTGAATAATCAAAAGTTGATTGTTGAAAATCTCATTTTAGATCCACTTGGTCTCGGTATATACAAAGACTTAGGCATAGCGCCACCACTTGAAGTTATCAAAGAAGTGAAGAATACCAACTGTAAGATTGGTCAAGATGTTCAAATTCGATTTGTTTCTGAACAAATCGGTAAAAAGGTTCTTGAAATTATGAACAAAGATGAAAGCGCTCAAAAGCTCGCAGCGGAAATAGATCAAGCGGCCAAACAGGAAGCGCAAGGCATTGGTGCAGCTGTTGGTGAAGGTGCTGAAGGTATTGGCAAGGGTGTAGGTAGTATTATGTCCGGTGCGACAATGCCTTCGCTCATATCAGCTCTTGTATCATGTGTATGCTGTGGTGCACTTCTTGCATTTGGTATGTCCCCTGCGGGTCAGTCTCTGTCAAAGAATGCGGGTGCGAAGGCGATGAAAAGATTCTAATTTAAAGACATAAAGACCTCTTTAATTAATGATTCTGAGTATCGATGTTGGTATTCGGAACTTAGCCATGTGCTTACTCAATGAAACCTCCAATCTTGTTGAAGAATGGGATGTCTCCGGTGTCCCACCCGAACACAAAGATGGTATCTACGTCTCCTTGAGAAAGCATCTCGATGAAAGACCTTGGGTCCTTACAGCCCAAACAATCCTCATAGAGAAGCAACCCGATCGTAATAAGAAGATGGTCTCTGTGATGCACTTCCTTCACGCGTACTTTATTATTAAGTGTCCCCACGCGGAGACAATCATCTATGATGCGCGTCACAAGATTCCAGATGTTGCTGGACCTGGGAAAGCCCAATACAATAAGAGAAAGAAGGTTTCTATCGAGAGATGTGAAGAGTTTATCCGGAGTGGTCCAGTGAATGCCCATTGGTTGGATACATTTATCAAGTCTAAAAAGAAAGATGACCTAGCTGATACGGTCATGCAAGCTCTCAGTTTTGTAAATCGAGTTGAAGTCAAACCAACCACTAAAGTCAAGAAGACTACAAAGTTGGTGCCTCGCAAACCAAATGAAAACCAAAAAAGAACAAAATATTCAAAGTCGAATTTGGCGTGGTTGTATCTCAATAAATTGGAATGTGAAGTTCTTGAGAACAATAAACGCTTTATGAAGGACCTCAAAAGATACTATAGAGATATTGGAGATCTGATTAAAGATTTAAACGGTTAATATTTCAACTATGAAATCACCACTCAGATACCCGGGTGGGAAAACAAGGGCGTGTAAAATTTTGGACGAAATTATTACCGAAAGGGGTTTTAACACAAATACGATGGTATCACCATTTTTTGGTGGTGGGTCATTTGAATTCTATATGTGTAAAAAATATGGATCCAAATTAATAGTTAATGATAAGTTTAAACCATTATATAGTTTTTGGAGTTGTGTAAAATATAGAAATCGGGAATTATGTGACAAACTAAAAATGTATTTGGGAAATGTCGACAAAGACACATTTATCAATATGAGAAAAACCATAATTGATGAAACTAATATTCTTATGCAAGCGTGTAAATATTTCATAATTAATCGTTGCTCATTTAGCGGATCTACACTCTCTGGTGGATTTTCACAAGAGTCCTCTAAAAAAAGATTTACAGAATCGTCAATAAATAGAATATCAGAACTAAATTTAGATAAACTCACCCTATCAAACATTGATTTTGTAGATTTTATGAACACAAACATTGAGAATGGTTTTATTTTTTTAGATCCGCCATATTATCTAGGAAATAACTCTAAATTATATGGTTCAAATGGAGATATGCATGAAAATTTCGATCATGACAAATTGTATGACATACTAAAAAGTAAAAAAAACTGGATTATGACATACAATAATTGTGATTTCATTAAAAATATGTATAAGAATTTTGAAATATTAGAAGTTTGTTGGTCATATGGAATGAATAAAAGTAAAGAATCTTCGGAAATTGTTATAATAGGTTAGGTGGTAATCGACACTTGTCATCTAACGAATAAGGACTTTTTTCTAAATTTTGTAAATTAGTAGGTTGAAAAGCTGCAGTTACAGATAATTGTGCATATCCATTATTATCTGAACGACCATGAACTTTTACACGCACTCTCATTCTCTGTTTGGTATCAAACTTTGGAACATCGAAATTAAATACATCTTCACCTGTGTGATATAATCCATATCCATCGCTTGCTTGTATATAATAGGAACCTTTATCCTTGTAATATTTACTAATGGTATCTTCGTCTATGTCTACATATTCGTCTTTGTAATCATTTTTAATTTTTAGCCATTCTTCATAAGTAACTTTATTGATTAGAAATGGAGGGGGTTTCATATTCAAATTATTCAAGTATTTTTGAAATAATTCTGATTTTGAAGTCCATTTATCATCTTTCCAATACAAAACTGTTTGTCCCCAATCTGGGGCAAAAGCTTTTTTAACTTCAATACTCTTGTTATCAATACATTTTATATCTGGTGCATGAGAAGAACCACCACAATGCTCCTTTACAAGTGGGCTATTTTTTATAATTTCATATACATCACTTTCATATTTTTTACCACTTTTTGAACAGTTAGAACCCTTTTTTACAATACATAAGTTTATTAGTGATACAATTTCACTTCGTATAGTTATGAGTTCATCGAGTATATTATTCATTGTATATTTACATGACTATAAATCCTTAATTACCACAATTAATATAAAAGTTGTAAATAGATTTGTAAGATTAATTATAAATCTAGTTTAAAGATATAATTTTACTTAATAAAAGTAAAAAACGGATAACATAGCATTTAACGTATATGGCGAAAGAAGTAGTGGAACCAATTTTTTATATGAACTATTAACCACCAATGGGTTACAATGTAATGACGGACTATTTATTGGCAATTTATCTTTTTATTGGAAGCACGGCTTTCCGAAACATTCACTCAGACATGTCGCACACAAAACAATTTCAATTTTTGTCGTGAGAAATTTAGATAATTGGTTGATATCAATGTATAAAAAGCCGTATTACTTGCAATATGAAAAATGTTGTTTTAGATGTTTTTTGAAAAGAAAACAGATAGTAAACAGAGATAAAAGTATTTGGCAAGTAATGATAAATTATAGAAACAACAAAATTCTAAATATCAGCGATGATAACAAAACCATATTTGAAATCAGATATCAAAAACTAAAATCATACTTTAAATATGCACATAATAGTAAAAATATTATTTTTGTAAGTCATGACTATATAAAAGACCCGTCAAATTGTTCAAAGTTTCTACATGCGATTAATAAAAAATACAACTTAGGTATTGATGAAAATCATATGATAAATGAAATAACAAACCATTCTGTAACTCACGTGAAAAATTCCAAAAGTACACAATATGACATAAAAATACAAGAAGAAGAACGTAAAATAATAGAAAGGTATAAAGATGACGAAATTGAAGATTGGGTGAACAATCTAACGTTCGAAATGAGTTAAGGATTTGGGGGGAACTAAGAATTAGAACACTATGCAAAAAGATGTCTTGGACCACGGATTTGTACGATTGGTTGATCACATGCCGAGAGAAGATTTGGACACGTCAATCGTTCAAGCAGCCCGGGTCAGCTACGGAGACGGGACAAAGTCTTCCCGTGGAGACCGAGGACTCCTCAGGTACCTGCTTAGACATTGGCACACGACCCCTTTTGAAATGGTGGAATTCAAATTTCATATCAAAATGCCCCTATACATCGCGAGACAGCACTTTCGACATCGAACAGCCTCCGTTAATGAGCTCTCCGCCCGCTACTCCGTCGTACCGAAACAGTACTACAACCCGGGAGTTCTACGAGGTCAGTCTCAAGTAAATAACCAGGGCTCCGAGGGTGTTGTGGAAATTGACGAAGAGAAAACTAGAAAAATTGATGAACATTTAGAACATTCTTTTGGACTGTACGAGAGCCTTCTTGAGGAGGGGGTATGTCGGGAACAGGCACGAGGTAACCTTCCACAATGTACGTATACCGAATTCTATTGGAAGATTAACCTTCACAACTTGATGCATTATCTCCACCTTCGTATGGACCACCACGCCCAGAAGGAGATTCGGGACTATGCGAATGCTATTTATGACTTGGTTGAACCCCTCGTCCCAATTACAATGGAGGCATTCAAGGACTTCAGGGTCAATGCTATGCATCTCACGGGTCCAGAGATTGAGGCTCTCGCCACGGGGAAACAGATAGAGTCGCCAGGGGAGAAACGTGAGTTTGAGGAAAAGTTGGAACGATTGAACTTAAAAAATAAATGTCCTTAGAATGTAACAAACAAAAATGTTTTCACTTACAACCTCTATTACTTTTGCGGCGAAGACCAACCGTTTCAAGAAGTTTGGCAAGAAGATGAAGAAGAACAGTGACGCAGACGTGGGTAAGATCCGTGAAAAGTTATCGGATATTAGCCGCGATGAACAGCGACGTGTCAAGGAAATCTTCAGAGAACACCAAGACTTCTTCAAGGGTTCCCAAAAGAAGGAAGAAGTCGCTATCGATTTTTTCGAGAACTAAATGTGAACCACAGAGTACAAAGTATGAATGCAAACGCTAATGGTGTGTCATCAAACTGATGCGCCATGAGAGCACTCACTATACTATATTGAACCATGCGTATATCCTGTCTCGTCTTAGACATAGACCTCTTCATGGATGCTTTGGATTTCTCCAAACCCAAAACAGCCGTACTTATATTTCGTATCTTCGCCGGCATTTCAGCCGTCTTCATGAGAGCATCTTGAATATCTATGGATTCCGTGAATTGTTGTTTGATCATGGGTTCCAAATATGTGAAATAATTGAATTCTGGATCCAATGTGAGACATATTCCTTCTATGAGAGAGAAGGATTTCGCCAAGTATATAAAACTTGATGGTACAACAAAAGGTTTTTCAGCTGCCAGTTGCAACGCTACATCATCATTTACAAAATTTGACCCATCAAGGGTCTCCAGGTAACTCAAAACTGTTTCAAAAAAGAGTGCTATATCTGAAAGATCTGACGTTGTGGGTACGATAACTTTGAGAGCCACGAGAACCTCGACAATACCCTTCGTATCTTTATCAATGATACACCGAAATATCTGCTTGAACCCATTTCGGAGTTCTTCGGATAGATTTATGATGAGACCAAAGTCGTAAAAGACCAATTTTCCTTTAGGTGAAAACCCTAGGTTACCAGGATGTGGATCTCCGTGAAAGAAGCCCTTGTCCATTGTTTGAACTACATACGAATTGATGAGCGCCTCGCATATCTTCTTTTTGTTTATGTTTGGATCACTTAAACTTGTAAGTTTTTCAGATTCCACATATTCCATAACGATCATATCATCTGTAGAAAATTCGGTATATACTTTTGGAACTTTAACCCATTTGATATCTTTCATATTCTTTCTGAACCTAATAGCATTATCCATCTCTTGGCGATAGTCTGCCTCACCTAGAAGATACTCAATAGATTCATTAAGTACAAACTCCGAGCTATTACCCGTATCAACACCAACTTTTTCTAATATACGTACAATTTCCCTAACATTATCAGTGTCATTCTTCATGATGTTATAGATGTTCGGGCGTTTGACTTTGACAATGACATCTTTTCCGTTTTTAAGTTTAGCACGATGTACTTGTCCAATACTCGCAGACTTGAAAGGTTCTTTGTCAAAGTATTCAAACATATCTATATTTACAATGTCTTGTACAACGTCGTACTCCACGGGAGGAACATTATCTTGTAAAGATTCCAGTTGTTTTGTAAATTCGGGTGGATATAGATCCGCTCTCGTTGAAACGATTTGTCCTAATTTTACAAAAGTGGGACCGAGGTCAAGGAGTTGATCCCGCGTCCATTCACCAAGTTCAGATTTATTTTGTACAAATGTATTCTTCCATAGAAATTTGGCGGCAAACTTCCATGTCTTAGCCTTTTGATTTGGTACCACCCGAATGGGTCTGTGACTCGCGACGCATAGCATCCTACTATACAAAAATCTTTTATTTTTTAATATCTTAGGTTACAATAAATGCCAAAGCTCTCAAACTTCCTTGGACCATTCAGCCAATCAACTGAATCTGTCATCAAAGCGCAACCAATCCTCTTCACCCTCCTCATCTTGTACCAAGGTCTCTTCTCTGGTAACGCCATCAAGATTCCAAAGAACCTCAAGACTCTCTTCAACAGTAAGACGTTCAGATTCATTTCACTCATGTTAATCGCGTTCAGTGCGACACAAGATATCGAGTATGCTCTCATCTCAACTACAATCTTCCTTGGTGTGATGTATGCCATCAAGACTCCAGAAGAACGTAGGGAAACTGGACTGATATAAATTGTTGGTATAATAATAGAATGAAGATTCATATTATTGGGGCGGGACCAACTGGGATGTCTCTCGCTTGGGAACTACTTAAAGTTGGTGAACACGAAATTACAATATACGATAGAAAGCCATCCGCGGGTGGATCGTGGTGGGAACCGGATGTGAATACACGAGATCTCCACGCACATCGAATCGTATTTGACCGTGCTTTCGTGAATACCAAAAGTTTATTTAATGAAATGGGTATTGAATGGGATAGTATATTTCAACCAGTTAAAAAAGATATATACGGATTCATGTACAATTCCCTAGAGGTAAAAGATTATAAATCTTTAGCATTCTTAGCTTCGCGTGTTCTTTTGAAACCAAATGATTATAAACATGTATCACTCAAAGATGCACTTGGAGAACTGAGTGAAACAGGGAAGAAGTTTATTGAACATCTCCCACTGATAATGGACGGTGTAACGTGGGATATAATGTCGGCATATGAATTTGTTAAAAATTTTGATCATGTCGCCCTTTCAAACCAATATACACAGAGAGTTTCTGGTAAAGTTATGAGTGATGCCATGCAAAAAGCTCTTGAAGAGAAAGGGGTTGAGTTTGTTTTTGAAAAAGAAATCGAAAAAATACAATATCTCGAAGATGGATTTTCCGCTGAATTTACAGATGAAACTATAATTGATACAGGTGTTATGATTTTATGTATAGATAATAGTCCCGCTTTAAAATTGATAGGTGACAATTGGGGACCGGATGCACATAAAAAAATAAGACAGAGTACTTATGGATGTATAAATGTAATATTAGATTTTGAAGAACCTCTCACTTTAGAAGATGATTTGAAGATCGCAGCTAATACAAGATGGAAGCTTCAACCCGTTGTATTGTCAGATGGTAAAACAATATCCTGTGTAATATGCAATCTCACAGAGGAAGTACTTACATCTAGTCCAGAAGAAATAAGAAACCAGGTTCTATTAGATTTAAAAGATATACCTTTACCAAAATCCATCAGATTTGGTTGGGGATCAAAATGGAATGAAGAATTGAAAAAATGGGAATTTACACAGTCATCCGGTGTATTGAGTTTATACGGACAAGTTCCATTTTTTGGTAAATCGCCAAATATCGCTTTATGCGGTATGATGTCTCCAAGAAATACACCATATTCTAGTATTGAAGCTGCTATAGAAGTATCAAGATCATTTTGCAACCAAACATTCGGAACTCGCCCACCTATACGACCATTACTCCTAACACAATTAATTTCACTTCTACTCGTGATACTTATAGTTTTAATTTTAGTTTATACAAATAGGAACCAATGAAGTTCGTAGCAAAAGTATATCAACCCATGTATGACCACAATGACAAAAAGTATATTCGTGTGGTCATTCCTGAAAATTGCTGTGAAATCATAAGACGTATGCAAGCAAATAAAGCTCATCTCATTAAAAATGTTCACATCGATAACCCACTCGATGGTCGAATTCTAACAGTTAAAGTTCCTTTCCGTTATAGGAGAGTGATGTGTAAGGTTGAAGGAAACCCTGTGCAATCTCTTATAAAAGATGATGAAATAGAAATTGATATCAATTTTATGGGTGTTTGGAATGTCGGCGAATATAGCGGTTATTCGTGGAAATTGGAATGTTTAAGAAGTTGTTGAATATTTCTTGTACAATTCACTGAATGGTTGAGCTTCTTTGTGCTCATGTTCATGTTCATGTTCATGTTCATGTTCATGTTCATGATGACGTGGTTCATTCATTTTATGACATCCATCATTTTCATTAATACATCCTAAACCACTATTACCATTTTTAGTAATCTGTTCAATACCAGTAGATTCAAAGCCTTCAAAAACTAGAAGACAACCTTCCAATCGAAGTATTTCATCTCGGTTAAACTTTGCATGTTTTTCCAAATCTTCAATTTGGGTTTTCAAATCTTCAATGTTTTGCTTAAGTCTTCGGATGTTATCACTCACAAGAATTGGCTTTGTCATTTTATAGTAAATTAAAGTTTCAATTCTTTAATATATTAAATGATAACGAGAACTGGTTATCTCGTGACGGAGGGACCAATCCAGGAAATTAAAAAAGAGCTTACGGTAAGACCACAGGTCAATAGCGACTATGGATTTCCTCCACCACCTTTCAAAGTTTTTAGAGCAGCTAAGAATGGAGTCTGCGTTCCAAGATTCTACGGAACTGCTAAGCTCGGGGAACCCATACATGACCGTAGACCGGAGCCAACGCGAATCAAAACCAAATTTGTCGGTACACTCAGAGACACAACTCATCAAAACGAAGCTCTTGCCGCTGCTATTAAAGCAGGTCATGGAGTTCTCTCACTCCCATGCGGGTATGGCAAGACCACCGTATCCTTGGCGATAGCGTGTAAGTTGGGATACCGCACGATGATTGTTGTCCACAAGCAGTTCTTGGCAGACCAATGGAGGGAGCGTATTCAACAGTTTTGTCCAGGTGCGACAATTGGAATTGTTCAACAGGATAAGAAGGAGGTGGAGTGTGACTTTGTCATAGCTATGCTTCAATCTCTCTCCCTCAAGGAATATTCTTTCAGTGACTTTGACTCCGTTGGCACGCTCATTGTAGATGAGGCGCATCATATATGTGCAAAGGTCTTTTCACAGTCCCTTTTCAAGATGTGTCCAAAGCACATCTTTGGTCTTTCTGCAACACCTGAGCGAAAGGATGGTCTCACAAAGGTGTTGCATTGGTTTATGGGACCCACATTCTTTGCAGTTGAGAGAAAGAATCAGGAACAGGTTGAGGTATTCCCAGTGACCTATGAATCTTTTAATTACAGAAATGCACCACCCTGTACAAGAAATGGTAAATTGTCAATGCCAAATATGGTGACAGAAGTAGTCGAAGATAGAAAAAGGAATCAGATGTTGGTGGAACTAGTGAAGAAAGCATCGGCGGGTACGAGACAACTCCTCGTTCTTAGTGATCGCCGATGGCACTGTGAGATGCTTCACCAATGTTTCCCAAAGAGTTCCGGACTGTACATGGGTGGTATGAAGGAGGCTGACCTTCAGGCTTCATCCCAAAAGAAGATCATTTTTGCTACATTCTCACAAGCACATGAAGGTCTGGACATTCCAACCCTTGATACGGTTATTTTAGCTTCACCCAAGTCGGATATCACACAAAGTATTGGACGCATCATGCGAGAGACTAAAGGTAAAAAGAACAATCCACACATCTATGATATTCACGATCCATGGTCTATATTTACAGCCATGTACTATAAGAGAATGAAAGTATATCGTCAAGGTGGGTTCAAAATACACGGCAAAGCTGCAGAAGAGGAGAAGAAGGAAGACTTCCCCCAGGGAAAGTGTCTATTTTTATAATCTGAACAATAAATAAATGTCTGGTGCATTGATTCAACTCGTATCTAAGGGAGTGCAAGATGTTTATCTTACAAGTGAGGAGGGGCATTCATTTTTCCGCTCTAAATTTACTCGACACACAAATTTTTCGCAGGCTCCAAAATTTATCAAAACTATTAACGATAAAGATTTTACAATCGCCATACCTGTGTTGGGTGATTTACTAAATGGTGTATGGCTCGAGGGAAACAATGTTTCATCAAATCTTATGTATGAATCAACGGTGGATCTATTTGTGGGTGGTCAGAAGATTGACTCACAACCATATGAATATTTTAGTGAAATATGGCCAAACTATCTTGCCGAAACATGGACGAAGTGTTCTGAATTGACAAATAAAACATCAGCGTCAAATAAAAATTTTCTACCACTGCACTTCTTTTTTTGTGATCACGGGGGATTTTTACCGTTGATTGCACTCGCACATCACCAAGTGGAAATAAGGGTAAATTTTAAACCTTCGAGTATAAATGAATTTTCGCAATCTGAACGTCAGATAAAAGTATATGGAAATTATATTTATTTGGACAAAGAGGAAAGAGAATCTCTTGTAAAACGTCAATTAGATCTTGTAATTACACAACTTCAAAGTATTGAATCCCCTCTCGATTCTGTACCAGATAACACGGTGTCAAGTGGTGGTAATAATGATCTAGATATTTCAACTTTTAACCATCCAGTAAAGTCTCTATTTTTTGGTTTTGATTCATCCCATCCAGATTCAATTAATGACAGATTTACATTTAGAGATGCTGATATTTACATTAACGGGGTTCCTATATTAGAAAACATGTCAGCTACATACTTTCACACAGTTCAAAATTACTATAAATCCAAATATGGTGTAAGTGATTTTAATGTCATTAATGGAGATATATTTAATACTCGTTTTTTTGTATATCACTTTTGTTTAAATGCTTCAGATTATAATCCATCTGGTACATGTAATTTTTCAAGAATAGATAACGCTAAAATACGTATCAGAGGAGCAGAAAAGGGATCTCTTAGACCTTCGACTCAGACAATAAGAATTCACGCACTTAACTATAATGTACTACGTATCAAGGATGGATTGGCTGGAATTTTGTTTGGTAATTAATTTCGACACCTAAAGTATAATGGGTAGAACTGTTCGATTCGATCAGGTATATGTAGCAAGCCTTGATGCTCAGCCCGTAGAGGAAGAAATCCTTACAACTGTTAAAAGTATTTTAACAGGAGAAATTGAAGCTGATGAAGTTGTTGTGTCACGTTTTGGTATCGCAAATACAAACCCAACCAAAAACTTCTCACTTGGCGAAAAGGTCTTTATGGATGAGAATGATACAATTGTTGTAGATGTAAAGGGTCGTACAAGATCTGAGCGTCTTTTTGTTGATGAACAACTTGCCGTAGGTACAACAAATCCAACAAAAGCATTTCAGGTTACGGATAAAGTTCTTATTGATATTATTGGTCGAGATTTACTTACAGTAAATGGTAACACCGTATCCACTAATGTAATTGTCGGGGATACATTCTCTTCGGCACCCACAAATCCAAATGTGGTGATTAGAAACTTTGGGTCAAATGTTGTATCAATTTATGGTAACACGTTTGCGCACAATGTTTCTATTGTACATAATTTGGACGTTGGTCCAAACGTCCATTTCGATGGATATGGTTCAAATATAATGACACTCCAAGGAAATGTGAGTATCTCACATGGTGATGTTCGTCTCGTAGGTAACTTGATTGTCGATGGTAATGTTGCGGTTTCACAGCTTGGTACATACACTCTTATCAAAAACCTCGTTGTGTCAAATACTGTTGTACAACTGGGTCCCGGAAACGATGGAACTAAGGATATGGGTATTATTATGAATGAAAAAGAAAGTGAAAAGGCAAATGTAGTTTTCGCTTATAAAGGTAGTACAAATCAAAAATTTGTCTTGGGAAGAACATATGATTCGGTAGAAGGTTTAGATGAAGCTGGGCAAATTGTAATCCAAGAAGATCAGACTATAAATCTTCATGTATATGGTGATATTTATACCTCCAACAGCGTTGGTGTAGCCAATGTAAATCCAATACACGACTTGGACGTCGGTGCAAATTGTTTTGTACAAGATACAGGGTCAAATGTTTTGGAAGTTAATGGTTTTACTTATACAAAGGGTCTGAAGATTGGTCCCTTCGGTCTTCAAGTTGGTAATGCAGTAAGTGTGAATCCTCTGGGTGTTGTAGATCCATCCGCCTCTGTGATTTCAATCGCGGGTAACATTCAAGCAAAGGGTATAAGAACTACCGGTGCGGATGGATGGCTTTCAGGTATAGCGAATACACTACCTAAAGACACCCTCAATATTGGTGAAAATCCAACAAAGATTTCATGTAACATCTATGATGGCAACACGTGGTATGTGTACGGTAATACATACTCGTCAAATATACTCGCCGATTTTGCTAGGATAACCGGTGACGTTCGCATTGGTGGTCCGGGTGTAACTACAGATGACAATCAGTACAACATTAAATCTTCGGGACAACTTGTAATTCATGCGAATGATTCAAGTGACGAAAATGATACATCCAATTCACTTATCCTAAAGTCTGGTACTATTGCAGCTAATGTAACTACTATAGAGTTAAATTCATCATCTCGTAACAAAGATTATCAAAATATCATATTTAAAACAAAAAATGCCGAGCGCATGCGCATTACTGCATTTGGTAATGTTGCTATTCAAAATACCTCACCATCGGAAACTGTTACAATTGCAGCACCTGTGAGAATCAATCATGCAAATACTCTTACTTTTGGTAATACATTTGGTCTACAGGGTCAAACATCAATGAGAATGTATGCGAGACCAAATAACGGTGACGCGTACATAAATTTTCACGGTGGTGTGGGTAAGGGTTTGAACTTTGGTGTTACATCCACGAATACAATGGGTAATCCTAAAGTAACTATAGTTGATTCGGGTAATGTTGGTTTTGGTACCACACAACCCGACGGTATTATCCACACAACTGGTGGTACCATATTTGTCAATGATCAAGTGGCAAACAATAACAGTTTTGACCATACATTAACACCTCTAGTGGTAACAAATAGAGATTCAATTTCTGTTGTAAATGATCAAAAACCTGTTGTTCAGCTTGCTCGTGAAACTGCTTCAGGTTATGGTGCTAGAGCTGGATTAAAACTTGGTAGATTTGAGGAAGGTGGTTCCAGAACTCGCTTAGATTTTGACTTGTCACATGGCTCATATGACGATATAAATATTATGACTTTACGAAGTGATGGTAAAGTTGGTATTGGCACACATACACCATTGGCGAAACTTGAGGTGAGAGCGTCTGGCGGCTATAACCCAGATACAAATGGTTTGCTCGTTTATAATAATAATGATGCAATTTCAAATAAAGATGCTATTATAACATCCCAAGTTCGAGAAGATTCGGGTGATCCTTTCTCATCCTATATCGTTTATGATGGTGTGAATAGTTACACTGGTTGGTCAGTTGGTACAGATAATAAGAATGGGGATCGCGACTTTAGAATTACAAATAACGTTTATGCAGTCTCAAATGTACAACACACCGGTTTATTCATTGATGGTATTTCAAGTAACGTTGGTATCGGTACAGATCAAACAAGTGCTAGGTTGCATGTATCCGGTGATGTTCAAATCGAAAATGATCTAAGATTTGGTGGTGTTCCCGGGGATAATGCCGGTCTTTCACATACATTTTTGCGCGAGAGACAATATGACGAAACAGGTCGTTCGGAACTTTTTATATTTAAGGGTAATGACTCCACTTTACAGGAATTCGCCGGTCCAGATCAGATAAGACATGTGGCTGGTCAACATATATTCCAGACATATTCAACTACTGCAGGTCTCGACCAAACCGAGTTGAACTCAATCATTACAGATACACCGATTACTGATGTATTTAATACAGTTCCAGTCATGCAGGTTACAGGTAATAGACGTGTTCTTATAGCTGCGGCAAATGAAACGGGTCTGCCATCAGAAACAAAACTCTACGTAAATGGTGAAATTCTTGTACCACTTGAACAACGTATTTCAACCACTGGTATGTTCATCTCATCAGATGAAGTGGGTGAAATTAATGTAATTGACAGTGGTGCAGGTAGAGATTTATTGTTAAGAAGCGATGGAACGGAAAGGGTACGATTCAAACATTACGGGGGTGTTGGTATTGGAACAAGTTCTATTGATGCAAATGTTCATGTCTATAGTGATCAAACTAATAACGCACAAATGCTTAAATTGGAATCGTCTGGACCATCATCTGGATATGGATATAGTGAGCTATCATTGTATAAAACAGATGGGTATGGTGGGCATGTTCGAGGATGGAGAGATCGCACAGATGATATTTCCGGACTTCGGCTTGGAGTTCAAAACCCAACATCTGGTACTGTGGATGTAATAACTTTGACAAATTCAAGTAATGTGGGTATAGGTACTACAACCCCAAATAGACAATTTCATCTATATAGCCCACTCACATCAAAGACTATAGCATTGCAACGTTTTGAAGTTGGTGCAACATCAAACGCGGCGCTTGAATTTAAGACAGACGCTGGATTATCAAATATGTATATAACAGATACAGGAAATGTACACATTAATCCAATTGGCACTCACTGCTTTATTGACGGTGATTTAGATATTACCGGAGATATCAAATTCTCGGGTGAGTTTGAATTGGGTAATGAAGTTGGAATTAACTTAGCTGGTGCCGGTGCTAATACAAATTTACATGTAAATGGTGGTGTGATTACAAATTCTGATCATGTTGGTTGTAAGAGATATTCTACGACATTCTCAATTGGACCGGGTCTCGCAAAAGATATATCACTTCACTTCAATCCTGGTGCATTCTATGTAAAAGTTAAAGCAATCTTGCGAGAAACGGGGGCGGGTAATCACAATGTAAGTACAATGGTACTTGAAGCTACTGGTGGTAGTAGCGAACCCATAAGTGATCCAACTACATTGGATATCGCAATTGGCACCAAAAATGTATTTGGTGGTACGAATAGTTATCCATGGAATCCAGAAGTAATAACAACGCCTTCTAAGATTACATTTGTCCCATACAATATTGATAACACGCGTGTCTATACATATGACATTTATGTGAAAGTTATAGGTAATACAAATTTAAACCCAGGTCTAACACGCATAACACGTGATGGTAACTTGGTCGAACTTTCCACATATAATTATTAATTTTACCATTTGGGGAAAACCCAAAGGTAGAATTAAATATAATTACGCCCTGATGGTATCAGAGACGGCTAAAGCAATTACGCCGACTATAAAAGCCATGACGACATAATTACACTCGGTTTCTTCTAAACCAATTTCCTTCTTTACTTCCGAACTCTTTGTGACAACTGCATCTTGTTGTGTCATAGGAGGTTCAAGCTCCTCTAAAGGACAGTATCCTATCATTTATACTGTATCTAGAGATTAATTTCTGTTTTCTTTTTTCTTCTTCGGGTAGTTTTCGATTTGGCAGTACCAACATTCACCTCTTTTACTTCACCACCAGTTGATTCTCCTGATACTGATACAATATCAGATACGTCATCTTCGTCTTCATTTACAGTTTCAGTTTGAGTTTGAAATGATGTATTCATTGGTGGTGGTGGCATCATAATTCCACCCATGAGACTGGAAATATCCACACCTGGTCCTTGCATTTCGTATTGTCCAGTGCCGCCAACTGGTCCGTCTGTTGCGGGTCGTTGTGGTGCACGAGTAGTATTCTGAACTGCAGCCATCATATTTTTGACAAGATCTGGGTTCTGTTTGAGAACATCGTTCATATTTGGTAATGCAGTTTTAAACATACTATTTGTCAAGTGGAACATCATAGCAGAACCACCCAACATCATAATAAGTTTGACTTCGGGGGCTACATTAACTTTAGAGCGGTACTTCACGTAGAGCTCCTCGAAAACTCCGTCGTAATCATCTACGTTTTCCATGACAGATTCCGACCAACCTTCGAGTTGAATTTCAAATGGATTGTATCGCTTATTGAGAAATTCTAAACCAGTAACACACGCTACTAACATTCTTCTACTAAAACGAAGTGATTGTTCAACATCAATACTGTATGTAATTCGCTTTACTTCAGATCTAAGTTCGTCAATATTAGAATATGCATTTAAGCGTTTATTAACTGCAAATCCCTTCTTTTCAAGTCTTCCAAGTTTATTAAGTAAATCACTCTTTTCTTCGTCAATTGAGGTGTATCCGTTTGAAGGTTTCTCTTCTTGTTGGTAACCACCAGAAGGTTCATCATCAAAAAACATTGGTTCATCTTCACCATAATCAATTTCTTCAGCAGATGCGTCATCAAATTGTGGTATTGTTTGTTTGGTTGGATTAACAAATGCATCCATTGGTTCCTGTGCTTGTATCTTATGCATTTGTCTTGGGGGTGGTGCCGGACGTTTTACAGTCTGGGGTTTTGAAATAGAAATGTCAATTTCATCCATGAGCGCTTGCTCATCTGCATCTAGTTTCATGACAGTTGTGTTTCCTCGGTCGATGATAATCTCTTCGTCCATCTACTCTCTATACTGAAAGTATTAAATAACCTTTAACGCACTTTAAAAAAAATATCAGTAGACTATAAATGTTTGCTTTGAACCGTGCCAATCGAAACGCACTTGTGTCCATTTTTGTTCTATTGACTATTATCACTATTTTGGCTGCTACCAAAAGCAACTATTCACCCAGACCAATCACTGTTATACCAGTGAATGAGGCGTCTATTTTTGATCTTGAGCAAAAACTTGAATGCACCCCGGGTGAAGCCAAAGAAGGTAGTTTCTATTCATCTAGTAAGTCTCCAGGTGGTGTATGTGGCGCCCAAAAACTTGTTGATGAACAAGCTGGTTACAGCATTGGCGAAGGAATTGGTGGATCTTTAATCTAAGCTAATATAAAATGGCGTTGATTACTTCACCCACTCAAATACCAGACCTTAATTATGAGTATCATACAATCACCATTGATAGTGTGGGACAAGATAGCTCTAATACATTCTCCGTGTTTCTTCAACAACCATTGCGTAATGTTGTTCAGGCGAGACTTCTCGCCGCTCATATCCATTCAAATGTTTCAACCGAACATTGCTATGTGTCCATAAAGGAACTTGATTCTATTTTTTCTGATAGAGCTTCAAATGTTCTAACTGGTCAATCCCATCTTAGTATGTTAAGAAGTTCATTTGCTAGTATTATTACAAATGATGCAAGTCATGTTGGTGGAAATTCGTTGATTACATTTAAGGATGAATACCCACTCGTTACACAATATATAAATCCAATTAGACAAATTGATCGTCTCACCGTAACAATTCGTGATCAAAATGGTAATACAGTTAAAAATTCGACTGATAATGGTCATAATTTCCTAGTTCTTAGATTTGTGTGTAGAAAACCAAACTTGTAATTTTCTTGTCTTAAAGTAGTAAAACAACATGTCTCCAGGTATTGTCCAATTAGTCGCCATTGGCGCCCAGGATGAATTTATCATGGGTGATCCAGAGATATCGTTTTTTAATTCGTCTTTTAAAAGACATTCTAATTTTTCACAGTCCACCGAAAAACAAACTATACGTGGGGATGTGAAAAATAACTCTATGTCAAGTGTTCAATTGGAAAAATCGGGTGATATGCTTGGGTATATTTATTTGACTATCGATGATACAACAAACGCTTTAGATACTTCTCGATGGGATCTACTCATTGATAAAGTCGAACTTCTTATTGGTGGTTCAGTTATTGATACACAAGACAGTATATTCACTGAAAAGATTGCTATTGACACATCTGCACAAAATGTATCAAGAAGTGCAATTGGAACTCATCCAGGTGTGAGCGCCCGTTCATTCTTTTACCCACTCAGGTTTTTCTTTTGCGAATCTCCACAAGCAGCATTGCCATTAGTGGCACTTAATTATCATAATGTAGAACTTAGAATTTACTGGGGAAGTACTGCATCAAATTACAATGTCGAATTATATGCAAATTACTACTATCTTGATAACGAAGAGCGTGGAAATATGGCATTAAGAACGCATGATTTATTAATTACCCAAGTGCAAAAAAATGAAGCAACCGGTGAACTCATTCAAGATCTCACATTTAACCATCCAGTTAAATATATTGCTTCGTCGGATACAACAACTAATGGTGCATTAACATCACCAACAAATAAGGTAAAACTTAATATAAATGGGGTCGATCTTTCAAATTATAGGTGGTGTAGACCACACTTTATGGATGTTCAGAATTATTATCATACAAATTTTGTTGTAGCTCCAGATTTCTTTCTTTATTGTTTTTGTTTAATGACAAGTTCATTACAACCAACTGGAACTCTGAACTTTAGTAGAATTGAATCTGCTAAAATTATGAGTGAAAATATACCTATTAATCACCCAATCTATGCGGTAAACTATAACATATTACGTATACAAAATGGAATGGCTGGGTTACTCTATGCAAATTAAAATGCAGTATTATATAAATGGTCAAGAACTTACCAACAATTGAAAGATCTACCAGGTTGAGGTTTGGTAGGAATTGTTTAGAGGATCAGGAGGAAAATACGATTGTATTCAATGCGAGTAATGTATCATTTGAAACACCATATCCAGGTGGTTTATATATGTCACCTGTTCGTTATAGACCGGAGTATGAAGACGACGCCGTCGTACTTTTGATGTATAACAAAGATACAAAGGAAGTTACAGAATCTGGTGAGGCTGCGTATGATATTATTGCAACAACTTTAGATGGTGCGACTCTTAGAGGAAATACAGTTACAGTAGATACTGTAACTTTGAGTAATGCGTATACTTCATTAATAACTACAACAAAAGCTGGTATAGTAAATACAGCTCCGGAACATACTCTTAGTGTTGGTTCTAATTTGTTCATTCATGATGAAGGTTCAAATGTATTGACTGTTATCGGTAATATAGGAGTTTCAAATGATGTCACAATTGATGGTAACCTTAGAGTTAATGGCACCACAGCTGTAATTTATACAGAAAATACAAAAATTAAAGATGCTATTATTGAACTTGGTACAAATAATACTTCTACAGATACAACTCTTGATTTGGGTCTTTTGTTAAATAGACCAGATTCAAATGTTATGTTAGCATTCAAAGAAAGTAGTGGTGAATTTATTTTTGCTTATACACATGATACACCAAATAATGTTACACTCACACCAATCACGGATGAAGATCTTGATATCAGAGTATATGGTAGTATCACCACAGAAACAAATGTTAATGTTACACAAAATCTTAATGTGACCGGGAATGCATATACCAACAAGGATTTAATTATAACAGGTAATGTACATGCCTTATCTAACGTGGATATCAATGAAAATCTTAATGTGACCGGGAATGTAAATGTTGCATCTAATATTAGTATTCTTAAAAACTTAGATATTTTTTCAAACGTGCACGCAAAAAAGGATATTAAGATAACTGGTAACGTATACGCTTCAACAAATGTCAATGTGATGGAGCAACTTAATGTAACTGGTAATACACATTTATACCAGGATTTGCATGTATCGGGAAATACGTATAATACTGGGAATTTTAACATTACGGATCAATTAAATGTAACTGGTGATACGAATTTATACCAGGATTTGTATGTATCGGGAAATACATATAATACTGGGAATGTTAACATTACGAGGAATGTTAACATTACGGATCAATTAAATGTAACTGGTAATACTCATTTATACCGGGATTTGCATGTATCGGGAAATACATATAATACTGGGAATGTTAACATTACAAATCAATTAAGTGTGACCGGAAGTGTATATTTATCGAAAGACATTGAAATTGATGGTAACACTTACATAGATGGTAATGTTAATGCTTATAAAGACCTGCTTTTATCAGGTAATGCACATGTAAGTGGCAATGTTAATATTTACAAAGACTTACTCTTAAGTGGAAATACCTATATCGATGGAAATGTTGTAGCTTATAAAGATTTAACATTAAGTGGCAATGCCTACATAGATGGAAATGTTGTAGCTTATAAAGATTTAACATTAAGTGGCAATGCCTACATAGATGGTAATGTTAATGCTTACAAAGATTTAACGTTAAGTGGCAATGCATATGTAAGTGGTAATGTTACTATTACAGATCAATTAAGTGTGACCGGAAATGTATATTTATCGAAAGACGTTGAAATTGATGGTAACAATTATGTGAGTGGAAATGTTGTGGCAACGCGTGACATTTCTGCGAATAAGTACTACGGAGACGGTGGTCATCTTTCAAACATAACCCTCCAAGTAGTCACAGACAAATCAAACACCACTTCAAACGCCGTACGTTTTACGAATCCACATACAGCTTTTGTCACAGATCTTACATCAAATGTTGAAGTTAAATTGGATCAGCTTAATAATGTAACTGTTACTACACCTCTGGAATCACAATATTTAATTTATCAAGATACAGATGAATGGATAAATGATTATCCATCGCAGACATTCGTCAAAATCTATAACGCAACCGCTGGTACAATTTACGCGGGTAATGCGGTGTATATCATTCAACAACACAATGCAAACCTTGTAGAAGTTGGTCTCGCAGATGCCAGAGATCCAGATAAGATGCCGTGTATTGGTCTCGTTTGGGAAACCTCTATTGCACCTGGTGGAGAAGGTCATGCAACTACATTTGGTAAATCACAGGCATTCAAAACATCTCAATTCTTGGAAGGTGAAACACTATACGTAAGTAATGTGTATGCCGGTATGCTTTCAAATCTCAAACCATATGGCGTTGCTAGTGGTGGAGATAAAATTCAAAACGTTGGTATTTGTTCTAGGGTGCATGCATCTTCTGGTCGAGTAACAGTGACAGGTATTGGTCGTTCAAATGATATTCCAAATGCTAATATTGTTACAAGTAATGCTACAGTCAATTACGTGTATGTGAATACAGCCAATAACGATATGAAGAAAATTGATCCAATGAAACTTCCAACAAAGTTTCTAACACTTCGCGATGTTGTGAATACGGGTAACGTAGTTTCAAACGTTATCAGTGTTACGGGTATTAGCATAACAAATGGGGGGCATGCCATAGTTGCCGGTAATGTACAAGCTGGTGCAAATGTATCAATTGCGGGTCTTGGAAATAAATATTTACCGTACGTTTCCGCATCCAAATACTTGAAAGATTCTGCCATTAGACAAGAAACTGATGGTAGAATTGTGATCAACGCTGATCTAGAAATAGTAGGTAATATACTAGTCGAAGGTAATTCATTTGAAGTTACATCTGGGCAACTTGTTATTAGTGATCGAATTATTGATATTTCTAATGGCGCAGTCACTCATGATTTAGATGCTGGTATTCTAATCGAACACCCCGGACACAACATTGGTCTCATTCATCACGGAACTACGGATACATTCACAATGGGTTACACACAAAATGGTTATTCGGATACCCATATTCTTGAGGATAGTAACATTTTTACTCTTGATGTCATTGGTAATGTGGTTGTGCAAAACACAATAACAATTGAAAGTGGTGATCTCATCGTGGCGATGGGTAATACATATGCCTATGGAAATGTATCAGTCGTCGGAGATTTGAGTGTAGATACTAATATATACACTCGCAGCGACTTAATCGTATCCGGTAATACGTATATATCTGGTAATACATCTGTAACTGGAAATGTATCGGCATATGGTATGCAACTTGGAATGGGTGGTCTTCAGATCGGTAGTTTATTTAGCGCGGGACCGGGTGATGTAGAAGGTATAGGCTCTGTCAATATTACAGGTGTTGTAGAGGCTCTAGCCTTTAGAACCGCTCACGATAGTGGTTACAATACGGGTATAGCTAACACAGCGCCAACAAATACGTTAAGTATTGGTGCAAATGCCTATATTAACGCACATGGCACAACCATTCTATCGATAACTGGTAATACCGTGACAACAAATCTGTTTGCAACTTCACATATTGCACTCGGGACTTCATCACCCACACACGCGTTGGATATAAGAGGTACTGCAAACGTTGGCGACCTCACGGCGACGAGTCTCAGTGTCGCAGCCGATACGGATGTTACGGGTACAATTGGTAGTGCTAAGGTGGGTTATGTAGGCTATGGAGATGCCGCGGGATTCGCACACTACGACTTTGCTAGCGCAGGAAATTATGCGGTTCTTCAAAATAATACTGGTATCACATATATAAATTCAGTAGCTGGTAAGTCTATTAAATTTAGAGAAGACAATGTGGATAAAATGACACTCTCTGATGGTAATTTGGGGATTGGGACAACCTCACCAACTTCAAAATTAGATGTTCGCGGGACTATTTCTACAGGTAGAAATCTTGCGAGAGAGGTTGGTACTGTAATCGCGTGGAGCAGTCAATTAAACACTACGAGAAAAGCCACCAATGTCATAAGTGGTATAAAAAATTTCGAGAATGGTAGTTCCGATTGGCTTACTCTATCGGGACAGAGAGTGGGTGCGTATGTCGTCGTCGATTTGGGTCAGGCATATAGCGTCGACCGAATGGTGATTTACAATCAAAATGAGTTACCCGATTCAAAGAGGGAGGTCAAGGGATTTACACTCCAAGGGTCGGCGGATAATTCAACGTGGACAACTGTTTTGACGAATGAGTGTGGTCGTTCAAATGGACACGAACCAAACCCAGGTTGGAGTTTTAGAATTCCAGCAAACTGGGACGACGATACGGAAGGTACATCTTATCGATACTGGAAATTTATTATGAATACGTTTCATGGTACCGATAGTTACGGTGGTATCATGGAACTTGAGCTATATGAAGCCAGTAATGCACTTGACGATGAAGTCTCGTCGAGTTCCATCGTAGCACAAGATGTTTACACTGAGACGGGTAATTTTAACAGAGGTGTCGCGATTGGCAAGGGTTACGGTGGTACGAGTACAGGTGAAAATAATCTTTTGGTTGAAGGCAACGTCGGCATTGGGACGACCTCCCCCCTCTACAAATTGGACGTCCACGGAACCTCAAACGTTGGCGCCCTCACGGCGACCACTGGGTCCTTTTCGGGGGACCTCACGGCGACGAGTCTCAGTGTCGCAGCCGATACGGATGTTACGGGTATAATTGGTAGAGCTAGAGTAGGTTTTATATCAGGACTTGGTGATTACGCTGCTTTTGCACACTATGATAAGGGTTCAAGTGGAAATTATGCACTACTTCAGAGTTCTCTTGGAGAGACTTTCATAAACTCATCAACTGGTAGGAGTCTGTATTTCAGAGAAAACAATTCGAATAAAATGACGCTCTCCGATGGCAACTTGGGGATTGGGACAACCTCCCCCACCTACAAACTGGATGTCCATGGGACCTCAAACGTTGGCGCTCTCACGGCGACCACAGCGACAGTGCCCAACGATGGCGACTTCGTGATGGGTGGGAAACCCCTCACATCCGCGGCAGGGCTCCATTGGGATCGGGTAAATAATAGACTTGGTATTGGAACAATTTCTCCAGCCACTACACTCCATGTCGCAGGTGGTACAATTACAAACTCAGGTACAAATCAAACCAACAAAAAAACATACAGTTGGAATTCCACGCTTGCCAATGGTACAACTATTGCCAATGCAACAGTTAAAATCACATTTTCCAACCATTCATTTTATGCAAAAATAATAGCTCAGTTATCAGAATCCCCCGACGAAGTAAGTACGATGTTACTGGAAGTTGGAGGGGGTAATGCATCTGGTAGTGCGCCTACACTCGCTATTGCAGAAGGTTCTCTGAGTATATTTGGTGGTACAAACACAAATCCATGGAGTCCGGTAGTTACTACAACTACAACCACTGTTTCTATAAAACCAACTACAAATATGGCTGCAGCCGGAACTTATAGTATATTTATTGAATACATTGCACCAAATTCATCGGGTGCTGTAACAAAAATTACACTGGGTACCACAGATGTTGTAACATTTGGTTATTAAGTTAAAATTGTATAGTTATACCCAAAATATATATAGACACATAAATGTCTGTATATATTTCGTAAAATAATAAATCATCTGTATTAATAACAGATGTCAGTACAAACTAAGATCAGAACATTTGGTGGTAATGTAGGTATAGGTACAGATGACCCAGGTACATACCGTCTTAAAGTTGTTGGTGGTGGAACTAGAGTTCACACACTTATTGCATCAAGTCTTAAAGTAGGAAATTCCAATAATGTTCAGGTTCCATCTGGAGTTATTGCTATGTGGTCGGGTGTAACAGTCCCAGTAGGTTGGTTTTTATGCGATGGTCAAAATAATACACCCAATCTAACTAATAGATTTATTATAGGTTCAGGAAGTACGTATCAACAGGGTCAAATTGGTGGTTCTGTTAATGAAACAATTACAACTGCACATATGCCAGGGCATACACACACAGGTGCAAATGCAAGTATTGGTTCGCATGCACACACAGTAAATGCTGTATCTTCTAATGGTTCGCATAATCATAACGGCGCTAGTGCCGCGGGTGGTCTTCATAATCATACAGTTAACACAGACACATTTGCTGGGCATTCGCATAGCATAAATACGTCCGCAGCTGGTGGTGACCACAACCATATTGTAAATTACAATGGTGGGGGTGCACACAGTCACGCAGGTGGTGTCCAATCGATTTTTGATGCAACCGGTGGTATTTATGGTAGAAACCCAGCACCCTCTGGAAGTCATTCACTTGCTCGTTATCCTGGTTATAATAATACTAGGTACGACAATACAAGTGGTTCGGGTAATCATACTCATAATTTTGCCTTATATACTACGAATCACGCTCATAACGCAAATTCTGATACAACGAGCGGTGGACACACTCACAGTTTTCCAGGTGCTGTTACGGCTGGACTGCAACATGCACACAATGCAACTCCTAACTCGAGTGGAAGTCATACACATGCTAATTCTAATACAAGTTCGGATAACTTGCATACACATAATTTTACCACGGGAACAGCCGGTCAAGGAAGCGCATTTAGTATTTTACCACCTTATTATGCCCTTGCATTTATTATGAAAGAATAATTATGTATATATTAATAAGAGATGTCTTCGACAAAAATTCAAACGTTCGGTGGCAATGTCGGTATAGGTACAAATGATCCTGGTAGTTATAGACTAAATATAACAGGTGGTGCAGCGAGTTTTGAAGATTTAACAGTAACAACAAGTGTTACGGTGAATAATGTCAGTAGCGCTTTTGTTCCATCGGGTCTTATAATTATGTGGTCGGGTAGTACTATTCCAACGGGTTGGTCTCTATGCGATGGAACAGGGACACTACCCGATTTAACTGATAGATTTATTATAGGTTCAGGAGGTACGTATTCACAGGGTGAGACTGGCGGTTCTATTACAAAGACGCTTTCAAGTGCAAATATGCCAGGGCATACACATACTTGTACAACTGGAAGTGATGGTGGGCATGCTCACGCCATGACTGTAGATACCTATGGAACAACACACACGCATACTACAACGATTAATCAGGCTTTGACGGGTAATCATACTCTTACAATAAATACTGCGGGTGGTGTTCATTCCCATAGTATAGGATCTAGTTCTCATGGACATACCCACAATGCGGGTTCGGCTGGAGGAGGTTCACATGGTCACACACAAGGTTTGATTCGTATTTTTGATAGTGCTAACGGTATTGATGGATATGGGAACTATCCAGCGAGAAACCACTCGATTGCACGTTATCCGGGTTATACTAATACAAAAGCATACAACTCTTGTAATACAGGTAATCATAATCATTCCGGTGGTGTCAATCAAGGGGGTGACCATGGTCATAGTTGGAACGCTACTAGTGCAGCAGGGGCGCACACACACGGTACTACATTTACTGCTGGAGGTGGGCATACACACACATTTAATACATCTAATAGTGCTTATCATACCCATGCAGCAACCCATAGTGGTGGTGGTTCACATAGTCATATCGCGGGTCAGACAAATAGTACCGGTCAAGGATCTTCATTTAATATTATACCACCCTACTACGCCCTCGCATTTATTATGAAAGATTAATTTGTAAATATTAATAAGAGATGTCCACTCAAACGAAAATTCAGACATTTGAGGGCAATGTTGGTATAGGTACAAATAATCCAGGGGGGTTTCGTCTTGACGTAAATACTGGAACGGTATCTACATCGGATATAGAAGTTACAAATTTCACAGTTGGCTCTGTTACAAATGCATTTTTACCAATTGGTAGCATAGTAATGTGGCACCGCTCATTGGTGAGTATTCCATCGGGGTGGCAGATTTGCGATGGTACAAATCAAACACCCGATTTGAGAAATTTTTTTGTCATTGGTTCTGAAACGAGTTATACGCAAAAAGATACAGGTGGAGATACCTCTTTCACACTTGGGGGTGCAAATTTACCTTCACACTCACATACCGCACCAGCGACGTCTACCGCGGCGAATCATACACATACCACTGCCACGACTACTCAGGGGGGTCGGCATCTACATACGGGGACTACCGTCGCCTCTGCAACACATACACACACTTCAGATATAAGTTCTAGTGGCGGTTCTCATGGACATAACTACAACGCAATGAATAATTCAGGTGCTCACGCTCACCCTTATGGTATTTCTGCTAATGGTGATCATTCCCATCGCGCTGGTCCACGTGCAATTTGGGATGCAAGTAATGGTACATGTGGTATATGGAGCAATCACCCCGCAGTTGCACACTCCCTTGCAAGACAACCCGCCAATAGCACCAGATATCAAACATACACTTCGTACACTGGTTCTCATGGTCATGGCTCAAATAATTCCAACTATTCCGGTAACCACAATCATAGTGCAACATTCCCTACAAGTGGTAATCATAGCCATCCCGTTACATGCGTTGATAGTGCCAATCATACCCACCCCGTTGGAATTGCTACAAGTACGACAAATCATACCCACGTCACAACCATATCCAGTACAGGAGCGCACACCCATTCATACACAACTAATTCTACGGGTCAAGGTCAGGCATTTTCAATTATGCCACCGTATTATACACTAGCTTATATAATAAAAATTAGTTAAAGCTTAAATGTATCATCTAAAGTAATGAATACAAAGACATACCCCCAAAATCAAATATTTATTTTTGATGATGTCATTTCTAATGAAGACTGTGATGAAATCATCAAAATTATAGACACGTATGCAACTAAAAAAACGGTATGGCAAGAACACAATAATGTGGAATGTTACCCCATATGTGTTAACGAAATAAACGATAAAGAGCTTTCTAAGAAAACTGATGATAAAATATTTAAAATTGTCACAAATTTAGCTCAATTATTCAATAGGGAATATTCGTTACCATGTAAACATGATTGTGGATATACATTAAGAAAAATAGTTGGTCCAACAAGACAACACGTCGACGGTCTTTTACAAGATCCCGGAACGAAACAACAAAATCTGAATCGAGATGTCATTAGAAACATGTCATTAATAATTGCACTTAATGGTAATTATGAGGGTGGTGAACTCGTATTTCCAGAACAAGGTAATTATACAATAAAATTAAAAAGGGGGCAAGTCGTGTGTTTTCCACCATACTGGACACATCCACATAAAACGAATTCATTGTTAAACAATACGGTAAGATATACTATAAATACATGGTTGTGTGGTACTTAAAAAATAAGTTCTAAACTATAAATATAAAGACGTATGAGTACTATACCAGCAAGATTGGATTACAATGATATTGCAATGAGAAAAAAGGCGAAAGAGGTTGCTAGAAAAGTTTATCCGCAGCTAACAGAAGACGTCGAAATAATAGATGATGGTGAATTTTTTAGCCCATCGAAGATTATCCTCCCGGATGGTATCGAACGTGTCCACGACGAAGAATTTTACACCGCTTTATCAGATGCTATACTATCAGATAAACTCTTTGTTCTTAGAGAGCAACGAAATCAATACCTCGCCGCAACGGATATGTATGTAGTACCGGATTATCCTCACAAATCCGAAGAATCTAAACAAGCGTGGCTTGATTACAGGAAACAATTAAGAGAAATTACAGACCAGGATCTTTCAAAGGCGGTTGTAACCGAAAACTTTAGAGTTACCAACATAACATGGCCCACGATTCCTTCTTAAAAAAATAAACTCTCACTATAGTATAAAATGTCTGGTGGTATTGCCCAACTCGTTGCTGTCGGTGCTCAGGATGCACACCTCGTCGGTCAGCCCGAAATCAGCTTTTTCCGCTCTACGTACAAACGTCATACTAACTTTTCTCAAACTGTTGAACGCCAAGTGATCCAGGGGAACGTCAGCAACTATGGCATGTCCACTGTTCGCTTTGAACGCAAGGGGGATCTTCTCAATTATGTTTATTTGATGCCAATTGAAGGTGGTGGTTCATCTGCCAACACTTTTACAGACAATTGGACTGATGTTATTTCCAAGGTTGAACTTCTCGTTGGTGGTCAAGTCATTGATGAACAAGATTCTACATACTCTACACTCATTGCCCCAACTCTCTCAGCTGCCAATTCTTCGAAATCTGTCAGTGCTAATATATATGATGGTACTTCCGCAGCGAAGTTTTACCCACTTCGTTTCTTCTTCTGTGAGAACTGGCAATCAGCCCTTCCACTCATCAGTCTTCAATATCATGATGTAGAACTTCGCATTACATGGGGCTCTGAGGCTGCGGCTAGTAAGTGGGAGGTCTATGCAAACTATGCATACTTGGATACCCAAGAACGTGAATATTTTGCATCCAATCCACAAAATATGATCATTACCCAAGTTCAAAAGGCTATTGCTTCTGGTGCCAAGATTCAAGAACTTAACTTCAATCACCCAGTGAAGTACTTGGCTGCGGGTGATGCAACCAATGTTACAATGGTGAGCACTGCTGGTAATAAACTTAAACTCCAAATCAATGGTACCGATGTGTCTGATTACAAGTTTGCCGATCCAAACTTCACAAGTGTGCCACTCTACTATCACACTTCCAATGGTAGCTCAACCCCAGGCACCAAATTGTTCTTTTTCCCATTCTGTCTTGATGCTTCCAAGCTTCAGCCAACGGGTAGTCTTAACTTCTCCCGCCTCGATTCCGCGCGTATCATTAATGAAGTTGCAAACTCCGACAAAGACATTTACGCGGTCAACTATAATGTCCTCCGCATCGAGAACGGTATGGGCGGTCTTTTATATTCTAACTAATTAATAAACCAATGTGGAACATAGTTTTCCTCCTCGCCATCGTTTTTGTATTGACGTACGATCCCAAATCCAGGACACTTGAAAAATTTGTTGGTCAACCCACCCCACCAACCCAAAAGTCCTGTGAACCTACGCATTACGAAGCCGTCCAGTTTGCCCAAAGTCCCTATGAGTGTCCTCCCCCAGGCAGGACAAGTATGGGTACCATTTTTTAGGTTACTTAAAAAGAGTGGTCGTAATTATTGTAAATGATTCCAATGGATCGAGAAACTATGATGATGGTCGCCGTTATTGTTTGTCTAGTAGGACTTATTTTCATGTTCAAAGAACTTAATAAGACTCGTGAAGAAATGAATGGTTTTAAGACCTTTTCAACCCAGCTTGTGCAACAACTTTCAAATTCAGTTACTGCAATCGAATCGGAGCCTGAACACGACAACGAAGAAAATGATGAAGTTGAAAAGAAGGAAGAATAATCATATTTGCTTATTATAACTTGCGAATGCGCAATGAAAAAATACAAAGCTATAGCAATACCGGTCAGCTTTACCGGTGATAAACCTAAATTCCTCACTGTGAGAGATCGGCGTTTCAAGGATTGGATTTTTGTTACAGGAGGATGTCGACGACGGGAAATTTTCAATCCAATCCGATGTGCTCTCAGGGAACTAGAAGAAGAAACACGTGGTACAGTTACTCTCAAAAATGGCGAATATACGGAGTTCAAGTTTGTTGTGAAAGAAAGTGCCACCGTAGATCTTGAATATAATGTATTTATCTTTTTTGTTGATTATGACAAGACTGAACAACAAACACTTGTGAGAAAGTTTTACGAAGAAAAACAAAAAACCAATATCAAAAAATTAAACAAACAACCAATAAAAAAGACGTTTGATGAAAATGATTACATGAGTTTTGATACTCTTGAGGAGTTTAATTCACGTAAACGTTGGAAACTTATTGTCGATAACATTCTTAAAAATCCAGAGTTTTATTCCTGTGTGAGTTCTCTAAATAGAAAAACATTCTCTATTAAGTAGAATGAAGTCAAAAGCTTATATTTTAATGCAGATTGGAGAACTTCTCAAGACAAATAGAGGTTTCTGTCAACAGGAAGTAGACGAATGGGTACAGGAAAATGAAACTAAAACTGTGTATGAACTTTTAAATATAAAAAAGCATTTAGGTGAGACAAAGGAATTTCCAGATGTTTCATGCTTGACAAGGTATAGAGATTAGAAATGTTATTAACATAAGAAAAATGTTCAAAAAATGGTGTGTGCAACAAAAATTTAACAACGCAACCAATTTATCACATGTGCTCATGGACGGTGGTGTCCTTTCTGTGCCTTTTGATAGATTGAACGAATTTCACGAAAAGTATATAGAAGCCGTACGTTCGGGTGAAAGGCTTTTTGTAGTTGAACAAAAAAGTCCAACATACAATTTTTTTGTAGATATTGACTACAAACACGAAAAATCACTTACTCTTGATGAAATTCGGGATATTTGTAAGATAATTTGTGATAAAGTAAAACGTCACGGTGGAAAAGAATGTTTAATATCAGTTTCTCCACCAAAAGCAGTAGGTGAATATACAAAAACTGGTATCCATCTCAACTGGTCAGATTTTGTTGTTGATCAAAGTTCCGCACTTGCTTTGAGAGAACACATTCTCGTAGCTCTATCTTTAGCAAAAAGTGAAACAGACTGGAATGAAATTATAGATTGTTCCGTATATGGAGATTTAAAAAGAAAAACAAAAGGAAGTGGTTTTCGTATGCCATGGTCCCATAAAATGGCAAAGCATATGTTATGCGAGGGTCGGGGATGTCAGGATTGTCACTCCGGTAAAGTCATACAAGTTGCATACCTTCCGGTATTTATTTACAAACATGGACCTCTTAGCACACTTCTGAAGATTGGGCAAGAACCAGATTTAGATATACTCAAGATGTCTTCTATTAGAACAAATAAGCCCCAATATATTACAGTGGAACCACCTTCATCTGTAATCAAGGAGGGGAAGTTTACAGATACACAAATGGCAGACGAATTACACGATGACAAACTCAAAAGTCTTATAGAAGATTTTGTACAAAGAAACTTGGAAGGACAAAGTGGTGCTATAATTACAAAACTTTTTAAACACAAGGAGACGTACCTTGTTTCAACGAATTCAAAGTATTGTGAAAATCTTAAGAGAGAACATAGTTCAAATCATGTATGGTTTATAATTAGTGGTAGAGAAATACTTCAGAAATGCTTCTGTAGATGTGAAACAATATATGGGAGAGTTGATGGATTCTGTAAAGATTTTTGTGGAAGAAGACATAATTTAACACCAAAAATCGTTGAAAAGTTGTACCCCAAAAAGGAAGATCTCAAGAAGTGTCCAGAAATTAAAAAGTTTGAAGAAAAACCACAAATTAAACAATCCGATGTGAAACCTCAATTGGAATCGTTTATTAAGAATTATATGAAATGTCCCAAGGATACACACATTGTGAGTATAACTCGTCAGAAAAATGATTTTACAGCTTTGACTACGTCATCTTATTGTGAAGAAATTCAAGGAATGCATGAAGGAATAACAATGTCTTATGTAATCAAAAAAAACAAGATTACACAAAGGTGTCCATTATGTAAAAAGAGTACTGCAAGAACTCACTTACTAGGAAAAAATATAGTAGAAAAATTATATCCACCTCGAAAAAAATAAACGTCAATATCAGAAAGATGGCTCTCATTGTCGTTGGTGTGTCGGTGTATTTAATTGCACAGTTGATCGGGGAATTAGATTATGAGTCAAACACTACCAAAGAAAGTGAAATAGATGTTTTTCATAAATATTCTGGTATACACCCCAAATTGTATGACAAGTATATGAAAAACAAAAAACTATATGATCAAACCAAAGATATCTATTATTTTAATAACTCTAGAAATTATATAGAAGAACTTGCTTTGTACGCCGATCCCGAATACATAGAAGAAATACATGATATAATAAAACAAAGGTACTTAAACAATAGTCTTTATTAGTATAAAATGGTGCAAACAAGAACACGTTCGGGAAGAAATATAAAGAAACCAGAAAACTACGTCCCAGAAGAAAAGGTTGAAGACGACTACGCGACAGATGAACACGATTCTGATTTTGATTCAGAATTGGATACAGATGATGAATTATATTCAGACGAAGAAGACACCGATGACGATGACGTAGGTAGCCTACAAGATTTTGTAGTCGATGACGACGATTGTATATCCGAAGAAGATGAAGATAGTGAGGAAGAAGATGCTTAAAAAAAACAACTGCTATATTAAAAATGGAGACTGATATAGGAAATCCTATCGAATATGATAGAGACATCGATTCATTAAAAAATATGGATGAAGATACTACCCATATTGACGAACAACAGCACCAAAATGCACAGTATTTTCAACCACAAGAGTTGATGTATCAGCCACAATATCAGACAATGCAGCAATACAATTCAGAAAAGTTTGATTTATTTGCATCAGTTGACAAATCTACATGGATTATCGCATTTGCTGTATTTTTACTCGGGTTTTTCATGGGGAAAACCATGCAACCAGTTATACTCCGATATACTTGAATAACCAACAAATGAACCTATTGGACCCACCTTTGGTGGTATAAACCGGTCTGTCACTGGACCTCTATAAGTATCCTCTATAAAACCCGCACTCGTACTTACTTCCGTTTTGTTTTTTGATCCACCGCTCGTTTTCGTATCAGGAACAAAAAAGAAAATGAAAAATGCACTAACTAAAATCGTTGTGATGATGATATTTAACATTTATATTAAAAGAATATTATTTTTTGAATTACGCGGATGATACTTCTGGCTCACCATCTTCCTTGACTTCCTCAATCTTCGCATCAGTAGACGATTCTTCTGGCTCACCTTCTCGCTTTTTGCGTCGCTCTTCGATTTCGGCGGCGACAATCGCATCAGCTTCCTTTACAAGTTCTTCCATTGGAGCGTCTGGCTTTTCCTTCTTAAGACGTTCCAAGACTTCAGCTGGGTGATTGATTGGTGCTTCATCTGGTTTAGTATAATATTGAGAATTGTCATCACCGGGAGTGGCATAAGACTTCGCTTCCATCATTGATCGCTTACGTTCTTGGAAAAGACGCGCAGCTTCAGCTTGATTTTCGCGATAACCTGTCATAATCTCTTCCAATTTTTCATTTTGGTAATGAACATCGTCAATCTTCGCAGCATCCGGTGGAATCAACAACCACTTGTACATATCAACAACGTAGATATCAAAAGTTGGATCTTCCTTTTGAAGGCGTTTTGCGTGGGAAGCCGCTTCATCGCGGGTAGAAAAAGCACCTCGAATCTTAACTCCAAACTTGTCATTCTTTTGTGGGGCTTCTGGTCCAACGACAGAAAGGCATGCGAAGAGTTGACCAGGAACAGTCGTGTAATCTTGTTCGAGAGACATGATATTATATATTGCATTGCATTCAAAACTTTAAGCCAACTTAAAATCAATTATGTAAATGTGTAGAATGAAGGTTTTGACATTTTTAAAGCCTTAGATACACAAATTATCATATATTTGATTGAACATTGATCTGTAAAAGTAATATAAATATAATAATCCCATAAACTACAATGGAAGAGATTCGCCGTAACCACAATGACGCGAAGCGGGCGTTGATCCAATATGTGACCCGAGAGGGTGATCAAATATTGGATGTTGGGTGTGGTTTTGGTGGAGATCTTCAAAAATGGCACATGTGTGGGGCAAATATGAGTATGTGTGACCCAGAGCCAAGTGCTCTAGTGGAAGCTCGATCTCGCGCCAAGAATATGCACATGCGTGTCAATTTTTATGAAGGTGACATACACCAATGCCCAAATAGAAAGTTTGATATCGTATGTTATAACTTTTCACTCCATTATATTTTTGAGACCAAAGATGTGTTTTTTAGTTCATTGCGGGAAATTAGAAAGAGGATGAAACCTGGTGGCAAGTTGATTGGTATCATTCCGGATTCTGAAAAGATTATATTCAACACCCCCCTCAAGGATACTATGGGAAACTTCTTTCTCATGAAGACCCACGGAAATGGGGGGTACGGTGAAAAGTTATTTGTAAACCTAGCGGATACCCCATTTTACGCCGATGGACCTAGATCCGAACCGATTGCATACAAAGACCTTCTCGTGACCCATCTAGAGGAATTGGGCTTCACCCTAGAATTATGGGAAGGTCTCGAGGGAAATCCAATTTCAGAACTGTATAGTAAATTTATCTTTGTATATAAGAGATGATCACATTCATTGTATTACTACTTGTTAATTTGTGGATTTTTAGCCAAACTCGCGAACCCCAGGAACTTATCGAAGTAAAAGAAAAGTATAGAATTCTTAGAGAACATTTAACTGAAACAAATAACGAAAAGTTTCATATACTATCGAAATGTATACCAATTACCGGTATAAAAAATATGAAAGGTACAGTTGGTTATAATACAAATAAAGGTGATGAAATTGCTCTATGTCTAGATGGGTCGGTAAATGATATATTTCATGTTCTTATTCACGAGTTGGCACATTCGTCTGTCACGGAATATTCACACTCGGAAAATTACTGGAACAACTACACAGAACTTCGTGACATTTGCGTAAATTTGGGTATATACGAAAAGATCCCAGATAGAAAACCCTTCTGTGGTGAGAGCATTCAGGATAAATAATCTTGGTACATATTAAATGAAAACACCTATAAGTGTTTTAATTACGGTCATTTTATACTGGCTTGTGATATACGGGGTTACCATAATACCACACATGAGTGAAAATTATCATCTTAATTTGGTGTGGATGATTGTGGTAGTACCAAATGTTTTGCGTCTTATAGTTGGAAGTATTCCACGACTTGCCGTGGATCGTCTTTTCTTCCTTACGACAACTCTAATTGCTTTAGTACTAACATATGGTGTAAATGCTATCTGGAGTGATAGTAAAATTGCGGTGAAAGACTATGGAAGTGACAGAAGCAAAACACTTAAATTGAGTGTTTTGCTCATGACAACATTTGTCATGGGAGCTCTGATTACCTATTATACAGGTATTGATAATTCAATCTATTCAAATATGGGTTGGGAATCAAATTTCTAAGCCTTGACCAATTGACCCTTGGCAAAATAGAAGACAATTGCAGCAACCAAACCAGTTGAAGCCAAGCCAATCACGCTTCTGGCACCTTGTTCATTAAGGAACTTTGGAACAGAAGTAACTAGTTTGTCTTGAACTGGCTTAGACACAGCGAGAGCTGCGGCGGCACCCGCGATGAGAGCAACCAATTGATCATCGGTAAGATTAAATGGATTCTTGCTTTCTGGAGCCGCCTCCACTTGTTGTTGTGCAACCATATACCCCCCCTGAGGTTGTGGGGCAGTCATTTGTGGCATCATGCCTTGCATTTTAGGCTCATCCATCATCATTGGTGGTTCCATCATGAGATCATTAATTGAAGTAGAGTCCATTGTCTGTTTACTTTGACTCACATTTTTTTCGTGTTGCGAAAACGCTTCGCGAGTTGGTGGAGGTTGTGAAGTATTACTAACAAAGCTGGTCGTTGGGTTATCGTTCAGTGAAACCATACCATCACCATTATCAGATATGTTAAAGGTATTAATATCCGTGGACATTTAATATAACCGCATGTTTTTGAAACATGTAAGTGACGCGGTTTATTTAGAGAAATGAAATTATAACTTTTTAAGAATGGATGAATTTATTCACCAACCAATGATAACTTATATTGGTAACAAAAGAAAACTTATAAAAGTTATTGAAGATGTTATACACAGAATTAAACCACAAACATGTGTAGATGCATTTTCCGGATCCGGTGTCGTATCGAGAATGTTGCTTAAATATTGTAAAAAAGTGTATGTAAATGACCTGGAAAAATACTGCGAAGTTATTTCACAATGTTTTTTAAAAACTCCTACACGAATTGAGCAAAATGATATAGCACGTCATATAAACATGATGAATTATTGTCCAGATAAAATTGGTTTTATAACTGAACTTTATGCTTCAGATGAACGCCAATTTTATACACCCGAAAATGGAAGAAGAATTGATGGTATGTTGGATTATATTGAAAAAAACGTCCCTGATCACTTAAAACCTTATTGTCTTGGACCCCTTCTGGTAAAAGCTAGTATTCATACTAACACATCGGGTATATTTAAAGGCTTTCATAAAGGTGGATGGGGTGGTAAAGGTGGGTATGCCATTGATAGAATAACAAAAAAAATAGAAGTTGAATGCCCTGTGTGGCTTGAAAATGATGGTAATGTTATAGTACATCGTGAGGATGGATGTGATTTTTTGAAAAAACTTCCACAAGTCGATCTTATATATTTGGATCCGCCTTATAATCAACATCCATATGGATCAAATTATTTTATGTTAAATCTAATTTGTACGAACGAAAGACCTCATACAATTTCAAAAGTATCAGGTATTCCGATAAACTGGAACAAAAGTCAGTATAACTATAAAAACAAAATTAGAACGGCTATGGAACGTACCTTGCGACTCGCGACTGAAAAAGCTAAACACACATTAGTATCTTATAACAATGAAGGTTTTATCAAGCCTGATGAATGGGAAGAACTTCTCAAACCATATACGTATGAAAAAATTGAAATTGACTATTCGTGCTATAAGGGAAGTCGTAATCGAAAAAATCGTCCTAGTAAAGTTACAGAATATCTATTTGTTATTTCGTCTTAGTGATCTTAAGATTTGTTTTCTTAGTAGCCTTTCTTGCATCTTCTTCTTTCTGATCTAAATATTTTGGGTTATACATCTTCTTATGGAGTTGCCATAGATTTGGACTACCAACTCTAAATCCCTTGCGAACCGTTGCTTTATACCAAAATACACAATCAGTGATCTTATTAGATTTTACAGTATTATCTAATACGAGACACTCGTAGTTTTCTGTGCACGCATCCATCACTTTATTGAACATATCAAATGACGGAAATATACCAAAGAAAGACTTATATAATTTTTCTCTGTTTTGTATGATATTTTCCCTGAGAATAAATACATAATCTACATTAGCTCTCAACGCGGGTGGTAGATCCATGACATATTGCATTGTAAGCATAAAAAATATATTATAGTGTCTGCCGTTCATAAAACATTGTCGAATACATGTGTCTTTGAGAAACTTTGAATCGTACATACAATCATCGAGAAGCATAAAAGCACCATTTGTTGAATCTTTGCCCTTTGTTCCGATTAGTTTTCTTTGTCTAGATATCACTCGTTCAATTGCATCTTTATCATATTCACCATAAACAAATAGATCGGGGATGAACTCACCATAAAAATGATTACCTTCTTCTGTTCCTGATAGGACTATTCCGGCTGGAATATGTTTTTTGTGATACATGATATCTTTGACAAGGGTTGATTTTCCTGTGTTACGCTTACCAATAAACACACATACCCGATCATCTGTCATGACCTCGGGTTTGAATTTCTTCAGTTGAAGATTCATTCTATTGTAGTGTCCCGTTTTATTTAACAAAATTTTACTCACATAATGTAGGAATGTCTGGTCGTTTAAGACTTGCCGCAACTGGAGTCCAAGACCAGTGGCTCACAGGAGATCCACAATTTTCATATTTCCTGATGAAATATAAAAGACATACAAAGTTTGCTATAGATTATGTTGAAAGTCAATTTGACGGAGAACTTGATTTTGGACAGGTGATAGAATGCCGAATACCAAATGATAAAGGAGATTTAGTTAAGAATTTAACATTAAAAGTTACTTTAAACGACCCAACCCCAGATACACCTGGTCAGAATGATACATACTGGTCACCGTCTATAATAAGTCATATGATTGAGTACGCTGAACTTCGCATTGGTGGTCAAACTGTAGAACGTATAACAGGGGAATACATTTACATGCATCAACAACTTTACAATACAGATGATGATATAGATCAGACTTTATATTTTTTGAATGGTCATGGCAATATTCTTACATACAGCGGTGAATACAATTATTTTATTGATTTACCATTCTACTTCTATAGAAATCCAAGTTTAGCGATACCAACATGTGCTCTTACCAAACAAATGGTTGAAGTCCGAATTAAAACAAGACCACTTACTGAACTTATATTTGGTGGAGCTCCTGTTGGTGTTCAGGGTTCCATAAGAAAAATATCGATTGATACAGAATTCGTATTAGTTACTCCAGACGAAAGAAACTTTTTGATGTCTAGACCAATTGAATATGTCATAACACAACTTCAAATGTCTCAATTTGTAATGAAAGCTGGTGAGAATAAAAAGTCGGTCATGTTAAATTTTTCTCACCCAGTGAAGGAATTATTTTTTGTTTCGCAATCAGAGGAAGCAGTTCGAGATAATGACCCAAACTATTATAACGAGATCAAAAATGTTGAATTAAGATTTAACGATCAAGTAGTTTTTAATCGAGATTCTAAGTTTCTCACGTACCAACAATCATTTAAAAATCATGTGAATTCACCATCGGCTGCAAATCTTTCAAAATTTAGCATGTATAGCTTTGCATTAAAACCCGAGGAATACTATCCAACTGGTCAGGTTAATATGAGTAGAATTGTACATAAGTTATTAAATATTGAAATAGAACCCATAAATAGTATCGACAATAACAACACCCGTATATATGCAAAAAATTACAATATTCTTAGAATTGAAAGTGGATTAGCTGGTTTAAAATTTTAGAGAGCTATAATAGTAATGGCTGGTCGTATTCAATTAGAATCATCCGGTCTTCAAGACAGATTCTTTACAGAAGAACCAGAATATACACATTTTTTGAAAAGTTTTCGGAAACATTCAAACTTTTCAATGCAATATGTTGATTTATCTCCAGAAAATGAAGCCGATTTTGGTAAAACTGTAAGATTCAAAATACCTCAAAATCAGGGAGACTTATTGAAAACTATCAGTGTAAAGGTTACACTACCGGAGATAGGAACTTCGTTAATGGGTTATGTAGATTCAGTTGGTCACGCATTGATTGAATATGCTGATCTTATCATAGGGGATACAATCATTCAAAGATTGACAAGCGATTACTTACAAATTTATTCCGAACATTTTGTAACTCAGACTAAACAAAAAGCACTTGAAGAACTTGTTGGTAAATATTCTGAGCGTGTAGCTAGTACCCGAGTATCAGATAAAGAGATATTGTGTCATCTTGGTACATCCCAAAGTGATGTAAATTATTTTATTGATCTACCATTTTACTTTTATAATAATTCAGAACTTGCAATACCTTTGTGTGCTATAACAAAACAGGAAGTTGAAATTGAAATTAAACTGAGAAACTACCAAGATTTAATTGTAAAAGGCGACGGAACATATGTAGATATTTCACCAGAAATATTAAACATCAAAAATTTTGAATTATGCACAGAAACAATATTTCTTGATCCATGTGAACGAATAAAGATCATGAAAAGTAAGAAAGATTATATAATTACACAAAATCAACAACAAGTATTTGATGTTGGACAGGACATAACTTCTGGTACATTCAAACTTCAATTTATAAATCCCGTAAAAGAATTATACTTTATTATTCAAAGGCAGGGTTCAGTTGGTACAGGTGAAGGAGAATTTGTAACACCATTTGATTACGATAATACACTACAGATTTCAGATGGAAAGCTTGTACTTTATGAAAATCTAGATTATCTTACACTCGACCTTGATGGTGAACCAATAATCACACAAGATACAGGTAATGTTGTATTTTTAAAGGCAATACAGGGGGGTATTCATCATTCTAAAACGCAACTTCTTAGAAGATTCTATTCATACAGTTTTGCACTTGAACCAGAAAAGTGGTATCCAACTGGTCAGCTTAATTTCAGTTTGATAAAAGAACAAATACTGAACCTAAGTTTAACTCCATGCATAGATTATTCAAGACAAATAAGGGTGTACGCTGTAAGCTACAACATTCTTCGTGTAAGTGAGGGAACTGCTCAAACTCTTTTTAACGACAATTAATAAAGATGATGAAAACCGGTTTTGGTGAATCTTCAGGAGCATACGAAGAAGCTCAACAAGATGCTCTCATTGGTATTCTCCTCCCAGTCCTTGAAAGGAGTATGATACTTGCAGCCGAATATTCCAAAGCTTGTTGTCGTGATACAGTACTTGGTGAAGATATAGAATATGCCATCAAGTATTGTGTAATGTATACAGTTGGACAGAATATTGGTTCAATTTGTCCGGAAATATACGACGACGAATCTTCAGACGAAGATGACATTGAAGAGGTTCAACCCAGTGAATGTCCAAATTTCGAGAGATATACGGGGGATAATCCAACTTTCAAACAAATGAATGAAGCTTATGATAGATGGGATAGTTGGATTCCACAGAGCCCAGTCGAAGAGATGTTAAAAAATGCTATTAATAGTAATGAGTACATCGGATCTGGAGGGATGGACGATTTCTGAATACAAGTCATTCAAAGCTATAGCTGACGAGGACAGTAGCACCGATGGAGATTCAGATGACGATGAAGAGCAAATATTTGCCAAATCGCAAATAGTCAGGAGACCAAAGTATAAAAAAATTGTAACAAAGGAAGAACTACTTCCCGAATAAAAATTTTCCTTACGTATAGTATAAAAACTCAACATGTCCGCTATGCTCGAACAAGCTATTGATACTGTCGAACTTGTTACCCAAGAATTGGAAACCCAATCCCTCAACGCGATTGTTGCGGGTTTCTCATTCGCCGCAGCTCTCAGCTGGAATGACCTCGTTCGCTGGGTTATCCAACAACTCATCAAGGTACCAAAGAACGGTGGTGCTCAGTACACTTTGACTGCGATCTTGACTACTCTTTTGTCCATCGCGGTCTACATGGTGATTGCGCGTATCTCCACTCGCGTTTCCAAGCCAGCGCAACCAGTCTTCGCGATTACTCGCTAAGTTTGGGTGTTCGTCTCATTAGAGAAATTAACATTATACCTATAAAAATGATTACACCAATAGAAAGATATTCTTTCCATTTATAAGTATTTACTACAATTTCAGGAATACTTATTGGTGGCGGTAAAACATTATTAACAACTTCATATGGAACCTTTGGAAGTCCTTTTAACCTATCAGTAGATCCTACGATTTCAAATTTTAATATATGATCTTGGTTTCTAAAATCATATGGAATGAGTCGTCCATGGCTCATGTAAAAGAACTCAACTTTCAAGTCTTTGATAAACTTTTGTGTTCCGCTATGAAAATCGTGTGTAAGTGGATCATCTGCACCATGATAATTTATAACGTCACTACCATTCAAAAGAATATTACCCGTATAAAACGGAGTTGAGGAATAAATAGTTTTTGTAAGTTCATCTGATCCAGATGTAAGCTTTAAAATTAATGAATTTGGTCCGTTTAAATTTATCGCACCTGACGTAAGGCTGTAAGATAAAGACGTTTGGTTGTTTGATGTAAACCCCATTATTTGATGAGGTGTAGTAAGAGCCACATTACTGAGATATCCATTCGTACCATCAAAAAATTCAAATGTAAAATCATTAGTTGCACCTGTATTTGAAAATGTTAAAGTGTTTCTGTACTCATCAAATGTAACTTGATCTATATGTGTTTGACTATCCCACAATTGTCTCTCAAGTTCGGATGCCAAGGTTGTACCATTCGTATAATTATTTGATTCGAGTACTATATTTATTCCATCAACACTAAATGTCTTATTTGTTTCACATATATGTGTTTGCTTAGTTGGAATACGAGCGGATGTAAGTGTAATTTTACTCACATCATAAATTGGTTCTTTGAGAGTCACAACATAACCATTAGCATATGGGTACACATTTGTATCTCTCATGCTACTATCTATATCAAGGGTATGAACCTTCATTAAAATATAGGCATAATATTTTAATGATTGTTTTTGTCTGAAATTTAATTAAAATTAGCAAATGCTTTGAGCTAATGGGTTGTTCTGGAGTTGTCTCTTTGCCAAATCCAATCTGTCAATATTTGGGTTGGTATTATCTTTGTAAGCATTGAACTGATGATAAGGTTTTTGTTGATAAGTTTGCATCCAACCACCATTTGGAGCATTCACTCGACCATCAATACGTGAAGTATCACTTCTAACAGTTGTTAGAGCACCACCTTGTTTGAGAGCACTTTCTCTTACATTCATTCTTCCTGGATTACCCAGACGATTCGCTTTACCTCTGCGATCTTCTGGACGAAAGCCGTATTTCATAAGTTCATCATTATTTTTTGCGGTAATCTGAGAAGCTGCACTTGTAGCATATGCACCATAGAAACTTGTAACACCAGGTGTTGGTTGATTCGCGTATCTGTACTGCTCGTCATTAAGATCAGTTTTGAAACGTGTTGGATCTTGTGGCATAGCTTGTGCAGAAATAAACCGTTTCGCTCCATTGTATCCAAGAGCATCTGCACGATGACCAGTGTGAGCACGATTTGTAATTCTCTTAGTCTTCTCATGTTCTTGTCTGGGTGTAACACCAGTCATACCCTGCGCTCGACCCGCGGTTGGTGGCAATCGAGAAGGTAAATAACTTGTAGTTTCAGGTTTATTGTGTGTCAATTGACCAACAACTGCAGATCTACCACCAGTAATATCTCTAGCTGGACCAGCACGCCCTGGAAGTGTTGTAAGACGATACTCACCAACATTAATTGGGTTCACCCTGAACAATTGTTGATAACCACCTGATGCGGGTGTGTCAACACCAACTCCCAAACCCGGACCAACAAGCTGTCTTTCGATTGGTGAAAGATTATTCATACGACCCGTATCATACATACGATTTCTCATTGTAAGGATTTCCTGACCACCACTTCGCTGCTGCTTACCAATATCAGCAAAGCTTGTAAGTTCTACCTTGCTTGGTACTTGAACACGCATATCGTACTGTGTTTCTTCGAAATTTTGCGTCTCTTCAAAAGCTGGTGGTAACTCCGGTCTAACTTCTAAAACCGACTGGGTAACTTTAGGTGGTTCGGATTTATTACTCAAAGTCCGACCAGCAAAAATCAAACCAGCTATAGCCGCTATAGATATGGGATCAGCCATTCTTATTTGTTATTAACATTTTTATTAGCGTATCTCTGATGAAAGAGTCCGTTCTGGAGTTCGGCACGGGTACTCGTTGGTTCATAACTTATGGTTCGAAGTGGAACTTTACACTCCATATTTGTTAAAGGAAACAAGTTTCGTTCATATGTTTGAACAATGTGTTTATTGAATTGGGTAGTACTTTGTGGTCTGAGTTGATCACTCACTTCGATGTAATTTGAAGGAGCACCCTTACCAGCCATGTATGGAGCTGTACCATACAACATAGTGTTTGGGCGACACCCACCACAATTAATATTACCGGGCTGAGGGTAAATGAAAATTTCATCATCAGCTCTGACGGGTGGGATAGCACCTTTGTTTTGAACTATCGCAAGACCTGGTTGCAATTGGTATGCCATATTTACTATTACATGAGAGAATATTTATCTATTTAAACTGATCCACCAAACATACCACTTCTTTTACCCCCACTTAAGTCTATACCACCAAAAGCTTCGAGCTGAACACCCCGAGCGTCTGGGCTGCACATTCTTGGATCCGTTCTACAAATTGAACCATTTTTCGACCCATAAAGCCATTCCGCAAACGCGGTTTGATCTCCTGGAATACTTGATACTGGGGTAGTTACAAATTGACGCGCAGCCGCTTTTCGTTGAAATTCAGGCATTGGAGTTCTAGAACGACCAGCGTCATATGTAAACTTACTATCAAGATGTGCGTTAACAAATGGTTTCACTGTTGGGTAATAACACGATTCCAAACGATTTGGTGCATCTGTAAAATCTGTAATTAAAACATTTCCCATTGGATTATCACTTGTTGGCATTTGACAAGAACCATTTCCATAAACCTTTGAACCGTAAGTTTCCTTAACCATGTTTGATTTATGCATCACATAAAGAACACCCAAAACAGTTGCACCTAACACAAAGATGCGTGGATCTCGACGAATTAAGTAAATTATACAGCATGAATAAATGATAAAACGTGAAGCTGCGTTTATTCTATCTTCTGGGGTTTGATCCTTATTTGGCCAGAATTGCAAAACCTGGTCAGACCTAATAAGTTGATTTGGATTATCAAACCAAGTTGTCATTTAATATATATTTAGGTTTATTTTTTTGGCAAACCACTAAGCATACTCCCCATCATTTTCATAAGTGCACCCTGGTCAAGTTCTTGACCATCTTCCATTTTATCGGCACATTCTTTGGCAATAGTCTCTATCATACTAAGAGTTTCGGCTGGAATTGAACTGATGGTTGTACCAAGCATATAGAGGGTTTGAAGATACTGCCACACAGCAGTCTTAGTGTTTGGTGAAGCCTTATTCCAGTAATTTTTAATGTTAAATTCTTTAAGAAAATCAATTTTTTCAATCTCTTCAAGAAGAAATGTCTCGTCATTGGCTGAAATTCTATCAGCGTAGGGACCTATACCTTTCATATATAAATCAACAATTGCACGTGGATTTGTTGATTTGAGCAATTCAACTGATGTCATTACTTTCTTGATGCCTTTTTCCTCTGGAAAAGTCTTGTGCAATTCCACAAGAAATTGGGTAAGCATGTCATTAAACGCACTGACAGACGCCATTTTCTTATATGATGGTTTTAATCTTTAAGTTTAGAAAGGATCATTAGAAATAAGCTCCTTTTGACCAAGACCATTCGAAACAATGAAGTAGACAAGGATTGCATTAAGTACAGCTGGCTTGGTGTACTTATTCAATTCTAATTTACCTTCATTGTTGAGTTGAGCCTTGATATGAATATAAGCAGCGGTAATACCAGCCGCAATGATCGCAGCGCCTACTGGATCTCGAAGATAATCGGATAAATCGTCCATTTAATTATACGCAGTTTTTTTTATACGCTGTTCTGGGGCATCTCCAAAAAATGAATCACCTTCTTCCATTGCATGAGATTCCGTTGATTGCTCCTCAACTATTGGATTTGGATCTTGAACACCTAGAACGGTCTTAAATTCATTTTCTAGACCAGTTGGTTGTAAATGTTCTGACTCTACACCGGTCATTGGTTCCATCTCTTGCATCTCTTGCATCTCTTGCATCTCTTGCATCTGTGGTTCAGGTTCTGGAAAACTTTCATCACCTTCAAAAACATCTGGATCAACTGTATCATGAACTTCGCCATCTAAATCGATATTTTTATTTTCTTGTGTCATGTAAGTTTGAAGAATCTCTTGCACCGGAATGAGTTCTTTTACCGTGGCTTCGATGCATGCAGAAAAACGTTTATTCAAAAGCTCATCGCGAATATATTCGTTTTGCTCTTCATGAAACACATACGGATCTTTGTAAATATCCTTTGCGGCGTTGTTGTAACACATTTGAATAAAAACCTCATTACTTGGAAGTCTAAGAGAAATCTTTTTATTATCAGATTTCAATCGAACTGATGAAAGAATCTTGGTACATGCAACAAATACCGCTGCTAAAAGATCACTGTACCAAGCACACCGACTAGTAATGTTATCGGAGTGTTGCTTAGACATGGCATTCGACCAGTTTGGAACTTCTTTAAGAAGTTTCTGATACATTATCAAAGTTTTTCTACCTTTGGAAATCTTGGTTGCTTCATCGTACATATCCTGGAAAACTTCAATCATAGCTGGACACATGATAATAAACAATTGAGCAAGGTATTCCTTACGAGCTTCTACAAGTATATTAAGGTTATCCATTTATCATTGAATGTGTTTTTAATAGCTGTCTTACTACGCACTTCCCCTGTATCTATCAGCCATCTTCTTTAGATTCATAAGATTTGGGAAATCAATTTCATCTGGATTATCCGACTTTTCCTTTTCCCTTTTCTTTTTTGAAGTATTCCACGAAACATACACCTCATATTCACCTACCAATTGACTATCAAAACCACCTAATTTAAATTGTCGTTCTAAATATTTAGCTGCAGATGCACGATCGAACGTTGGAAAGCCAACGACAAACGAAGGAACTGTTAAAAATATTTGTTTATTTCCAAGTTCTACAGATTGTTTGATTTTTCGAGAAAACTGTTCATATATTCTTTTGTATATTTCCTTCTTCATTTGTTTTCTCTTTTCATCAATTTTTGTAATGTCATTGATGCTGAGCATTACATTTACTGTAATTTATTTTTAGCCATTTCTAACTCACCTAAAGTTGGTGTAGCCTTTTCTTTCACAAGGTCATACTTTACAAACTCTTTTCCACTGGTAGATTCCACAAATGGAGAAACATCAACTGGAGTTTGAACATCCAACGGTTGAGAACGAAGTGAGATCAATTTAACCACATTATTTACAACTTCAAATGAAGCAACAACGGAAAATCCAAACGCAAATCCGTTGTTTTTAACGGTCATGAACATACATTCGTAAATATCTTTGCCATCACCCGAATATTTTTTGACTGCAATTGTTTCAATTATGTAAGTGCATAGACCAGTACGCTTAGAAATCTCATTGTTTGTCAAGAGAACAAATTCTTCCATGAGATCATTTGAAACACTAGTTTCTTCCTGGTTATATCCACTAAGGTTTGGTCTGGCATCATCAAAACGGATGGTACCAACAGGTGTTGTGTGTCCTGAAAATCCAAATACTTCAGTGAACGATTCGCGTCTAGTCAATAGTAACAGGACAATGAGGGCAAGGACAATAGTCAGAACCAACTTCATCTTTATTACTATGCGTTAATTTTTTTTTGAAAAATACCATATACATATTAGATGTCTCTACTGATATATAGCCCACGATGCAAACATTCAATGGAAGTTATTGAATATATCAACCAAAATCAGCAGCTCAAACAACTTGTAAATTATCACAATATAAATACACAAGGTATACCACCTGCGTATAAGAATAAGATTACACGCGTACCAACAATGCTCACAAAGAATGGAAAGGTTCTGGTAGGAAATGAAATTAAGAACTGGTTAGATTCTTTGTTACCAAATAAAGAAATTGAACATTGTGGTTTTGGTTTTGGATGTTCAATGACAGGTCTTGATAATAATGAAAATGATTCTGATATGTTCATCCTGGATAATTATGGACAATCCCTACAACCCGCTTTGACAAAGGAACTTCAGGATAAAATCGGTAGAGATATAAGTAAAGGTACAGCTTATACCACCGAACAGATTTAAAGATCTGACGCGTCTAATGAGTAGTCATGAAATTTGTTACTATTCAAGCTTCGGCTTTTAAGTCAACGTTTGAGGTTTTAAAGGATATTCTAAATGATGTGAATATCTACTTTAGACCGGATGGTATGTATATCGTAACATTAGATACGGCAAGAACATCCCTAATTGATATGTTTTTATCCGCTGATAATTTTGAAGAATATCATTGTGATCAGGAAGAGATTGTCGCGGGTATTAATATTTCAAATACATTCAAACTTCTAAAAATTATTACAAACAATGATATACTTTCTGTTGAAATTAATTCAAAAGAGTATATGGATATCGAAATTACGAGTGATGTTAAAAATACAAGTACAAAATTTCAATTAAAGTTACTTGATATCAATGAAAGTAAAATTGAAGTTCCGGATGTTAAAATGACAAGTGTAACTACACTCCAATCCGCAGATTTTCAAAGACTTTGTCGCGATATGATCAATATCGGAACAGATATTGAAATTACACGCGTAGATAACGATCTCAAACTTCGATGCGAAGGTGATTTTGCAAATCAAGAAACTCTTATCAAATGTCCAGAATCAAGTCCTGAAATCAGCGGTCTATATTCTCTGAGGTACCTAAATATCTTTACAAAGGCGACGAGTATGTGTGCGTCTGTGCAAATTATGCAGGAAACTGGTAACAAATTCTTAATTCTAAAGTATAACGTTGCTAATTTAGGAGAATTAAAATTCTACTTAGCAACTAAGGTATCCGAAGATCAGTTGTAAAGTCTTCGAGTGTAAGTAGTATCTTTTTCATACCTAAAGCATTTGTCAATATTATTTTAGGAAATTTCTTTTCAAGAGTTTTTTTACTGTAATAAAGAAAGTCTTTTAATTCCACACTCTGACCATGAAAATCATTTCTTGGACCCGCGTACCTTCTTACCTTTTCAGTGATGTTTATTCGTGGTTTATCATCATGATCTACTATCCATACATCACTCAAAGGAATACTAAACAAAATACCAGTCTTTTCAGGTTCTGAAGGTTTGAAATTAATATCATTGGATATAGATTTATAAACTTTACCACCATACCAGTATTTTATTCGAACTGTAAGATCTTTAACGTTTTGTGGGACTATTGTCCCTCTGAACATTTCTCCTGTAACGTATGTATGAAACCCATCAAGAATGCCATCCCAATTTTTACTTTCCTTTTTCCAAAAATCATCTTCAATTTGATATTTCATTCTATAGTCGATTCTGTATTCTATTTCTTCTGATATTATAGAATAATCCCTTGGTGTAACAAAATACCTGTATGCAGAGAAAATTGGAATAATAATATTACTTAAAAGTTTAACAAGCATTCTTATTTATAATGGAGGGAAACTTTTTAAGTAGATATAACAATAAGATTGACCAATGGAATACTTTGATATATCAAGATCCCACCAATAAAAGTAGGTACGAGTCTGAAATGTCAGACTATATAATCAAATGTATGCCTTATATGAATCAACATACAGTAGAGAATGAAGAAATAATCAATACAGATAACGTTTTTAACGTAAAAGAAACTGTTGGTCTTCAAAGAAAAGATATATTTAGAGACTATCTCATAGAAGTTGAGAAACAAAATATAGCTAGACCCGTTGAACGTAAAATAGAACACTGTGAAAGTTGTTTATCTAGTAATATAGTTCATTTTCACGATACAAGCGAACTTGTGTGTGATTCATGTGGTTTGATATTAGCGTGTCTTATTAGCGAAGAATTGACTTACCGAGAAGAACAAGAAACATCCGAAAAGGTTGTCAATTATAGTTATAAGAGGGAGAACCATTTTAATGAATGGCTCAGTCAGTTTCAAGCACAAGAAATGACTACTATACCGGATGAAGTCATAGAACAGTTGAGAAGTGAACTAAAAAAGATGAAAATTAAGAAACTGGATGAGATTACACACACTAAAATTAGAGGACTCCTGAAAAAATTGAGACTTAACAAGTATTACGAACATGTACCATACATAACAAATACTTTAAATGGTATTAAAGCACCAAACATGCCACAAGAATTAGAAGAGAAATTGCGTATCATGTTTAAGGATATTCAAAAACCATTTGACGATAATTGTCCTACCGAGAGAAAGAACTTTCTTAGCTATTCGTACGTACTTTATAAGTTTTGTGAACTTTTAGGTGAAGATAAATATCTACAATATTTCCCTCTTCTTAAATCCAAGGAGAAGCTTTACCAACAGGATGTAATTTGGAAAAAGATTTGTCACGTTTTGCAATGGGAATTTATACCAACTATATAGTAGAGATATGAAGAAAGACGCTAAGTGTCCTAACTTTGACATATGTTATAAAATGATGGACCCAAGGTCAAAAGTGTGTTCGAACTGTTTTTGGAGATTTGAAAATCGGATCCTTGAATGTGTAGAATATGCAGAATGTCCATTGTGTCTTAATAAAGAGAAGTGTTTTAAGTTTAAGCGATGTGATCATTTTGTATGCAAGCTATGTTTTCCACGCGTTGCTAAGTGTCCAATGTGTTCCAAAGCTTAAAGATGCGGGTTATAGGTACACCAATGAACGAATACGAGAAGTTCTGTATAGATGAAGCACAATATCATCTAAACAGAGCTAGAGAACTACTTACCGATGGTCTCCGAGATCCAAAGAAATATCACGATGAAACGAAAACGTTTTATCAAATGATGACTAAAGTATTTCCCTTAATGGTTCTACTACAACAGAACGAATCTCAACCTCGCGATCTGGAAACGGAGGAAAGTTTATTAGATACGCTTTCTTCAACCCAGTCAGACTCAGATAATTTCGAGCCTGTAACTCAGCCACATCATTTAGACTCTTAATGGTTTTGAATTCAAGAACAATTTCATTATTTACTATAATATCAGCTCTCACATTTCCAATCACATGCCCTTCAAATGCAATTGGAACAATTCTCTCAGTTTCATAAGGAATACCCGCTTTGCGAAGTAATACTTCCATAGCATTGTGGTATACACGTTCGGAATAACCCCCTCCAAGTGTGTATACTTCTCTGGCTAGTGCATGAATGTCTAACATGTTTAAAGATTGTACTAAAGTTTTAAGTAGATGCCACTGTTTCAGTTTCCTTCGCATGTTGTGTTTTGGAAATCGGTGGAACATCATAAAGAAATAAAAGCTAAATATTTACCAATTATAAGAGAACTTGAAGAAACAACTAAAGATAACAAACCATTTAGTGCATGCCATTTGAATACAAGTATTCTTACTAACACTAATTTTATAGATCACAATGACAAAGAAGTATTTGATCGTATTATTTGGAATCCATTATCAGATTTTATGAATGAAGTGGAAAAAAAATGTGGTTTTCTGATAAATGTAAAATCGTCATTTGTTCACAACTATTGGTATAATGTTTATGATGTAGGTGATTTTCAAGAACAACACGACCATTTATATACACCCGAACTTGTAAACGGTGAAATGTATCACCCAACATTTTCTCTAATATATATTCTTCACGACGAAAACAACGACAATAAAACATTATTTATGACAGAAAAAAACGTCCCATTTAGACCAATATTTATACAAGAACGATTTGACACTGGTAATGTAAAAGATATAAAAGAGGGTACGGTTCTCATTTTCTCGTCTCATCTAGCTCACCTTGTAAAACCGGTAAATTTTGCAGGGAGAACAACAATTGCTTTTAATATATTTAGTACTTTTTAGTCTAATATATTATCATTTTTTATTTACAGCTTTAACAATCTTACTTCGTATATTGTTTGTTAAATTGTATCCAGTCATATTCTTGAAAGCTACTTTATTACCAGCGGTGGCGGCAGCTCTTGCCATGGTGGCTGAAGGAGCATTCACACTTCGAGGGATAGTAACTTTTTTAAAGTCGAGGAACTTGAAACTGTTTTGACGATTTTTACCAACAATCATAATTGAATTTTTATTAAAATCTCGGGCAATTTTTGCTATACTGTTCTCCTTTGAGGATGAAATAATGGTGACACCTGGAAACCAGCGTCTAAGAATTCTCATTTTATTTTCCACTGGAAGTGGATTCTTGGCATTACCAACGGAATGTGAGACAACGACAATAGGCATTTTATTAGCGCGTCTCGCTGTCTCAATGATTTGTTCAATCATAAGCCTGTGTCCCTTGTGTGGTGGATTGAAACGACCATAGGTGAAAACAACAGACTTCATTTATAATATTTCTAGAATATAAATGTGCTGGAACAAATGGCCCTTTAACAAAATAAAGATACACACAACAAAATCTTGGTCTTACCTATTGGGAGAATAATCTTGTATCATATTATATGACAGAATACTCCCAAGAACCTTGTGAATTTATCTACAAAGTCTCCTCTCTCGAAAGGGTTGTTGATGGTGACACTATTGACGTAACCCTCGATCTCGGCTTCGATGTCTGTACCCGTCAACGGGTGCGTCTTCTTGGTATAGATACTCCCGAATCTCGCACATCTGACGTAGAAGAGAAGAAATATGGTCTTCTTTCCAAACAGAAATTAAAGGAGTGGTGCCTCAAGGCTGTGGAATCTGAGAAGGATGATATTGAGATCGAACTCAGATGCCCAGAAAGAGATTCACGTGGCAAGTTTGGGCGTATTCTAGCGGAAGTTTGGGTATCCGAAAATGGTCAATGGACCAATGTCAATAAATGGATGTGTGAAAATGGTTACGCCGTCCCATATGTTGGTCAAAATAAGAAGGATGTTGAAGAACTTCACATGATTAATCGTCAAAAGTTGATTGACAAGGGTGAAGTTGTTTAAAGATCCAATTTATCCATAGAAGTCAAAACAATCCAGATGATACCAACACAGATGACAGTCGTGCCAGCTACACCGTTCAAGATCATCAACGTTTTGGTACCTTGTGGAACTAGACCCATCACTGCTGCGACACCGGACATACTAGCAATTGATGTTATAGTAAAACCAAGTAGATAGAGTAAAAGACGTCCAGTATCATTCAAAAATAGAGCTGGTAATACATACACAATACCACTTAGACCAGAAATACCATGGATAGTTCCAACAACATATGCGGAAGTTGGGCTATCAGTAAATGTATCACCCATTCTCCATTGCTTGAACTTTTCCCAAAGACTTCTTGCTTCGGTAACCCCTTCGCCGTGAGTGTGTGTCATGTGATGTTCATGTGCTTCGGTGTGAGCTTCAGAACCTGGTGTAACTTCAATGGGTAGTCCATCTCTGGGGTGTAGTGAGGATCCACCTTCTTCGGTTGTGTTAATCTCTTGAAGATGCATCAAGCGTTTCCGCTCTCGCCTTCTCCACTTGTGGAGAGAAATAAGAGAAGCTGAACCAATCATTAACATCATTGAACCTACAATGTAGTCACTTGCAGATGCAATTTTTTCCATTGGGATTGAGCTTCTAAATGACATGAAAATTGCGGTCATGAAGCCTAGACCAAGTGTATGTCCTACACCCCACCTAAACCCTTGTAAGGCGGATTTACGCCAGACAGATAAGAAATTATATCGTGTTTCGACTTGTTGCTCCCTTCTTTTTACACCTGCCACAAGCATAACAAGAGCGCTTACGTGGTCGGGTCCTAGAACAACGTGTGTAACGCCCATCAACATGGCAACACAAAAGGATTGCCATGGTGAAGTCGTTGCAATATTGGAAAGATCTACCATTTGTAAATATTTACAATTTTAACTTTAAGTAGACTAGAAAAGATATCTACATTCGCCGAAAATTGGCTTTTCTTGAACAAACTGATTACAAATCCACTTTTCACCCCAAGTTATAGGTGCACCACCATGTAAACTCATTTCAGATATATAATTATGTTTACCTGTGGTTGCGTAAAAGAACAGTGCATCCCCCTTTTTAAATTTAAATTTTTTATCTAAAACTGGAAATACAGTTTCACCACCTCCGTATTCATCGCCATCATTTAATGCAATAATAAATGTTACGTATCTTCTATTTGGTGTTTCAGCCCACGCATCTTGGTGAAAATCATAGTATCCACCCGGTTTATAATATGTTAATTGTAAAGTCTCAAAATTTGAAATTGGAACATTGCAATATCTTGAGCATTTTAATCTCAACTGTCGCACGATTGGATCCGAACCAAATAAATAAGCTGACATACTATCTCTTATTGATTTGTTTACATTTCCATTACCTATTTCCGAACTTTTTAAGGTTGGTTTAGCTAATTCTATTAAATGGTCACAATCTTCGGGTGATAAAAATCCACTAATATGAACTGGGTCTTTATATGCATGAATACATTCTATATAAAACGGAGTACTACTTCGAAATCCCATATTTGTAATACGTGTTAGATCTTTAATTTATTTAAAAGATAAAATTTATATATAGATAACATGCCATTTTTTCACTTTCCATGTGATTATGTATATTGGACACATGTAGATGATCATGAATCTATAAAGGCTAAGTATTTACCTAAAATAAGAGAATCCGAAAAAAAACATAAAAATAATTCACAAGGAATAATTGGTGATGTCATAACTAGTTATACTAAAGATGATTTTACTACTAATAAAGCGGTTGAATTTATAAATAAACCCGATATACTTAAATCGGTTGTTTGGGATTCTATTGATAAACTTCTAAAAGACAATCGCGAAGATAAAAATATGTGGAAAATTGGATTTAAGGAATCTTATATACAAGTTTCGTGGTATACAAGTTATGGTGCAAATGCATATTTCCCATTGCATACACATGATGATGGTGCCCCAATTATTTCTGATGGTCGTGTATATTATCCTTCATTTTCAATGATATATATAATTAATGATGAAAACGAAAAAAATAGTACAATGTTTAAAACATTTGAAAATCATAAGTCTTTATCACATAGAAAAGAAATTACCTTTGATACAAGTCGTATCCCAGATATAAAAGAAGGCTCTGTTCTAATATTTCCAGCTCATCTCTCACATTATGTAATACAAGCTATAAAACCCGGTCGTGTTACACTTGCATATAATTTATATTCGACGTATGATTAATTGTTGTATGGATATTTATGCACCCATAAGTTACATATCCATTTTTCGCCATTTGTAACAGGTTCTCCTCCATGAAGAGCTAGAGAAGTATCAAGTTCATAATTATCCAATGTATTAAAAAATAGCGTGTCACATGCATTCAATTTATATTTTTTGTTTAATTTTACAAAGTTAGTTTCACCACCTTCATATCCGTCGTTGAGTGCTATCAAAAACGTATATAATCTGGGATTTTTATGATCAATAACATCTTGGTGAGCTTTATAAAATCCACCTGGTTTATATCGAACCACCTGCATTTTTTCACAGTTTATTTTTGGACGATCTACTTTTGAAATACACCTTTCAACTATTTTACTCACAATTGGATCTTCCAAGTCCAACCAAGCAGTTTCACTTTTACGAATATCGAAATTGGTATCTTTATTTTGAGAAATTTTCGAATTTTTCATATTATCCCGGGTTTTATTTATAATATATTCACTCTCTTCTTTCGTAATTATATTATTTATTATTTCTGGTTTGGAATAAGTTGGTATAAGATAAATAACCAAAAAAATTAAAAATAATAATAACATCCTATTATTAAAATATATTTATTTTTCTTGGTGTGATACAATTGTATCTCTTGTGTATTACGGATATTACACTATTCGCATACTCTATAAGTTTTAGACTTATATCTACAATTTCATCAACTCTATCTGGTTCAAGTACATACTGTCTTAAGAGATCTCCACCTGTATCTATTACCATTCTAAGTATGTTCGTAATGTCCCTAAATTTCTCACGTTGTTTGTCACGTCTCTGAAGTTCCTTTTTGAACACCGATTCCTCAAGTTCATTGAGCATATAGGCAACACGTAGATATTGATTGTCTCCATCATACATATCACCGTATCTGTATATGAGATCTCTGTCAAGGTGACCAATTAAATTGGCAAAGCGTAGAATATCATCTGATGCCTGCATTTCTCGCAATTCTCTGAACGTTGGAACGCCACCACAAGGGATATCTGCATGCTCCCTTGATGAGATTCGCCCCCTCTTAAATTCCATATAGTGTGGATTGTGGATACGTCCCGTCTCAATCTGACCAGATACCCAATCAAATGCTGTGTGACAATCTGGACACCACATCTGGCGACACCCCGAGAGCTTTTGTATCATCGTTCCACATTTGGGACATGGCTTTGTATCCTTCTTTAAAAGTTCCATAGTTTTGACTGCATCCGGATCACATATGTGATCCTCCCCAATTTTCTCATTACAATGCTCACAAAAGTGACCATCACAGAGACCACAGAACCAATCTTCATTCATGAAGCCCTTACACTCCTCTGTGGGACATTTACGAACAAACTTTTTGGGTGGTTCACCTGCGACAATCTCACCCCCATGTCGGAGGCGTTCCAGCTCTCTATAACTTTCCTCCATATCATCACGAAGTTGAAGAATTTCTTCGGGTATAGGTACATTATTTGTGACTGGTATATAGATTCCATGCATTTGATGAAGTTCTATAAGTCTCTTTCTTTGACCATTTATGATAAAATGCATCTTTCGCATGGCTCGTATTCTCTCAACTTCCGTTTGCGTCTCTGGCATACGAGTCTTTTCTCTCTCAAATAGAATGGTCTCCCGATGGCGACGAAGTTCTGTATTACGAAAATGTTTTGTACAGAATGTATCTACAAACTCTCGGTTCCATATATTCTTACATCCCATACAATGTGGGTCATCGGATATGGAGAGGAGGTATCTTTGGGAACATGTACGACAGCTATGTAAATCACAGAAGGGACAGTCAACCTTTTTGTGATTTATTTTGTTGAACTTTTCACAACATACATCACAATTTTCCATTAAATAGAAATTGCTTTATATCTTTAATATCAAACACATGACACCCATGAGTATGTAACCCAATTTACCTTTCTTTTCTGGTTCGGGGACTGGCTCTGGCTCTGGCTCTGGGGTTGGTTCACGAATGGGTTCTGGCTCACACATTAGGTCACGGATTCGTAATCGTCTGTAGAGTATGGACATTTGTATTTACATATATTTTTCTTTGACCCAGTCACGATCCTTCTTGAAAATCTTGGAGAGCTTGGGGTCTGTGCGCTTGAAGAGAATCATCAAAACATTGAGACGGCGGAAGAGACCAAGGGGTGGTTCACCCGCTTTGATGACCTTAGCGAGCGCGCGATGTCTCGCAAGTTCGGACTTTTCGCGCACATCTGAATAGCCATGCATACTAAGTTTACTGTTTGATCTGATTGGAATAATAACTTTGACCTTCATTTATAATTACGTGAGAAAAATTTAAATATTACAACAGTTTTGCTAAATCATTAACTTTGTGAATAATATTAAACAATTGTTCGTTTGTTTTAACATCCGATGAATTTACAATTTCAAGTTCAATTTGATACGAAGACTCTTCTTCAGAATCCATATCAACATTGTCACCGGATGAAATTGTCATATCGATACTAAGATTTTTTCGAATAAAAGAGTGTCTTGTCTTTGTACGTTTTCGATCCATTGCATATTCTCCCCATGTAGGAATTTCCCTTGAAATACTGAAACGTAAATCAAGTGGAGAACCAACAAAATCTTGTTTTACAACATTGATCTTTTGAATCATTTTTTGTTCACCGGTATCTTGGTTTGCCGAAATTCTGATATTGTTCTCATCATTGTAATAAATATCTGAAACAGTATTCTCAACCTTTTCCCATCCATCATACTTCATAAGTCCTTGAAGTACTCGGTTAAATACATCTTTTCCAACGTTTGTATCAAATAATGATCCATTGTGCTTCCCCAGACGAATTTCAACTTCTACATTTTCTTCGTCTTTATGAGATTCAAACAAGGGAAACACTTTATCAATAATACTCTGAACTTCGTGCATTTTTCTTTACATTTTATAATCGCGTCATTTTCTTAAGTGTTTTTTATACACAATTTGTAATGAAAGGTTTTTTAAACCTTGGAAATACATGTTATTTTAACACCGCAATACAATGTCTCTTTCATATACCGGTACTTTCAAATTACTTTTTGCAAAAAGAATACGAAGGTGATTGTGATTTTACTAAAATATACGCAAAACTTGTAAATTTCTACTGGAGATCAGAAGAAACAGGGAATGTTAATCCCGGTTCTCTTATTTATCAGTTTTATAAACGTTTCCCTCGTTTTGAAAATAAAGAACCACATGACGTTCAGGAAGCTATTCTTTGTATCATAGATATTCTTGAAAATGCACAACCAATTATCAAGGAATGGTTTTATGGTAAAAAGACACAGGAAACTATATGGCCATGTGGAAAAACAACGATATCCGAGGACTTCAGTATTCATATAGTAACTTCACAAGGTAATGATTTAGGTGAAATGCTAAAAAAGAGTACAGATTGGAATAGTATTGAAAATTTTGAGGATACCGAGGGTAAAGTACATAGCATAGCTACAACTCGAATGATATTTTCAAAACTTCCACAAGTTCTTATGATTTCATTTGATAGAAAAAGTCACATACATGTGATTGAAAAGATATTCATAGAAAAATACGAATACAATCTAATCGCAAGTGCACTACATATGGGTATGCAAACCGATGGTCATTATGTGAGTTTCGTAAAACATGAAAATAGTTGGTATTACATTAATGACGAATTTGTACACGAACATAGTCTCCCTAGTTTGGGAGGTCATTATGTTCTGGTCTACAATCTAAAAACTCCTTCATTTGAATGTCCTCTTTGATATTAACTATTGTTCGGTAAAATGTTCGTCTATTATTTGGATGTGTTTTGTCACGCCTTCTTTTTAAGGGTTTCCACCACAAAGGTCCAGCTTCCCATGTTATATACATGCATTCTACAATAGCGCCATCCTCAAACCATGGTTCATTCATGCGGCTAATAGGAAATTCTGATTCGAAGAATAGTTTTCCCTTTTCTTGGACATATAATTTCCATACCGGCACGCCTGGTTTTCCAATACCCTCGAAACTCATACCCCTTTTCATCTGGAAATCGATTGTATTCTTCTCACGGGGTTTCCATTTGAACATGGTTTCGTGGGTTCCTATACGCATAGGTTCATAGACGGGTGTAAATACGAGACCGTCTACCCGTTGTTCAACTTTTGGTAAATATTCGTACATGAAATGATCAAAGTCTTTCATTGCCCAAAAAGTTTTCATTTTAAGTCTATGTTTGTCGAATTTCATGTAAATAATACACTTCATCATTTTCTCTGCTTCTGCAAGTCTCTGATATAGGTTAAGCTGACCTACAGGTTCTCCATTTACGAGAATAGCATCATAGACCATGAGTGTATTTTCATACAATTCACCATCTAGGATTGTACCTTGATAAGCATTTTTATTAAGATTAATTTTAACCTCAAACATATTAAAAGCTCTATTCACAAATAGACATTTTGGTTTTCCCTCAAAAGTTATAGCGACCATCATGTGTCTTTCACCATCAGTCTTTTCACATACAACATATTCATTCTGTTTGAGAATTGGGAAATGTTTATACTCAATAGACACTGGTTGAGGTCCTGGAAAGTAATCTTTACTTCCCCAAACTCTATGAATATAACTTACGACGTGTTTGTAAAGAGATGATTCTGACGTTACAAACATTTCGGAGGACATGTTTTATATTCGATTTTAAACTTTAACTTGTTTGAGCTTGAGCTTTGACACCCGCCGCGTTTAAAATATTACTTATACACTCATGTGTGTATGTAATTGTCAACTTAGCTGCTGTAAATGCATGAATCTTCACTCCCTGTTCTTTGAATTTTTCAAACATTTTGGGAAAAATTTTCCAATCGCCTTTCTTATCTTTTATAGACTTTATAACTTGTTTTGGAAACAAGACCCAAGCTTTGGCTTCGGTTGAGGATACTGCGTATATATTATTTGAAATTTTACGTGAGACTTCAGTATCAAAGTTGAGCCCCATCTGGTGTACAGGTTCGGTAGAATCTTCGGTTACTTTGTGTTTAAATAATCCCCAATCAACGCCTTCTTTTACCCCGGGAAAAACTAGACAACCAATATTATCATGATTCCCTAAAACTTGATCAATTGATTCTTCATCCATACTAACACCAAAATCAATAAAAAATACACGATCGGTATTTTTCATAGCCTTTTGAATAAGTTCCGCCTTGTTAAAGGGGTTATCGTCAACGTATGAAATTTCATTATGAAAGCCATTCTGTACACATTTTATGTTTAATTTTAAAATTGTATGCAAAGTTTTAACGCTACATGACTTAGATCGTGTTGTAACTATAGTGGACAATTTCATGCTAATAATTATTATCGGCTAAGCCTTAAGCCTATCATTTAAACAACCGGTAAATGGTAAATTACCTACGTGACCAAGTGTTGTATTTAGATCTGCCCAAATTTTACCCCCAATTTTTTGCCATCTTCGACAAAATGCATAATCTTCTGAGAGATATCTTCTTGAATCGGGATCTATCCAACAATCAAAACATGCATGATAATCATCGAAATCTCGCCCTTGATGGTCATTTTTACACCACAATTCGGGATATTTTTCTTCTAATTGTTTAAAAACGTCGCGTTTTATCATCATAAAACCCGTTGGACCATCAAGAATTTCAATAAAACCATTTTGAACGGGTCGATTCGTAGCGCCAAAATTTATAACAAGACTTGAAGAAAGCATGGACATATTCCTATCATCACCATCCTTTACAGCCTTCGCCGCTTGATCCCACATTACGACTTTTTTAGGGTAACAAGCTACGCTAATATCATGTCCAGACTTTAACAAACGAACAACAGATTCTGGATCGAAATGAACATCGGCGTCAACAAACATAAAATAATCACAATCCGTTTTTTGCATAAACCGCCCTACGGCAACATTTCTGGCTCTATGCACAAGAGATTCGTTTTCGGTAGTATCGAGATACAATTGAATACCTTCTTTTATTAATAATAATTGAAGCTTAATAATACTACTCATATATTTTTCTAAACATAGTCCTCCATAACATGGAGTCGATAGGAATAATTTAACCATCCTTTATTACAATATACCTTTACCCTCTAAGTGCTTTTTTATGATATTTTCTATTTTGTTAAGTGTTGGTACAGATACTGAACAGTTTTCGCATACAAATGATTTTGTAATCTTCGAATTAAGAACTATATAGATGATTGCCGATGCTACACTATTCGGAGTCTTACTCATCAACTCGACACAATCATCGGTAGCTAAACACATTTTGTTACATTTGTATCTCTCTTCTCTGGTGACTTCAAATGAATTCAAAAGGCGTTGCATTACATCAAATGATTTTGTTACATAATTTTTCTCCGTTGCCCCCATAATTGTATCTTTGAATATCTGTGTTGTACGACTAATATCCTTGGATTGAATGCCAAACATATCGGCAATCTCTTTTGTTGTTCTTGGAAACTGAGCGAGACGACATGCATACAAAACACAATTTGCTTTGATCCCAAGTCTCACTGCACCACGGGTCAATTTCTCATCATTAAACTTTCTGTACATCATCTTCGCATCCTTAAGGACTGATTCTGGTAAAGTGTGGCATGCCTCATCAATATCACGGTATGCGTGAAACAGCGACCGATCTTTGTGATTCATAGACATATGGAAATTAATTTTTGCCATTCGTTTGTTTTCATAGGTAGAAGAACGTTGGGTTGAAATAATCGTTCCCTTACCCCAATTCTGTGAAAAAAGTTCTGGATTAGCATTTGGATTACCACACCGAGCTGGATCATTGACACGACCATCATCTGTAATACCACTAGTCCATTCAGCACTATCATCTATAAAGTTATCTTCAATGAGACCACACTCCGAACATGTTGGTAATCCTTCGGGAGAAATAATTTTAGTTCCAGAACATTCACGACATATATAATTATTCACTGGCTTTTGTTCGTTTTGTTTGGGTAATAATTGATCCAAATCGGACCAGATAGCTGCCAGCATATTGATATGATTTTGGGCGATCTTTTTTAGTTTTTGGAATTACGCACCGAAACTTAGGTTATCCGCATGCGCTTTCGCCATAGCTTCAATAGCATCAACAGTTTCTTTGAAACTTCTCGCGCCTGGAGATCTTGGTTCCCACGCATTCCATTCCTTATCTATTGTTTTATAGTCAGATGGTGGGATAACTTCCCCGTCAATAACATCATCGGGTACAATAAAGTCATCCATTTCCGAATCACTCTCATCCTCGTCATAAATTTCAGAGTCAGAATCTTCAATATCAATTTCGGAATAAAACGCGTACATTCCCTCACCAAGAGATTTCATATCTAAATCTTCAAAAACTGTTCCACTTGGGTAGTGTTCCATCACACTTTCGTATGGAGCTGGGTTCATATCTCCATCTTCAAGTTGATAGACACATGCAGATTTATATATGAGCTCCGTGGGGTTTAGATAACGCACCCCAAGCACCAGGCCGGTGTTCATCCCCACAACTGCGAACATTTCATCTTCCACGTCGTCTTCGTTTACTAAAAGTTTCACTATATCATTTTCAATTATTTCAGATGGCACAATCATGCTTAGAGTTTTCAAGCAAAAAATTATCAAGGATAATACTACAGATGAAAATCACAATTTATTCGAAGGAGGCATGCCAATACTGCGAACACGCCGTCACACTATGCGAATCCGAGGGGATGGATTATGAAAAAGTTATGATTGAGAAAGAGGATCTCAAGAAGTTGTGTGACGGAAGGTTGGACACCTACCCCCAAATATTTGTTGATGGACGTCGTATCGGAAACTATTTTGAATTTCAAGAGTGGGTGGAGGACGAGTACGAACCCCTTTTAGTCCCCACCCTAAACAGATTTACAGTCTTTCCCCTGAAATATCCACACCTCTGGGACCTCTATAAGAAGGCTCAAATGAGCAATTGGACTGCGGAAGAGGTAGATCTCTCAAAGGATTTGGATGACTGGAAGACACTCAATGATAATGAGCAGAAATTCATAAAGTATATCCTGGCGTTTTTTGCTGGGTCCGATGGCATTGTTTTTGAGAATATCAATAACAATTTTGCTGATGAGGTGCAGATCAGTGAAGCGCGATCTTTCTATGCGTATCAGTGCCACAACGAGATGGTCCACGGGGAGACCTACTCCAAGTTGATTGATAAGTATATTAAGGATGGCGCTGAGAAGAAGCAACTCTTCGATGCTATCCAAACTGTACCATGTATTCAAAAGAAAGCAGATTGGGCTATGAAGTGGTTTGATACAAAGTCTCGTTCCTTTGCTGAACGCCTCTTCGCGTTTGCGTGTGTTGAGGGTATCTTCTTCTCTGGGTCTTTCTGCGCTATTTATTGGCTCAAGAAGCGGGGGCTCATGCCAGGTCTCTGCTTCTCAAACGAGCTCATCTCACGTGACGAGGGACTCCACCAAGAGTTTGCGGTGGAGTTGTTCAAGTTGTTGCGTAATAAACCAACGACTGCGACTATTCATTCTATTGTTAGGGAGGCTGTGGAGATTGAGAAAGGTTTCATCTTGGACGCCCTCCCCTGTAACCTCATCGGTATGAACTCCGAGAAGATGTCCGAGTATATTGAGTATGTCTCTGACAGACTTCTCAAACAGATTGGACAGCCTCCAATTTGGAATTCCAAGAATCCATTCGATTTTATGGAGAACATTAGCTTGGACGGGAAGACCAACTTCTTTGAGAAGCGGGTTGGGGACTATGGGAAGTTAGACGACGAGTCCATGGAGATTGGCTTCGATGAAGACTTTTAAAGACTAGAATTACATAGAATGTATATGGCGAACATTTTACAATCAGTTGTTGGCAGACCCGGACCACTGATTGTAGAATATCAAGGTCAAATGATTATCGAGAAGTGTTTTACAATTACCGATAAACATGTGGACAATTTATATGATCGAATTAAAAATTTAAATTACTCAAAAATTGAACAAACTAGCGATAGGTCTTTTATTTTAATTCAATAAAGATCTTCATTATTTATATCGAGAGCACCAAGTTCAACACCTGTATCAATAAATTCTGGATCCCGCATACCTGGTTCTGCAATGATATCGATCATGCGCTTTGGTGGAACAATGTAAGCATCTGGATCTATCTGTCGTTCTTCAACGATTTTTTCTTTAAGAGGAGCTACATCTTTTTTGACATTCATCATACCCCAAACAATGAGCATGAAAACAATAGAATGTACGAGAAGACCAATAGTTGATGGACAGCCAGTTGGTGTGGCAATTCGGGGTCCCAGAACTCGTCTAACGAGACGGAATGTTTCTGGATTAGCAATAATAAAAAATGTTAATGCAGAAATAAGGGAAGTAATGAACTTCTCCTGTTGTTTTCTACCATTACATCCACATCCACAATCTTTAAAGAGACCCATGATTATTTACTGTAAGTAAACAAAAAAAATGACTTAAAGTCAAGCCTCCTAGTAGATATATAATACCCTCTACAAATGTCGCTTGCTATCCAACGATCCTCTGATTTCTCTGCCTCCTCTGTGGGCTTCTCAAAACTCCGTAAGAATAAGAATGGCGGTAAGACCGTCTACTTGAACGGTGGCGACAACAAAAAACTCTACCTTCAACTTCCATTCATGCGTTCTCCATATGGTTTGAGCGCCTTTACTGATGAAGGCACTGGACGTACCACGTACTCCCTTGATCTCTCTTTTGACTCTGATAACGCCGAAGCGATGGAACTTCACGACAAGTTGAAGGAACTTGATGAACTCATCGTGAACACTGTCGCTCAGAACTCTAAGGAGTGGCTCGGTAAGGAGTTCAATGTCGCGGTGCTTCGTGAAGCGCTCTACAAGCCAATTGTTCGTCCAGGCAAGGAGCCATACCCATCAACCCTCAAGCTCAAGATTGCCACAAAGCCCGATGGATCGTTTGTTCCAGAAGCATACAACATGCAAAAGGAACAAGTTTCCCTCGACTCGATTGAAAAGGGTCAAAAGGCTATGGCTATTGTTGATGTGAGTTCCATTTGGTTCATTGACAACAAGTTTGGTGTGACGATCCGTCTCCAACAAACTCTGCTTGAGCAATCCACCAAGCTTCCATCATTTGCCTTCCAAGGTCTTGATTTCCCGGAAGATGGTGAGATTGATGATGATATCGAGGAAGACGAAGAAGTAGATGAAGAATAAGCGGTTTAATACCAATAAAAGCATTACAATATGGGAACTTGGTCTGGTGGTTCGATTCCACTAGTTCCCCATTTTCAATTGACACTCTTGATGAGAATCATAAAAATTCTCATGAAAAGTTAGGATGCTTTCATTCATTAACCTAAGTAATTTTGGTTTCCTCGATTTTATAAATAGAATGAGTTTTAACAAATCAAAGAGGGAACTCAGAACTCTCATAGAGTTGGGGGATGTAGACTCTTTTCAGGGGAGAGAAGATGATATTGTAGAATGCGTTGAATATGAAGTGCAACAAGAGGATGACGATCCAGAATCACATTTAATATATTGGATTGCCAAGTCTCCAAATCATGCAAATGGTCGAATTATGTTTCAGATTTTGAAGAAAATGTGTATGCGTGGATCCCCATATCACTGGTATGAAATCATGAGAGTTGTGGGATATTCAATGATGGTTGGTGCTACAATGAGTCAAAACATAAAACTTCTCGAACACGCGATGGCTCATGTAGATGAGATATATTTAGAACGATTACTTCAAGATGTTGACACCCCGGAAGTTAAAAAGTGGTACAACGAAAACTTTATAGTCACCTAAGTGGTTTTGTAGTACACTAAAACCAAAATCAAAATGGAAGTTGCTAGAGCCATTCGATACGGTAATACCGAGGCTCTTCGATATAATGAACATCAAATCTTGTATGAAATCGATAATAGACTCATTGACTGTAGCACCGAACCCGAACAATATATGACATATTGGATTGCATGTCATAAAGATAAGGACACAGCCACTGAAATGTTTGAAGTCTTCATGGAGACCTGTTCAACTGCGTTTAGACTTGATAAGTACGAAGAAATTATGGAACTCTATTCATGGGCAGCAATGCTTGGTGCCATTAGTACCCAAAACTTGGATATTCTTCACTATATCACGGGATATCAGCATAAAGAGAATATTCGCGGCGAATTGTGTGCCCAATATGGAGACGAAAAAGATTGGCCCTTGTCGCTTTTGAAATGGTATGATGAAAGTTTTTCTTAGTGTATAATAAGTATGGTTAAACTCGCAGACCTCGTCCATATTGCCAATAACGCCAAGACCGATGCCCAGAAGAATGCGGTCGGTGAAGAACTCAAAAAATTATTGAGAGGGGCTAAGGGGTGTGACCCAAAGTCTCAATTGTACGCACCTCGCTTGAATAGAATAAGTCAGATTCAAAAGGGAGGACTTTACCAAATTGGTAAAGGTGTGTACGGTGCGGTATATTATGGTTGTTTAGATGACAAATGTAATACAAAAGTTGCCATAAAATTTACGAATGAGCCCAGTGCCCGTATGGAATACCGAATCGCGCAAAAGTTGAAAGGTATGGGTGTTCCCCGTATGTATCATTTCAAGACGTGTGATAATCGGGATATATTGTACTTTGAATACATCAATGGTGTGACGCTCGAAAAATGGATTGGATCTGGACAAACGATACCAGCGTACCGTCGTGTGATTTCACAAGTCATTGGAAATCTCAAGAAGATTCACGAAAGGTATCCAAAGTTTAGACACCATGATCTTCACTGGAACAACATTCTCATATTGAAGGATGATACCCCAGTAATAATTGACTTTGGTTTGGCGACAATTGAGGGTGTTAAAAATCCAGAGATTGACAAGAAATCTGCCAATATGGCTGGTATTTCTCTACAATCACACCCAATGTATGATGCGCACTACTTTCTCAATATAATCCAAAAATATTCAAAAAATAATACAGTCAAAAAGTTTGTACAAGACTTATTTCCAAAAGACTATCTTGGAGTGCGTACTAAGGTCATCAAGGGTATGCGTCTTCGTGTTATGAAACACGAGGGACTTCCCACGTACAATGATATATTGAACCACCCATTTCTTCAAGAAAAGAAGGCTGGCTTTCTTTCAAAGATCATACCAAAGAGACCCGCGACGGTAAAAAAGATGGAAGAACCAAAGAAGGTTGGTACATCGTCGGCAATTAGACGGGCAAGAGCTGTTCTCCAAAAAGAAGCAGAAAAGAAAGCACAACCAATTAAGAGAGCACCAATTCGCGGTAGAGATCCATCGGTCATGAATCAAGTTCGTGAAATTGAAAAGAGACTTCAACCAAAACCCAAGGGACCAAAGGTTTTCATTAACAAGAATGGTGATCTCAAGATTGATACACGTAAATGTAGACTCTACAAAAAGGATGAACTTGTGAAGTTGTTCAAGTTGGATCCACAATTAACCAAAGACCAAATGTGTAAGTTTATAAAAAATATGTGAGGGTATACTATAAAACTATGTGGCTTCTCGCTCTCCTCGTACTCGTTGATCTTTTGATCCTCAGCCAAACTGGAAAGCGACGTCTTGATGTTACGGTGAGCGCGTCAGTTTCAAATGGAGAACAGTGGACTATTTACGGAACCATGGGTTGTGGATGGACTCGTAAGCAGTTAGATTATATGAAAAAAGTTGGTAAGCCTTTCAAGTTTATTGATTGTGAAAAAGAAGGTTGTTCAGGTATGGAAGCCTTCCCAACCATGATTCACCCCAATGGAGAAAAGACAGTTGGTTACGAAGAAATTTAAAGTCCTCGGACAACATTCAAAGACAATGCAAGGATAAAAGCATCAAGCATTGTTTCAAGTGGCTTGAGCACAGTAATGTGTCGCACAAGAGAACGATTCCATGCGAATCGAAGTACGAAAGTCGCAATAAGAATATTGAGAATAAAGATGAGGAGCTCGGTGAGCATATCAGACTTCGTTTGAGACTTGGCAACTTCTTTGATCATTTTACTGATTATCAATATTTTTTTCTGGCTGAATTACAAATGAGAGAGCTACCTCTCAGTGGTTCTGAAAGAAAATTTACTAATAAGCGATGGGGTACCAGTACTGGTATAGGAAATAACAATTGTTATGCATATGCTGTCGGGGATTATGAAGCTTACAGATGGCAAAAATCTATTCCAGGTGATCGTTCAGGTCTTTCAAATCTCCCACACAATTATACCCACTGCAAGGATCTCCCTAGGCGCGTTATTTCAGATAATCCAACAAAGATTTATCAAGTTAAGGCTAATGAAAAATGTAAAAAGGGATACTACAAGGTGATGATGTTTGTATGCCCTGGAAGACCAACAAACTATATTCGTCAAGGAGATTTTCACTTTTATGTCCAACACGGCGTCGTCGAGTATCGTATCAAGCCAACTGACACACAAGCTTCCGTAGCTAAATTTTTTAAAGTTCCTTTATCTAGAATACAAAAGGCTGGTAAGTTTGCACCAAATAAGAAAATTGTATTTAAAGCCAATGTATTCAGTCACAAGCGTGGGTGGGCTACTGGACCACTTCTGACTGATGCAAAGGGAAAGGCTATTACAGATCCCCGAAAAGCTAGTAGGGATTACCCAGGTCTAAACTATGAAACGTATTGTAGTTCATTCTGCGTCAAGGATAAGGGAATCAAAGTCGGACAAACTCACCCCAAGGTCCGCCAGAAGACTGTCTAAATCTAAATCATTTTCGACGTCAAATGTTATATCAAAGAGATCCATTACATTAAAAACGGATTCACTCCCCAACGACACAGAGTTTGAACCTGCTGTGTAGTTGTTTTGTATTGTAACTACAACCTTAAATTTTGAAACATCAAATAACTTTCTACATAGGGGACAAGTATTCTTACCTTTACCTTTCCATTTCTCTAGGCAATGGGAATGAAACGTATGTCCACACCGGATTGGGGGGTTAGTCCGTGTGGACCTTACCTCGCTGAGACATATGGCACATTGTGACATTCTAGAGTACGGTTTTAAAGTTTTTATTACAATTTATCTCACCTAATAGATCTTGGACATGTCAGTGAGCTTGTCACAACTATCGCACTTATCACGTTTTTGAAGGGTACTAAGGAGTTCCGGTCCGCCTTTCTGGAGAAGTTTTCTATAGGAATAATTATCAACCGCGTTAATCTTATTTTCTTTCATAAGATAGCTATTTGTCAACTGTGCTGAAGAGTGTATGGTGAAGCATCTACCATCGGCCATTCCAAGTCGTTGAGACATTTTGTTACTATTAAATCAGAAATTAATTTGCCTGTTAGTAATTGTCTGAATCCATGAAGAAAATCCTTTATCTCTCAAATGTTTTATCATGGGTTCACATTTGTGTCCAAGAAATGTGTCGAAGACGTCCTTATCTTCAGTTGGTGATACACGAATTTCTTTGTCATCATTGATATGTTGATTTATGATATTGTATGCAAATGCAATTTCTTTGAGAGTCTCAGCACCAGTAATAATAATTTTACCAGTTGAAAATATACTTGTAGTAATTTCTTTCATGTCCTGGGCGGGTTTAAACTTGATTTTTACTGCCGAATATCTGTCTGGCTCAAAAGATACCTTGAAAATATCAGAGTGATTTTCAAAATGTCTGGCGACTCTCATCAGGTTAATATTGTAATTCAAACTAAAGTTTGAGTTAATCATAACAACTCTGAAAGAATCCACTGGCATTTGAATCTCCATACCCAAGAAATTTTCAAAAATATAAGTCAATTGAGTAATGATGCGTTTACAGTCAAAAAGATCACAACAACCAGCAACTTGAATAGAACCATTTGGAAATACTTTCACAGATTTTGTACTATAATTATCGTGATATGTAAGAGTCACTTGATTGTAAAAAGTTGTAGGTTTCAATCTCCAATTAAAAGCACTATTACCACCCGTATTAGTTCGTTTTAGCTTGAAAGATTCTAACTTTTCAAATACGGTTCGAAGTCTTTTTATGTTAATATTTTGTACAAAACTCGAAACCATTGTAATAGTTGTAATCTTTATCCACGATGGTCTCGTTTCATCTGGAAACTCCTTTCTAAAATCATCAAGAGTGAGTAGATAGGAAAAGCTATTATTAGCAATAGCCGAATACATTCTTTATCAGTCTTTTATATAGCTCACTCAGTCTTTATGTGAGTTTTAAGGTCCCATATCTGACTTAGGTATCTACTTAGAGAAAAGCCACAAGTCTAAGTCAGAATGCCCGCCTTTCTTCGGAAGGCTACCTCTACCTATCACGTCGAAGATGAACTTCAATATATTCAAATTGAATATGAGAAATTTGTAGAAGGTAAAGGGTATCAACTATTTGTAGATCATCTTATCACAGAACCACTTGCCGACTGGATTGAATTTAAAGCCAAAAAACACGCCATTTCATATGTGAATTTTTTGGATACAATGGTTGATAAGACGTTCGAGGTTAGACAAAAAATGGCAGAATTGGCACTTGAGGAAGCGCTAGAATCAAGTGACAATTATGTGCGAATTGCTTATACGGCAAAGATTTTGGATTCCACATTCCAACCACCCAGAATTAATATTAAAAGTGTTTGGCAGAAAGAATTCATTAAAAAGTTTTGTTATGATACACTCCCTGATTTAATTGAAAGGACGTATAATATATCAAGACTTGAGTACTTTTTTAACGTCGTGAGTAATATACAATAATTGCAATTGTACCCACGAGGATTGAGGCACCGATGATTGACAATTCAGGATTATTAGATACACCAACCTTAACAACTTCAACAGCTCGAACTAACTTATTTTTCTCTTGTGTAAATCCTGGATCTATATTTCTACGTGGGTGAATCTCTCTAGATAAAGAACATGTAGTACCCTTTTCACATAAAGCATAGTCGCAGAATACACTCTTTTCTGGTTGAGAAAATCCAGGTTCTTCACGTAACTCTGAGAAATCAGCAAAATCACCTGTCTGTCTCACACCCCCTGGAAGCGAGAATTCGTGGGAGACAAATGGATTGATATCATTAATGGCATCTTCATCATTGAGCATAAACTCACTCATAGTTACTTTTACTTTAGATTATATTTCTTTGTCTTCATTTTTGATTTATGTTCTTCCCACATTTTATCAAGATCTACGTCTAACATATGTGCTAATTGAAAAAGATAACTGAAAACATCCCCCATTTCCATCATAACATCTGTACCTCTTTCTTTCTTCAAACCTGTTTTTTTGTAAGTCTTTTTGTATTGACGTATAGCTGATGCAAGTTCACCAAATTCTTCTGTTAACAGAAGCCATACTGTATCCACAGCAGCTCTATCCCAACCCTTCGATTTACATACTTTTTCAGTTTCAGTCTTGTAATAATTCAAGCTCATCTTATAAAGTTAACGCACCAAAACTTTAATTGATACCGATCTTGTTATTTTTACCAATCTTATTACCATAAGTACTTGTATTCTTTGGTAAATCAATTGGGGTGCTTATTGTATCAATGTCCTTTATGTAAGCCATGTATTGCGCAACACCAGTTTGGATCTGCGAAATGGCTGTATCAATGACACGTACATTCATATTTTGAACCTGTTCTTTGATGCGAGTATGATGGTCACCTGCGTTATTAATAAACACGACACGCATGATACTGTAAAGGTCGTCCTTGTTTTGGTAATCAATCGAAATACCCGACTTATTCTTAAACGCCTGACGAATTCCACGCTGAACTAAATTTTGGTTGAACTCAGAAAAGAACAGGGTGTTGAGTGGAGTCTCGCACTGCTTGAGGGAATCGAGGTGAAGATTATCACACATTTAATATAACCCCCGAAAAAAAACTCTGTAAATACTAAATGTTGAACCTCGCTGATTTTGATGAAACATTTTCAGCTAAACCTGACAATATTGAAAAAAATCCATGCCAACCCCCAGCCTGCTTTGTTGGATCTTACGCTCCAGTTACTCCAGCCGGTGAACAGGGACCATTCTTTGTAAATAGTTATCTTCTTCAGTCCAATAGAAAGATGGAAGTTGCTGGACCAGTTAAAGTTAGAAGTGCTGATCTTGAGAAGTGCCGCAAGTAAGTTAAAAATAAATCACGTTTAGTAATTAGTAAAACAAATGAGAGTCATTAAACGCTCAGGTCGTATTGAGGATATGAAGTTTGATAATGTCACCAATAGGATCAAGAATTTAACATATGGACTCTCAGAAAAGTGTGATTCTAGCTTAGTTGCTCAGAAGGTTTTTTCATCTATGCACGACGAAATTAAAACACACGAAATTGACACCCTTTCAGCTGAAATCTGTATTGGTCTCATCACTGTAGATCCGGACTATGAAATACTTGCAACCCGAATCGTTGCCAGTAATATTCAGAAGGTTTGTCCCAATAATTTTCACATTGCGATGAAAAAGTTGGCGAAGGCTGGAATTGTCACTAATGAAGTTAGTGAGATTGCTGCACAAGTCAAAGATGATATAAAAAATGATCGAGATTTTGATTTTGGGTATTTTGGTCTCAAGACCCTTGAAAAGTCCTATCTCCAACGACTTGATGGTGTATTGATGGAAACACCCCAATATATGTTTATGAGGGTCGCCATTGGTATTCATGGAAATGATATTCCATCCATTTTAGAAACGTATGACAATATGAGTCGGGGTATGTTTATTCATGCAACCCCAACACTTTTCAATGCGGGTACACCAAGACCTCAAATGTCTAGTTGCTTTCTCATTGCAAATAAGGAAGACTCTATCAATGGAATTTATGGCACTCTCACCGAGTGTGCACAAATTTCCAAATGGGCTGGTGGTATAGGCATGCATATCCATGACGTACGTTCCAATAAATCTCGTATTAGAGGAACAAATGGTCAATCTGATGGTATCATTCCCATGCTTCGTGTATTCAATTCCACAGCACGCTATGTAAATCAAGCTGGGCGCCGTAAAGGATCTATTGCAGTCTACTTGGAACCATGGCATGCGGATATTATGGATTTCTTGGAGTTGCGTCTCAACCAAGGGGATGAGGAGGCGAGATGCCGCGATCTCTTTTCTGCTCTCTGGATTCCAGACCTTTTCATGAAGCGAGTAAAGGAGGGTGGTAATTGGTCTCTTTTCTGCCCAGACAAGGCACCAGGTCTTTCAGATGTTGTTGGTGAAGATTTTGAAGCTCTCTATACAAAGTATGAAGAAGAAGGGATTGCCAATGCCACTATTCCAGCCATCGATGTGTGGAAGGCGATAATCAAGTCTCAAACTGAAACGGGTACACCATATATGCTCTACAAGGATGCATGCAATAAGAAAAGTAACCAAAAGAATTTGGGTGTTATTAAGAGTTCAAATCTTTGTACCGAAATTATTGAATATACAGACAAAGATGAAACTGCTGTATGTAATTTGGCTTCAATTGCTCTCCCCAAGTTTGTAAACAAGGAAACAAAAACATTTGATTACCGAAAATTGTATGAAATTACTAAGATTGCGACTAAAAATTTAAACAAAGTGATTGATAGAAATTTCTACCCCGTTGAGACCGCCCGCAAGTCTAATATGAGACACCGACCAATTGGTCTTGGTGTACAGGGTCTCGCAGATGTATTTATTTTATGCGGACTTCCATTTGAGTGTACAGACTCAAAAACCATTAATTCCACTATATTTGAAACCATGTATTATGCTGCTTTAGAAGCAAGTTGTGAATTGGCTGAAATTCATGGTCCTTATGAAACATTTGAGGGTTCTCCAGCTTCACAAGGCATTTTACAGTTTGATATGTGGGAGGGTGAAACAAATTTCAGTGGTATGTATGATTGGGATGCACTCAAAATTAGAATCAAGGAAAAGGGGTTGCGTAACAGTCTTTTGATGGCACCAATGCCAACTGCATCAACTGCTCAAATTTTGGGTAATAACGAATGTTTTGAACCATATACAACTAATATTTATTTGCGACGAACATTGGCAGGTGAGTTTGTGGTTGTGAACAAACACCTCGTTGAAGATCTCAAAAAGATTGGTCTTTGGTCAATGAATATGAAAAATCTCATGATTAAAGCTGGAGGTTCTATACAAAATATTGTCGATATTCCCACCGAAATTAAGAAATTATATAAAACTGTTTGGGAAATTAGCCAAAAATCTGTAATTGATATGGCTGCTGACCGCGGAAGATTTATTGATCAATCTCAATCCATGAACTTATTTATGGAAAGTCCAACTGTTTCTAAAATCTCTTCAATGCACTTTTATGGATGGGAAGCCGGTCTTAAGACGGGGATGTATTATCTTAGAAGTAAGGCGAAAGCTCGTCCAATCCAATTTACACTCGATCCAGACATTTGCGATACATGTTCAGCTTAAAGTTTTGATATTATGTTAGTTTAGTATAATGTCTAAAATCACCGACGCTATTGAAAATTTGGAAATTGCCGAGTTTAACAACCGAAAGATTGTACTGTCCACTAAGGAAGGGACGCCGATGCGAATCCAATTTCCACGGTTATACATGCCTTTCGGTGTCTCGGGTTTCACGCCAGAAGTCGGACCAACTAAATACAATATTGATTTGGCTCTCAAGGGTCATGATGAAGAGGGGAGTTATATTAAAAAGTTCTATGAATCTTTGAGACAAATTGAAAGTAAAATCACTGATGCTGTTGTTGAACAAAGTGAAAAGATATTTGAAAAGAAGATGACGAGGGATGAAATCCTGTCAATGTTCAATTCAAATATCAAGGAAAGTCCCGATCGCGAACCCAAATTTCGTGTAAAGGTTGATATTGATCACAATAGTATGATCAAAGCGGCTGTATACGACGCAGATAAAAATCCAATCAAGACGGAGGTTTCAAATGGTCTCTATGCAAGAAATAGTGGTCACGCTATCGTTGAACTCAATAGCGTGTATTTCTTGAACAGAAAGTTCGGTTGTACTTGGAAACTTCATCAGTTGGTTGTATATGAACCACAAAACCTCAAGGGATTTCAATTCCAAATCTAAGTATTTTTATTTTTATTCAATAAAAGAAGGTGATATATGATTTGTGCCTCCTTAAGCAATTTTCCCTGAATCTTGGTAAATTGCTTAGGGTCCAAACCTAACTTGATCTTAGCCAACTTAACAGACTCATTCCATTTAGCGAGAGTCATTCTTGTTATATACTCACAAATTTTTACGCCATCTTCTTCATCTTCTTCTTGTAAGCGGCAGTGCCTTCCTTGGGCTGGAGCGCAAATTTACCAGCCTTTGGCTTGAAGACCTTGGTCAAGTGCTTCTTACCCTCCTTCTTCATACGGTCAAGGGCGGCTTGGTGGGCAGCGACTGACTTGATTTGACCATCCTTGGCATCCAACATGAGATCCTTGGCACGGAGACCTCCCGAGGTCTTCTCTGCACTCCCGTGGAAAACTTCAGCGCGACTTCCGATTAACTTTGACATCTTTTTATACCTTATGCGCGGAATATTTTCCTGATGTCCAAAATCGAAATCTTGTCTGACGTTCTCTTGACTGGTATTTGTCGTTCAATTCTCTCATCATTGAGAACTTTTGAACACACGATAGATTTGTGACCCTGGAGGGCAAGAATCTCCTCCTCTACCGAGATGAATGTATCCGACTCTTTGTAGATTAACTTTTTCACATATACTGGTTTAGTTTGTCCCGTTCGATGCGCTCTACCAATGGCTTGGAGTTCGGTTGAGGGGTTCCACGATGGACCTGTGATATACACACGAGTCGCTTCTTGAAGGTTAAGACCTTGTCCTCCAGACTTGATTTGAATGATGAAGACCGCACCCGGTGGTGCTTTTTTGAACGCAGTGACTTGATTGTCTCTCTCATCCTTGGGAACCGATCCATCAATTCTAAATATCGGACACTCCATATTTTCTTGAATATAGTCCATTTCACCTCGGAACTGACAGAAGATGAGCGTCTTTTCATCTGGATGCGCCTTAATCATATTGAAAAGGGTCTCCATCTTGTTGGATCTGCCAATCCACTGCTCAGGTTGCGTCTGATTCTGTTTCGCAATCCCATCCAAGTACATTTGTGGCCAGATCATCACCTGTCGAGCTCTAAGGAGACATTCCAAAATCAACATATTCTTTGCATTGTTACTCACTGCATGCTTGAATGCGTCTTTAATTGTATCTTGGGCATCCTTAAACACAAACTCATAGAGTTGTCTCTCGTCGGGGAACATCTCAAGTTCAACATTCTCAAAGTGACACGGTGGAAGTTCCAATCGTGTATTGATCTTTGCCAAGTCATCCTTGGTTCGCCGAAGGATATATATATCTTTAATTTTGTTGGTCATGCCTTGGACGAGGGACTTCTCAATACCAAGGAACGCACAGAGAGATACAAAGTCGTTCATAGAGTTGAACACAGGGGTGCCAGTGACAATCCACTTAATATCAGTCTTGAGACGACACACACTCTTGAAGAGTCTTGACGACTTGTTCCGAATTTCGTGAGCTTCATCCAAAATGATGCGATCCCACGTATGTGTGTGGATTGGTGTATCTTCAGGAGTTGAGAGAAGCGAGTAGGGCATTATAACGATGTCCGCCTCTTTGAGGCGTCGCTTTGGTCCATCAAAGAGGTGGACAGAAAGTTGTGGAGCAAACTTCTTGATTTCATTCGCCCATTGTGTGATAATAGATTTGGGTACGACGATGAGAGTACTCTTTTTGGGGTTTCCAAGCATCGTAGCAATCAATTGCGCACTTTTTCCCAATCCCATTTCATCACAGAGGAAACCTCCCTTCGGTCCAGATGTTTGGTTCTCCATTGTAAGCATCCAAAGGACACCTTCGCGTTGGTAGGGGGCGAATAGCCTACCATTGAAATTGTCCTTTGCACGGTTATAGTGTTCCTCAATAGTCATGTTTTGGTTTGATTTTTACATAGGAGTGGTACACTTAGGTGAAAACCCGTCAATCATCAACATACATATCCTCATCGGAAAGTTGTTGAATCTCACAAGTGGGAGGTGGCACTTCTTTCTTTTTGCGGGTCTTCTTCACTTTTGGCTTAGGAAGTTCATCCAAGTGTTCTCTGTAATATATAACCTTATCCCAGAACTCTTTCATGACTGGGAGGTAGGTCTTGAACCATTCGCGATCGCGAGGAACAATGGTAACGTCAAATACAGCTTCATTTGGCCATGAAATTTCGATAGGTTGGTATTGAACAAAAAAACATGATTCCAAGTCCATAATCTCCATACACAATTGTAGCTGCGGCATGTAATGTTCAGGTACTTGACCTGGTATAATCTTACGCATCATAGGGCACTTAATTTCAACTAAACAGTTTGTATCTGTAAGTCCATCGGGTGATCCACCCAACCATGGGTATTCTGGATGTGGAATTAACCCCAATTCATGCACCTTTTCTCCATATTGCTCTTCAAACATTTCTATAGCGACTGGCTCCATTTTAGTACCCCATTCAGTCGCCGCATTCCCTGTGAATTTCTCACCGAGTCCACATTTTTTGAGTAGAAGGTCCTCAGGGGTTTGATATTTATTCTTCCCGATTGCTGTAGCAGCATCTGAGGCTGTCAGCATGTTGCCACGAAGTTTCAGCCACGCCTCTGAACGCTGTTCATCGTACTCCCTTTCAAGTAACCGTTTGACGTTGGGATGCATATTAATGTATTATAGTTGGTAGTTTTTAAGTTGTTCAAAGAATGCGCGAGCAGCCAATTGTTCGGCTTGCTTTTTACTCTTAGCTTGCCCCCTACCCCCAAATTGATTATTGATGTAGGCATCAATGTAGAAAATACCTTCATGATGACCTACAACGCGATATTCTGGGAGAGGAATATTCATAATTTGGCAATACTTCATGAGGTGATCCTTAAAATTATCATCAATCATGATGGCGTTGAGATCAATAAACTTGGGATCATTATAGATTCTAAGAACAAACTCCTTTGCGTGAAGGAGACCTAAATCCATGTAGATTGCCCCAATGAGAGCCTCAAACACATCTTCAAGGATCTTTGGATTGTTATTCCATCCGTTTCGCTGTCCCTTCTCATCCATGAGAACCATATTATTGAGACCCATCTTGAGAGCGATCGCGGCTAAGGTTTCGGAACGAACGAGTTTTGTACGAGCTTTGGTGAGAAATCCTTCTTGTCTCTCTTCGTATCTATCAAAGAGGAACTTGGTAATAATAAATCCCAATACAGAATCACCCATAAACTCAAGGGTCTCAAATGATTCATTGAATTGTTCATATTCTTTGAGGGCGGATTTGTGAGTGAATGCTCTGTGGTACAAAGAAAGATTCTTAATCTTTGTACCAACAAGCTTTTCAATATCTTGTTGATTGAAGTTCATATTGTTAAGAGGTGTTATTTTTTTAAGCCTTCTTCACGTAGTGTGGGGACAAGTACTTTTGAAGGTTCAAGTAGGTCACAACAACGTCAGCTGGTGGTTGCAACAAATCCTTGAGCTTTTCGTCCAAGATAAGTTGGCGACCGTTGTCTGGATGCTTAAGACCGTTATCGGTGATGTACTTATTGACAAACTTAGTAACTTCGGAGCGAGAGATCAATTCTCCTTCACCAAGTCCCAAGAACTCACGCAACTTAGGTGTCACTTCTTGCTTACGGTTGAAACCATTGTTAGCAGCACGCGCCTTAGCCTTTTCGCCATCTGGGTCCTCTTGGGTGCTCTTAACCTTGCGGATAAGCTTGGTGAGAGCCTTAACATCGGCGCGGAGAGCAGCAATTTCAGATTGGATGGTTTCAAGAGACATGTCTATCTTATACCTTCTCTTGTGTCATAATCTTTAAGTCATGAAAATAAGAAACAATATAGTAATCGTAACCAAAACTAGTAGTGTATAGTCTTTCCAGTTATAACTTGAAAATTCAACACCCCTTGGAAGTCTTTCTATAATTCTAAATGGTTCTTTTGGGTATTTTCCAGGACATCCGCCATCACAACAAGTTTCTTCTGGACATGGGATAACATTTGGACCTCTTCTTACCCCACAAAACTGCTCTTTCTTTGGGTCACTTACATTTGAATACGCGTAGCATCTACATTCATCAATGATACTACAGACCATTTATTATGTAGCAATATAATAATGGATACTGAGATTTATTCAGAAGCTGTCATCAATCGGTTTTTGAAGAAAAATTTGTTCTTTAATGATACGGTTTTAGAACGATATTATCAGACTAATAACTTAGTTGCTTTTAGAAAACGAGTTCACAGACTTCACAAAGATAAGACATTTGAAACAATCGTCTATGCGATTGTAACAGATAGTGTGAGAGACGTGATTCTTAAAACCGCTGCCGAAATTTCAGAATTTCTCAAGCCAATGGGCGATCTTATTGTATCTGGGGGTGAAGCATTCAATATGTATCTTGATAGAAAAGATCGTCTCATCACAAGTGATATTGATACAAAGTTCGTTCCAAGATTTACTTACGATGATAAATATTTCGGTAAACTTCAGGCTACCAAATTATTATTATGGAACAAGCTTGGTGAGATTTCTAAGCGTATAGGAGAAAAAGTAAAATCTCGTATTTCTAAAAACACAAAAATTGCACGCTTCATCGGTTTGAATTTCGCTGAATCTGGTCCATATGTAACAAGGCGATACATTCTTATTAAAAAAAAGAAAACACAAACACGGGGTGCCGAACCTTCAAAGAGAGACGTTTTCATTGACGTTGAATTGTTTGCTCTTGATCTTAATATACGATACTTTTCAATTGGAAAAGGTCGTATTACACAAGAAGTTCTTGGTGGCATTCTCGATATTCCATTTATGAGACCCAAAGAATTTGGATACGAAGTCATTGACGCGAAGAAATTGGGTGTTACATACAAGAACAAAGACACGGGATCAATTGTTCATGATAAGAGATTGTATGTCGCGGGAAAGAGGTTTCTACTCGATGACGTGTATCTTATGCAGAAATTAGGTCTTCGACCGGAAAAGAAGGAAAAAGATAGACAGCGTATGTACAAACTTGCCAAGATGATTGTAAAAAATGCAAATGTTCGCCCAACTGATGATATAAATACTATTTATGAACATACTCACGATAGAACGAATACGCCACAGTTTAGAACATTGAGAAGTGGTTCCGTAAATATGTCCCAAGCTGCGCGCGTAGATCCAATGAAATATTTGGAATATACAACCAAACCAAACGAAGACCGCGTTTCAAAACAATTAGTATACGGTGTGAAGACTTCAGTACCAACCATAAGTGTTCCCGGATATGTCAGAACCCATGGAAATCAACGTTTTGATCTCAATAAACAAGAGTGGGTAAAAAATACTTCACCAACTTACATTAGAAACCAATATAACTACAGACCAACTACAGGAAAGAGTATTTCATCTAATATAAACACAACGAAGCTGCTTTACGGCTATAACCCAGTTCGCGATAAATGGGTTCCAAGATCGATCATAAAGAGATCGTCACAAATACCGTTTGTTGGTTTAAAGAATTGAGTCACAACTTGTATATAATGTTGTACAACGCCCCAACTAAAGGTGATGATGGTCTCTATTTTGTAAAGGCTCTCAATGATTCTAAGAGAAAGTGTCTTGTCCAATTGAATAAAGTTAAGATTTCCGAATTTTCAGGCGGTGATGTTGTTCTCGATCTCGTCACTGAAGCCAACCTTGCTAAGATTCAATCGATCGATGAACAGAACCTCGTAGCCGCTCAGGAAAATAGCGAAGCTTGGTTTAGTAAGCAACTTTCTGAAAATGTAATTAAGAGTGCATACACTTCGAGTATTGCAGATGGTCAACTTACAGGAGAACGTATTGGAATCACTAAAGTTTTTAATTTTGAACAGGAAGAAGTCGATTATGAAGATGTCCAAGTTGGTAAGTCTTGTGATGTTATTCTCGAATTTGCTGGTATCTGGTTTGCCAAGAAATCTTTTGGTTCTTTGTGGAATATTGTCCAACTTAGAGTTCACCCAGACCCAATCTTAGATACATACCCAGACGGATATGCTTTTGCAGAAGACGATTCTGAAGAATAAAAAAATTGTTAACATATATAAAAGATGATGAAGAAAGGACGTGCCCAAAACCTCATGATGTTGGCTGCTCTCGTTGTGTTGGTTGCTTTGCTCTTCACTATGACTAAAAAGTCACAATACTCTGTTTCAGAACGCGAATACGCGGCGTTTGATCTCTCACCAGCCGCTGGTCCAGCTGCGGCTCCCGTGAAGAATGGTTGTGGAATGGAAAAGGGTGTTGGTTTGGCATCCTCCCTTCTCCCACGGGAAGTTGCTTCTCAGGAAGATTTTGGTGAGTTTGCCCCAGAAGACATCCTTAAGGGACAAAACTTCCTCGAACCACGTCAACAAATTGGTTTCCCAGAAACCATTGGCGGCGCTCTCCGTAACGCGAACCAACAAATTCGGGCGGATCCACCAAACCCCAAGGACGGTTATGTCTGGAATAACAGTACCATCCCCCGTGATGAAATGCAACGCGATTTGTGCTAATTTCGCTTAAAGATTAGATCTTAGCTTTATGTAAATAATGTCAGTACCTAATGAACTTTCCGCGAGTGTTTCCAAGTTAGTGGAACTCTCTAAACAACTATCTGAAGCAAAATCTGATATCAAGATTCTCAATCAAGAAGAAAAGCGCCTCAAGGAGGCTGTGAAGAAGCATATGATTGACCAGGGTATTGATACCATTAACCTTAGGAAAGGAAAGATCAGCTTACGTAAGTCTGTCCGCAAGGGTAGTATGAATAAGGATGCTATCCGCGAGGGTCTCCTTAAATTTTTTGGTGGGGATGAAGCCAAATTAGAGGGTGCTCTTAATGCCATCCAGGACAACCTTAAAGTAAAAGAATCAACCTCACTCTCGTTAACTGGGATAAAAGAGAAGCCCGAAAAGGAAGATAAGTAGACACCATGGTTTGGAGTCAGTATGTATACGAAGCTACAGAGGGATATGACGTTATCCCCAGTGATGAAGAAGATATGAATGATGAACTTCATCTCAGTATTGAGGATTGGCAAATCAAGTACTCAGATGAACTGTGGGCGTTGTGGGATATAATTCAACAACTCCTCAAGGATGCGTACTTGGAACACACACTCCTCACAGAGTGTGACTTCTCGGATTTTGCGGAGTTTTGTTACACCGAACACGATGATGATTGTGATTATGTA
>Ga0222715_10000061_pt1 | contig 111864 bp, 100 predicted proteins | sample C33_9DmetaG_FD_165056 | JGI IMG/M metagenome (GOLD analysis project Ga0222715, IMG submission 165056) | Estuarine water microbial communities from San Francisco Bay, California, United States - C33_9D | ecosystem: Environmental > Aquatic > Marine > Unclassified | place: USA: California...
AGATTATCTGTGATATTAACAGTGCCACCAGCAGAATCCAGGATCAGGTTACCTGCAGTGGTGCTGATCTCGTTAGCAGCGTCAACGCCGATTTTGATTTGATCAGCGGTGATATCCGTGGAGGTGATTGCATGGTTAAAGGTTACTGTACCATTAACAGTGTGAGCATCGGATCCAGCGTTACCAATAGTGCTATTACCATTGACCTGCAGAGTACCACCAATGTAGGTGTTACCAGTTCCAGCAGAAACAGTGAATACTGTCTGAACACTAAAGTTACTTTGTGTGGAAAGACCACCAGTTACAGAAACGTTGCCACCAACTGCTACGTCATCAGTAACATTGAGGTCATCGCCCACATATAGATCAAGACCGACGCTAGCGCCACCACCAACGATAAGAGCACCAGAAGCAGAGTTTGTGGCGTTGGTAGTATCAAACAGTTTCAGAGAACCAGCGTCAATGCCAGAGCGAGTGCCATTGAAGACTTCACTGACGTTAGATGCACTGTGATAGAACGCATAGCGCCCTGCAGAATCGTCCCAACCGAAGAAACCGAGACGAGCAGCAGAGTTTGCATAATATCTGAACTCAACACCACGATCCTTACCATCGTTGCTTGTGGGGGCAGTGTCGCCGCCCAGAGTGACGATAGGATCATCTAGGGTCACAACAGTGCTATTAACTGTTGTAGTCGTACCATGAACCGTCAGGTTTTGGTTGATGATAACATTCTGATCAACTTCCAGATCGCCATTAACAGTTACGTTATCAGTGAAGGTGGAGACAGCGTTGACTGTCAGAACGTCTGTGTTGACATCACCGATAGTTGTATTGTAACCAGTGATGTTGACTTCGCGGTTGAATGTTGCATCACCGTGAACAAGCAGAGCACCATCAGTAGCGTTACCCTGACCAACACGACCAATAGTAGTGTAACCAGACTCGCCAAGGACAGAGAACTCAACGGTATCCGCAGCACCGACCTTACCAATATAAAGGTCGTCACCAATGTGCAGGTCTTGGACAATACCAACACCACCCGCAACTCTCAGGTTGGCCGCGGCGTCATCTGCATAAGTGGAGTTCTGAGCATTGCTAGAACCAAGATATGCATGATACTTAATGTCAACGTTGTTGAGCAGTGAAGGACGTGTGCGGGCAGTGCCAGCATCCTTAACTACAATGCGATCAGCAATGTAGAGGTCAGTTGCAATGCGGACATCTTTCTCGATGTTAACACCACCAGCGAAGGTAGCGTTACCCTGAGATGTCAGGGAGACATCAGATTCAGAAGAAGTTGCATCAACAACAATGTTGGTTGTACGCTCAAAGGTATTGAAGTTACCAACGTTCAGTGTACCTTCAATATCGGTATTACCACTTGCAGATGCAACACGGAATGTCTGTACTGCACCGTTAGTAATAGTGAAGAACTTATTATTAGTATCAAGTGTGATGTCGTCGTGGAAGACGGAATCCTGATCAACATCCAAAGTGTTGTTGAGGGTTACCGCACCATCGACATCGAGAGTGTTGTTGAAGGTTACTGCACCGTCAACATCGAGTTGACCTTCGGTGTGAACATTACCAGTTGTGTAATCAACGGTAAACTCTTCAGCAGTGTCATCCATGATGACAAATCTCTTACCAGACTCGGTAGAAGTCTGCTTGAAGATAACATTATCATCGACTTGAGTCTGACCCCAAGCATACAATGTACCCCAAGTAGTAGTGTCACCAGTATTGCTGTCAACCTTAAACTTGACCAGACTACCAGCAGTGGTAACCAAGAACTCTTTATTATCTGCACGCAGAGAGAGGTCGTTGTAAATGTGAGTCTCGCCGTCAATAAAGACGCGATCACCAACGTACAGTCTCTCAGAAATACCAGCACCACCTGTGACAACCAGAGTACCAGATGTCTTAGAGGTAGAACCAGTGTTAGTTGTTAGTCTGAGGTTACCAGTAATGAGAGGAGCGTCAGTACCAGCAAATACTTCGCTTGTGTTAGTCGCGTTGTAGAGGAGGCGATAGCCACCAGTGCCGCTCCAAATGTTAGAATCCGAGTAATCCTCGTCCCATCCGAAGAATCCGACTCTTGCTTGTGTATCATAGTAGTTGAACTCAATACCTCTATCTTTACCATCATCGACGGTAGGAGCGGTATCGCCACCCAACTTAACGATAACGTCATCGATTGTAACAACTGTCGAGTTGACTGTAGTCGTTACACCATCAACAGTCAGGTCACCACGGATACGAACAACACCAGTAACATCGTCATCATCATTAGGATCGAGGATGAGAGTGGAGTTTGTGGTAGACAGAACATTGTCTTGGAAATGGAAGTCTTCCAGATTGACTCTGTGATCAACATCGGTAACCGAGATTGTGATGTCCTGATCACAGGTGATGTTCATTGTTGCGTCACCAGCACCAGCGTTGGTAACGTTGATATCGAAGGAGCGATTGCTCGCTTCGTTAACTTCCAACGCGAGTTCTAGGTTGCCACTGGTACGCTTGATGAACTGGTCTACCTTCGTAACGTCGAGGGTAAGATTACCAGAAAGGGTAGTGTCAAGGTTAATGTCAATAGCGCCAGTGAAAGAAGAACCACTTGTGGCGCTCCCATTGCCGTTAGGATCATCAGGAGTAATAGCGGGATAGCTATTACCCTGCGACAGGATGGAAGGTTGGAAGGGATACTCAGCAGTATCGTAGCCAACAACTCTGAAAACAGAACCACCAGTGCGGTTGTTAACGTTAACGTGGTTGATGGTAGTGATGCCATGATATGCATTATCAGTGGTACGCTCTCTGTCGAGCTCAAAGGTTTCAGTGGTGTTCTGGTCTGTGAACATCAACAGACCGTGGGATTGTAACTGATAGTTTTCTACTGCATTCTCAGCGATAGTTACATGACCGCCGATAGTGCTGTTGGTCCCATCCCAAACAGTAACGTTAAAGTCTTCCTGAGCAAACGATGCAAGACCCTTTTGCTCAATCTGGGCAGACCAGAGATATCTCCAACCACCTACATCAGAGGCGTCGGTGTGTGTCGGTTCACCCAGACCAGCACCGATATCACGGATTGCTGCCTGATAAACACGACCATTGGATGCTTCGACAATATCAAATCTGTTATATGCAGTGACATTATCATATGCAGGATAGATAGAACCCTCTGTTGCCGTAGCAATCGGAATAGTCAGTGCCTGGGTCAGACGACCATAACGGTCAACTGTCAGTTGAGTAGCATTGACTGTCTGGTTGCCGTTACCAGCAATCGAAATCAGAGAGTTAGACAGGTTGTCGTTGGGGTTGTACTGACCAACAACAACAGGAGTGTCAGCAAGATCAATCAGTGGGTTTGCAGATTGAGCAGTACCGTTAGAAACAAGAATACGGGCAACTGCACCAGTGATTGTGCGGTTGACGAGGTTACCAGCACCCTCCCTAGAGATGAAACCGAAACCTGTCATGTTTGCCAACGATGTCAGGTCGGAGTCCAACGGTTGAGCGTCGGTAATGCCGAACTGAGACAAACTTGTGGGGTTTGATGCGTTGATAATACGACCACGAGAGTCGATTGACAACTGAGTGTATGTACCAGTAGCGGACAGGTTGCCAGGATCGTAGTGAGGCAACGATGTCACATAGTTCAGTTCTGCCGTGATGTTGACGTTTGCAGAACCGTCAAAAGAAGCAGAACCCGACATGTCACCAGCAAGGGTGATAGATCGAGTGTTGGCAAGACGAGTTGCGGTTGCAGCGTTACCAATCAGCGAACCAGTAATCGCACCTGCAGAGAAGTTACCGTCAGCATCACGCTTGACGAGTGTGTTCGCGGTGTTCGATTCTGTCTCGATTGGTCGCTCGTATTTCAACGAGTTCCAGGGTGTAACACCATCACCAATCTTAATACGCGAGGTATCGATCTCGATTCCGAGTTCGCCCTGAGCGAGGATTGGGTTGACGTTTGCCCACTGCTGAGCACCGTCACGTCTTAGTTGGATTCTATTTGCCATTGCTTATTAAGATAGTGCCAGCGGTACCTTGCCTTCTAGTTATTTATGCCAGAAAAAAAGAGTCCCGAAGGACTCTCTATATCATTCTTCGGGTGTTTCAGTGGATTGTTCACCTTCTGGTTGACCCAAATACTCTAGTGTTTCGATTGCACCAAGCAGTTTCAGTGCTTGTGCTTCGTTGTTCTTAATCGTCTGAGTAAGTTCTTTGTTCTGATTGATCAGATTTGTATACCGTTCACGAAAGTTAGCGAGCAGTTCAGTCTGGTCCATAGTTTCAGTCACTTCAGCGGGCATCGTTGTCCTCCTTTGCAAGTTTCATTAAAAGTTTTTTCATGTATTCGATATCTGATTTTAACGCAGATACGTCATTTTGTAAAGAGTCAACTTTGGTTGTTTGAGACTCCCGACGCTTAATAGCATCCATGTATTTAGCATACTCTGTTTTGTCAGTATTGACAATCGCTTTGGAATAAGGATCCCGAAAAAGGTTGTCTCTACCTTCAACGGGAATAAATCCTTCTTCGTATGGATCAAGGCTTGACATGATCTAATAATCCTATTAGAATAACACTGTAAGGGTTCAGAAGAACAGCTATAGCTTTAAGTATTAAGTAGCGAGTGCAATCGCTCTCATATCAGCAATAAGCGGAACTCTTGCTTGGTTCTTGGACTTCAGCACCAACTTGATTTGGAAGGCGTTGAAGTTCAGACCATTGACCTCATATTCATAATCCTTCCAGAGGAGTTCTTCGGTGGGGGTGTCGTCGTAAACAATCGTTGACGGGAACGGAACCCAATCCACTTCTTCGGGTCTAGTAGAAGAACCAAAGGTGAACACCTTATAGTAAGGATAGATGAAGGAGTCCCCAGTTCTTGTAATCTGGAACGACAACTTCAAGGAACGAGACTCGTTAGTGAGTCTTGCAAGACGGGTGAGGTACACCGCGTCATTCTGATCACCAACAGGATCGGTAGAGGTGTCAGCAGTGCTATCAATGTTTGCCTGAGAAGGAATAACAGCAGAACCACCTGGCCAGTAGTTGATACGGTTGGATGTAGTAATCAGAGAGCAACGATCAAGGTCAACCACAGGAGACAAGCTAGTGTTCTTTGTGGAAAGTTGAACTTGCATCGTCAAGGACTTGCTACCTTCCATCTTGTTGTTCTCATTGATTTGAGAAGCAATCAATCTGGGAGTTGCGAAACTGTTCACTTCATTGAGAACGATTTCTTCAAAGTCGCCAGTGTTGATGAAAGATGCCTGGTCAATGTTTCTTGAACCATCGCCAATCGAAGTTGCCGTAGTAGTATTTACCAAGGCACGAACGGTGGTTTCTGGCAGGTTCATAACCTTCAGTGTCGGGGTAATGGTCTCGAACTGTACGTTCTGAGATGCAAAAACACCCTTACCACCGCCACGGATACCGTTGGTTGCAACACTTGCGGTGTGAATCATGTAAGTATCCAACCACGGGCAGGAGATCTGCAGGTGTGTCTTGTTCAACTCTGTCAGAGGAATACCGTCAAGGTTGTAACACTCAACGACCGAACCAGCAGGGTGCTCAACAGCAGCAGTACCATCGGCACCACGACCAGAAGGAGCAACCGTAATAGTTTGACCAGTTGCAGAGATTGCGCTATATGCAATGATCTCATCCCCAATCTTGATATAACCAGGGTTGGTTGTTCCAACAGGTTGGTTATTCAGGATGACGTGGAAGGACAGAGCATCTTGGACAGCAATGTTTGTAGCGTCAGCAGCCAACGTCGATGTCAAAGTTGTGGGACTTATTTCGGATATGATGCCCTCAACGGTGATGTTGTTGCTGCGCTCATGCATACCATGGTTCTTATGGTATACCAACACTTCTTTCTCATCACTGTCGTAAGAGGGAGAAGCGGTAGGATACCCTGTACGGGAATCACCACTGTATGTAACACCAGCAGCAACGATTGTTGCAGTAACACCAGAGGTGTTGGAGATGGTGTCAGCATCAGTAAAGGTACCTAAGCAGAAGTTTGCTTCGATAATGCCCGATCCTTCATCGAAGGAAATCACGGTTGCCTCAGCGTCACCACCATTAGTGATGACTTGACCCACTTGGAACGCACCATTTTGCACCACAGAAGTAGTGATGGTTACAAGTGACTGAGAAGATTTGAATACGTTGAAGATGCCACCGCCTTGCTGGAGGAAACCAGTTGCGAATGTTCCTTCAATGTCATTCAGGGTCAATCTTGGGGTAGAACCAGTAGTGTCAAACTCAACAATCGTACCTGCAGCATTGGAAGGATCCTGAATCAAACGTGCACCAACGGTAAACGTTTCGGTGAATGTTGGAGGAAGATCGATAATCTGCTTGGGTTTCAGAGTTTGTATTGGGTTCTCAATCAAGTTGTGAACACCACCATTACCTCTACCCAGTGTGCAGTTGTTGAACACTGCAACACCAGATGTAGGACCAAAGATGCAACGGTTAATGCGGAACTTCAGGTCTTCATACTGGTCTGCTGTCCAGGTAGATGCGTTCTGCGACTTGAACAGAACACCAGCATACGGTTGTTCGGAGATCGTTCTTGTGCCAGAGACATCAACGTCACCCATTCTGGAGATCCAGACCTTATACTCGTTAGAGTCGGACAGGAGAACGAAACAATATTCTGTGGACTGCTTAATATAAACAGGTGCACGGAAGATGAACTTGGTTGGAATAGCAGCGTTCTCAGATGTTTCTACCTGTGCAGGGTTCAGTGTGATATCCGAGAAGGGCAGAATAATGCCAGTCGGATAACCATTCTCCATGGTACGAATCTGCATGGAGATCGGAATGTTGCTGTCCTTGGTTGCAAAGAAAATGTCAACCGAGTTCAGATACATGCCACCTTCTTCATCCAGAATGAAGGACTGTGCCAGAGGGTCATACCAACCAATCTGGCGTGTCTCAGTTCTGGTAGAGACAACGTTTCTTGTGCTAGAAACAGTGTCACGAACAATCTCAGCGTTACGAACTGCCAGGATATTTTCCTGAACAGTATTCAGAACACCTCTTGCTTCGTAAGTTGTTTCTGCAGAAGAGTCAACGGTGCCAGGAAGTTTGCTGTTGTCGGCATTCGTTGTAAAGCGGAAGGTACGAGTACCAGTTGCGAAACGGGGGTTTGCATCCTCGTTGGGGTTCGGGATGAACAGAGTACCCGCAAGTTCACCAACGTTGTTAGAGATCAAACGACGATCCTTGACGACGGCACGAGCACCAGAGGTTTGACCGACAAGAACTTCACCAACAGCAATGTTACCGAAGAAGTCGGGGTTTTTGGTTTCTGCCAGAGCATCGGTATCGATGTTCAGAATATCTGTCTGCGATGCATAAGATTCAGGCAGAGCAGAAGATGTGCCAGTGTAGGGGTTGAACTGACCACCATCGTTGGGTTGGGCAACCTTCAAACGGCAACCAGATCGAGAACCAATCACAGTCTCACCCACAACAAACGGAGTTTCGTTGGTGTTGGGATCTGCAGCAGAGTTCTTCACCAGTTCGATGATCTTCGGCAACATGTAGTTGTTTACATTCACGTTATCGAAGAATGTATAGAAACGAGTGTTGGGTTTCATACGGGAAACCTTGTAACCAACGTTTCTGGAACGAATCCAGGGGACTGCTGTCTGGGACAGGATGCTGTCGCCCAAAGACTTGCGATCAACACGGGGAACGACACGAGTTCTAATACCCTGACGTGTCTGGTTGTTAACAACACGATATGTGCGACGTTCGTGCAGGTAGAAAAGACCTTGACGACGTTGACCGTGACCAGCACGACCCAACTGACGACCAACACCATATCTACCAGACTGACTCAGGAAACTGTTTCTAGATTGTATAGTTTCACCAGTCCAGTTAGTCTGCCAAGAACCCCACTGAATAGGAGCAAAACCATTCTGGTCAATGTTCAGGTCTCTAGCAACTGCAGAGAAGTCACCTTCAACGTTCTCAACTCGTGCAGGCAGACGCTTGGTATCAATCCAATCGTCAGAAGACGGCAGAAGGTCAATACGACCAATGAATGTAAATACGTTGAACGGGTTAACGTTTTCTTGACGAGAAGCATATGGTTGCTCAACGATCATTTCCTCAACATAAGGAAGTGTGAGAACGTTTGCTTCGTGTTTGATGACGTTACTGGACTGCTGTTCGTTCCACTCCAGAGCAACGTTAGTTGTATAGTGTGAAGGACGCAGAATACCTTCTCTAAAGTCCAGAGAACACTTGTAGTCAGGACTCAGAACATCACCAACTGTGTGGTCGGTGAAGTCGTCAACAACATAACCGTTCTTGAATCTGTCAAGACCGTTTGCATCGTAGGACTTGGTGTTATCTGCCTGAACTTCAAGCAGAGACAGGGAGGTGTAGTATTCAACCTGTGCTACACGAGCCTCAAGGTCGCCAATGTCCTTCATAGTGAAGCGACGAATCTGCTCAGGCTTGATGATTACGTCACGCTCTGGATTGTAGACATATGGTTTGAGTTCCATTGTTGCAAGCAACATGGCATTCTCAACCTTGTCGGGAGGCAAAAGATCATCGCCAGGTTTGCCCTGTGCAACAAAGATTTCGTTGTTGTTACCCAGATAAACGTGATCAAGTCTGGGTTGATACCAGGAGTAGTCAGCACGGAATGCTGTCTCTACACGCATGATATCGAAGATCGTGGATCCGCCAGCAGCATTATTCTGTGTGGAGAATACACGGGAATCAAAGTCAAGAGAGGTACAGTTCACATAGTAGGGGTTGCCTACAGTACCAGAACCCTCTGCTTGCTCACCAACTGCAGGACGGAAGTCAATCTGGTCAACCAGGAAGTTGATACTACCGTCAAGTTTGTAGTTGGGGATTTCTTTGAAAGGAATACCTGTATAAGACTGTGCCGAGAAGTAATCACCAGTTTGTTCATGCAGGAAGTAATCGAAGATGACGATCAGTCTTCTTGTCGGAGCAGTGATATTTGGTTCACGAATGAGTTTGGAAACGTCAGTAAAGTGAGAACCTTGCTGAGGATCCAGGTTGAATGAGGTTGTGATGTTTCTAGCGCCAACAATAACAGAACCATCAGCGTCATCAATCAGTGCTGTCAGAGCAACACCATCATCGTCAAAACCATCAATGATCTCACCAGGAACAAACTGAATATTGTTCAGGGATACGTTATAGAGGCGAAGGGTGGAGTTTACAAACGAAATCACTCTCGCTCTAGCACCAGATGTACGACCAACGACAACAGAACCAACGTCAAAGAAGGTTGCCGAATCAAGGACAACATACGGAATCTGGGCATCTTCATCTGACTCAGACTCATACACAGCATGAATCTTATAGACATCGTTCAGACCGAAGGAGATCTCGCTGTCTTCAATACGAGTACCGTACAAGTTACCGTAAGCAAGACCAAACTTCAGAGTATCGTTCTGCTGGTTTGTCTTGATAACCTTCATGACACGCATCTTGGATGCTGTCTTGATCTTTCTGGAAACGGTATTTTTCGAGACCAGTGCATTCAGGTGTACCGAGGTAACACCAGACAGACCTTGAATAGTGATTGACTGTCTTTCAGCACCGAAGCTAACTGTCAAGTTCTGTGCATCGTTCTCGATTTCCAAATCGAGGTTTTGACCAACGGTATAGGAAGAACCAGATTGTGCAGCAACAGTCAGAGTAAAGTCGCCCTCATCAAGAGAACCGAATGCTTCGGACTCAGGAAGGGTAATGGTGATATCACCGTTACTTACAACTTTGTTAATGAAAGATCTGTAGACGAAGAATGATTCGTCAGACAGAGAACGCATCGAACGATATGGCAAGTCGATGCTGAGTTCACCGTTCTGATACGATTTCATTCTCAGATAAGGTCTCAGTCTAATGACTGTGCCTTGTGCATACTCACCATCGGGAATAGATCCCTTAGTCAGTGCGGTATCAAGTAATGCAGTCTGCTCAGCGTAGTTGAAGATGAAGTTGGAAACTGTAGAAGCAGAGTTTGCTGCTGTTACATCGATTGCTGTTGGATCAACTCTCTTAACACGCAGAGTGCTTTCACCTTTTACCGATGTACCAGTTACACGGAGAACTTCACCAGGACGGAGTTCTGTACCGAAGGTGGAACCGTATCCATAGAGAGTTTGTGTGCCTGCCTGATCAACATCAACGTTGTAGCAGTCAATGCTGTACTGGTCATCAAGGCTAACGTTACAACCAAAGACAACGGCGGAACCTTGGTTCCTACCAATCATTGATCTGGTGTCTTGGAACTGATAACCAAAGACAGCATCAATCTCTCCAACAACACGACCGTCTCTTGTGACGACTTCGTTATTTGTGAATGTACCAGAAACCTGATACAGGGTCACATATTTGCGGCTCTGCTGACTGGTTGCACCTTCATATACATATGCTCTTGCACCAGAAGTACGACCTTGGATTACATCGCCAGGTTGCAGTTGGACGTTCGTCTTGAAGTTCATCAAGGTGAACATCTGAATGTCCATCATGTACAGGTTATGGAAGTCTGTACCAAGAGTGGTATCAGTCTTCACATACTTCATCTGAACAACACGGGCTTTACCGATCATGTTGCCCTGAGAACTACCTGTATAGGTGGAGTAATCAGTTGTGTCGTTGGGAGCGATCATCCAGTTATCGCGGAGTTCGATAACCTGATATGCATTTTGGATGCCATCTCCAGAGATCTGGGGATTGCCATAAACGTCATAAACTTCGACAAAGTTGCCGAGTTCAAACGAAATAATACCGTTCTCTCTGGTTTTGAATGTTCTGGGTTTGGGAACAGACGCATACTGAGGTGTCAGGAACTCAGTCCTATAACCTCTAACATATGCTCTACCAGGACCAACCTCAACGGCAAGATATTCATCAGAAGCACTGACACCATCGGGGGAGATTTCACCAGTCCTGTAAACACCGTTGTTGAAGAAGTCATCGAGGTGCTCACGAGCGGTAACGTCGAATGTATCGACAACATAGTCACCACTCTCTTCAAACGTACGACGTGCGAGAGAACGCTCAAGTTCGGAATATGCAGTTTTGTTTACAACCTGTTCAACCTTACTCTTGTTGATTCTCAGCAGTTCAATGAAGTTCTTATCAGTATCATCATTGATTGCCTTCTTGGTCAGTGTCGTCCTAATACGGAAACGGTGACCGCCAGGTGCCGAGTAGTTAGATGAACCAGCAGCGTTGTCGTTCAGTGAGGGGTCATCCTCAGGAGTGATGATCGACTCGCTTACATCAAGACCAATACGGTAAGAGGGATTGTTTGTGTATTGATCAAGCAGAAGGTATGCAGACTCCACGTCTACAAAGTAACCTCTGATGAAGTACACACCAGCATTGATGTATGCAACAGAACCAGTTGCAGTTGCCGCTGCTGGCAGAAGTTGTGCAAACGGAGAAGAAACCTCAATCAGGGTTGAACCGAAAGTGATTTCGTTCTCAGCATAAAGCTGTTCATTATTGATAAACTCTTTTACGCCTACATCAGAGATGGTGTCTCCAGAATCGACGTACTTGACATAAAGGGTGATATAACCTTTATCCGATTCTGTAGCGGGAATCGAGTACAGCACCTTTGCTTTAACGCCAGAGGTGACACCCGTAACCAGTTGCCCGTGCAGTTGGGTGCGGTAGTTTTCAACGTCAACACCCAGGAAGTTCTGCTGCAGAATAACTGCTTTAACATTCAGGTCGTAACCAATCTGACCAGGAATGACCATGGCACCTTCTTTGAAGAAGTGTTGACCCATGGACTCGATTTGGTTCTGCAGAATAGTCTGCATCGAGGTAAGTTCCCTAGCCTGGATCGGGAATCCTGGTCTAAAGAGAACTCGGTAAAAGTTTTTGTCCTTATCGAAGTCGTCAAAATAAGGACTAATGTTCAGATTAGTATTCTGGGGCATTTTAGAACTCGATTACGATTTTGATATCTTCGATTTGGTCACCAGCACGAGAGATCGCGCTCCTGTTATCTATGTAGATAACATCTCCAGAGTTCGGTTGGATCTCGGGAGAAGCATATCCGTTAGTGAATGACATACCCAGGTCATATTCTGTGTTGTTGATAACACGAGTTGATGCACCTGCGACAATCGGGAAGTTGATGTCTGGGTCACCTGAGGTACCAGATGTTGCACCAACGATTGCGTTACCACCTTCAAACTCAACGAGGTTACCTGTGATTTCAGGGAACACACCGTCAACTCTGTTTTGGTAATACTTCAAAACTTTGGTTGTAGAGTTCCAAGAGATGACACGTCCACGAGCAGTCACCTGCTGACCACCAACAGTTCTGGACTGTGTGATGATTTCATCCGTTTGGAACTGACCTGTAAACGATGCAGGGAAGATAGATGCATACGTTCCAGACAGGGTGAGGTCGGATACCAGTTCAGCGGTACCGAATCTCTTGGGGTTGATCACCAGACCAATACGACGATAGTCGTTATCGGTCGGGAAGTCACCGCTACCTTCAGCGTAGGTGAACTTCGTGTTGATCATTACTCGGAAACCACCCAGTTCGACGGGAGGTACAGCACCGTGACCGCCAACAGGGGGGATAATAACGTCGATAGTTGCACCAGCACCAGCACCAGCACCAATACCGTTCACTTCGTCAATGATGACTTTACCGAATGTGTAACCAGAACCACCAGAGGTCACGGTTGCAGAAACGACCTTACCACCATCAACAACCAGCGATACACGACCACCAGTACCGTCTCCCTTGATGGGCACGTTTTCGTATGTGCCGTTGTTGTAACCAGCACCAGATGCCTGAATAACAACGGTGTCGATTTCTCCACCGATAGCATCGGACTGCACAGCAACGTCACTCAGCACTGGCATGTATTCGCCAGAGAAGAACTTCAGCACCTGTCCCACAGGGATGGTGTACATATACTTCCAACGATAACCGTCGGATGTAGTAATAACAGATGTCGAAGTACCAGTCGGTTCAACAGTCGAGGGCTTACCGTTCGGATCAGAAGGGGATGTTCCGTTGTAGATGCACTTATAGACCTGATACGAGGAGTTAACCACGTAGAAGTCGGCGTCATACAGTTTGGTAGCACCAGACGATGCCGTCTTGGTAGAACTGTAGTCATGACGATACATGTCATAGACATAACCCAAACCACCTGTGGTTTGTTCGGGAGGTGTCCAGTCCACACGACGGATAACTTGGATAACGTCATTCGCAAGCACACGCTTCAGCGAAATCATGTCATCGAAGACATCCGAAAACTCTTGGAAAGAGTCAATAGGTGTCGGTGGATTATTTTCATTGTCCCACGATTGTGGACGACCAATGAAAACGTACAGACGGTCTCTACTTGCCCCAGCATCAATGTCAGATTGGATGGGATTAGGTCCCTCCAACGCCTTGATGAACTTGTTGGCAGTAAAAATCCTAAACTGGTCAGTAAGTAACGCCATTATGCTGTTTTACCCTTCCCTTTATTTATAGGTTATTCTGGTTCGTTTCTCAGGAGGTAATCGTAATAAACCTCCCAGAGATTACCTGTCGCACTAGAGCTACCACCAGAAATAGCATCGGTTGGATCAAACTTATAGTTTGCACCGTTGTTGACAGGGTTGGACAGGATAAGTTGGACGTAACCGTTACCATATCCTTGTGGTGAATCATCCCAAGAGACGATAGTCGCACTAACGCCAGAGACGGATCCCGAAACAGATTCACCAACAGAGAACTGAGTAATACCGTTCCAGTCTTTCAATACCATTCTGATATCAGCAGAGTGTGATTCACCATCACCCAGCTGACCAGCATCCTGCACAGTTGCAACTAGAGGATTCTGACTACCGTCAAATACTCTGTCACCGATTGCTAGCAGGGTTGTGTTTTGACCACCGACGGTTTCCTCAATACCATACTTGGATGAGGCAATACCACCGTCCAGGCTGACTTCATATTCAAAGTCTGTTCCTGTGTTGATGATGTCAATGATGCCGTCACCAGCACCCTCCAGTTCATTATCGTCTTCAAACCTACTGTCTGGTCTGATTGAAAGTGGTGATGTAAACAGAACGATCTCATCACCAGGAGAATCCAGGATTACGTGAGGTTCCACACCAGTTCCAGAAGAACCAGCAACACCAGCGATGAATGTGATAATCTTTGTTTCTGCTTGAGACTTGCCAGCATCAATAAATGCTAGTTCGTCAACTTCAAACACCAGATACAGTTCTCTTGTTTCTGGTCTCCAGTCGTAAACAATAGCGATCTTGTTATCTGCCGATTCTTGAACACGGCGAACCCTATCGTTAATAGCGAACTGATAACCAGTAATACCTGTATTAGGATTATTTTGCAGAGAATCCAGAACAACCTTCTGGTCATACTTGAAGTTAATACCTCTAGTAATCCCTTTGAACTGGGTTGCAGTTTTGGATGTGTATCTAAAGATCTCCTTACCAATCTGTGCCTTACCCGAACCAGGGAATGCTGCAGTGGTTTCAACGTTGATTGTGGTGTCAGAAACACCAACATCGGAAGTAAGACCAGTAATGTTGTAGAGAACCGAGTTCAGTGACTGACGATTTCTGGCAGTTCTGACTAGGTTTGTATTTCTTGTGAAGATAACCTGAGGGGATGATGTGTATCCACCACCAGGGTTTGTGATATTGATGTTTGTAATCTTGCCAAGATTTACAACTGCTTCTGCAGTTGCACCAGATCCACCACCACCAATCAACTGGATGATGGGTGGAGTCTCGAAGAACTCACCAGGGTTACTGATGTTAATGTTCTCAATCTGACCAAACTCATTAACTTCACAAATACCAGTTGCACCCTCACCACCGCCACCAGCGATGACGAGAGCAACGTCAGATCTAGTGTAGTTACGACCGACATTTTCTAGAGATAGACCAGTCACAAAACCAGTAACAGGCACCAACTCTGCACCAGCACCACCACCGCCGACAATCGATGCGCTAGTGCCACCGAAATAGTTGTCACCATTTCTTCTGAGTTGGATGTAGTCAACTCCACCATTTTCATCTAGGAAGACTTGACCACCAGCACCAAAAGCACCAAAGTCGGTGCTATTGATGACCAGTCGAAGTGGACTGTATCCTTCACCAGGATCCAAAACCTCAACTGCCTGAATCTCACCTGCAGTGTTGATTACGGGTCTCAGAACTGCATCCCTAAGTGGTGTGCCGCAGTTACCAATAGTAAGTTGCGGAGGATCATTGGCGTCATAACCAGATCCACCATCAACAACATACACCTCACGGACACCGTAGGTGCTGTTGAATACGGGATCGATTATCGCACCGCTACCTGGGACTGTTCTTGCCATTTATCAGACCACTACAATGTTTCCGACCATCCCAGCATGGATGGTGCACTGATACACATAAGTCGTACCTGCACTCACAGACATGGGGACTGTGTACACAAGAACGCCAGTTGTAGATCCAGAAACGCCATCTGTTACAGCAGCACCACCAGATCCAACGCGGATTTCAAAGGGGTGACTGGTACCAGTTGTATTATTGAATCTATATGTGAAACCTCTATAAACATAGATTGTTGGATCGTCTGTAGTGTTGCTCAGACCAGGACCATCGAATCTATATGCTTGGGTGCCGTTTGCGGTGATATCCCAAGAGAGTACGGGTGATGCATATGCACCGAAAGTGTTGGTTCCTATACCAACAATCGACTGACCTTCAGTAACAGTGGGAAGAGCAGGTGCAGTATTGTTAATGGTAACTACTGTGCTTGCACCATCACCAGTAACAACTGTAGAGATGTTTGTTCCACCAGTGAAAGTTAACTCAGCAGTTGCAGCAGATGCAGTCTGAGTTCCAGTATCACCACTGACAGTCTCATAAAGATTTTGTGTGATGTTAGGTGCACTGTTTGTGACAGTGAGGTTATCTCCAGAGATCGCTGTCGAAATACCTGTGCCGCCAATAATGTTGATTTGGGATGTGGTTGTAGTAGCAGTCTTGCTACCACTATCCGAACCGATCACGCTGAACAGGTTTTGATCTGGATCACCCAGAGCACCAGTCATATCAATGGTGAGTGTGTCACCAGAGATGGTTGTGGAGATGTTTGTGCCACCTGCAATGGTCAAAACATCCTGTGCAGCACTAGCAGTTGTGGTGCCAGTGTCGGCATTAAATGTTTCCCACAGGTTTTGTGTACCAGATGATCCACCCTCACCAGTTGCATCATTGGCAGGTTCAAACTTAGAAGTTGTAGAGTTCCACTTCAGGATTTGACCGTTGGAGGGACCACCGCCGACAGTCATGTCAACGTCAGCCAGATCACCAATGCTGCTATTTACGTCAACCAGTTCAATCCAAGAAGAGGAGTGAGCAAAGTATCCTTTACCAGTGTCATGAACATGAGCAAACATGCCATGGTGATTGGTAGCATTGGGGAGGTCTGCCAACTCATTGTAGGGTGCATACCATTTCAGGTATCCATCTGCACCATCAATATAGGTATATGGCGTACCACTGTTACCACCCCAGAAGTTGATATCACCCACACCGCTTGGTTTGATGGTGACATTGCCGTTACTATTTGAGGTGATGTTGAATCCACTGACATCAAGATCTGCTGTCAGGGTATCTAGGTGATCCCCATAAAACTCTGCTTGTGGTTCGGTTCTGAAACGAAGAACTTGACCTTCTGTGATACCAGCACCGATATTGATCAGAATATCGGTACCATTACCAAGGCGATCGTACAGTTCATCGATGACATTATTAAGTTTGACGGCACCATCTCTTAGGGTGTCGCCAGTACCGTCATTAGCGGCAGAACCAATACCAATATTCTGCTTAGACATAGTTCTCGGACTTTTATAGTGCTATTTAGGTTTGATCGAAACGGGTAGATGTACTGTCGAACGTTGTCGCAGTAGCATCGAACTGGGTATCTCCAGTTGCACCACCCACACCTGTTACGGTAAGAGTTGCAACGTCGGAAGTCAGTGGTGAGTTTTGTGCTGGTGTAGGAGCACCAATCGGTCCACGAATCTCAACTTTGAACTTGTACCCCGTCATGTATGCAAGAGCAGTGAAGGAGTAGGAAGAGGAAGTTGCGCCGTTGAGAGTGGAATAAGAGAAACCACCATCAGTAGATCTAAACCACTGATATGTCTTCGGTCCATTCTCAGGAAGAATGGTTACAGCAACACTGAATGTTGCAAGTTGTCCACTATTAACTGTGACGTTTTGTGGTTGTGTGTTGATCTGTAGAGTAGGTGCAACGCCACCAGGACCCTCGCCACCAGCACCAGGATCGGGAGGAGCAGCAGCACCATTGTTTGGTGGTTGATCAATAGACTGCCTAGATGTCAGACCAATCATGTATGGGAACTGGGCATCTCCTGTTTCATCGATTGTCAGGAAGTATGCGTAGGTGCCGTTGGGATACTCAGGAGTGAGGCAGAAACGCCCGTTGTGGGAGTCTAGTGAACCCTGTCCCTCGGTGTACTCCCAGTCCTGCATAAATGACCCTGCAGGGGGGTTCTGGAGGGTGCTGCCATAGGAAGGTCTACCTTCTGGTTCAATAGGTTTGAGATCGTATGATGTGGTCATGTATGTGATCTCAGACTCATTGTTCCATGGGTCTGTATACGCAAACGGACCATAGACAGGGAATCCATCAAAAGCGATGCCAAGCATCTTGGAGTGACCATCGGGATGTCTCAGATTGTCGCCGTTATACTGAGTCAGACCGTAGTAGTCATTGTATGTTGACATGATGGAACCATTTTTCCAACAGTCAATGAAGTGTGTATCGTGATAGTGATACTGACCTGTGTTCTCTGGGTGACCACCGCATTGGTCATCGCCAAAATCTACTGGAGACAACTCATAGTGTGCGTTCCAGTTGAATCCTGCTGGTGGGTTACCACCAGCACCAGCACTAGGGTTAAACAGTGCAACACCATTTGCTGCTACACCAATAATGCCCAGTGGCGTCGGTGTTCTACCATTTCTCTGATCATAATATGTGTATGTTCCTGTATCGCCATAAGAGGAATCTGCAACAATCAAGTCGAGAGTTGTATCTGTACTTCTCCAACAGTTGCCAGGTGTAGAAGTAAAGGTTGTGCCCTGATATACAAACTTCTGCCTTCTACCATCGCTGAATACAAACATTAAGTTGTCTCCAGGACGAATCGTGCCAGAAGTCGGATCTGCACTTAGCAGAGCATTGTCGTCTGGTGATAGTGGGATAGTAATAACGTATCCTTCCTTCGACCAAGTATTATCGTCAAACGTTCTAGCAACACCAAACGTACCACCTCTAAAAAAGAAGTCATGCTCAAACGCCTGTTCAGTAACAGTGTTTGGGTTGTTTGTATTAGGGAACGTTCCGTAAGCTACGGGGTCTGGTAAACCATCCCCCGTAACCGTCAGAATATTATTAGCAGGATTGTACGCAGCGGTTGCGGTCATCGTTTTTGACTATTTATTGTGCGAAGATAGACGAGGGAACGAAGTTGGCGATCACGGTTGCACCCGTCTGTACCTTAAGGACAGAGGAGTTGGAGTAGACAGGTGTTGCGCCTGCGTATGTGATTGCAACTCTATATTCATCACCATCATCACCCTGAATGGTGCTGCTGGTTGTGTAGATGGACTGGTTAGCACCGATGATGTTGTTCCAATCCGTTTCACCGTAGTTCTTCTTCTGCCACTGATAGTTCAGACCCTCGGTCACGCCCAGGGGATCGCCATCAGCAGCGTTGAACACTGCGATCACGTTGAACACTGCGGTTTGACCCTGGTTCACGGTGATGTTCAGAGGTTGACGTGTGATCTGGATTGCACCCGATTCGATGGTGATTGTTTCACCAGTGGTGGCGTCAATCGCCTCACCCGCGTAGACATCGAAACCACCGTTGATCGGAGCGCCCTGAGGCGTTGTGAAGTCATCGGCAACCGTTGTCAGAACGCTGACTGTAGGCAGTGCATAACCAACACCAGGGGTCTTAACTTGGATGCTCGCGACACCCATTTGTGCACGTACGCGACCGTCAAAACCACTGGAGGAGATCACGTCCACATTCGGGCGTGTGGTGTAACCGTTGCCAGGGTTGGTGATGATTGCTGCGGAGAGCGTACCTTGGCGAATGTTAGCCAACGCGGCAGCGTTGCGACCCTTGACTGTGCCTGTGTACTCGAAGGTAACCAGCGAGTTGGAGGATTCAATCAGAGCGACCTCACGAGGTTCCAGTTCGTTTTCACCTTCGATGAAGAGTTGGTCACCTGCTTCGATCGGGGGAACGACGGTTGCAGCAATAACGTCCGCGTCAGAACCGATGTAGCTGAATGATACAAAGGTCGTGCCTGCGCGAGGAATCTCAGAGAAGATGATACGAGAACCAACGATTTCATAACCAACGCCAGGTTCCTGAATGATGCCGTTGAGCGAAACGATGATGTTGTTCTCAGGCAGGATAGTGTTGGAAGAAACACCTTCCGTCAGGGTCAGGGAGTAGAAACCACCCTGATACTTGAGGTTGAACGAGGAGCGGAGCGAGTCAAACTCAAAGCTGATATCATCCAGTTGACGGAGTTTACCGATGTAGTAACCGATGAACTCAGATCCAACTTCAGGTGCCTCTGTGAACGTAATCTCGTCAGAAGACGCGGTGTACGCGGCAGCAGCGCCAGGAGGTTGAAGGATGCCGTTCACGAAGATCAGCATGTGACCTGCGGGGTCGGGCAGATATTGCTCACCGTTAGCGATGGTCAGTTTGAAGGTTGTTTGAGAACCATCGAAACCACGGAAGTAGCGGTTGACACGACCAATCAGATCGCGTGCGAGAGAAACACCTGCCTGCCAACCACCATCAGAAGTGATGGTCATGTTGGTCAGGAAGTCGCCCACAACTTCTTCCAACCAGCAGCGAGCAGTTGTACCTGTTTGCTCGATCTTGGCGATCTTACCGTAGGCAGAGTAAGTGGTTTCAACGAAGTTGCCCGAAGCAAAGATCAGCGGGAAGTTGTTGAGGTTTTCAAACTTACCAACGTTGTAACCGCCAGCACCGAATGTGTTAATCGGCAGGTTGCCGCCACCAGTTTGTACAGGCGAGGTGAGGTAGAGATCATTGATGCCATCATTGGGGCGATTGTCCCACTTGGAGACAGTTGCCGTGATGCCAGGTACCGCAATGGTAGTGCCTTGCAGCAGATAGACGGTATCACCAGAGTTGAAGTTACCTGTGTAACCCGTATCGCGTGAAACGCTAGTGAGGGACAGTTTGTAGACTTTCTGACCGTGCACGTATGTGTTGACGGAGATTGCCTGACCGTTATCCTCAATACCAACCAGATCGAGGTACTTATCTGTGACGGAACCGTAGATCACATCACCAGGCGTCCATGCGCTGTTGATTGTCTCAACGTCCATGGTGATACGACCACCACCCGTTCCGATAAGAACACCACGCTTGTCGTTATACACGTCAATGTATGCTTCGGTAGCGGTGTCTTTCTTGAACAACCAGTCACCCTGAGTGAAGATACCCGTCTTGGTGTTCAGCAGCAGACGATCTTCTGCAACTGCCGTTACGGTTGCGGTTGCACCCGAATCGATACCTTCGAGGATATCTCCTTGAGAGATAGTACCCTGCAGGGTTTCAATCTTGATCCAACCGTTGTCAAACTCGTCGGGAGTGACGTGCTGCATAACGTAACCGTTGTTGCCTGTGGAACCCTGAACCACGACTTGCTCACCATCGATGAATGTAGTCGTGGACATTGTTTCAAGACCATAGTATTTGAAGGTCTTAACAACTTTTGCGTTATTGATAAATGTAGATGATACTTCAGCAGAAGTACCAGTTGTTGTGCCCACGAGCACGTCAGCGATATTAAATCCAGCAGAAATGGGAGTCTGGATATCGCGGATGCCGAAGTCGTTAGTGACGCGAGTAACACCTGCACGACGAGCAGTAAAGAACTGCTGGTTACCTGTGTTTGTGGTATCAAGAGTGAAGTCACGGAAGCGAGCATCATGCTTGGGCATACGGGAGATTTCAAACCACTGTGCCTCAGCATTGAGGACGTAGTAGAAGTCTTGATCGTTTGCACCATCCAGAGAAGTTGCAGATGCCAGAACGTACTTCAGAACATCGCCACGGCGGAAGAAGTTGGTACGGTTGATGCGTACGCGGTTTTCTTCACGCTCCCAACCAACTTCGATTGTCGGTGTGAGCAGAACCAGAGCGGGATCTGTGTTGTAGTCTTCACCTTCGTTGTAGGAGTTGTTGAGGTTTTGAACGTCAGTGGAAGCAACGAATGTGACCACGTTATCCGAGGGGAATGTGCCACGCTCGATAGCAAACTCCAGGCAGTTGAGCGAGGAGTCCATGTTGAACTCGGTGCTCTCCTGATCCCACTCCAGGCGAGGAGTATAACCTTGGACCTGTTCAGGACTCCAAACATCGTACGGAGTCCAGGCAGGATTGTCAAAGTTGAACATCACATCCTTCGCGTACTCACGAACCTTGTTCATGCAGTACAGGAGGCGGATTCTCTGGATAGTGGGGTAAGCGATGAAGTTGCCTTCGCCGTCAAACCACTCATTTGCAAGTTTGAATGCACCTGCGTTACCGCCAGTAGCGATGTCATAGATACATGCTTCAAGAACATCCTGGGCATATGCCAGATCAGGAATATTGCCAGAAGGATATTGTGCCAGGGTTGCTGCCACAGCACGACCAGTAATCGCGTGATCATTCTTGCGAATAAACTCTGCAGTCAGGCGGTTCGAGTAGGAACCAGAACCCAGACTATCCAGCATCAGATCAAACAGAGTCCATGCAGCATCAATCACGTTGTAGCAAGTGTATTGCTGATACAGAGTGTTAGTAAATCCGTCTGTGGGAACTGTTCTGGTGATGCTTTGCAGGTAGTTGGACGGGGAAGATGCACTTGCGTCGGTGATTGTCTGCAGAACGATATCAAACAGATCGTTGATAACAACTGCGACGTTCTGGCAAGTATTACCCCAAGAAGATGCCGACTGATCGTATGTGATTGTAAGATCACGCTCAGCAGAGTCGGCGGTGTACTTCATCGGCCAGATTGTTGGCAGAGTACGAGTAACGCCACCCAGAGTGGTGTAGTTGGTGATTGTGTCGGTAACGATGCCGAACAGGTCGTTGATCGAAGACTCAACGTTTGAACATGCACCACCACCAGGAGGAACCGTACGGGATGCGTGGTTCATGTTGCCATTCACCACAGCGTCGGTAACGATCGACAGCAGCGTTGTAGCAGCAGAAACCTCAGTCGGACATGCGGGTTGGGTCACGTCAGCAGTGATCGTGAGATCTCTGTACTGAGTCAGAGTTGTGCGACCTGCTGCATTCCAGGAGTTTGCTGCAACGGGTTGGATGTTACGGATAACATCGGGCAGGATGCTGCTGTTGATGTAGTTGAAGATCGCCTGTGTCCAACCGTTTTGGGGAGAACCGATGTGACCGTTCTGGACATACTCGTTTGCGTAATCCCAGACGTAGGAGTTACCGCCGTAAGCGACGTGATATGCAACACCCTTCAGGATACGCTCAGTATCATCGATACAGGAGACGGTGCCGTTGGGGATTGTCCAACCATTAGTTGCCACGAAGGTATTAACAACACCTTCTGCAATCCAGCGAGCGTTGTTGTAGATCAGATTGTATGCGTCAGCAGCACGGGAGCGGTTTGCAGTAGTGCCACCAGTCAGAGCATTCTCGTCCAGAGTCACATAGTCGCGGGTTCTGAACTTGTAGGGTTCGTAGTCGAGTTCGTCATAATACTTCTGCTCAAACCCGTGAACCTCGTTACCAGTGTTGATAACGGGTACTGCACGCATGACCTGAATCGCAATGTCGCGTGCCTGATTGAAGGCATACACAGACTCGGTGGATTGAGATGCAACGTGCTGGAGACCTGCAGTGCCCACATAGAACTCAGCAGCGTCATAGACCATGTTGTTGCCGCCGTACTTCATGTTGAAGACGATTGCATTCAGGGTATCTGCGATGTCATGAACACAGTTGATGTTGCCACCAGGGATCACGAGAGCAGGATACTGAACGGTTGTGCGATAGACTGCTTCCTCAGCGATGAAACGGATATTTCTGTCAAGGATGTTTGCAGCATCAACATAGCGAGATGCAACACCGTTCTGATCGTAGGACTCAACGCTAGGATCATTTTCCTCACCAGCCCCATAGCCATAGATGTTATCGCGTCCGAATCCGTTACGCATTGCGAGGATACAAATATCTCTCGCCATCTTGTATGCGTAGATGGATGCTTCTGCCTCACTTTCGATGTGGCGGAGGGAGTTATTTTCGGGTTCGATGTACAGTTCAGCAGCATCGTAAACCTTGCTGTTTCCACCCAGGCGAATGTCATGGACAAGTGCCTCAATGAAACCAACAACGTCATCGATACAGTTTTGCTGACCGCCAGGAATCTGCAGATCTTGGAACTTAGCGAGGTCATTCATTCTCATGACTGCCTCAGTTGCAATCTGCTTTTTGTTCCTTTCAATCATGTCTGCTGCATCAATCAGCTGGTTGTTGTCAGCACGGTTGGCGTTGTAACCCTGAGGATCAACAGTAACACCGTGATCAATGTAAGGAACCTTTTGGGTATACTGAGCGATGTAGTAATCGTCAACATTTGTAGTACCCTGGGCAGGATTGGGTGCCTGACCGAACTGAACAAGCAGTTGGTTGATTGCTTTGGTGGAGAGGTACTTGGTGTAAGAGATTGCATCCAGCATCGGCAGCAGTTCTTCGCTGACGTGGAGGATATCTTGCTCACCATTCAGGTAGAAGTCGATAACTTCGTTAACTGCAGCATTGCCACCTGTGAGCAGGTCAGCGATGATTGCAGGAATGATGTACTGCTTGATATCGCGGATACAGATCTGACCGTTGTTACCACCAGGAATCTGCAGTTTGTCGTAGTAGGTACCGTTGATGGTAACTTCCCACTTATTCTCAATGTAACCAACGACTTCCTCAGCGATGTAATCTCTGTTCAACCACAGAGCATCACCAGCGTCGCGGAAGCGGTCGCCCGTAGGTGCGAGGATGTTCAGAATGTTCTGAGTCAGTGCGTCAATATTGTCAAGAACTTGCTGAGTAGCAGCAGTACCAGTTAGAGGAATACGGAGTTTTTCGCTGTAGGTATCTGTAAGATCCGTGTCTGTAGTGGTGACAACATACTTACAAAGTTCACCTGCTTGTTCCCATGCGTACAGGGATTGCAGAAGTTCTTTGCCGATAAACTCAAGACTTCCATCCTTCTCCAGGTAACCCTTGGCCGCGACGGTTGTGTAATAGTCGCCGCCATACTTCAGATCTTTGATGATAGCGTCGAGAATAAACTCTTCAGTATCACGGAGACAGTAGTATGTGCCCTGATAGGTATTGGTTGCAGGATCGTCACCAGGCATCACGAAGTCGGAATACTTCGCCTTCATGCGACCAACAGCGACCTCAGCGATCCACTTATCGTTCTTAAGAATGAGATCTGCAGCATTGCGATGAGAGTCACGACCCAGGTCGATGTCCTCAACAATCACACGCTTGTCTTCGTAATCGATTCTCTTGGCAGTTGCAGAGGATACTGTCTGACCACTGAACTGAGCATAAACCTCAGAGGTGGAGACAATAAACGGTTGCTCCGCATTCAGACCCAGAACGATTCTTTCATCATCCCAGTTATTGCTGGTAGGTGCAGTGAATCCTGCAGTGTACTTGGCATAACCCTTGTAGACTGCAATCTGATCAGCGTTACCGATGAATCCATTGGAACCTGTCAGGTTAGAACCAACGTAGCAAGGACCCCAACCGAAATCATCGTTGTTTGTGGCACTACCACCTGCCTGAACACCATCCACGTATGCGAGCATCACTCCAGATGTTCTGACGACTGCAACGTGGTGCCAGGTGTTTGCAGTGAATACCGCGTTGGAGATGATCACAAGGTTGCCAGAACCACTGTAGACACGCAGAGTGTCATTGTTAATCTCAACCATCAGACCTGTGCCAGCAGTGCGACGCAGATCAAACAGTGTTTGCTGACCAACAATACCAGTCGGATAGAACCAACCTTCCAGGGTGAAATCGCCTGTGCCGAAGTCAAAGTCATAGGACTCTGCTTGCTTCAACCAGGAGTTTGCAACAAACTTCAGAGACTTAGTGCTGTTTGCCAAGTCAGTCTTGACGTTCAGAACACTCTGAGTAACTTGTGCAGCACCAGGGTTTGTGAGAGTGGAGTTTGTGATGTACTCATCGGCAGCAAATGTGCCACCAACGCCTGCGCTGGTTGCGAACAACCACTTCAGACCAGAGTTCACGCCTTCCAGAGACATGGTTGTTCCAGAAGTCACGCCACGGACATTATCAAGTCTGTTGAACAAACCAGTGGACTTGTTCTTGTATGCAATCTTAATGACACGAACAGTTTCACCATCTCTGAAGGAACCATCGTCGATGGAGGACAGAGCGTTGATATTTGCAAGTGTTTGATTGTTGATTGCAGTAGTTGCAATGGTTGTCAGAGTATCGATAGTGGACTGAACGTCAGCACAGTTTGTATCGGACTGATTATTACCATTTGCATAGTTGACATCATAGTCATGACCAGGAGCAGTACCACCGTAGGATGCGGGATCATTCAGGATTGTCAGATCTTTTTCATACAGCAGGTTGTTGATTGCTCTCTTAGCGAGATCGCGTGCCTTGTTTAGAGCAGTGATGGTTTCTGCTTCTTCACCTGCAACGCCATTGCTAATGAATGTGCCGTTCTGGAAGTAGAAGCGTGCCCATGTAACAACACCCAAGTTGCCACCCTGACCAACGTCAGATGCAAGACCATCAACGAAGTAACCAACGTCACGACGGCACTTGTCCTCAGTTGCATTGTAGGAGGGTTCTTCGGGATCGATATCCTCAAAGTCCTGATTACCAAGAAGTGTTTCGGTGATCGCTGTCGCCAGAGTATCAACTGCAGCACGAACGTCTGCACAAGCAGCAGTATCAGTGTTGCTGATCGTGCCAGGTGCACCATATGTAGCGCCACCTTCGGTAACGGTCAGATCTTGATACTTGGTATAGACCACAGCATCGATTGTCTCTGTGCCGAACAGTTGGTTTGTGATGGCATCTGCCATGTAATCTGCAGCACGTCCGTATGCCCAGGTAGTCTCGGCAAGTTGTTGGTTGATGTAACCAAGTCCTTGAGATGTGTAGTACATCTGGATGAACTTGCGAGCATACTTATTACCACCTGCATACATGTCATATGCAACTGCATCGATGAAGTGACCCAGGTCACGCTTGCACTTATCAGAGTTAGGTACCACCAGAGAGGGGTACTGCAGGATCATATCTTGATAGGTCTTAGCAACAATCCAAGACTTGTTCTTGATTACCAGACGATATCCATCACGGAATCTAGAACGAGGATCGGTTTGAGGTTGACCAGGATAGTAGAAGTCTTCATGCTCAACTGAGATTTCTGCAGTTGCGAAGTCAATGATCTCATCCTTCGATGCTGCAATACGATTTCTAGCATCATAGTAGCGAGGTGCAGCGGTGCCGTATGCAGCACCGTAGATTGGGTTGTTATAGAAGACCTTGATGTTACGGATCTCATCGCCATTGCCAAAGACGCCGTTTGTAAGGTTGGTGTATGTGACCTCAGAAGAGCGAACTTCTTCAAAGTCAAGGAAGTAAGCGTTGATACGCTCTTCATCATCAAAGAGTTCTGTAGGTGTGATTGTGGACTTGGAAATGTCGTCCAGCAGGATGTTCGGATAGCTGGTGCTAACGATACGCTCGAAGAGCAGACCATAGAAGGAGGAACCAGCAGTCAAGATCTGCTCACCAACAACGTCGTTGGTAACGGGATCTCTATAAGGTGCCAGGAATGTGATGCGTGCTGCCAGGCTGGAACGAGTGGAGTAGACGATATCCTGCAGACGGAAGTCAAATACGCCAGTCTCATACTTAGCAGTACCAGTTGTCTTGCTAACAACGATTGCACTGTTGGGATCGCCATTTTCATCCAAGTTAATCGCGTTGACCTGGGCAGTCGGGTTGCCACGGGAGCGATTTGTGCAGACCAGAGTTTCATCAAACTCATACAGTGTGGACTGTGTGAGAACGGTTTGAGAAGCAATCAGTGCACTGAATCCGAGAGCGGAAACATCGATTCTTTCGTTATTTTGGAAAGGACCGCCAACGATTGCGACAATATCGATTGTATTGGTACCCGATGCAACAACAGTTCCAAGAGCATCGCTAGCAGCACCAGAGACTTGATAACCAATCTCAGGATAGATGCCAGAAACATCAGACAGGTTCAAGCGAGTAATGGTCAAGAACTCAAGACCCACATCACGATAGACAACCTTAGAAGGTGCCTTCGGTGCTTCCTTGAACACAATCTGACCACCAACTACATCATATGCATCGACAGGTGCCTGAATGATGCCGTTCAGTGTGATGAGCAACTGGTTGTTCTTAACGATAACCTGCTCGCCCTCAACCGTCAGGTTGAAACCAGTCTGAATACCGTCAAACTCACCAGAGATATCATCAAGTTTCTTAACGATAGAGGTGAGGATTTCCTCAGAGTTGGTCAAACGCTTCTTACGGAAGAGAACTTCAGTATTGTTGAAGTCTGAGTAGATGGGTTGAGCAGCACCGAAAGATGTAACTTGGTTAACGTTGGTGTACTCGTTGATGTTCACCTGTTTGATGAACTCAGTACCAACCTTACGACCAGAGATATCCTTACCGCCAGTCAGTTGAAGCTGACCGAACATATTGAAACCAGTCGGGTGGTTGTTCTCAAGGATTTGCTCACGCCAACGGTTGATGGGAATCGTGGACTTAATAACGTAGGAGAAGTTCTGATAGAAGTAAGAGTCCTGAATCTTCTGAACGATTTCGGAAGGCTTACCAACGTCATCGATGAACTTACCAGGAGTTTGTGTCAGGGAGTCAATATTCAGAACGCCCTTAGCAAGGGAAACGTTGTCAATGACGCCAGATGCACGAGACACAGAACCATTAACACGCTCACCAACAACAAAGTTGCCAGTAGCATTTACGAGTTTCAGGATCTTAGGACCAATCTGCCAACCATTGTTTTCGGAAACGAAAGCAGTGACGGTTGCATCTTCTTCACTATCGCCTTGGTAAACCTTTTCACCCTCAAGGAAGCGAGATGTTTCGACAACTGCCTTTGCTCTACCACCGAATACCTCAGTAAGCAGAACTTGGCGACCAGCACCTTGGGTCAAGAATGTGATGAAGTTACCAGACTCAGCGTCGGCAGGAGTCAGTGCAAAGCGGAGTTGATCACCTTCCAGAGAGTTGGTCTCACCAGCAATCGCATAGTAGATCTGACCCACCACCAAACTGGTCAAACCAGCAGAACTTGGTTTCGGCAGTTCGCCAACAGTATTACCCACATCATCTGCACGGAACTGAACAGCAGCACCGTTAGTAATGCCGTGAGGGAAGTTGAACTGCAGGTAGTTCAGGTCGAGGTTAACGACGTAGTTGAACTCAGACTTCAGAGTCACACTGGGTTCCGAAGAGTAACCAGCACCAGGATTCTTGATCTGAATCTCACTCAGACGGTTGTTCTTAACGATTGCAACTGCTTCAGCACCAACACCACCACCACCTTCGATGATAACCGCAGGAGCAGAGGTATAACCAGCACCAGGATCAGTGATGGTGATTTGGGACAGAATGGAGGTATTGAAGAGTTGCAGGTTGATCGGGAAGGTGATCTCAGGTTTCAGAGTGTAGTCATGGGAATAACCATAACCAAACTCATTGTTCTTGAGTTTCTTGATCTTACCGATGTTCTTACCTGTCAAGAAGACAGATGCACCGCTACCCTCATCGGGAATGATGACACCCAGGTCAGCACCAGAACCAGTCAGTGTGGGACCAAGGATGCCTTGGATACCATCCACATCGACGGTTGCAACTGTGTATCCTTTACCAGGATCGGTAACTACAACGCTAACGATTGTGCCAGAACCGATTTCTTCGTCAACTTCAACAGTGATGCGGCAGAGACCACCTTCACCATCACCATTGATGGGTACTTGATCATATGTGCCGATAGCATATTCAGAACCACCAGACAAGATCTCAACACGTTCAATCTGACGGAAAGATGCAATGTCGGAAATGATGGGCAGTTTTTGATAGAAACCACCAGCAGAGATCAGTTTGATGTCTGCAATAGGACCGATTGCTCTCTTGGATGTGGTGGAGTAATCGGAGTAAGGACGATTCTGATCATCGCTTCCAATCTCAGCATTAGTGTTCTCAGGTTCAAAGTCCAGAGGGAACTGGAACTCATTTGTAGAAACAATGCTAGAAACCTTATATGTTCCATCAAACGGTGTCTTCTTAACGTCGATGAACGAAGTACCACCCACAGGGGAGTTAGCACCAGTTCTGGACGGGTCAAAGTAGTAGGAGATGTTAGTAACCTGACCATCAACCTTAAGTTTGACAAACGGAGCATTTGTTCCATCGTAAATACCAGGGGTGCCCTGACGTTCGATGTTGTTGAAGGAATACTCCAGTTTGAACTCGTTATCTTGAGAGAATGACAGATAGTAACCAAGGTTGCTGCTGTCGCTCATGTCAAACACATAGTTGTGGTTTCTGATGAGCAGCAGAGTGGGGTGCTTGGTGTAGATGTTTACACGAGCAATGCTGTTCTGCAAGAATCCTGGTTCGTTTGCAGGAACACCACGTACTTGGAAGGTAAAGTCTCTGGAGGAGAACACTTCCTTAACGAAGAAGGAACCGTTAAACTCGCTAGTGCTGAAACCTTCTGTGAACAGAATGTCATTTGCTGAATATTTGTGTGCACTGTTAGCAACACAATAAACGAGGTCAGTTCTAGTCTGAGTTTTAACTAGGATTGTCTTATCAAGAACTGCAACCAGGGAGATCTGCTTGACGCTACCAACACCATTGATTTGAAGAATGGTGGGTGCATCTTCCTTAGGATTGACAGTAACAGAACCGCCGATGCTCAGGTTGTCATTAGCAATGAAGTTAGAATCGCTGTAGATCTCATCAACAGTGATGGAATACCAGTTTTCACCAGCATCAAACTCCTTAAAGGTTGCATAGTCGCTCAGAGGATCATATGTCAGAGTATGCTCCCACTGAACTGTACCGTCAGTCGCGGTGCCAGTAGAGTGTGTCGGAGGATTCTGGGAGGTACGACCTGCACCAACACAGGTATACTTGTTTCTACCGTAGTAGACAACAGCACCGATGTCATAGATTTTGAGTTTTTCCCAAAGAGGATCCTTAGGAGTAGGATATGCAGTATTTGCAAGATCTACTTCAATCGGAGTATTGCCAGTTGTGGTAAAGTCCCAAGAAACGCCACCATCGCTTGCATTGCCTGTTGTGTGGACTGGTTCATTAGTACCAGCGGTACCGTTGGTGCTCGCTGTGTAGATATTGCCTGCCGAGTAAACTTGATCACCAGCAATGTAAGAAGCAGCTTGCTCCCACTCAGGAATATCACGAGCAACGGTGAATGTGATGCCAGCGATAACATTCAGACCAGTGTCAGTTGCACTGGTGCTTCTGATCTTATCAGTGAGGTTGAATGTTGCTGCAGCGGGGAAGATATTACCGATCCTGTAGGTTGTGCCAAGACCAGGATTCTCAATGGTCCCTGCAGGAATCTCAACGATAGTGCCGTAACGCTGGGTAGTACCCTGATCGTTGTACTGTTGCAGGATTTCGCCCTTAGTAAAGCGGACTTCCTGATTAAATGTCAGTTGTTGGACACTATCAATCTTCTGATATCTTGCATCCTTGATGTAATACTTCGGTGTTACAACAGGAATCAGGACAAGTCTCTTTCCACCAGGAGAAGGAACAGTAGAAGTTTTAGATCCATACAGAACTTGATCATAGTCAAATGTATAGATACCTGTCTGGAGTTGACTTGTAACCTCAGCATAATCGAGGATTTGCAGACCACCAGGACCAATCGCCCAGGTAGACATGAGGGGTTGTGTCTGGTTGTTGTAAGTCCAGTTTCCATCCGCAACAAATGCTACAGATGTGGAGTTGGGGAGATCAGTTAATGCAAATGTTCCACGACGATCGTGCTGTCTGTCGATCTTGTAGATAGAAACGCCAGAGTTGGTTGTTCTAATCGGAACTGCTGCAGTGGGCAGAGTGAACGATGCACCACTGTACTGACTGTCATCATCGATTACAAAATCATCGATGTTGCCCAGAAGTGTAGTATAGGTTGTAGGAACCTTGATACCGCCGACATATACTTCATCGATGCCGATGTTTGTTGTGCTTCCAGACCACAGAGCGAGTTGCTGACCATTGACATAGCAAGCAAAGTCATATGCACCCAAGGTGGGTTGTGTCTTAGACAGAGCAATATGTACCCATGCATCGGCGGCAAATGTTGCCCAAACGGTAGCAGAGACAGATTCGGCAACTACATTGCTACCCTGCCAAAGAAGTTTCAGTTTTCCGTAAGAAGCACTGCCACTGTCACCATCAACAAACAGTCTCAGAGTGTTGGAAGGATTGCTTCCATCATTAGGATGTGTCTCGAAGAATGTGGGTTGAGAGTTGTTGAGAGACTGAGTTGCAGTATCAATACGGAACCAACCCTGCAGAGTCCACTCAGAGGTGTTCAGATCCAGACTGGTAATACCGTAGTGGTTTGCTGCTTCCAGTTTTGTAGAACCAGTACCCCACTTATATGCAACTGCATCGATAGATGCATCGGTTGCGTTGTAGTATTGGGGTGTACCACGATTCAGTTTGGTCTCGTCAAATACATTGATTGTAGTTTGGACATCAAAGGTAATGTCAGAATAACCATATCCACCAAGTTGAGAATCGGTTACAGTCAGGGTGTTGCCAATCAGATAACCACGACCCGTCTTATTCATGCCAACGGTAACGATACCATTAGCAGCAACGTTAACGTCCAGAGTTGCATTAACACCGTTTCCACCAGCAGCACTGATATTGCTGTATGTGATGTCCTGCAGAGCTGCTACAGCAAAGGTCAGGTTGTTGCCACCAAAGTTGCCCAGTTGAGCATCGGTGATGGTGAAGGTATCTGCAACTTGATATTCTTGACCAGGGTTGTTAACAACGGGGGTTGCAAGACCAGTACCGTCAACAGTGACGTTGAATGTTGCATATTGACCCGTGCCATTCGTGGTTGCCGAGACATTATTGTAGGTATGACCCTGAATAGATGCCACAGTCATTTGAAGATTGGGTGCACCAGTGTTCCCCAACTGAGAGTCAGGAATGGTGACTACATCATTCAGAACAAAGTTTTGTCCACGGTTGACAGGTGTCAGTGATGTAAAGTTGCCAAGATTGTCAAGAGTGATATTGAAAGTTGCACCAGTACCACCACCAAATCCATTGTTTGTAGATGTCCAGGTAGAAATACCAGAGTATGTGATGCCATTTGTAGCAGTCACATTGAATGTGAAGTTTGCGGCACCTCTGTTGCCCAGTTCAGAATCGGAGATGGTGACAGTTTCACCAGCAACAAATCCATTACCAGTGTTAGTGATATTGACAAGAATGATTGCACCACTACTATCAACAGTGATGGCAAACTGTGCTCCAGTACCAGAACCAGTAGAGGTGTAGTTAGATACGTTGTAGATTGCACCACCACCAACAGAAGAAACCTCGGCAGTGATATTAGAAGCACCAGTATTGCCAACGTCAGCATCAGCGATTGTGATTGTATCGCCAACAACATAACCATTACCAGGACTTGTAACGTTCAGGAACGCAACAGAACCATCTGCATTGATAGTTACCTGCAGTGTCAATCCAGAACCAAGTCCATTGGTTGTTGTTGCAACGTTGCTATACAGAGGAGGTGCCTTAATCGTAGCAACATCAAATGTAAGGTCTGCAGCACCACTGTTACCCAGTGAACTATCTGCAATGGTAATGGTGTCACCAACTGCATACGACAGACCAGCAGGGTTGCCAGATACGACAGATGCAGCACCAGAAGCATCGATAGTTACATTGAATACTGCTCCAGTACCAATACCAGTTGTAGAAGTTACAGGAACATTGGTATATGTCGAAGGTGCAGTGATTGTTGCAACATTAAATGTCAGGTTCGCCGCACCATTGTTACCCAACAGAGTGTCACTAATCGTGACTGTATTACCTGCGGCATAAGCAAGACCACCTTGATTGACCTGTACAACGGTAGCTGCACCAACACCATCGATGGTGACATTAAATGTTGCATTTACGCCAACCCCATTGTTTGTGCTAGCAACGTTGGTATAAGTAAATCCACCAACACCAGCAACATCAAATGTTGGGTCGGGAGCACCAGAGGCACCGATATTGCTATCGGAAATCGTCAAGGTCTCTCCGTTGTAGTAACCAATACCACCCTGATTAACTGTCAAGGAAACGTCACCAGTCGAGGAGATGCCTACATCGAAAGTGGCACCAGAACCAGTGCTGTTTAGATCGGTGCTAGTTGCGGGGACGTTAATGTAGTTGAAACCACCAATAGCGTTGACTTGGAACGTCAGTGCAGGTGCACCACCGCCACCCAGTTGGGAGTCCTGAACAGTGATTGTTTCATTGATCGCAAACGAAATACCGCCACCAGTAACGGTAATGATACCAGCACCAGATCCATTAACAGTAATGTCGAAGTTTGCACCAGTACCAGATCCAGATGTTGTGTAAGATACGTTTGTATATGTTCCAGCAACTCTGGAAGGATTGGCAGCACTCACGTTACCAACACCGAGGATATTACCACCACGGAGAGCATTAGCAGCAGAGATGTTTGCCATCAGGGTGACGCGACCACCTCTTGCTTGGTCTGCACCACTGATGCTATTCACGGATGCGATAACACCACCACGTCTTGCATCTGCAGCAGAGAGGTTATTAACAGCGTTAACTGCACCACCACGTCTTGCCTCAGCACCACTGAAGTTGTCGAGGGCAATAACGGTACCTGCACGAACAACATCTGCAGAACTAAATCCACCAACGGTAGAAATCTTACCTGCACGAAGAACATTGACAGCAGTGGAAGTTGTCAGTGTACCAATGTTTGTCGCTCTAATCTGCTGAGCAGAAGAGATAGATCCAAGACTACCAACACCAGCACCGCGAGTTGCAGTAATGCCAGTAACGTTGTTAATGGCAGAAATAAATCCACCAGTACCCTCAGAACCATCAAAACGATATGCTGCCACCTGATCGGACTTTTGCTTCTGACCAAAGATGATCAGGTCGCCAGAATCATCAACCGAGTGGGTTGTTGCCTGTACACCAACAGTGTCAACATCTTCAATCGTGCTTTGCTTAAGAATGGTGCCATCAAACTTGATGTAGTGTGCAGCAACCTTTCTTACATTCTCAGCATACTTGGTATCTGTAACCAGAGTCACATTGCCAAAAATATCAATCTTGATGTCAGCATTCTTGATAGAAACGAACTGGGTGCTAGGAGCAAGTGTCTTATACCAAGACCAAACGGGTTCGTTAGCATTGATTTGATCAACACCCAGTCTAGCAATACCAACAGCAGAGTTCTTCTGGAGGGCATTGTTGAAGATATCAAAGGTCAGATATACATCATTGTAGCTATCCATGGTGAACCGAGGATTCTGCGGTCTACCACCAGAGATATTGATGTTCTTAGCGTAAGAGAGTTCAATGTTGTTACCATCAAAGAAGAACTCACCAATGATGATGTAATAGTCGGACATGTTCATGCCGACAAACAGATATCTAGCGTCACCAAGATGCATGATCTGGTGCATACGCTCATCATCACCAGAAGAGGAGAACTTACGCTTCTCTCTCATCTCACCGTCTTCATTCATCTGAATGACCCACATGTCATCGGGGTCAGGTGAGTTAGTATCGGTATAACCGCAGAGGTATACTCTTTCTTCTTCGCCAAGAGTAACACCCATCGCATAATCGCGACGAGTTGTACCAGAGACGCCAGAAATCTCTTTCTGATATCTTACTTGCCCTTCAGGTTGGTTTGCATTGTCAAATGCAGACTCATACTTGACAAGGAGAATATCGGGTCTGTTATTAGCATTGTCATACTCTGTTTCACCAACAACATAGATGATGTCGTTTTCTGCACGCTCATCAAGGTACATTTGCTTGAAGCGAGCAGTCTTGACGTTACCATCGTTGGTTTCAAGAGTGCGATCCCAGATCAGATCACCAACATCGCTAAACTTGGCAATCCAGGCACCAGTTGTGCCATCAGGTTTGGTGACAGAACCACAAACGTAGACATAGCGGAGGGAACTTGTCAGAGAGTGATTGACGTTGAATACGCCAAGGGTTTCTTCACTCTGAGTGGTTTCTCTGTACTCGCCAGCATAGTAACGAGTTTTCTTGAAGATTTGGGGGTGAGAAACGCGAACTTGGGGAGGATTCTCAGGATCGTAGCTGTTACCAGAGTTGACGATTTTGATTTGAGTATCAGTGATCTGACCAGTCTGGGTAACGTTGATATTGAATACAGCGTCCTTACCAGAGGTCGTGATCAGTTCATATGACGGAGGAATCGATTCGTTGTAACCAACACCCTCCTGATCAATGACAATATCCTCAATACCAGAAACAACCTTTGTATAGTATGTCTTGTTGGTATTATCGGGGATAACTGCAGATCTGACGATTACTTCATCGCCAACATACAGTTCATGGTTGCCATCGGTGGTAATCTTACCGTATACAATGTCGTTCTCGATGACTTTTTGATATCCGAGGATAGTGAGACCTTCCACGGCAGAAACCGCAGCAGAAGCACCAAAACCACCAGATCCCTCGTTATTGAAGAAGATAACGTCATCTACCTGATAAGAAACACCAGGGTTCTCGATAACGAATCCGTCAATCTGAGCAGACTCGAACTTAGTGATAGTTTCGACTTCAATGTCAACTCTAGACTCGTCAGAAACGGTCGGGAAGTAATCGTAGATTTGCAGAGTCGATTCTTCGGACAGTTCAATGACTTCCAACTGTTCATTGGAGTCAATGATGCCATCACCATTGGTATCTTGGATTTCCAGAACCAGAGGGTATGCCTCAAGTTCTGTAGTCAGAATATCTGGTTCTCTGTTGGGTTGACGGTCAACATCGATATCAACTTCAGTGAACGGATCGCGGAAACGGACAACATCGGAAGGAATATTATCCTGAGTCGCATTCTGACTCATATTCCACTGATCGGGTTGAGAATAGAACTCAGGACCCAGAATGTAGGGGAATACTGCTTGACCAGCGTCAGACTCGTCAATAGTTACAAAATATGCATAGGTACCATCGGGATACTCTGGTGTCTTACAGAAACGACCGTTGTAGGGGTCCAGATCGCCCAGTTGGAAGGCATATTCATAGTCATCAATGAATGTACCTGCAGGATACTGACTCAGTGGAGGACCATCACCACGAGTCGGATTCGGATTGGAATCTACCTCATAAACCAGTGCAGTCTTCTGACGATAGGAAGAACGCAGTCTTCTAAGACCACTATTTTGGTCTGTGGGATCAATATATCCATAAGGACCGTAAATCGGGTTGCCATCATACGCCCAACCAAGAATCGGGGAGTGCTCATTGTTAGCAGTCTGTTCTTGGAATGTATTTGTTGCAGGATCCAGGAATACGTTGTCACCAACCACATAACGCAGTTCTTTGGGGTCAACGAGGTGAGCATACTCACCACCAAACTGGTTGTTGTATCCAGTGAAGACATAACCTCTAGCAAAGTCATATTTGTCTGCCAGATCGTAATGCAAGTTCTTTGTCCACTGGAAAACGTTGGGGGAGAACTGTGCAAACTCACCAACTGCATTCAGACGAATAGTTGTATTGCCTTGAGTGTAGTTAATACCTTTGTTGAGGATTTGGATGCTAATAACCTTACCCTTATCTTCACCAATGGTGCCAATAACTGCCTTTGCAATAGCACCGAAACCATCACCATTGATGACGACGTTGGGTGCAGTTGTATATCCACTACCAGAGTTAATGATAGCGATAGAGACAATGCGACCATTGATAACGATTGGTTGTGCAAGAGCACCAGAACCAGAGTTCAACTTAATGGTCGGAAGGTCGGTATAACCAGAACCAGCATTGGTGAGGCTTACTGCAGAGATAGGACCACGAACACTAGCGGTTGCAGTAGCACCCTGACCGCCACCACCAGTGATGGAGATGATCGGTTGAGAGGTATACCCAGTTCCAGGTTGTTCAACCAGAACACGACTTACTCTTCCACCAGTGATAACTGCTTGTGCTGTAGCACCGATGCCACCACCACCCACAACAGATACCAGGGGTTGAGTTTGGTAACCAGAACCACCGTTGGTAACTTCAATGCTAAACAGAGAACCATTAACGGTTACTTCTGCAGTTGCACCAGATCCACCACCACCTGTGATCTCCAGTTGAGGTTTATTGCCTGCATCGTACCCTTTACCACCATTAGTGATGTTAATGCCCGTCAGAGGACCATATCGAAGGAACTCAGAGGACTTATAGGACCATACCGAAACACCATTGACCCATGCACCAACGGCACTATTCGACTTGATAGTTTCACGCTTAGAAACCGTAGTTACCTTTCTGGGGAAACGCAGCAGTTTACGCTGGTTGCCAGGGATAAGTGCTGTTCCAATGAAAGGACCAATCTTGTAGTTTGGAAGACCCGTTGCAGCAGCATAAACATACTGTGCATTAAAGAACGAGTTTTGGATGTTGCTGGTAAACGGTGTAATCGCAGTATTGATCGCAGTAACGTCAGACTTACCACGGTTTAGGTCAACCGACAACAGAATATTGCCCTGAGGAACAATATTTGTAGGAGCAAGCATCTGATAAGAGAACGTATACTCGTCAAGACGTGCTGTGACTTGGAAGGTGCCGTTATAGACAGTTGGGTTTGCACCATACACTGTCACGTTATCTTCCACCAGAAGACCGTGAGGATTAGATGTAACAATGGTTGCGGTCTGATTATTCTGACCACCAGGAGTTACAGTATCAACAGCGATAAGTTTTTTGACGTTATACAACCAAGAAGACAGTTTTTCGTCCTGATCGGTAGCACCAAGAGATGCAACAGTCAGTTTGTCGCCTTCAAGATAGTAGGAACCAGTATCATCAAGAGTTGTGCTTCCTGCCTCAGCAATACCCAGAATACGCAGTTTGCACTGCTGAGCAGTGCCATAGTTGACGTAAACGTAGATATCAGAATATACAACGGTGCCAGGATCCCAATCCTCTACAACACCGTTCTTGGAACGAGTACATTCGATGAACTGGTTCAGAGAACGCTCTTTGTATTGAACAATCTCTTCGTCGTTGATACGAATGGTACCGTTTCTTGCTGGCCAACCAATCGTAGAGTCAACTGTAATGATCTGATCGGTTGTGCTCAGGAACTCAACAAGTTTCGTCTTGTATGGGATGATAAACGTGCCCTGCAGGGTTTCTTCAGAGATAGACAGTTCATAAATGGTGTCAGTACCCTTAATGATCGAAATAACGTTCTCGATCAGTGCAGAGGCGGAAGTTACGTTGATATCAACCTCATCAGGAATCTGTACCAGCTCACCGTTGATCAGATCGTTGGGATTACCTTCAATAAGGGTTGCACGGAGGATTGTGTCAACAACCCAAGTAGCAGCAGAGGGAGAAATGACTTCATCGCGAGGATAATAGACATCGATCTCTTCACCAAAGAGAACTTTGAACAAGAACTGGGTTGCAGTCTTGGTACCCTTAGATACATAGAAATCTCGAATACGCTTGATAACCTGAACAGGGTTTACCTTTGTGTAATCGAGTTGAATGGTTGGCAGGTATTGACGACGGATCTTATCGAAGATCTGACGCAGGAATAATGTATCAAGAGACGTAACAGTCGCACCAGCAACGTGATTGCTGAGTCTGAGTTGTCCTTCTGTTGCAAAGATTTGGTTTCCTACGTTATCATAGGTGATTGTTCCGCTGGTGCCACGCACACAGCCCACCAGAGCAGACGGTTTGTAACCGTTGCCAGATGTGTTGATTTCAAATCCAGTAACCTCATCGAAACCAATATCTACCGATGCTCTAGCAGCAGAAGGTTCAGCAATGTAGATTTTTGGAGGGAAGTTGGTATCGTATCCTTCACCAAAGTTGGTGATACTAATGTCAGTGATCTCACCGTTAAAGATAGTTGCAACTGCAGTTGCACCTCTACCACCGATCGGCAGACCAGCGGCATCTTTGCGGTCGTCAACAATGTATACAGACGGGGGGTCAACATAACCCTTACCGCCAGTCAAGAGTTGAATATCGGTAACCGAACCAGAAGCAACAGTAACACCCAACACCTGAGCACCAACAGGTTGGATGATGCGTGCTCTAGGAACGGTTGTATACCCTCTACCACGGTTTGTGATCACCACTTGGACCAAAGTACCCTCAGGGTTCAATACAGAGACCGCTTGGGCGTCAATACCGTCCACAGGAGCTTGATCGATATAAACCAAAGGAGGGTTGGAATATCCAAAACCACCAGCAGTTACCTGAATGGTATCAGTAATCAAACGACCTTCGCTATCGATCTCGGGATCGGTAATAACTGCACCAGTGGGGTTTTTGAAAGTAACCGCAGGGATAAAATCGTAACCAGAACCAGAGTTTGTGATTTTAAGGGAACTTACTTGACCAGTTGCATCGTCAATAACCAGTTCTGCTGTTGCTTGAGTACCAAACGGATCTGTAGGAGGTGCAATCTCGATCAGCGGGGGGTTGTAAGATGTATAACCCTGTCCACCACCGATGAGGTTGATATTTTTAGCACCACCGATCAAACTACGAGCAGTTGCACCAACACCACCAAGGTCAGAAGGAGTAATCGTGACTTTTGGAGCAAACTCAAGACGATAACCACTACCACCGTTCTTGACCAGCAGATCGATCAAGTTTCCTTCTTCATTAACAGCGGAAACAATCTGTGCACCAGAACCAACGTTGGGAGAGATATACTCAATCGAACGAATAGTCAGTCTTTCACTAGAAGACAGTTGCAGACCACGGAACTCAATATATGTGCCATCATTGGAAGTCTGATAGATCACATAGTCAATGTATGGTCTTTGGAAGATACCATTCCTATTGACGATCAGACCAACTTCTGATACGGGAGTGTAGAACTGAGTACCAGAACGAAGAGGGTGAGTTTTAGAACCATCTTTAATCGGATTTTCATCCAGAGTGTCGATAATGATGTCCGCAAAACCAACCATGTAGATGATGGAGGTTGTGTTGGGATCATCTGTACCAAGTCTTGCTCTAGGGGGAGTTGCAAGGCGAATCTTGTCGCCTTCAACGTAATAATCCTCACCAGGGATTTGTGCTACGCCATATACACGCACAACAAGGTGATCTGCCGAGACAGGTTGAATCGGTTCACCCAGGAATCTCAGATTGAAGGTATTTTGAACGCCATCGAAGTATTGGAAAGGAGATTCCAGAAGTTGTTCTTTCTTCTTGAACTCTTCAGTCGAAATACCAGGGGTCAGAATCGCATCAGGACCTCTAGTCAGTGATTCGTAGTAGATAACTTCATTATCAATCAGAACACTACCGTTCTGCTCGATAAATCCATCGATGGACTCGACTTCGATCAGGTCTTCGACAAACCCGATATCTTTTAGTAGAGTAGTGCCAGCAGAGAGGGTTCTCTGTGAATATGAATCAACGTCGAGGTACAGGTTGACGTTATTCAGGATATCGAATGGCCTACCTGTCTTTTCCTGTGATTTGTAATATTCAAACAGGAAGTTTACGAACTGCTGATCCTCTTCCCTGATAAAATCAGGTACCTGATAAGCAACTCTGTCAGATACGTTGATGTTCTTTTGCATTTATCTTAGAAACAAGACTCGAACTCGGGATACACAAACGTATCCGTGGGATAATCAATGATATTTATGTCGGTCGCTCCATAGTTCCAGGAGTCAAAGTTATTAGGATCGAAGGGCGATGTCACGTTATTATTGGTGTTGTAATCGATGGGAAAAACACCAGGATTAAAGATCGCAGGATCCACGCCAGGGGGAATGACGATAGATGACGAATAGGGGTTAACCGACACAGGAAGGCGTTCTGTACCGTCTGGTGTACCTGCAATAGCAATAGGTCCAACACAAACGATACCTGAGGAGTAATCCACAGTGCCAACGTTATTATTAAGAATGAGTTCTTTCTCGTTCCTTGTTGTAACGAGCATCAGCGACCCTCTACCGTCATCTCTGATGTTTACGGGAACGAGGGTTTCCTGATCAACAGCAACAAGGGTATTCGCTACCTGAGTGGTGCTGATTCCACCAGCAATCAGGTCTACAAGGTTTGCTGTGTAACCTGTAGCGTAGAATACACCCGACTTGACCGATGAGAAGACAGGAGCACATCTATTGCCATCACCATCGTTGCCTGTCAGGTCATTTGGGTTATGAATCGGGTTGCCAAAATCCAAACACTCGGTAAACACAGTACCGAAAGCAAAGTTTTCTAGATTTTGACCCAGAGACAGTTGAGTAACACTACCAGAGACGCAAGGATTAGTTGCATCGAGCATCGAACTGTATTTTGAACCTTCGATACGACCACCGAAGCGGTTTGACTGTCCAGCAGCGTTATATTTGTCAATACTACGAAGAAGGTCTGTCTGAAGTTCTGCAGAACTCTTTGTAGTGCAGTTTCCATCGTAATAAACCCAAGATTTCGGCACGACAAAGAAAGAAGTCGGGTCAGTGATCACAGGTTCGATGGATGCCATTGCATAAGGCAGCAGATTGTTCCTAATCTGTGCTTTTGTTGTGGCATTAAGTTTTGTGCCCGATTTTGAACGGATAGCAATGTAGACTTTTCCGTAAATCGGCGGATTCAGCTTCTCTCCACCATATGCAGTGACCGAAGCGGCTTGTGGGTAGATCGTTTTGGTGATGTACTCGTAGTCCGACTCGGTTACAGCACGATTTTGAGTTGCATACGCTCTAGGAGCGTTGAACTTGATGCTCAGGGGCGATTCGCGGACCTCAGCGTCAGTTGCAGCGTCAATAGTCGTGATGATGATGTTCTGGGGAGGAATCGGACGACCCTCAGAGTCAACAATCAGACCAGTGAAGGAGAAATCTGTACATCCGTTCGCTTCTGGACCTGCAGTGCGGATATACTCAATGTTAATAACCTCACCATTGAGCAGTTTACGCCCCAGGACGCCATCTCCGAACACAACTTTGTATCTGAGGTCATCAGTCTCCTCAAGGAAGAATGCACGACTGTTTCCGTTGAGGTTAACCGAGTTTCTGACGGGAGTATATTCGTCAGTTTCTTGGGATTGTACGTTAGGACGCACAAAGACTCTCAGAAGTTCTGTATCGACGTTCTCGGAAGGAACAACGAAGTCTTGATCTCTGGTATCATCAACGGTATACTCGAAGTTGAGCAAGTTACCTTGATAGAAGATGATTTTGCTAAACTCAGCAAGTCCAGTTTGGGGATCAACCGAAACTTGAACATTGCTTCTAACAGCAAAGATGAAAGTATCGGTCAGGTTCCTAGAAACAAAAACATCACCCTTACGGAGGGTTACAGTTTCGGGGAAGTTGGAAGAAGAACCAACTGCAGAGGTCTGTATATTGATGCGTACACAAGCCTTCGCTGCTTTGATCGATCTTGGTGTATAGTTGAGTTGCTTAGCAACACGAACAATGTTATCTCTAACAGTTGCCGACTCCAAGAAGGTCTCGTTCAGTGCCATATTGGCGTTGAACGCGGAGTAGTATGTGTTGTATGCTAAAATATCAATCAAGTAAGAGGCAGACGAGCCCTCAAAGTCATAATCGCTAAACTCATCCCGAGTTCTGAGATACGACTTGATCGATTCCTTGATCTCAAAGAAATCAAGGGATGTAAGTTGAGAGGGTACGGCTGGCATGTTATGCGACCTCTAGGAGGAAATCTACAGTTTGAAGTAATGTTTGTCCAATAATCACATACTCAATAGTTACGTTGAGTTCCTGACCATCAGGGTTTTCACGAATGAATACGTTTTTCAGTTCAACTCTTGGTTCAAGTCTTTCTACGGTATTTCTAATCTCCGTTTTCATTTCTTCTGCCAAGAACACGTCAAACGGTTCAAAGAGAAGGTTTTTGATTCTAGAACCGATGCCTGGTTGAAAAGGACGCTCACCAAACGTAGTGAGCATCAGGTTTCTGATGGATTGCTTGATAGCGTTCTCATTTTTAACCACACTAAAATCCTTAGTATTGGGATTTGCCTTGAACGAAACCGCAAGGTCTTTATACCCTCTACTAAGGAACTTTTCAGATCTAAATCTATATGCGGGCATTAGAAGCGTTCAACGTAATCATCGAACCCATTTTTACCACCACACCATTTTGAAAGACGATCTTGGGGAGGATCGTTGTTGTGTGCTAACTTCAGATATTTATCAGCTTTCGGGTCAGTGATTAGAACCGTTGTCCCGAAATCGTGTTGCATCATTTCAGGTACATTATCTGGGATTGGATTGTTAGCCATCTGTCTCTCTTGCTTAAGGATCAACAGAACTTTTTAAGCGGTTGCTATCGCTTAAAGTTATTTATCTCTCCAGTCCCAGTGGTTATTTGGTCTCTCCCACCAGAAGTGCAAGTCTTGCTCATCATCGTTGTAATATTCGCCAACAAAATCACTCTTGAACTTACTGTGAATATTTTCACACATCGCTACAGTGTAAATCTCTTTCGTAGTGAGTCTACGCATGGCACGGGTGATCCAAGTATAGTTACCACCTCGGATAACACCCGCTTCAATCAATACAAACTTGTTAAACCGATCTTTCCATCTATGGAAAGCTTCCAGAAAGTCTAGTTCGTATTCGACTTTCGATTCATCGGGAAATGGCACGTTGACGGATTCGATATGGTAAATCTCACCGTCAACAGTCAACGAGTGTGCCATGTGTTGAGCAATGATTCCTGAATAGTCTGGTGAGACACAAATGAATAGCGTATCACGAGGATGCCAGTTTGGTTTACGCACCATGACTTTGTGGATGATCGACTGAATCAGCGACATCTCCTTATCTTGGGAGATAAAATGCAAAGTCTTGTCTAGTGCGCTATACATGGTTACAGATTCAGAAACAGTTGTGTGGTGTATTCGTAGTCCACCATATGATATTTAAGGAACTCACGAAATGTCATTTTCATCTCTCTTTGTGACATACCGCAATGATCAGCGGCAGCAGGTAGATTCATGGTAGCCCGAAAAAGACCCCAGTTGGACTCTTCGACCAACTGGGGCGTAGTTTTAACTTTCATCGACCTTGACCGCGATAACGCTTCTTGCGACCATTACGAGAGGTTGCAGAGAGTTTGGTGTTAACGCCACGACCCTGCCGAGTCATTTTCGGAGGACCAGGCTGAAAGACAATACGGGAAGAACCAACTTTCGCTTTAGCAGGCATAGTGTGTGTCGTGTGGTGGACGTTGATATTATAGCACAATCAGGCGGACCAGACCGTAGCAGATCCCCATGCAACAACAGAACTACACGGATACGACCAACCAGGGAAACCAAGCCCCAGAGGATCCAGCATTCTGCCAACTGGCAGTTTTAATGCAAAGACCGTGAGTGTAGTTGTGAACAAAACTCTGGGGTGACCTACACCACCCGCATCTTCAATCGTCAAGATCGAACATGGGATCGGTGTTGGAAACGGACAGATGTTAGGACCGCAGGGGCACATGTATATAACAATGTTCGTACATGCACTCCAGTGGGGAGTGAACGTATCCCCTAGCAAATAGATTGGAAGGAAGTGTACAAGTACAAGTGCCCTCAAAGGGTTGAGAGCAGTCAGTGGTACAAGCGGATATGGTGGCCACCAGCATGTAAGATCTTTTACTTTGATCGTATATGGGATTGGCGGACTACTACAACCCTGAACCGAGTGAACGGTAGGTGGCAAGCACAGTCCGTGACCACTACAAGGCAGTGCATTATGCGCTGCAACAGGTTTTAGAAATCCATATGCCATTAGAACCCATCTCCGATAACGTTTCTGATGTCAACGTCACATTCACTAAAGTAGGGGTTGCTTAAATACTGAACTGCTTTCGCATAAACAATGGTGGCACCTGTCAAGTAGTTTCGTACTTTCATTTGACCGACATATGGTCCTAAAACCATACTTGGGGTGCCACCCTGCATTCTGCCTGGTTGCACTGCGATAGAAACGTCGTTGACATTCTCAAGAGCAGCGCAAATACTCATGAGTTCGGGTACCTGATCATATGTAGTACCCGCGATGGGTTGACCATTGGCATCCCATCCGCAGAAAACGTCCAATGGACCGTCTGAGGCAGTAACACCGCGAACATAGGTGTCCCAACATTCATTTGGTGGCGCACCGCCCACCCAGGGTTCTGCTTCAATCGCAGTAATGTTGGTAGAGTCGCTAAAGTTCTCAGTTGTTGATCCGCCAGTCGGTTGTCCCGTTTGTGGGTCTGTTTCTGGAGTTGTAAAACTCCAACTCCAAGGTCCAACCAAGAAGTTGGGTGTATAAGTTGCAATATTGTCATGCAACCAGAGTTGGAACTGCTCAAACTCAGAATAACTGGATCTGTTGTAGTCAAATGTGTTCTCGTCAAGTCCAATCGGCACAAAAACGTAACCAGGACCGTTAGGATCGCGATAACAACGTCCCTGAATGCCTCCACGGAAGCAAGGATGAGTCTTTGCGAGTCCAGAAACCTTTCTTGTGGGTGTCAACCTCGCTGCAGGCATTTTATCCTTCAGGAAGTCCATGAAATCTTGCCCCTGAGACCCTATTGTATGCCCCTCTAACCGCATTGAAACCTTAAACGTGGCTTCCTCTGCCTCTGAAGCACAATATTTGTGTACAACCCATCCAAATGCCACTGGTTTGGGGTCTTCCAGAGGACTCAAAGGTTGAGATGTGCCTCTATAGGAGCAAGGCATGTCAAAGAAACGACTTACAGCGTAAGTTTTTGGTTGAGGAATCTCAATACACGCATTTCCATTGTTCCAACCATAGAGACCAGACAGTCCCGTTGCCCTTGTATCGGCAGTTTCCGCTGCAGAACGGATTTCTGAGAAGGGTCCGTTCAAATAATCGTTGATTCCATCGGAATACTGACGAACATATTTGAAAGATTCGTCTGTAGGGAGTGAATCCGCGATAACACCAGGCAAAGTGAGGTCTAAACACTGTGCAGGGAGGTCTTGACAGAGCACAGTCTTGTCAGTTTTGCTCACATCGGTCACTTTCATGTAACCTTGCGGGATTTCTACCGACAATCCTTCTTCGATTTTGCTGAATCCTTCGTTAAGTACGCCTTCTAAGTCAAAGCCACCGTCAGTTCCGACAAGATCCTTGACATTTTTGAGTGCACCACTCTTCACAGGGTCATAACCTGCGGTAGATTGCCCATCAAATCCGCGAGAAACCTTCTCAGGGATGACAACTGCGACTAAAGGCGGGAAATCTGGCGAATATCCAGACCCAGGATCCGTGATTGCGACTCTAACGATGGTTCCATTGGCGTCCATCTCCTCAACAATGATCTTTGCCTGCTTCTGAATGACAGTTTTGCCGCGATTATACGCAACTTTGCCTGCAGTTGCCTTATCAGACTGTGCCAAAGTGTTAGAAGTCTTCGAGATTGCGTTATGCATCTGCATATCGTAGTCTTGTGAAGTCTCCTGAGTGTATCCAGCAGTCTTTGCATTGCCCAAACCGTTGTCTAACGGTGCCTGATTCATCATTTCTGACGCAAAATCGCCAGGAGAGAAGTCTTCCATGATGCCAGGAGAGGAAACAGAGATGGTTGTGTCCTCAAATCTGTATCCAAAACCACCATTTATGATCTTAACTCGCGCAAGTTCGCCTCTTTCATTGATAACTGCCTCAAGTTTTGCCTCATCTAGCGTTCTACTTGCGACTAATGCGTTAGGATCGATCTCAACTTGGAAGTAAGTGATCTTTTTGGGGAACTCATATACGCCAAAGAACGCACATTTGTCGCTAATACCGTATCCAGCAAGCACAACTGCGGATGCACCATCAGCAGAAGTGAACTGTTGGTTGTATGTGAACTCATTTCCGTTCTCTGCTTCCGCATCTGTCTCGCCCAACTCCATAAATCCGCACTTAGTTTCATCACCAAAGTAACGAATGGACGTGATTGTCCACCCATTGATGCTTTCACCACGCCTAAATGCGCCAGTTGTGGTAACATAGCGGAACAAAATGCGTCTAGAGTCGGTACCAACCGTCCAGAAAGACTCATTTACGCCCTGTGTGGACATATCTGAGAGTTTCAAAGTCGATTTTGTCGTCTCCCAGGAGTCTTCTCGGATCTGATAGAAGTGAGAATGGTAAGAATAGTTGCGAATACAGCAAGGATACGACCTACTTTGCTCATCTTGACACGTTGTATTGGGACAACAACCCGCATCAGACAGTGTATACTGGATTCCGAAGATAGGACCGTTCCATGGATACGACGTATCGTACAAATAATAGACAAACTGAGAGTCGTACATGTCCTCAAATCCCAGATATCTGGGAACAGCACCCTTGATTGCGCCGTTTAGACCATACGCCCACTCAAAGTTTGCATCTGTAGAGGCAACTTCAACGTAATCTGCGTCTCCCCACCCGTTCATATTGGGTGGACCTTCAAATCTGGAGTCAGTATCGCCGCGTCTACCCCATCTATACTTGAAATATGACCATGGCTCTGCCCATTGATACCAACCAGACTTGTCTACACACTGTCCAGTGGGTCCAATCAGACCCACATCAACAACTTGTTTTGCTTTCTGTGACCCAAAACCACCCGTATATACATAACCGATGATGCCTTGGTATGCATATTCCCCTCTCATGGGGTCCTTGGGGGGTATAGGACCGCCTGAGAGGTTTACTTCACCTGCAGGAGTGGTGGTATAGAAGTCATCATACTTCGGTGCACCTGCATAATAATGATACAGAGGGGTATAATCTGCCCCATGAGCAGCAGCACCCGCCTCTGTGGTGTGAATATAACCTAATGTACCAGTATTCTCGAATCCACTCTCACTTTGATTGGACGAGATTTTTGTATTATTGAGGTCGTGGTTGTAATGCCGATAGAACTGTGTTCCACCTGACGATGCAGATTCCAGAACATAGAACACAGGACGATTAGAACGCGGTTCTGCGTTATATTTTTTTGCTACCTTTCCTTTACGACGTTCACCGACCATATCATCTTTGCGGATACGGTTCTCAATCGTATAGGTATGATCGAATCCACTGCCACCTGTACCACGATAGTGTCGATAAACTTCTCTTCTATCACTATCGCAGTTGGTGCAAACTTCTTCCTCGTCCCCAATATAATGCACATTATCTTTGCCTAAGGGTAACGACCCAGGTCCCGCTCCGAGGAACTTGATCTGATACCCATCAGGCACGCCTTCATACTCATCACTATTCCAACGCTTCTCAAAATCTTTCGTTTCGATTGGATTGCGATAAGATCTTCCCGTCTCTATAATATAGGCAGGCATTAAATACCAAGAACTGTTTCAATCGTATTTAGTCTCTCATAGAGGTCATCGAAAACCTGCTTTAGGTTTTTATACTCATCCGACCCTGGTGGTTTGTATTGAATCATACTTGGACCTGGGGGCGGCATTTTTGAGACCGCTTCTTCTAGCAACTGTATACGGGCATTCAAGTGTAAGAATGCATCATTGATATTCTTAAAGTTCTCGTTCAGATTGTCCATAATGTTGGGTCAAACGCGGTTTTTGGTTTCGCGGTTTTTGAGAGTTAATCTTCAGTATCGAGATCCTCGTCAGCAACCTTCTTAAGCATTATTGTACCATCGATGTCCTCAGAATATTCTAAGTAATCTCCTTCACACCATCCCGCCTCCTGTAGGAGTTCATCGGGGAACTGTACAAATACTTCACCATCGTCCCCTTCCTGGACCTCTAAGACGTATCTCTTACTCATTTAATACTCCGAGTAACACACAACAGTATATAGATTTTCTCAGTGTTTGTGATACAACCAGACGTACACGTCAGCACGCACAGGTCTGAGAAACTTTTTACCCCTGGAAAAAATATTTTGTAGAGAGATATTCGCAATCTCTTTTAGGGTGAGGAAGATATACGACCATTCCTCACGGGGGGTCGTAGCGAGGGTCTGGGGGGTCTCAGAACCCCTGGAAATATTTTTAGAGAGAGATAACACTAGGGCGATCCTATACTTTTGTAGGTTAGGGAAGTGGGGCGTTTTAATATAGCGAAATGGGGGACACGATTGCATCCCCATTGTATACACTAACTGTAACTCACATCATAACAGAAACCCTCTGCAATCATGTAGTCTGTGAATCTTTGATACTGTTGGAGATCTTCACTCAAACCAGTATCAATAAGGAACTGTGCTAACTCTATCTGTTCGTCGGGTGGGAGTGATCCTGCGTCGTACAGATCTAGGAGAAGTTGATACTTTTCAGGCATTGGGTTGTTTACTGTAATCGGATGCATCTTGCAATGCTAGTTGATAACTCTTGAATGGTCCAAACTTAGGACAACCTTCGTAATCATATCGCCAGAAGTGTTTACGATGGTTTTCCCAGATCTGTATATCAACTGGGGGATTCGTGTTGAGGGTGATAGTTTTCAACTCCAATCACCTCGGCAATCATGAGCGAACTCGGGCAGCATAGCATCATCAATGTCGAGGTCTTCGCTCAGTTCGTCATCATCGGAGAGCATGTAATCAATCCAGTCCTGGGCATTGAAATCATCCATCAATCTGCCTCCCAATGGTCATCAGTAGCAGTGAATGGTTTCTTATACTTTTCAACAAAAGTGTCTGTGGAATCTGTGGAAAACTCTCGACGATCTTTGTTTCCCCAGTTACGCTTCTCTCTGATAGATTTGGGACGACGTGAGTTGTGAATGTCGTTCTTCTTGTATGTGCGACCCATGGGATTCTGAATGACAGTGTTAGTGAAGGACTCTGTTAGTATGTATCAATCAAGGGGGCATTGTCAAGGGGTTTGTGAGGGTTTCTGAAGTGTCCTGGGGGTGTTGCTAACTCGCTGTCGATGTGTTACAGTCCGAGGTAACAATAACCACACACATTAACACGAACTATCGAACACTAATGTATGTTTATTAGACCATTTCTTAAATACACAGTTTTCCACAGACATTGTGGAAAAAGTTGTGGAAAACTGCGCGTTCATTAAGTAATGCCTACAGGGACAACATTGAATGAGATAGTGATACGATTATCCCCTAGGTTTGATTCATATCCATGAGTCAGATTAGGAGGATAGATTAACACAGTTCCCTCGTTATGAGGTACATAGCACTCGGGTTGATTGAATGCGGTTTCTTTACTACATTCGATCTGCAATGCTGGGAAATGAGTAGAAACAACGTGTCGTCTAAACTTCAATGGAGAATGAACTTTCTTGTCTAGATTGAGAAAATACGTTCCCGAATACAGAGCATTAGAATGTTCATGTGGAGCATAGATTGCACCCTCTGATGCTATCTCTAGGTAGGACTCTTGTATGTCAAATCTTGATGCATAGCACCAGGCATTTTCGTTGTGTTTGGATACTAGATCAAGCAGGATTGTTTTCAGTTCAGGCAGATCATTTAGCAGTTCATTGTCATTCCCTACAGTGACAACATTGTGAGAAATCATTCTCCTACCATGATCAGGATTGAGATCCTTAGTTCTCATCCAGGAGAGGATTTGTTGTTTGACGTTGTTATGATCGGGAACGTCAAATGCAGAGATGGCAGAAGGGAAACATGCGAAGGTTTGATTCTTATGTAATACCTCTTCAGTGAGATTGTCAGAGAGTTGATCAGTCATGTTTAGCGAAGATAGAGATAATGACCTGCCCAATCTGCTTTACGATAACACTCTTCGCGAGAGTTCTTATCAAACAGATTGAAACGAATGCCTTTGGCAGGTTTAGAAATGGAGGCGGGTTTATATACGTCACCCGTCACCTTATCTATGAAACAATGAACAGAACGGGATCCGCTCTGATTCATCATCACTTTAGCATACTTGCGTCCTTCTTCTACATCAAAGGAAATGCGCCAATCAAAACGATCTTCGCGGATTGCATCCAGTTGTGATTGGAAATAACCCGTATCATCAGCACCTTTACTAACCTGATGACGATAGGACTTTACAGTGTAGAGTCGATAATCTTGCTCCAGTGATTCACACAAACAGGCGATCAAAGTGTTGAGCGGAGTGTTGTTCAGAGTTTCGAGCATTTGATTCAGTTAGCGGTGCGTTGAATGAGATTGCCAGTCAGGTGAAATGCTTCGCCAGTGTGGTAACGAACGCCAGGAAAAAGAATAAACGAAACGACGAAGATGATGCCAATGAGTTTCACTTTTCTGGGGTCAAGTGGTTTGCAAGTGAGGCGCTTACGGCGTGCCATTGTATCAACCGAGGCGCATGGAAGAGAAGAAAGGAACGATGGAAATACCTTGGGCAGTGTTCATCGAAACGAACCAATCGAAGTTCTTTTGAAACACACCATCACCCGATTCGCCGTGCTCTTTGAGAATAGCATTCAGGCGGGATTTGGTGGTGTTGGATTGCCAACCACCATCGAAAAGACGGATGTAAGTCTCACCCACGTCTGCAATGTGATTGCCGTGCAGATACACTTTAGACTCACCAGTGTCGGCGTCAAAGGTAACAGAAGTGTTACCAGATTGCCAGTTCACGTTGTTGGTGATGGCGGCGTTCATTTGGGTTTCGATCTTACGCATGATTGAGAAGAGAGTGGTTTGCGGGGGGCGGTGCTCTGTGCCCCTCCGATGAAACTAATATAGGGCATTTGGGGGGTCTGTGCCAGAATGGTGGACACTCTGCCGACTGGCACAGGAGTTCTTTACTCTTCTAGCAACTCGGGATAGTATTCTCCAACCTCATCAATCAGTTCCTTTTCACTATATCCATCCAGGTTTTCATCCAGTTGATCATATACCAATGCGATGAGATCTTTGAGGTCCATGCCATCAATGATTTGATTGATGTATGCTGCTTGGAGTTCTTCGCGGTTCATGATTGTTGAGGTGATTGTGTTAGTCAGCGTTGCGCGTTCTTATCGGTAATCAGCGCAAACTTCATCATAGGATGCGCCAACTGGGATTTGTTTGCAGAATCGTTCTAACTTAGCGTCCTGCAGTTGTGAGACTGCCTCTATAGCACGGAGACCCATGATTCCACCACAAAGTAGAACGATTGCAACGAGAATAAGACGCATGATGTTAATCAGAGACCGTTGATAAAGTCAGCGAGTGCCTCATCGTACTCTGCTTTAGTGTTAAAAACACGACCGTGAATCTCACGGGGATAGGTAGCATCAACACCGACACTTGCTACCATCTGGCAGTCAGCGACATCGTAACCCATTTCAACGAGAGTAGCAACGTAGGGATTGGAGATTGTCATTTGTTTGTGTTAGTTAGTTGGAAAAGATTGAATCAGTAACGAGAATCACCTGCGATGATTTCATCATCCAGTTCTGCATCAAAAGCAGCAGATTGCCAGTTAAAGTAGAACAAATCCCATGCAGCATTGTCACAAACAAAGGAGTGACAATCTGCCTGATCACATACCCAATCGTATGCCATATCACAATCGGCGTTGTTATCGATGGTGAAAGATTGCAGACCTTCGATTGCACCCAGGAACGCAGGATCCTCAACCAGGGAGACGTGCGCCTTGCCAGTTTCGGGGTCGTGGATGAGAGTCATGAGTCGTTTCGTTTGGTGTCCCCTTATTATAGGCATGGGGTTGGGCGGTTTCGGGGGTGGAGTGGACAGTTAACACATTGTCCCCCATGTGTTAAGAATGTTGGATTTATTTAACACATGCTGCGGAGAGGTTTGCTACCTTGAAGCGTGCAATCTCATCGGGGGTGTTATCAACCAGCACAGGAGTGTCGTTGAAACTGATACGAACGATGGAAGGATTCATTTCCTGCCACTCACGCAAAGTGAGGCGACGAACATCACCCGAATCAGGAAAAGAGGTCAGTTTCTTGATAGTTTTGAACTCGCTGGCAGTGGTATCATCAGCGAAGAAATACTTCAGTTCCCGACGATACGTTGCAGTCGTGATTGCGTTGGGAAGGAGTTGCATTTGATTGCGTTTCTTTGACTCTCTTAGAATACACGCTTTTGGGCGCTTGTGCGGGTTTGGTGGACAGTTTGTGGAACTGTCACACCACTCGCTCAGTGTAGACAGTTTCCTCCACACAATAGTAGAGGGATTCTGATTTTAAGTTGATAAACTGCAGCACTTTCATTGTCAACAATGCGATGCGTTCTTGTCCACCATTGCTATACCAGTTGCGTGCACTTTTTGCAGCGTAGGTAACAACACCAATCCAGAATGCAAGGATGGTAGCAATGTGGAACAGCATGTTGTGAATGAAAGTGAAGTAGTTGTCAGCGAAAGTTTTCATCGGTTGATTGCTTTGAAGAAGAAGATTAGTCCACCAAGAGTCAACAAACCAGTTGCAATCAGTGAAGCATTAACTACATCCATAGTTCTCCATGTATTCGGTGAGAGTATAACCCTCGTCGTCAGTATTGGTTTCTGCGATTAACTGTTCGAGAGTGTAGTTGTTGAGATCCTCACGATACTCTTCTGTCGTTGGATCTACATCAGGATCGAAATCATCATGGCAGAGATAATCCCACTCTGCACACAATGCATCGATGAGTTGTTCTCTGGTGTATTCAGTAGTCATACTGATGGAATGTGCAGTTTTGATCGAGTTTGTTCAGTTGTTCGTAGTATTTGAGGAAGATTGTATCAATCGTGCTGTAGTAGGGTTCGTTAGCACTTGGATACCCACATTCTCGTGCGTTCTCTATAAAATGCAGCAGGCAACTAACTTCTTCATTATCGAACTGAATAGCATTGAAGACTTCAGAAACCGAAACTGTCATTTGTTGTAAGGAGAGTTGAAGAAACGACGGAAAGCAGTAACAACAATGATAAACGCCGAAACAACACCAACCAAACCAAGGTAGGTAACAGCATCGCCAGTGAAAGTGTAAGTGTCAGGCATCAATCAAAAACAGGGAGTACAGGTGGACGATTTCGGAAAAAGTCACGTCGAACTTCTTCCATAATCTTTGGAGGAGTGCCATAGTAACCAAGGTGCATCCAGTAACAGTCAATCAATCGAAGATCTTGCTCTCTTCGATTGTCTTCATCGTAGGGATCTAGTTGTGTGAAGTGAGCACAATAGACCACAATCTCATGAGGAATCTTATCAACAGCGAACCCCACAGATGGGGGTTGCTGGATATAAATGGGGACAGTCATCAGCACATCACAGGAGAATAGTCAGAACCGTTGTATGCACGGAGGTTGAAGTCAACAACCTGAGCACCGTTAGCAATAAGATTGCGGATGTCGTAGAGTGCGTCAGTCTTAACAACAGTGGAGAAAGAGGTCATCTCAGACTCAGCACCAGGATGCCAGATCACACGCTTAACAAAACGCTTTGCAGCAGGACTGCAAGGGTAGAAGTCAACTTGAGTGGCAGAGTTGGTCAGTTGCATGTGGTGGGTGTTCCTTTGACTCTTTTAATATACAGGAGATTGGGGGTCTGTGCTGGTCTAGTGGACGCTTTGACCAAGTGGCACATCAGTCACCTGAGAGGTGCCCCGACTGCTGCAGCATGGCGACCTCACGATCCCAGGCAGCATTGTTCTCTTTACATTGGCGAATAAACTCAGGATCATTTGCCATTGCTTCGGCAGCAGATTCGAGATCTTGGATGTTACCATCCCACATGATATTTCTGGATTGATTGTACTGGTTGAACCAGTGAGAGTCATACTTAGGCATTTCCCTCACCTCAGATACAATACACCCCTGAGACCCTTCCACAAGCGCCTGTAGGACGGTTCAAAGACTGTCCTAGGGGCATAGGGGGTCTAGGGGTCAAATAGACTATTCTAACCTGCTGCAATGTCATCTACCTCAAAGAACCTAACTACTTCCTCATAAGGTATATCAATGTCACTGGTTTCAGTGATCGATTGATGCATCATCCACTCACGATAAGTGCCAATCCTATCAATCGTGTCCCACACTTCCGTCGTGAGATCATCATTGGCGTAACTCTCAGTCTCCAGGTGATATGATGCGAGTGCATCCATGATGATGTTGAGTTGACGGATTGTGAGACGTTTGGGTGTCATAGTGATTGATTCTGATAGTGCAAATGTGAGTCATTCACTGAGAGATTAGGATCATGATCACTGAAGATGCAAATGATTGCATCATCATTCTCTACTGTGACACGCTCACGTTTTTCATGATAGAGATTATATGCGAACTCTCTCGCATAGTCAATATCATCGAAGTCCCATGTTTGTTCTACTGGGCGCTTCTGTCGTACTGTTATTGCCATGGATCTTTGATTACTAACTCGTGTGCTGCTTGTTGTCTAATCTTGGATGCAACGTAACGTTCATCCTCTGAACCCCATTTCCATCCCATAAACACACCAACCTTAAATCCAATCGCAAATCCGAGTGCAAATGTGAGTGATGGAATCACAGTTCATCTTCCTCAATGATGTCAGAGTAATCTACACCATGTTCATCTAGAACTCTCTTGGCATGAGATGTAATCATGTCGATGAAGTCTTGCTCAGTGAAGTCATTGAAGATAGACCAACGTTCATCATTAGGGTCCCACTCTATTTGTAGAGTGCCATCCTCATTTTCGCTTACCCTTAGACCGTCGTCCTCGGATGTTAGTGCTGGTGCTAAATCCTCCTTCGGATTCTGGTCTGGGGTCAATGACTTCGACATGGCAAATGTACTGTGAAAAGTTCCAATAAACTGTCAGGACTTCATCGTATGAATGAAACACTTTACAGGTGTCATCCTTGCACCATACTTTATACCAATGGCGATCATATGGTGCTTCAGATGTGACTGTAAAGTGTTGGGTCATTAGTCAAACATTTCGTTGCGTTTCTGACAGAGAAAGTCTAGCACAATCTCTCGCCATTCCATCAACTCATAGAAACACTCTTGATTGTGTGCACATTGACGGAGTTCATGGTCTGGTTTGAGAACTGACTCATAGAATAAACCCCACCCATCACGCATTTTCTGGGTTTTGATAGGATCCATCTCTTCATGCATTTCAAATGTTGCAAACTTGTAGTATTTAAGCATAAAAGTGAGGAAATCCTTACGTCTTTAAGGATTTCCTCATATTTACTTAATCAAACTTCTTGAAACTTACCGTTCTTCCATTGTGCAAACTCGGGGTTGACTACATACCGTCCCTCTACAGGAGACCACAGAATCGGGTTGGGTTGAGCAACATTTTCGGCGTTGCGAATAGCATTACGGGATTGTGCAACCAGTTCCTCGATAGTGTAACGAGCGGGGCGAACTCCGTACATTTGGTGTCTTTGTTTGGTACCCTCATAGTATAGGCACAGGATTGCGGAGATCCAGGGGATCGTGGACAGCAAGTGGACTGGCACACTTCCAGACGTACCCGAGACTGTATCGAATAGGTTCACTCACAGGAGGGCAACCTTGATGCCATATTGTACTGTCAAACAGCACTAATCGCCCTGGTTTGCACTCAACATGCATAGTTTCACCCTGTTCAGTATAAAACAGAGTGTCACCATCGCCTCTGATGTAATACAGACCACTGATTCTGTCGCTTCCCTTTAGAACATCCCAATCCGTGTGACTTTGGGCGTTCTGCCCAGGCGTCTGCACGTTCAGCAGGCAGCGATCAAGTTTTTGGATTCTATAATCCAACAGGATGTCATTGCACACTACCATATGCAAATAGTCCACAAACCAATGAGGAGCAATGGGTGCAATCCATCGCTCCTCATCGATAAGCAACTGACCAAAGAACCGACTCACTTCATACTGACCGTAGGGTGAGTTGGTATAGGTTACAGGTATAAGTTGAAACTCTTCTGCATTCTTATTCACCATCCATTGTGGGAAATAGTTATCAACTATCAACATGTTGAATACGTTCAGAAATAACCTTAATCATGATAGCACGGATCTCTTCAGGGGCAAAACCTTGAGTGTTAAAGAAGCACGAGTTGCTACCAGCATTATATGTATCAAACCCATCAAGGTGTGCAACGTTGAGTGCCTTACCGATCACACCATCAGAGTATGCACCCTCACCGATTGCAAAGGTGACGTATGACACATCAGGGTTAATCTTGCGGCAGATGTAGTTGTTCTTGAACCAGCGTTCGATAGCATTACCAGCATCTTGCTGCTTCTTACCTTCAAACACTGCGATCAGTTTGCCCTTGTAGAACCATGCACCACCATCAGGTTCGCAGGCACCTTTACCACCAGGGATCTGATTCTTCTTCAACTTCTTCTGCAATGTCACACCAGTATATTGCAGAACGTCTGCAATCTCTTCCTTGATGACTTTACATTGGTTGTCAAGTTTGCGAGCATGTGCATCAGTAGCAACCATGCCTTTCTGAATGCCGCCTGCCATTGTCTTGTGTCGTTTGGACTTCTTCATTATACACACAGAAAAGGGGCGGTGGTGCCGCCCCATGTGGAGGTTGATGGACTGTCACATTGTATATTTCAGTTTCATCTTTCGATGGTATTGATATGCAAAGTGGGTTCGATTGCCATGGATACCCCAACCCAACCAGGGATAAGAATCACGCACATATTGTGGGATTGTTTTCCCTGGGGTTTTCATCCTAGGCAGAATGCCTTGGAACTGCTGCTCATTGTAGAGATAACGGAGTTGTCCTTCCAACGAGTCAACATTGCAGGTATGCTTATAGCAAAACTTTGCTAGTCCGTTATACCTGTGTATTGTGGTCCATTGAATCAAACCAAATCCACCAGACTTGCATCCATAATATCCTGTGAGTGCACCACCTTCGCAAACGAGATGATTAAAGTTGCTTTCTTGCTTGATGTTACCCATCAGTGCAGCGAGAGCATTCTTATCCTTGATCCCTTTTTCTTGAAAGAACGAGAGTGTTCTTTGTTCGGCAGGGGTACAAGTTTCACATTGATATATGGGTGCAGGAGGTTGATCGTAAAGCATTAGATTTAGACGAGGGACAGAGGAGGAATGCCTTTCACGAAGATAGCATCAACTACGTTCTGCAGTCGTTTGGTCACTTGCTTACCGTATGTGCGGTGCACAGGGACAGTTACATAACCGAAAGGTTTCCTGTAAAAGTCAAACTTACCAGGGGTAAGTTCACCGCTGCGAATGCGAGCGGCGTCATCCTTATGTAGACGGATAACACGCCCGATGGTCTGTGCCATCTCAACAACGTTGAGATTGCGGAGCAGGATGCAGTGAGTCAGTCCAGGAACGTTGATACCTTCAGACAGAATACTGTAGTGGAAGATAACAAACTTCTTGGTAGGATCGGCACCCCAAGATGTCAGGGTGTTGAAGAACTGCTCACGATTGACTTTCTTATCGTCTACATAGGCACCGAACTTAGAGGTAACGTGGAGAACATTGTAACCACGATCCTTAAGTTGTTGGAGAAGATCGGTCTGACCGATCATGTTACCTAGCACACGACTAGACGGCACTGCAACAAGAACCTTGGCAGCATGAGTATCATCGAGATTGTCAATGATGTCCTGCACGGTGTTGCTGTCAACGACATGTGCGTTGACCTTGTTACGAGTATTGTCTGTGGTGAATGGCACAATCTGGGGAGGGATGATGCTACCGTTGTTGATCAGTTCCGAAGCAGGAACGTTCTCAATGACGGCACCATAGACCTCACGATTGTGCATTCCACGCTCATGCTTGTGCGAGATGCGAGGAGTAGCAGTGAAGAAGTAGCAACGCTCTGCAACATCAGAGATGGCAAAGGTGCTGGTGAAGAAAGACTTAGCAACACTATTGTGTGCCTCGTCAAAGTACACTGCACTGATATTGATGCCTGCATCAACTACACGACCCAGCGAATGATAGGTGGTGAAGATGATGCAGGACTCACCTGCTGCACGAGCGGTGTTGTTGAAGAGAGCAATCTTGCTGCTCTTGGTAGAGTGAAAGTAATGGGTTTCACCACTGTGAGCGTGACACACATGCACAGACTTGCTGTCAATGAACTGCATGAACTCATCACACAGTTGAGTAGCAAGCAGGATGCGAGGAGCAACAACAACAATCGTAGAAGATTGCTGCAGTTGACACAGTGCATCCTGAATCATGATGAAAGTCTTGCCACCGCCAGTAGGGACAATGATTTGACCCTTATCGTTGACTTGCATTGCTGCAAGGGCACGATCTTGGTGAGGACGAAGAACAACAGTCATGTATGTGGATCGCTCAACAGAAATAATATACTACCACACCTCACCAGTCGGTGAAAACAGGGTGCACTTCGCAAACTGTCACACCACCCCTCTTGAGGTGCTTTTCCCATTCAATCGCATCAACTAGCGTCAGAAACGTCGCTGTAACTTGCGAAGTATGCCCTTTCTTCTTCTGTCTCTTCCAAATAACGTTGTATTTCTTCGCGTTTGATGTCATAAACAGAGGGAAGTTGCTTAGCGTTTGAATGTTGCGGATCTTGTTGGGGACTCATTGGGGGCGCTCTCCTTCAGGTAGCATATCGTTGCCAGGATGTTCAGGAATGTAACCATGGTATGCTTTGTGATTGTAGAAGTGTGAATCTTCTATTTCAATCTCATCCCAATCATGTTGATAGATTAGCAAACAACATTGTGTTGTTGGTTGTCTAGCAGATGGGTCACCGTGTTCATATTCATGAAAACACATTGAGATGTAATCATTACAGGTAAAGCAGATGTAACCCTCTAAACCTTTGTACCGAATGGGTGATCCGATCTCAAGTGATTTCAAGATGTTCCTGATCTCCAGGGCAACTGACTCTGAGATTAGCAGGGGTGTGGTCATATTGTCAACCTATTGGTACAGTCTCCGTACTGTCCATGCAACCAATAGTTGAACGCAACACTATACCGATCCGACAGACTTCGGTTAGGTTCAACACTATGCTCTACAGTTGATGGGAACAGCAATATCAATGCTTCCTCAGCAGGTATAGACCAGCACGATGAGTTGTAGACATTGTGCTCAACAATATCAGGTCTCATTGCTGGTGTTGTATATGTGTCACGATTGGAATCTGCGTGAAACAATATATCCCCACAGTTGGGTGGCGTCTTTATGTATATGACACCACTATACATTGAGTTGCAATGTGTATGTTTGTGTGCAGAATGACCTATTTTGTGTCTAGTTGCCCACGAACAATGATGCCGTGCTACATATCTCTTATCGAAGCACAGTATGTTATACAAATAGTGATTCAGATGTCTCTCAACCAGTGCCTTTAACTCTGGGCACCCATCTAATAGTCTTTGGTTGGAAGTATTCTCACCATTCTTCTCTTGTGGGTCAGAATAATACTCCTGATTAACAACATACTCCACTATCTCTGTAGACAGTGGAGCATTGCGAGACACATATAATGGATTGTTGAACAGTGGAAAGACTGATCTATCGTAATCACCTAAGTTCATAGCACCAAATCTCGTGTGGGTGCACTGAAGTCACCCTTCATGATTACATTAAATCCTAATGAATATCTATCTTGTATAGACTCATTGTATCCTGTGTAGTGGTCTACATGTGCAGGGAAGCATACAATCATGCCACGCTCAGGTACAATCTGCCAGATGCGTGAGTTGAATATATTATTCTCCCATGTTCGTGGTTCCAATGTACCTGTGTTCCATGTGGCATGATTATATGATGCCTCAAAGATAATGTTGCCACTATCATCAGGCACGTCAAGATACAGGCAACCTGTGAACATACTATTGGTATGTCCATGCCTGTCTGCTCTTTCACCTGGGCGATGTTTATTCACCCATGAGCATACAATCTCACACGTCACTCGATCATCAATAGCGAGGACATTGTGAGCATAGTGGGCAATATGTCCAAGACAAATGTGATGCAGTTGTGGATACCTTCGTAAAATCTGAGTATCAACAGTCTGCATCCCATCTGCCCGCTTGGGGTAATCCTTATATTCTTCCTGTTTGATTAAATCTATCTCATCTTGTGGAATGTCATAGGTGTCAACAAATACAGGTGTGGAGAATATAGGAAAGACAGTCATTTTTCAGTGGGTTCAAGATGTAATGTAGTAACGATCTCATGAATCGTAGCACGTTGTTTAGGACTGATGTCTCCCTGCCTTTTATAGAGGTCAGAGAGTAATAGTAACATTGCCCTCTTAAGTAATCCTTTTGCCTCGTGACTAAGTTGTGCTGACTTGAGGAACATCGGTCTCGTTCTCCTTACGAGTTTCGTAGTATTGTCCGACGATAGTGACACGGTTGCCCTTGAAACCAATCGTCTGTCGTAATCTTACCGTGTCATTATGTAAAAGTCGAATCTCTTCACGAAATCTTTGTTTTCCATATTCTGTATCAAAGAGGATAGTATCCTCATCAATCATAGTTACATCAGTCATGGTGGGACTGGAGGTCATATATCCCTGAGAGCGATACATCTTCCCATCCTTACTATTGATTCCGACAAGCATCTCACCAGATGAAGCAGGTTCACCTGAACTATATTTAACAGTTTCCCATCCAAACTTTACATAATAGTCACTGTGGACATCTTCTGGGATGACTGCTTTCTCAGCATCATTTAGTTCACCAACGAGGAGTTCACTGGTCATGAGTTCTGCACTCTCACCATACAAATATCTACGGTGGGAATGCCATTCACCTTTCGATCTATCGAACCATTGTGTAATCATACTGACCTCTTCAGATTTACATTTAGAACGACACGAATGCCTTCCTTGGGTGGTGTTGATGCATGTAGAATATGTCCAGGGAAATGTACTACACGACCCTGCCTACAGTCTACACTATCAGTGAGTTCTAGTCTGTCATTGAAGAACAACGTGGGTGCTTTTTCGTTTTCAGTTATATACCACAACACCACGTCATGTTCCTCACTGAAGTCTACATGTGGTTTGTTATGTTTCTTCTTGGTAGGATACAACAAACCCAATCGTGCACGATATATATCCTCATGACTATATCCATACAGACTTGCAAACTGACACAACTCTAGATGAAATAGATCATAGTATGGTGATCGTACCTCATAGTCCATCTTTAATAGATGCATGAATGCACCACCACCAGAGGGCACAAGGTCTGTGGCATCAGGTATATAATGCCATGGAAACTCAGGCGAGGTAACTATACGTTCAATCTCTTTTGTTGCTACATCAGAGATTAAGTGCGTATTGATTTCTGTCTGGTTTGTTCTCAGGATCATGCCAACATGGAATACTTAGGGACAGTCGTTCTTGATCAGGACGAGCACAATGATAGCAGCGTGATGGTATATACAACATGTCTCCAGGTTGTAGTACCGTATCGATTGCAGGTGTTACTTCATCCTTACTAGGATTATAGGGGAATCCAGTATATTTGACAAGTGTACTCACTCTCTCATTATATACTGTCCAGTGTGTCTCACCATGTATTTGCATGATGAAGTTTGCTGGTTGATCCCAATGAATCTTGAATGAACTTGCACCACCTAATGCACCATAAATGTGTGCATCACATGCTACATCGAATGTACCCTCAATCCTACGCAGCAATGCATTAACACGAGCATTGTGATGACCATACTTAGCGATCACAAATGTGTTGTTCCTATTGACAAGTTCAAAGATAACTTTCTTGTCTGGATGCCAGTTACCATGCCACGGGTGAGGCACAGTGGGCATAGGAACTTTGGTGTTGTTGTTATCTAAAATCTCAACATTATACACCCAGGGATTGTTTAGGCAATGCTCAACATCTGCCCAGTGCACATACTCTGTGGGTGTGTCACATACACCCTTGAATAACATCGGGGTGTCACCACATGTGTAGTGGTTAGGATTCAGAAATGGATACGAAATGGACATTTAGATTCCCTCTTCATGATTAAATCCCAGGACTTATATGGTGCCCAGTGTTTGAGTTGCTGATCCTGTTTGATCCTTTCTAGTTTATCAGGAGATGGTGTCTTTCTACTCAGTTTGAATGTATCTTTACCACGCACAAACTTAGCATGAAAGATAGGTGTGCCACGTTTGATTACTATATCGTCATCAATACGATGAGGAACAATACCAATGGGCAACGATCTCATCCATGATGAGACAGGAAATGTGCCAGGGACAACACTAAACCCATGTTGTGCAACTGTGGGGTGTCCAGTATATTCTACCCACACATTCTTGGCATCAGTCCAGAACAATGTATTGTATCTGATTTGTATCTCAGGCAGTTCATCATTCCACCAGTTAGGACTAATCATGAACAGATCTTGGAGTTTATCTCCATGCGTATCAGATCCGATCATGCGATGCTCATTGCTACACCTGAAGTGTAGATCAAATGGGAAATAGAATGTCCACCTATTCTTACACCACTCTTTGTGTGCTGGGCAATACATATGGTCGTGAGACTTTATCCCATCATTGTATGCAATGGTGGGTGTAATCTCCCAATCTTCAGCAAAGGTAGGAATCTGGTAGTCCTCATCAGGACCAGAAGGAATCACTGATGTGTGATATACATTTACTGCCATGATCTTGTTGTGTCTGGATATACACCTTCCTTAACACGGAAGTTAAATGATACAGAGATACGATCCATGTCTGATCTATTCTCTGTCACAGAATGTGGTTGCCATGCAGGGAACAGAATCATCTTGTTCTCTACAGCACGATAAGTTACAGAGTCCCAGGTGATCTGATTGTCACCACGATTGCAGGAGGTATATGCACCCAAGGAATGATACATGTGTGCGGTTGCTGCATCTCTACGGATACTAATAGCACCAGCATCAGCAGGCAATGGTGCCACCTGCAGATATACAACACCAGACAACACAGCACCAGGATGTGTATGTAATGCCATACGATCTCCTGGTGGGACACTAATGAACCAGAAGCGATCCATCTCAGCATATGTATTCAAAGGTCCGAAGTCTTGGAATGCTTCGTTTGCCTTTGCTTCTACTTGTCTGACAAAACTACCAACAACACACTTGCTATCACGATACTGTGATGCCAGGAGATTGCAGGATTCATAACTACCCCCATTCATCTTGTTGGGGTTCATGTAGTCAACACTGAATGCCAGTAGGGCATCAGTATTCAGATCGACATCATCATGCCAGACTGGTGTGGGGAAAAGGAACTCAACATTCATTGATCTTCTTTACGATGCCGTACGATATTCTATCATGAGTTTGCACAGGAACAAGGTTGAAGGAGATCGAGATGCGTTCTTCTTGAGTCTCACTCCTCTCTACCTTGTGTGGCAACCATGCTGGGAACATTATACACCTATTCACCATCGGTGGGTAACTAAACTGATTCCATAACCAAGGTTCACCCTCACCCAATGCAAAGTCCTGCATTGTACCTACTGAAGAGAAGTTAAATGCACTTGAATGATCTCTACAAAATACAATCTTGCCTGCATCTTCGGGTGCAGTGACATAGTATGCACCAGAGATTACAGAACCAGGATGTGTATGCGTGACATTGTAATCACTGCCGTTGTTTATATTGATCCACAGATTTGCTAACTCCACATGTGTACCCTGTGGTTCAAATCGTGCATAGATTTCTGATGCCATCTCTGTGAGACGATTGGCAAGTTTGCCCAACTCATCATCAACAGTTAATAGATGTGCACCATTAAAATCATTTGACTGATACCCACCAACATTTGATCTAATCTGACCACCATACTCATCACGAACATGGTGGCAGATAGTCGTCAGTTCATTGGTATCGAGTTCAAAGTCCTGCCACCATACTGGTGTAGGAAATAACAACTCTTGCGTAATCATTACAAACCGATATTAACTTTCGGTGCGTCGTAATCGGGATGCCATTCTTCCAGTTCTTTATACTTCTCACCCGATTTACCCTTTGTTCTCACCTTAGGTGCGGGACGCTCAGGTTCAATAACGTATGTGCGTTCTTCTTTACCTTCGATCTGAGTGAAGATGATATTCAGAGCATCAAGTGCACCCTCAATCTTTACAAGTTCATCACGCTTTCCTTGGAGATCTCTAAGATCGAATGTGGTACCACTTGTTTGTGAGGTGGGATTATTCGCGACACCATCGACTTGACCTTTGAGCACAAGATATTCTTCCATCTTGACTGCATGTTGCAGTGCAAGATTATCCCACAGTTCATCGATGGACGATACTTTAAGTTCTTCAGACATGACGGTTCTCAATAATCTTTTGGTTGTTTTTAAGGACGCTATGTGTATCTATGTTAAACTTAGATGTCATATTATATGAGATCGCTGCTTCAAACATGCGATCAGATTCATTAGCATCCTCGACTACATAGTCCCACTGTCTAAGCGATTTGCGAAGAATAGGTGTGACTTGAAATAGTGGCGTTCCTGCTTCAATGAGTGTCTCACCCTCTAACACATGCCAATAAAGTTGTGCATTGAGTTGTGGAACTCTTGTGGGATCAAAGATACCACTTGCAGCAGTAAAACGCTTCTCACCATTATATAGCACTGGGGATTGGATAAGCACAATATCCTTCGGTGCCCACACTCTCCAGGTTGTACCCACCTTGATCACAGAATCCATACTGTGAGGTGGTGCAGATTCCTTTGCTTGCTTATCATCATGGATCGTAATGAATCCATTGTCAGTATCAAGCAACGTAGGAGACTTCCAATCTACAGTAACCCCATCACCATTGGTGATGATGTAGAAGTCACACGGAGCAGGAATAATAAACCCCGTATTGCTCCATTGTTTCAGTGCAGGACACTTGCTGGCATGTTGTTGTATAGCAGCAAATGGGCACTTTGACATACTGCGTTCCAGTTTGTGTGCTGGATATACAGGATGGCAATCTTTTACACCTGGGACTGTAGACCAAAACCTGATAGGTTTTCTCTTACGAAACAGCATAGATGGTGTCCCTCAAATACTCATAAGATGTAGGTAGTTGCTTGATATATTCTAGCGCACAGTACATATGACTGTCAACCTGAGCATCCCACTGTGCAACAGGTGGAGTGCCAAATCGTTTCTCAGTGATAATCTGTCCCTGTCCTCTAAGTGTAGCGAAGTCATTACCAGCGAGAACATACAAATCACCAGTAAACTCCTCAGGAAACTCATGCTTGACATACTTACAATCTGTCAGCAGTCGGAATGGATTATCCTCAGGATGATTCATGGCAAAGTGATTCTTTGCGTAGTCAATCTCTTCGGTCACATACCTCCAGTATGCTGTATCTCTACGCATCGAGAAGGCATAATGCCATGCAATGAAATCAGCAAATCCATCAATCTCACGATCAGCAGCATTATTGAACATTGCCTTTTCAATACTACTAACCACACCACCTCTAGTCTGTAGTGTTTCAATCAGACGACGAATCTGTTCATGTACCGTCAACAATCCAGTGGACTCTAGTGGTTCTAAGAATCCATAGGAAAGACCAACACCAACAACATTCTTCACCCATGCTTTCTCATGCTTGCCACTGCGAAGATCAATGACACGGAAATCATCAGGTACATTTGTATGATGTTTGGCAAGATGCTCTCTGAACTCTTGTTCTGCACCTGATTCATTCTGAAACTTATCACACCAGACATATCCTGTGCCTGATCTAGTCCACAGAGGTACCTTCCATACCCATCCATTGCCTAGTGCAGTACAGTTTGTATAGTTGACAATCTGAGTTGATGCATCATGATGCGGAATACGACAGACCGTTGCCTTATTGTTGGGGAGAATGTCATTGAATGGGATATGCTTAGACCCCATCAATCCTTCCAGCAACACAGACTTAAATCCTGTGCAGTCAACAAATAGATCTGCCTTTAGGAATACATTGGTGTCAAGGTGCAGACGTTCGATGTTACCTTGCTCATCAAAGTCTGCATCCATAACATGTCCTTGAACGTATTTCACGTTCTTGCACACATTATTCTTCAACCATTGACCAAACTTGACTGCATCCATGTGATAGGAATAGTCCGTCCCCATGTCACCCCACTTACCAGAATCATCGATTCTGTTTTCTTCCATCAACAATGTGTTCCCATTTATCATTCTGGCGAATGAGTTAGGGTGTGAGTATTTCTCAGGATAAGCATTACGAAGCGCCCAGAAAGATACAAGTCCCCCAGGCAAAGCAGCGTTAGAAGGATCCACAAAAGGATAATCCCAGTGCGTACCGTCTTTCTTGTAGAAGTCTGTGAATCTGATTCCAACTTTATGTGTTGCTTCACAATCTGCCATCCACTCTTCATCTTTCAACCCGAGCAAACACATATACATGTTGATATGCCCTAAAGTAGATTCCCCGACGCCAGTAATAGGCACATCGGGGGACTCTACAAGGGTTACGTTATATTCAGGGAGGAGTCTTTCAAAGGCGGCAGCGGTCATCCAACCAGCAGATCCACCGCCTACAATAACAACATTACGAATCATACTTTAGTTCCACTCAGGCATTGCATCTCTAGGAAGTACGGGATCCTGATTAGGATCAAATGGGCAACCGTCACCCTCAACCATATGGGTGACATACAGTTTATAGTCGGGATCATTCACCAGATCGGGGAATGCTTCCTCTGCCTCTGCACGAGTCATCCATGCAGGGATGTCCTCATTATGAGACCATGGTTTATACTTATCGATCGGTTGTCCGTTCTCATCATACTCCAACTCACCGTACTTGGCAAGAGTTTCATCCTTGACAGATTGAACTGCCTTGAAAAACTTACCTTCTTTTGCTGCTTCACCAAACACTCCTGCCTTGATGTCATCAAACAGTCTAGCAAACTGTGCACCAGATGCACCATAACCAACGATTCTTGCTGCGAAAGGATCAACATGACCATGATCAGGAATCCACTCGTTAAACTCAAGTTTCCAATCGAGTGTTATCTCATCGGGTGCATCTACCCAGCGAAGTTTAGCGCCAGGACCAGTGTAGATCTCAAACTCTGCGCCTGGGTCTACAATGTCGGTTGGAAATCCTGTTGCGGAAATAAGTGCTCTTTTCATTTGATTATCAGTTGAAGTTGTAGACTACCACATAACCTTGGCGACCATCGCCACCACGCTCAGAGTTACGACCAGCGGTACCGCCAGCACCCCATGCAGCGTGTCCACGGTGGTTCTGAGACCATTGTTGTTGGTGGTGAGAAGTACCAGAGGCACCACCCCAGAAAGAGGATCCACCGAATCCAATGCCAGGTTGACCGTTTTCGTGACCGTTACCAGATCCACCATAGACCTGAATAGCACCCTGAGAAGGCGAACCACCAAGACCACCAACGTGTTGACGCTGACGGTTAGCACCCTGACCACCGCCAGAAGAACAATAGTTACCAAAAGAAGAGGAACCACCGTTACCAGAACGACCCGAGTAACCGTCGCCACCACCACCACCGCCAACAGTCACGCCGATGGAGTTGATGTTAGCAACGTCAACGATCTGTTCTGTGTGTGCACCAGCACCACCAGATTCACCGTAACCAGATCCACCACCGCCACCAGCAGTACACTTCACCCAGATACGCTTAACACCGCTGGGTTTGTTCCAAGTGCTGTTGTTATTATATACGTTGATGGAAATCGGACCACCACCTGCCTCAATAGTGCCCCACGACAATGTACTGCCGTTAGTTGTCAGGTACTTACCAGATTGACCACTCTGAGAGGGGATAATCTGACCAGAAGAACCAGAGATAGTTCCGTTAATCTGGATGTTAGAAACAGTGAGAGTTCCGTTTGCAGTGATAGAACCACTGGAGAAGGAAAAACCACCTTGACCAGCGAGGTCTTTTACAGATGCAACTTTTAGGGTACTCATTCTTTTGAAACCTCTTTACAACTTATTTATACAGATCAATAACCAATACGGCGACCAATCATACGCCAACCTGCAGCGGATGCATCGTACCAAAGTTCACATTCGATTCTATCATATGTAGATGGGTTACCATTGTTAGAAATACTCCACCAAGGAATACCGCTACCATTTACCCTAACACCTGTAATATATCCAGAGGGGGAACCGAAACCACCACGGATAATGAATACAAAGTGGAAGACAGATGTCATAATCGATTCACCAGATGTAGGTACATTGGTGAAATCAATAGTGTAGTTAGATCCGCTACCTGAGTCGGAATACCAATATGAAGATCTTCTAATATCGATGGGAACTACGCCACCACGATAGAAGTATTCTCTGTGACTTCTTCTTGCCGCTACTTCAAACCCTGCACCAGGGTCCATACGGAAGTGACCATCAGAGGAGATAGCGAGGTATCTCTTATACTCATAGGTATCAGTCTGCTTATCTGAGAACACAGTCCATGATGCACCGTTCTCAACAGTTACGGTGTATCCGTTCTGAATCTCAACCTCACCAAAGGTGAAACCGTTGGTGTACTCATCTCCACCGTTAGCAACAGAACCAACAGTGATATTCTCTTGGATGACTGTACCATTCGTACGAATGATTGAACCTTCACCAAGACTAGGACCACCGCCACCTACTGATGCCCAACCAGGCAAACCTTGACGAGCATCTTGCTTATAGATCTGTGCCTCATCTTCAGTTGTGTTATACACAACAGTACCAAACGCAGGAGTGCCAAGGGCATCAACTTGCGTTTGGTTAAGATCAGGAAGATTGATTTGTTCAGTAACGTCCCACGATGTCACGATGCCTCGTGTCGTCGCGTTTATCTGGTTACCGATAATCTTTGTCGTCATGTTATCCCTTCGGAGTGGTTATTAGATTACGAGTTCACGGATCTGCAGCGTGTCTCCTGTTGCAGGAGGAGTGCCAACACTAAAGTCAACAGCATTACCAGTGACGGTGTAATCAACGCCAGGAACCTGGCAAACACCATTCAAGAATACAAGGACAGAATATGCATTGTGACCAGCAGTAATAGCGAAGGAAGTGGTAGTACCATCGCCTGCATATGTCACACCTGCGTTACCATTAGCAACACCAGTTGCTAAAGAGTATTTATCAGCACAACCATATGTACCTGTAACATCGAAGTTACCTGTAATCTTGGCGTTGCCATTTACTTTCAATCTCCAAGATGCATCTGCTGCTTCACCCAGACCGAAGTGAGTGTTACCATTGAATCTACCTGTGAAGATCTGACCAGAATCAGAAATGCCGAACTTATACCAGACAGCATTATCATAGATCCAACCCAGAGGTGTGCCAGGTGTCCAGTCAATGTTATAGCAGATGTCACCATTGTTGAATGCAGTACCAACAGCAACATCAGGTTCACCGTTGGGGAGTTCTTCAGCGAGGAAGAACTGCTTCAACACAGTACCATCATCGTTGGAGAATGTTTGCTTGAGAGTTTGAATGTTCTCTTGAGATGTAATCTTCTTCTGGAAGGTTACAGGACCAGAGAATACAGATTCCAACTGGTTAGATGCACCACCGATAACAGTCAGTTTGTCGGTAAGCACAATCTCAGAGAAGGTTTCAATCTCACCCTCTTCACCAACAACGTTCAGTTGTGCAATATCTTCGGATGTAATCGCACCCGTAACTGGGTTGATAACTTGGTTACCAATGTAGAGTTCACCGTCAGAGTTAACACCAGTGAAGTATGCAACGCCTGCTTCTTCTTTCAACTGCTGAGACAATCTCACTTCATCTTCACTCAGAACTTGTACCTGAGTAGAGGGGAATGCAGTTGAGTAGTTACCAGGACCGAAACCAAGGTATTCAAACGTGTGACCAGATGCACGGAGAATCGAATAACGACGCAGTTCAATCAGCAGAGGTGCGACTGACTGGTCAGCATTCAGTTTGAGTGCAATCTTACGATCTTCTTCGTCACCCAGACGTGCAGTAACAGAAACACTATTCAGTGTGTTAGATGTAGTGTTGTATCCCAGGTTGTTCTCACCTTCAAGCAAGAAGAACTGTGCTGCTTCTCTAGTAATAGAACGCAGAGTATCAACTTTGGGTGTAGGTGTTGCACCATCGGTGGTCTTAACCAGACCGATAGTTTCGTTATCAGCAACAGACACAGCGGCAGCAGGGTCAGCAGAAGGGTTATCTCTGTCGAATGCAGGATAAACATCCTGTGTTCTCTGAGAGAATGCCATGTCGTTGAAGTTATCCGTGGAAGGAGTAACCGACGCAGACAGAAGTGTCAGATAGTAGATACCATCTGCTTCACCACGAACAAACTCTTGGAATGTTTCTACAGCATAGATGTAGTACACCTTGCTATATGAAGGTGAGTTAGTTTCAGACGATCTAGGTTGCAGAACGAAACCAGTGATGGGTTGACGAGGAACGGGGAATGCATCCTTGTCCAGTACATAACGGAAGCGATATGTTCTGTCAACAAGGTTACGGGGGTCGGGAACACGACGGATGAAACTCGGCGGAGAGAATGCCAAGTTCTGATACAACGAGTTCGCCAGAAGTGTGGTATAGATCGTGTTGTTGTTAGGATCAACTTGGATATACCAGTTATTCTGTGCAGGGTCCCACTTGATCGGGTTCAGACCTTCAATATCATTAGGTCTTGTGCCTGTTACTTGAGGACCAGCGGGATTGATATATGCATAGTGAGTTGTAGGATCCGCAGCACCCGATGCTTTCAGAAGCACAAATACTTGGTCGGGAAGTGATGCCGAGTCTCTACGTGCACCGATTGTGTAACCCTGAACCTTAGACGGCGGGGGTGCTGTCTCTACACTATAACCATACAGATACAGTCTAGAACTATTAGCAGCAGCACGAGTCTTTGCAATGTCCAGAGACACCCAGTTTACTGGGACCTCAATAACATCCGACAGAGATTTCGGTGGAATGATGTGGGTGATTGCACCTGCTTTATCTTTAGTAAATGCGGCGCTTGAGAAACCCTTTGAACGCAGCGAAGTGTTTCCAAAGTTCGAGTTTGAGTTAGTAATGGATAGGTCACCACCAGACTCACTAAAGAAATGGTCACCAAATCCCACAGCGAACACAGACACAACCTGAATGAAACTGCCGTTGGATGCGTGAATATGGCAGTGCCGCCATCCTTTACGGTATTTCGCCAGACCGTTAATGTGTGCGCCCGATCCTTGTGCTTGTGCTTCATATGCACCAGTTGACTGGTTATAGAGAACAAATGCACGGTCATCTTTCTGCAGAGAGATACCCGTGAACTGTGCAACCACCATCGATTTGAAACCAGTTGCACGGGAACCATCTGCGTGCATTCCATTGATGCCCCAGACAGATCTCAATGAACAGTTAAACACATATGGCGATGCAGAGTCAACTGTATCGATCTCAACTTTAACCAGAATGTTAGAACCAAGAGCATTACCTGATGGTTCTGCTGCCATCTGATAAGTGAACTGGTTACCTTGTGCAGATGTAATCAGGAACGAACCATTGTAAAGCAGTTGATCCTGCTCAGTTGGTCCAGTAACACCTGAGATATTAACAGCAACGCCCACTGAGAATCCATGATTCTTAGGATTACCCTGTTCGTCAACTGTGAATGCAGTAGCAGTCTGACCATTTCGTACAATCTGAGAAACAGCAAACTCGTCAGAAATCGGACCAACGATTCTGTTTTCTTCGACTCGTGCCTGAATCTGGTCCTGAGCAACAATACCAGAGGAATCGGGAATAGTTGCGTAACCTTTGGAGATCTTCTGGTAGTACAGATCAAGATCGGAAGACTTCGCAAACTCAAAACAAGTTATCTTGTGGTGGGAATAGTTAGGAGCGATAGTTGCAATATCGTCACCACGATAATAAACACCATTGTTGTCACCATCGAAGAATGACATCTGCCAGAAGTACGATGCACCTGTCAGCAAGAAGATAGCAGACTTAACAGGTTCGTTGGCAGCAGTGATACCTAGGGTACCTGATGTTGTTGGGTACGGAACATACTTAGGTACGATCTTAGTGCGACGGAGGTCACTACCAACAACAGAACAACCTCTCGGTACGATAACCCCACCATCAGTTGAGTTGTACCTATAAAGGACATTCGCAGAACTTGTAATATCGAAGTTAGTGTTGGCATCAAAAGGTTGAATAGCGTTGAAATCTGATACACCAGGGCGGTTGTCAATGACGTATTCTGATGGATACAGATAGATCGAGAATGCGTCGAACTCGTCATTACTTAGACCGACACGATACGAGAAACGTGCCACCTCAAGGAAGGCACGTTGCAACGTCTTAAACGGACGCAGTGCTGAGTTTCCTCTGTTATCATATGCATCCGATGCATCGAAGTCGTCGGGGTTGACGTAGATAATACGTCCCGTCCTCGACGTGATGATATTCTTAAGACGAGTAAGTGCCATTTATTCGGATTCCAACGGTGCCGTTTGACTATTTATTAGGGTACTACTGGAGCACCATCATCACCAGCATCCTTCGGAAGGTGAACAACTTCATAGTCCGAAGATGCAGTTTCAAATCCTTGCACTGCAACTGCAATCTGTGCAGAAGCATATGCAAGCAAGTTCTGACCAGGACCAACTACGATTGCAGTATCGCGTTGCTGATCGTTGTTAGCAATAGACTTATCATAGAGCAGATAATCTTGACTCTCTGCCTCGTCCACATCTACATGCACAGCATCAGAGACAGTTGCAACAGTAAATGTTACGTTTGCTGCACCACCTGCACCCAATACAGAGTCATTGATTGTGACAGTATCGGCGGCAATGAAGTCTGAACCACCATCAACAATGGTGAGAGTCACACCACCACCAGCAGCAACAACTACATTGAAGACTGCACTTACACCAGCAGCACTTGTAGACCATGCAACTGCATTGTATGTGCCAGGAACGCGAGAAGCGTCAGCACCACTCAGACCAGAAATGGTCAGGATCTTACCATCAACTGCTTGAACAAGTGTTCTGTTTGCGTTGTTCTGTGTAGGTGTAGTGTAGAACTCGTCGTTGTCTGCAAATGCTGCAGATCCGATGTCCAGAGATACCTTCAGCAGTGCTGTATCTGCATCGTATGCATGAACATAACCATAAGCACCAGGAGTGATGCCACCCTGCTGAATGGTTTGAGTTGTAGTACCAACGGTGAATGTATCAGCAGCAGTGAAAGGTTCGCCTGCTACTTTGTAGACATAGATCTCTTCATAGAGAGGTGCAAGTACGGGTTCAAATGTGAAACCACCACCAGCATCGTTAGCGTTGCCATCACCATCAACACCAGCATCAGAGAATGCATACAGTGTGGTGGGAATGTTGTCATCAATGGTGATCTGAGAGTATGCACCACCAGATCCAGCAGTACCAACCTTGATAACACCTGCAGTGTATTCTGTACCCGTCGAAGAGTTTGAACCTTCTTCGTTATCACCCGAGAACTTCAATGGGTGACCAGCATTGGAAGCATCCGACTGATCGAAACGATAAACTCTTTCGTTGTTTGCTGTGATCGGTTCAATAATCTCATGATCAGTTGCAACAGCACTGGTCTGAGAGAGAATGAAACTAGGAGTGATTTCAACATCCTGAGCAACAGTGAATCCCAGAGTTGCAGTTGCATTACTTGTACCGAAGGTAACGTTCTCGTCCTCGGTGAAGTAGTTAAGGAGATATTGACCAGAGTCGGTCAGAGCGGTGACAGTAGAACCATCGTTATGGTCAACGTCAGCAGTGCCATATGCACCACGACTAACAGTCAAATCGTTACCATTAACGTCGGTGACTTCCATCACTTCGTTATCAATGGTGATAAACTGACCAGTAAGGAAACCAGTGGAATCAGTCAGTGTGAGAGTTACGTCACCAGCAGCAAATGTTGCACCTTCGTTAACTGTGGTTTGAGTTGCAGACAGAGTGAATGCAGTTACATACTCACCAGACTTGATTGCACGAGCAACAGTGCCATATGCACCACGAGTGATAGTCAGTGTGTTGTTGGTCAGGTTAATACCACCAACGTCAATGGTGACCAGTTCAGTAGTCGATGCTCCACCACCAGGGGGGAAAGAAGGACCAATGGTCAAAATCTGACTATCAGCAAGACCAGTATTTCTGGAAACTTTTACTTGATTGGTACCAGAAGCAACATCAGGAATGTTGACGTGAGCAAGGTTGTCTTGTGCCAGGAAACCACGGTTTGTAGCAACCAAACCAGAAGTTGCACCAGTGATTGTCTCACCACCAACAGGTTGACCGACAACAGTTTCAGGAGCAAAAGGAAGATCAGAGATCTCTTCAAACTTCACATAGTACAGAATAGTATCGATCGGTTTGTACACGTCCAGCAGTTTGGCAGTAGAACCAAGTGCACTGCTAATAGTTGTACCAGGGACCGCCTGGGCATATGTAAAACCAGGAGCAACCTTGAGTTTATATCCAGTAACGGGATTACCCTTTACAAACTGGTGCGTCGATGCTGCACCACCATTTGCATTGATTTGAGGACCAGAAACCCTGAGGATTTGATCATAATCTCTAAGTGCCAAGCGGTATGCTGCTGCACCACCAGACCAGTTGGCGGCAGTCACCATCACACTTGCGGTGCTATCAATGTCTGCACCATACACTACAGTGTTTGTAGTTGCAGACAGATATTTTGCTGCGAGTCTTCCTGCTGTCATGTTTGATTACCAACCTGCTTGGAAATAAGATTGAAGTCTAATAGAACCACCTAATGTCGGTGCCGAGAGAGGACCACCGAAGGTAATAGCAACATCACTAATGTTGTTTGTGGACAGCAATGTAGCGTTCGCGTTAGGGAACTGAATGGTCACTGTCTCTGTGATGTTAGAGGCATCGATAATAACTCTACCGTTCAGTTCTACAGGGTTATCGAAACTTGCGTTCTGAAAGATTTTGTTATTAACGATCTGAGTTGCTTGCTCAGCAACCAGTACATTACTGTTACCGCCATTATTTAGCGGGAATGCAATACTGCCCTCTGGGAAGGTGAAGTCCAGAGTGCTGTTTGAGTTGAGGTTTGTGAGGTTGAAGAAGACCTTCTTCGTTTCATCAGCGATGTCCTCAAGCACCGCACCTTTGTATGATTTGTTGCTCAGTGTTTGGGATGCTGCTTCACCAACAACGATGACGTTCAAGTCAGGGAACGTAACTGTTCTATCTTGTGTCAGTCTAGACTGATCGAAGATGACGAAACGTGTGGGGTTGTTAGGATCGGTGGAAGGTGTGTTGGAGAACGTGGGGTTAACCATGTTCTTGTTATACACATCCTGATCAGTTACATCATCAAGAAGTGTAGATGTAACAACAGCAGCACCAAAGTCAGGCAGTTTGTATGTGTGAGTACCAGGAGATTCCCAGGTGTCAACTTCAAACTTGGCAACCTTTGATGCATTGGAAGAACCAATGACGCTGAGTTCAGAGTCCTTGATAATGATTGTCTTGTTAGAGACAGTCTGGACAGTGTTATCAGCAAGAAGAACTGAAGATGTCAGTGTACCCAAGTCGGGCATATCCAGGCGGCGAGTACCAGTCTGGAGAGACACAGTATCGACGTTGAAATATACTTTCTTGCCAGGGTTTTGTGCACCGATGAAGATCGTATTTTGGTCAGTAAACTGCGAAATACCATTAACAGTAAAATAACCAGAACCCTGGGGAGAGATCTGGTAGTTAGAGTTAGACGCCGCAGTGTCAATGACTCTGGTATTTACTGTGCTAGAACCATCAGTGTTGGCGATTCTAGAATGATATACAGAGGAGGTACCAAACGTTAGACCCAGTTCGTTAACCGCTGATTGATACAGACCTGTATCTCGGTCAAGGTCAAACGCCAGACCAGGCGCAGACTGTGATCCCGCAGCAACACCACGGAAGAGTTGGTTAACTTTTGCTTTCCTGTTAGGAATAAGAGGGTCGGAGATAACGATGGGCAGGACTGCCTCACCCGTCACCAATCCGTCCGCAATCGTATCTAACTGGGATATTCTTTTGGTTGCCACTACGAAACAGTACGATTCTTCTGGTCTATTTATACAGACTTATTATAGGACTTTCCTGGGCATTTTTAGGCAACTTAGGCAACTTGCTCGATCGAGTATTTGCCTTACGAAGATGGTGGTTGTCTGTGTAGTTAGATTCCTCTAGATTTCCGCCAGAGTTATTCATCTTGTTGTCGTCTTTGTGATCAACAACAGGTGTTCTTGGCCAACGTTTATTATAGAGGAAGAATGCAAGTGTGTGGTATTGAAACTTGAATGATTGCAACTCACCATGAATGTTCTTGCATGTCACTGCAACAACACGATAGTTTTTGTAACCATCCCATCCACCTAGGATTAGTTTACCATTACTCTTGCGGTAGATGTTACCTCTACACTGAACCAGTGTTCTTCTCTCTGGATCTGTCTTCCACTTATAGTGGTCGATTACAGTATCCTTGAGTTCATACTTGTTTAGCAAATCTTGATCATCGATCTGCCACCTGACGTTGTTTGGTGTGATAACACCCCTACGCTCCAGTAGATCGCGGATGTCAACATCATGTTTGTCTTTCAGCAGTTGTGCTGCCTCGACAAACTTATCAAGCATCAAGTCCAAACTCATAACTATTCTCCAGGGTCATTGCAGAAATCTCATCATCCGTGTAGTTGGGAGCGTCAGGATTCAATACCCGAGAAAGTTTTGCTTTGAGATCAGCATTCTCGTACTTAAGATCAACGTAGTCCTCATTCTTGCAGAGTTCATACTCAGTCAATACTTTCTGCACAAGACAATCATCGTTGTCTTCAAAGAGAGCAATGTGCATACCCGCATCCATAATCTCATAATCAGAGAATCCCATGCTCCTCATGAAAGAAGCAAACAACCGAATCATTTGGTATGGAAGGAGTTCTTCTGAAGGCACCTCCATCGTGATGGTTTGTTCAGGCAGCGTCATGTTGTCGAAATAGTTATCCTGACGATGATACTTCAGCGTGATCGACATGTGATGTTCGTAACTGAGACTATCTTACCAGCACAGAAGGTCATTTGGCAAGTGGGCCAGTCTTCCCACTGTCCCTTCCAGTTGGCAGGATATGCTTCAATAACACCGTAGTATTCTGAGGCACGAACCTTACCGTGATTTCCATTGGGAACCCATGTTATACCCTTCCAGAAGGGGGTATCATCCTGCTCGTTCACAGCAAAATCTTGGGTACCACTGTAATCAATCTCATAGAGTTGACCTGCAGGAGAAATCCAATACTCTGCCATCAAACAATCCAACGATTTAGTTTGAAGTTCTCCGTCCATACCTTTGCCTAGGTTATAGGAAGATCGGATAGTGTCGAACATGCCCATGTGAAATACCCATTAAAAATAGTTTAGGTTAAGAACAAAACGGCGGGTGTATCCAGTTGCGGATGCTGCTGTGTGTTCGTATTTTCCATCAAACACTAGCATCCTGTTACGGACACTTTTAATGATACCAATACTTTCATCGGATGGTTCTAGGATTCTAGTATATCCGTTGTTAGTGTTCATGTAAAAGATGGCAGTCTTAGACTGCCAGTCTTTAGGAACATCAGTATGACTTCCCCACTCTATACAGGATGGGGTTGAATGCGTCATATTTAGTTTGATTCTGATCCAACTCTTAACATTCAGACGTTCGGCAAAGGTTTCTTCAATCACATTATAGTATGGTGATTGAGGTTGGTCCTTGTCGTAAAACTTATGAACGTACTGATAGTTATATGTTGGATCAACCGAAGAAGTTTCCAGTTTTACATCGTAGAACCATGGAAACTCTCGGTTGTACACAGTGGCATTGCATAATGAAGTGAAAACATCCTCTGGGAGGAAATCATCGATCACACTGCACATACACTTCCTTCACACGGACTCCTCCACCTGGGCTCGAACCAGGGACATTTTGATTAACAGTCAAACGCTCTACCGACTGAGCTATAGAGGAATATTCGCTATTCGCAAATAGCGAATGGAGAATAGCGGACTCGAACCGCTGACATCCTGCTTGCAAAGCAGGCGCTCTACCAACTGAGCTAATCCCCCTGGCGACCCTTTTATTGACGAGGTAGAGTCGAACCCCGTGGTGAATATAAGGTATGGACCCCCATATTCTTTTTCACTATGAAGAATGAAACATCATAGCGCCAGATGAGGGCAAGGGTATCTGCCTACGATAATCTACGATGCAGTATAGGGGACCCTTTATTTAATACAACGTTCCTTGTTGTACCCAAAGATGGAGTAAGCGTAATATACCTCATAAGGATATAACAGAGGCTTACCCTCTATGTTGCCGTGTGTTTGTGAGACTAAATCAGACTGATTTGATAGACGCCCCACAGGATTCTATCATAAAATCTGAACCACGGTATCATATTTATGTGCAATCATCAACGAATATTAACGTTTTTGAGCACAAAAACATGTTTTTTGTCATCTGTCTGGGAATCGAACCCAGTTTCCAACTCCCTTGTCGGGGTGTCCTTACCAATAGACTACCAGATACCAAAGCCCACGGTCGGACTTGAACCGACGACCTACGGTTTACAAAACCGTTGCTCTATCCAGCTGAGCTACACAGGCATACGGAGAGTTAGGGATTTGAACCCTAGAAGAGGTAACCCCCTTACAGCATTTCCAGTGCTGCTCCTTCAACCACTCGGACAACTCTCCTCTTCTTTTTTGAGTTTGAAGTAGAGTTTGTAATACCTCTTCTTCATCTCGTCAAGGGTATCCATGTCTTCTTGGAAACCCATGTACTTAAGGAGCGAATATGACCCCTCAAGTTCACTTAGCAATCTTAGTATATTGACTGCTGATTTGTCAAACCCCCCAAATCGATATGCGTAGAAGTCGTCAGCCTGCTTCTTCACAATGGGATGTCCTGATAGTTCTCGATCATATCATCGATACAGAACAGAATAGGATGGCAACCTTCCTCAATAAGGTATGAGGAATGCCTATACATGTCATCCATGTTATAGGTTATGTTTGCTTGCTGCTCCTCTGGGATGTCATCCACGGTGAGATTGATATCTTCCAGTTCATCAAAGGTGAATGGTACTCCATTGATGAACCAAAACTTGACGATACCAACGTTCTCTAAAAGACCGAACCCACTATGGATCTTGTATTTTACCATAGTCCTGCACCTGTACAGTATTATTTATTACTGACACGCACAGTTTCCTCATGCATGATAATGTCAGTCTTCAGTTCAATGTCGTATAAACATTGAGCAACAGTGGAACATTTGCCCACATAAAAGTGCTGTTCATGTGTGATTAGTGTCCAATGGAATAGACAATCAATCTCACTATACCAGATCTTGATATCAAGATTCAAGTTCTGTCTGCATTTCTTGGAGTTGTTCGCGTACATAATCACGGGTTCCAATCGGATCAACAAATGATTCAGGATCAATAGGCAATCCCAAATCTCCCCCAATGGGAGGATTGAAGGAGGTTGCTTCTTTGTAAGTTGGTAGAGGTACCATCATCACCCGTGTGCCGTCTTCTCGGATGATCTTGACGGAACTACCACGACAGACGAGGTTAAACAGGAAATCAAAGTTGTCTTGTGCTTCCTGTTCGGTTACTTCGATAATGTTGTTCATAGGACAAAACAGAAATCTTCTTCAGGAACCATTGCCCTGATGTGTTGAATAGTGTCGGAGAATCCTTCGGTACCGTCCTCATCAAACTTCCACTGGATCTCCTCTTGATACCCTTCGGAATCAAGCATGACGACCTTGCGGGAAGAGATGTGAACCCAGCAGTGCTCAAGAGTGGTGTCAGACATAGGGGGGTGTGTCGCTTACCCCCGTATCATAGCAAGTCTGTGTGGGTCCCGCAACCCCCCTGTGACACTTAGTTAAGTAGCAGGGGCAGACCGTAGACCTGATGGGGTCCGACTGCACAACCAGTTGCCATGAAACCAGTGCCCACACCGTAGGATGCCAGACCCGTGGTCACTTGGTTCACGATAGCACCATTGCTGGATGCCACGATCTCACCGATGCCACCAGTGGGAGATGCCACGAAGGTGAAGTGAATCGCAGGTTGAGAACCAGTGATAATGTCTGCCATGGTAGTGGGCATTGATTGTGCCACCGACATACGGACATGTGCAGGAGGTGTAGCACCAGGGAAGGGAAGGTCAGTCGTCAAATCGATAATAGCACCCTTAACGATATTGAACTGACCAGAGATAGCAGCAAGAGGGTTAAACAGTGCCACAAACTCAAATCGTCCACAGTTCAGGAACGATGTAATCCAGTTTGCTTCCTGTGTAATCTCACCATCTGCACTGATGCCGATGTTGTTGCCTTCAATCTTGATCTGGTTACCGTTGAGTTTCAGGTTAGAGATAGCGTTGATGCTAACTTGGTTACCCTGAATACGAACGTCACCAGAGTATGCAATGTTGTGGTCACCAGACTTACGCTCTGCAGACTTCTGCTCGTTGTCATCGTCAACAGATGTTGCAAGATTGGTGTACTTCATCGGAGGTGTAACTACACCAACACCACTGGGAGGATTGATAGGTTTCAGATTAGAGTAGAACTCCTCATCTTCCCTGCGGAGACGTTCTTCCAGAGACTCAACCCGATCTCTCAGAGTGATCATCTCACCAAAAGAGATTGTGTTCTTAGAAACAACATCGGTTTGTAAGTCCTTAGAAAGGAATGCCGTATTGTTCCTACGCTGAAGGTTTGTTGCTCCAGATGAAGTCTGGACAGTGGTAGTGGTGGTAGTGCCACCAGATGTGGAAGCACCAGAGTCACCAACCTTTGCTGTTGGTTTGCTGCTACCAGAGGCAGATGCCTGGGGACCGTTACCTTGAGAGTTGTTGATCGCACCTTCAACTTCAATGTGCCAGTTACCATGCACCTTCAGATAGTAGTCACCTTCAATAGTGTCAATGCGGTTTGCTTTGACTGTGGTGCACTTGTCCCTTGCAATGATCTTAGTCTCGTTGTTAGGAACATTGGTGTGCTGGTTGCCTTGGTTATCTTGGAAGTTAGATACACCACCAGGACCCTGAGTTGCTGCCCACTCCTTACCCTTGGTTGCGTTGTGAATGACACGAGAACCATCAAGGAATGACTGAACTTCCATCACACGAATGTTGATTCCCTTGAATAGGTTATCAACGTATCCAGCAGATGATGTGGCATCCGTCCACTCTTTCAGAGATGTTGGCAAACTGGTTGAACCAAACCCAGACATGCCAGTGACAAACTCCGACACGTCATTACAAGTGGTACTACCTAATAGTGGGAACCATTGTTTAGTCTTTGGTTTCTTGATCTTTCGTCCGCAGTCCTTCTGGAATAGCAGACCGAGAAGTGCTTTCAGGATAGCAATCAGAGAACCCCAGTTCAGTTTGGTGAAGTCCACTTTGAACAGCATGTCCAGAACAGACTTTGCTTGACCAATGAACTCAACACCAGACTTCAGAGCATTGACTGCAGACACCACAACTTTTGCAATGTCTCGTACCTTCTGAATCGTCTGGTTGATATTGGACAGGATTCTGTCGGTAATACCCTGTACCTTAGAAACGATTGTAGATACAACATTGCTGACCTGAGATACCACCATGCCAACGATCTGGTCGGCAAATCCAGTTATGTCCGTTAGTGCTGACTGGACTATACTTAACCACTGTGGGTGAGGCACACAGAATAGGTCAAGGATGAAACTGATTAGATCCAGGATCCCCAAGAAGATAGACAGAGGGATGAACGAGGAAATAATCTTAACGATTGTGTTGATGATCTTGACCGTAATCTCTGCCAAGAACTCTTTGAGAGGTGCAAGGATTGCAGAGATACCAGAAGAGATATAGTTTGCTAGTTTACCTAGGTGCTCAAGAACTTTGTCACCGTTGATTCTCTTACCAGTGATCAGTGAAATGAACTGACCATCACTACCACTGGCGATTGATGCTGCCATTGTGCCCAACTCAGTGAGCATACGGGTCAGACCTTTTTCAAAACCTTCACCAGCGGGACCGTTTGCACCGTCTGCCACTTCCTGAGACTCGGTAGGTGGTTTGAGTGGGTTAGTAACGGCGTTACCAGGGGTACATGCCTCAGCAGTGCTCAGACCGCCGCCTCGTGCCTCCTCAACCTGCCCTGCAGGTCCAGCAACCGCCTGCTGCTGGTCTTTTGCTAGTGGTGCACCACCATGGTTCTTCTCCCCTGCCAGCGTCGCCTGTTGGGGGGTGTTAGTTTCGTTCTCTTTAGCGACTGTAATGTCGGCAATAGTTGTTGCCTTGGTTGTCTCCTGTGCACCCTTACCTTTACCAGCAGCAGACTTCTGATCATCTGCTTGCTTGAAACCACGGAATGCACCCATGACCACAGGCAGTTGTGCCTCATCTCCGTCAAGGAAGAATCCCATGACGAATGCACCAACCTGCAACTCAGTTGTGGTACCTGTACCCTTGATCTGAGGTTTATCTGTAGGCAGAAGGACAGTTGCCCACGGAAGGTTTTCAGTAGGAAGTGTTTTGGTATAAGAATCAGCACCTTTGTTTGACTTGTTACCAGTGTACCAACCAACAATACGGACCTTTACACGACCAAGTTGAGACGGGTCTTTGTTATCCTCAACTTCACCAACCCACCATACAAATCCGTCGCGACCTGCAAAATCTGTCTTGTAACCTTGAAGTCCTTCCATGAACGAATGTCTTTTTACGGATTATTTATCTTGACAAATCTAAACTCTTTCATGGGATCATCGCTGATGTCCAAACCCCAACGAAACTCTCCTGTCTTCGGATCTACACCCGTATCTCTAGATCTGTACTCTTCACCATTGAATCGTACATGAGAAATGACTTTCGTATCCCGTAGGATACAGTCTCCCTGTGGTTCACCCCACCACCAACCATCAAAGAATCCCCATTGAAAAGGACATGATGCTTCGTCAGTCTTTAGATTGACCGATGTAGTGAAACAGTTGAAATGCCTATCATATCTATACTCTACACGAAAGTGTCGATACGGTTCATTCTCACCCTGATACTTATACCAGGACTTAAAGTCTAACGTACCGTCTTCGTTCTCAGTATATTTTACATGAATATGGGGCCATGCAGAGGGATTACTCTGCGCCTGGCGTTTGTTGCTGTAGTGTCCCAGCACCATCTTGTGCCACATAATCATACCAACCAGTCACAATCATTTTCGTTTCATTTGGTGCAACCTTTCCCTGATGGAAATGTGTCCAATCAGCAGGCCATAGTAATGTCAATCCCTTCACAGGTTTGATCATTGCTTCCTGCAGTGGGAAATATGTATGCCCACCTTCTTCAACGGTATTTAGATAGGTCATCCATGCCATAACACGATGCTGAGATGGAGTCTCGTTAGTCATCTTCTCAGTATGCATGGCAAAGTAACCCCCACCAGGAGGATACTGTTGAATGTTGAACGCTGAAACAAGGTCCCAAGAGATCTTACCGAATCCTGGGTATCTTGCGATGTATGTAATCGTTGCCTGTGCTAACTCTTCAATATATGCCTCTATTCTTGGGTCCTTAAGATGTACTGGGACCGTCATGTCAATGGAATCTTTGACGCTTGGGTTAACTCCGCTACCCGTATGTCCAGGTTCCTTAGACAGGTATTCGCATTCATTGAAGAACTCTATAACTCCATCACACACAAGAGGATCAATCTTCGCTCCAGCGATGAAACTCTTAGGGTGGTTAATCTCAATAAGCTCTAAAGCCATTCCTTTGAACCCTCACAGTGTTAATCATAATCATTTATTGGAGTCTTGTCAAGTCAGTCGTCGTAAACTCTACACTCAAGAGCACTCGGGTTGTTGTCGCAATACAGTTCAAGAGATGTAGGATCGTGATGATCTTCGGGATGACGCTCAGCGTATGCCTCCAGTTCCTTAAGTTCGCCTTCAATGTGACGACGACGTTGAGCAGAGATCTGAGGATCCATCAACTCAGCACGATCTACTTCGATGTGCTTTTCGATGTTTTCCATGGTCAAATGCGTATTAGTACGTACTATTTAGTTGTTGTCCGTAAATACGTTTGTGATTGCGGTGAAGATTGAATGAAAAAACACATACAGGAAGAAAGTCTCGGTCGCCTCTTTCTTTGCCTGCTTCTTATAAGATTGAGCCATAAATCACTTGTCGCTGCCCTATTTATCATTTAACACTGTCTCTGATGAGTTCTAGCGTTGTTGAGACACCTTCTTTGGTCCAAACGTGGGCAATGCCAGCAATCAAATACTTACCAGAATAGACCTTATCTTCCTCAACTTTGTTAGCAGAAGAACGACCGAGAGGAATCAACACCTTGATCACGTCACCCGCTGCCAGAGCAGTGTTTCCAGGTACCTCAACCCTCAAACAGATCGCCCTGATTGCCTCGTAACGTGCCATAGCATAGGTTCCAACCTCCAGAGTATCCCCGTCAGCGGTGGGTGCACCTGCTGTTGGATCACCTGCAGGTCTACCTTGCTGCTCCTTCTGATCCTTCAATCCAGGGAGGATTCTTAACTTGGCACGAGAAGGGAAATACTCTTCGTATTCCTTCATAAATGCCATCGGATTACCCTTTTCTAGGGTTGACATCTTGCCAAACATGGCACTATACTTGGATTCTCTAGGTCCAGTGATAGTTCCACCACCACCGCCAGATGTATCTTGAGCGACAGCAGAACGAGTCATCACAGGCAACATAATACCCGATGTGACGTTGTAGATTGTTCCCGTTCTTAACTTCTCCAGGATGTGTGTGCGGTCAGGGAAAGCGATGTTGTTGATGAGATAGTAGTTACGTTCGGTGTCACTTTCCTGCACGTTGCTTTGCTCATACACATACTCAAAGTCGAGCGGTGGTTGCTCACACATGTAGTCGATGCTTTGGAAGTTGAAACCTCTACGATTCTCATAGAACAGAAATCCTGATTGTGTTTCGCTACCCTTTCCTTTGTTGGATCGAGTAACCTTATCACACATATAGTTGAGAAGGTCTACGGGTCTCCAGTTAGGAGACACGAAGTTAATCTTGGAGTGTGGTTCAATAGCACCAGCATGTTTGAGTTTCTTTTGACCCTGCAGGTGTTCCTTAACGATATATTGAACGATGTCTTGCTTTCCTGAACCTGCCTTAGTTGCAGGTCCAAAAGAACCGAAGACGCGGTTCACCTCATTGTTCAGTGCTTCTGTGCTGACACAGTGAAGAATATAAGAACATGTTCTTTCAGTCTTGATCACACTTGCAATCTTGAAGATCTGCCCTTCCCACTTCAAACTCTTTCCTTTAGAAGCATCAGTCACGATCTCCAAGTGCACAACCTCACCACCCCTCAATAGGTTGATGAAGTCAACAGATTCAATAATGGCGATATCTAGTCTGCAGAATGGCGAATCGATCGATTCATACCATGTAAACTCAGCAGCGACTGACTTCAGATCAAAAGAGTTCTTAGAGTCCTTCTTGAATCTAGATGCGAGATCCTTACTAACCTGTCGGTTGCCACCCGTTTTAGGAATCGTAATGGTTAGATCTTTAAGTTCGTAACCTCTTGCTTCTGCCATATTACGTTAACATCGTGGGTGGTGTGTTGATCTCGTTCATCAGACCAAACCTAGGTATCATGTATTTAGCGGCAGCCTGGGCACGTTGAGGCAGACCAACGATTGCAGGTCTACTGGTAGACTGACCACCGCTACTTCCCTGACCCTTCTGGGTGACTGTAGGTGCCTGTGCAACTTTTGTTTGACTTCTTTCTGATGCAGCAGACTCAATACGTTGTTCTTGTCCCTGTTGCAGAGACGACAGTTGATCACCACCTGTACCAGTGTTGGTGGGTGGTTTCAGACTCCTGAGGTAAGAAGCACCACCAGTGCCCTTACCCTTGATCAGACTGATGATCGGCTCTGCTCTGCGTCCTACCTCAGAGTACCATGCACTATCCCTGAGTTCTTCACCTGCCTTATTATAGTTACCTGCTTTCAATGCTGCAGTGAACTTAGGGAAACCCTTCCAGAATGAACCACCCATGTTGAAGGTGAGGTCAATCAGTGCTGCCTTTGCCTGTGGGTGTGCTTTCTTGTATCCAGGGATCTTCTGTGCCATCGCAAGGTGATGGTTGAAGTCCTTATTAAACAGTTTATCTGCCTCAGACTGAGAGATGACAGATCCCATGCCGTATCCGTCGCCTGGTTTGATCAGGTGACCATAACCAATCGTCGGGTATCCCTTGCTATCCTTATATGCTCTGTGTCTACCGCCAACGATGTTAGATCCCTCGTGGATCTTGATCATCTTCTTGGCAAAGTCAAACACACCACCTTCGGCAAAACCAGGCAACTGGTAACCACCACGCATTGCCTCACCCCAACGTTGGTTGGTGAGACCTGGGTTTGCTTTGGTTGCAGGGGTGTCGAATGGAACAACAAACGCAGATCCACCGCTGGCATATCCCTTCATGCCAACCCATTCGGTACCGTGACCGATGAAGTCTACACCTTGACCAGTAAGAGAGACAGGATATCCCGATTGTGGACCGCTGATCCATCCACCCTTTGCTTTCTGTGGCAGAGGACCACCTCTTGCCATCTCTTTCTTCTTATCTTCGTCTTCTTTCTTCTTGAAGATATCCAGAACTTTCTGGACTGCCGTGAACATAGTAACATAAGGCAGCAGCAAGTTCTTAAGAAGACCGCCACCTAATCTCTTGAGTTTATCAACATACGGAGAGATGAACTCTTTGACTGTACCAAATAGTTCACCGAAGAATCCAATGGTGTCATCGAGTTCCGACTTGAAGAACCCAACAACCTTCACAAACATATCCTTCACACCATTGAACAAGTCAATGATGGGTTGGAAGATGGGTTTCAGTGCACTCCAGAAGTTGCCACCTTTCTTCTTCTGAGATTCGGCAGACTTCTTAGAATCCTCTTCTGTTTGTGCCTTGATCTCATCTGCAGAGTACATCAACTTCTCTGCAACTTGCTGCTTAGCAAGTTCTTCGAGCGCCTTCGGATCCATACCCTCCGTAAGGTCGGGCATTTCGATGTCCTCGAAGTTTACGTCTGGCATTGCCAGCATAGACATCGGGTCACCAGTCATGCCACCATAGGCATTCGTCTCTTCTGCTTGAGACTTACCGCCCTCTACCCCAGTGTTAGGTTGATTGGCGTCGTACGCCATCTTACCAAGTGCTGCAACACCTGCAACGGCGGCAACACCTAGGGCAACTTTAGGATTCTTGACTAAAAACTTACCTGCTTTGAAGATGCCTTTGGCGGCAACCTTCGTCATGTTGAATAGTAGTTTTCCAACCCCTTTCAACAGTGAGAACAGGGGTTTCAGAATGAGTTTGTAACCACCCTTCAAGAGTAGTTTCAGACCCAGTTTAGCAAGTGTTGGTCCTGCAAAGATAGCTGCAAGAACCAAGAAGAACTTACCAATACCCAACAATCCCTTGAGGGAGATTGGGTTCTCCATAAAGTCGGTGATGCCGTCTAAAGCAACACCCGTTAACCAAGAGGCAACTTGATATACAAACTTTCCAGCAGTGACCATGAAGTCCACGATCTTCTGCACCTTCTCTGGATTCCTTGATATCCAGTCAAGTGAAGCAAAACCAACCAGACTCATGAAGAATGAACCTAGGTTTGCCAGCAGATTCATCATACCGTTGGCTACCTTACCAGCAACCATGCCTGCAGCAAAACCTACTTTGCCTGCAAACTTACTGAATCTACCCTCTTGCTTTGCTTCAGCAAGATCATCTGCTGCTCTACCCTCTTCCTTTCTCTTTGCTCTAATATCTTTCTCTTCACGGACTGCTGTATCCTTAGCAGCATCATCCTGAGCGTCAGCAATCTTCTCTTGAGAGCGAATCTGTGCTTGCACAGAGTCCCTGAAAGACGCATTCATGTTCTCCAACATGATTGCGATGCTATTAACAGACGCACCAATACTATTGAGTGCCTTACCCATCTGGCGGAAACCAGTGTCCTGCACAGTGATCATTGTACCGAAATCGGTATTAGTCACCGACCTCTTAGAGATCCCCTTGGTAGAGATCATCTTAAAGAGTTTGGCTCTTGGTACTCCTGAAGGTGCGTTAGCTGCCATTTATTAACACTTATTGATGAGCGGTGATGGGTTCGGTTGTGATACAATCACGGATTGCGTCTCACCGTTTGCAGCAGAACGGATCTGCTGAATCATAATAGTGCTTCCACCAGGGGCAAGTGCCCTATTCATTGCTTGCTGACTGCTGAATGCAGAGAGCGACCCAACTTTATTTATGGACTGATTATCAGTGCCCTTGATTGCACCAACTGCTGCTTGCAGACTACCAAAGTATTCTTCCTCAGCACCAGCAGACATCGGATCATTGCCGATGATTCCACCTTGGAAGATATCGCTGAGGGAGTATTGAGGTGCCGCTGCAACTTCCGCTCCATCTACACTCTGGGATTCTGATCCATCCTCTTCCTGGGAAGGAGTATTGCCAGTGCTACCACTGACAGGTTTACCCATAGAGACATAGTTTGAGAATACCTCATGCAATCTCTTAGGTGCGTTCATGTGCAGGTGCCAAGATCCAGGTGTGCCTGTGTCACCCTGACCACCAACAATCGTACCCGCTGGGATTTTACTTCCAGGTCTAAAGTTACCAAAAGAATGCAGGTGAGAATACTGCATGAAACCCTGCTTCGTCTTGAGGACCACGGTGTTACCGTAACCACCAGAACGAGATGTGGGGTCTTTGTAAACAACCTCAGCAGGCAATGGAGTTGGGATGCCTACGTCTCTACCAGAAGAGGGCCAAGGATCACCACTCTTCGTATTACTGAAGTTGTAGTCCTTGGGATAACCAATCTTGTGTGAACCGTACGATCTAAACGTCGTAGGTTGACTGTGGTGCTGATAAAGCATTCCATAGGTAATCTCTTTACCCATGGGTAACTTCTTAGATGCACCACCAGAACCAGTGGTGTACCAAGCTTGAATCTTACCACCCGATGCCTTCTTGGGCATCTTCTTAGGTTCGGTTCTCTTTCTTTGGTGAACCTCTCTCTGTACTTGGTTCTTATTGCTAACAGGACCACCTTCGGCACGGAAGAGACCCGTAACAAAGTTCCAGACTGCTCCTGCCTTCTCTGCTAAGAACTCTGCACCATTGATGATGTTCCTGATGGTGTCAATCACACCGTCAAGAACTGAGTTTAGAATAAACTCGTTGAACTTGTTGATACCATCAACAACATCTGCCAGGAGATCAATCCAAGTAAATGTAAAGTCCAGGAAGGGTTTAATAAACTTGAGTTGAATATTCAACACCTTCTTGATGGTGTCTTTGATAAACCTCTTCGCCTTCTTGAGGAACTCAAATACTTTCTTAAATGCCTTCTCTACCAGAGGTGCAAGTTTCTCACCTGCCCACTTACCCAACCAGTCACCGATCAAACCACCGATGATGGGAGCAAAGGGACCAAGAAAAGGACCCAGTAGAGCGGTACCAATAACGGCACCAAGCATACCACCTGCTGCAGCACCAACACCGCGGCCAACTGCTTCGGTATTTGTCTTGCCTTCTGCGAGTGCATCCTGATAGGCATTCACACCGCTCAGGACTGCCATAGCAGGTCCAGCAATCCTGGTCAGACCTTTAGTCAGACCTTTCATTCTACCGAGTTTGCCACTCAGTTTCTTAAGACCATTACTAAGGTTCTTGGCACCTCGATTGATTTTGTTTGCGGTTGCCCTGACCTTATTAAATGGTCCTCTACCCTTTACGTTCCCTTGGAATCTTCTACGAGCAGCATCACCACCATAGCGGCGAGCATATCTCTGTCTCGCTGCCTTAGATGAGTTGGCAGTTCTCTGTCTCCTGCTAGGACGTTGGTTGCCTCCTCTTTGTTGATCCTGTTGATCCTCACTTTCACCGTTGAAGATGTCCCAGAGTTGCACAAAACGTCTGGTGTCGTTGATCAACTTCCAAGGCATGAACACCCTAGAAGCAACCCAGAGACCACCCAGACCTAAAACCAGTTGACCGATTCCCTTGACGCCATCGAACACACGTTCCATGACGCTCTTATTTGGATCAGTGGTGCCAGTCAGTGTGGCAACACCATCCATGAACTTATCAATACCGAATGATAAGATCTTATATCCGAACTTACCCCATCCTACAAGAAAGTCCAGTACGGTCTGGACCTTATCGGGGTTCTTTGATACCCAGTCAAGTGCTGCTAAAGCACCCAACTGAGCGATAAACGGTGCTAGAAGATTACCAATAGACTTAAAGAATCCGAGGATGCCTTTGAGTGCACCCCCCTTTTCCTTTTTGACCTTCTCCTTCAGTTTGGATTCATCAACGACATTTTCATCGTCAACATCCTTCTCTTGCAGATCTTCTGCTTCTTGATCTTGCTTCTTGTTCTTTAGTTTTTCATCTACCCGTCTACCTTCCAACCAACGCTTGTGTGATTGTTTGTTCTGGTGACGAATCTTTCTAGTACGGCGTTCTCCCGTACTATCCAACCACTCTTCCGAAAACTCATGCAGACCGTGGATTTGACCAATGCTCCTGCCGATGCCCGTGAGAGTGGTGCCAAGACGGTTAATCTGTCTAATGGAATCAGTAAAGCCCACAGAAAGTCCAGTGCTATCCCTTGCAGGGCGCACTGGTACATATTCTCTGACTTTTATTTTTGCCATTAGAGTGACTGTCTATTTTGTGCCTTTTGCCTACGCTCTTCCTCTTGGAGGTGGGCGATAAGTAAGTTCACATATACATCACGTTCCCACGGAATCATGTCTTCAAGTTCAGTTAGACTGTACTTGTGATGCTGCATCAGAGCAAAGTTAACCTTATACATGTTCATAAGGTTGTCATGCATGAGTGCTATCCGAAAAAAGCAGCAAGACCTTCTAATACAACTGTGCTCTTGACGCCAGTCTTGGGGTTTTCTACCGCAAGATCATGCTTCAGTTTGGGGATCGTATCAAAGAACTTCTGAACTTGTTGGAACTGCTCAGAGTTCAACTCTCCCAAGAAATCAAGTGCTTCTTTCTGAGTGAAAGACTCGTAGATTTCTTCAGCGTCATACACCTTATCGATACATGATGCTGCAAGTTTGAACATATCCTCGATGTCGGGATTGTCCTTCATATTCTGATCAATGAACACATCCAGGGACGGATACTTCATTTCCATTTTAATGTTCCCACCCAGATCAATCATGTTGGTATGATCTGGATCAACAACAACATCAATCTGCTCCAGGGGAAGACGAACTTCCACAGTAGTCTCATTATCATCTGGGCAGGTGATGACAAACTCACTCACCTCACCAACTGCCTTTGCACGAATGCGAAGGAAGATGTATTCAATCTCGAATGTGGGGAGTTTGTCGATATCCTTCTTGATATCGGTACAGTTTTTAATAATCGTCTTCACCGCATTCACCATCTCGGATTCCTTTTGGGATTCCATGGCAAGATACAGGAGTTTTTCTTCTTTGACTAGAAAAGGTCTATACTTAACCTTTCTACCTGATATAGGAAGTGTACATGTATACTCAGGTACAACAAGTTTAGGTAAGGGCATAATGTGGCATTACGACTTCAGTATAGGTATTTAGCGGTTAAATACCATAGTCATTTACCTCTGTTTGCCCGTAGTCTCCGCTGATTCCAATATCGTTAAGAACGCCGAGACTGATACCTGCCTGAGTGAAAAGATCAATATAGCGATCAGGCATATTTGCCCAACCAACGTTTTCAAGAACCTGATCGAACCTGTATCTTTCATATGCAAACTCAATATCCATTTTCATGAGTGTGGTGCTTTCGTTGTTCAGGTTCATCACACTGATGTTAGTCGGGAATGCACCAATCATTTGCCAGGCACCAGTGCAACGATTGAGTCTTTGTTTGATACGGGGATCTCTATGATCCTTATACACTACGTTACTGCCCAGTTCCCACTTCTGAATAATGATATTCGTGGTGTACTGGTCGTAGAATGCTGTGCGGTTCTCTTGATCGCCTGCAGCACTATTCATCCACAGTTCAAACACCTGTCTCATCAGCAGGTCTTTTGTGACTAAGAATGAGATAGTAATAGGACTGTTGACCTGACCCGTAGCGTAGTTACGCTGCATACCAAAGTCTTTGACCTGTGAGGTCGTGATTTGTCTGCTAGGTACGGTTACATCATCAGCAGCAAAGTTCACATACTCGGTCCAGGTACGAAACTCACTGAACCCAGCGGCACGAACACAAGGGGGCAGACCCACAAACACAGAATATAGGTTGGAACGGGCGGGTTCTGCTCCACCAGTACGAATCCAATCTCTAAACTCTGTAAATGAGTTTGGTGCTGAGTATGGCACTATAATCTACTCCAAACGTGAGAACTAGGTATGTCGATTTGCCGACCCATAACAGTAGTTGTGAACTGTTCTAGTGGCAACTTGCCAATACTGTCCAGTTCTTCTTTGGGGACTAAATACATAGAACCCGCTGCACTTAAGAAGTATTTATGATGGCAGCGGCGAGGATATGACATTCCTCCTGCCTTGATTGACGCTCCTACACTAATCTGTACTGTAGGTCTGAGGTAATGTAGGTTACCACCCTCAAACATGTTCTCAGCAAGATTGACATCTGTAATAAGTGTCATTGGAAACTTATCCCAGAACTTTAGTTTTTCTGCTGTCTGTGCGCTGTAGTTGTAGAAAACAACGTCGCCAATAGCAGGCAAACGGTCCAAAGGTGTAAGTAGAGAACGGACTTGATCGCGATACCAAGGGCGTGATTTTCTCCTGAATCCTGCTCCATCCATTACATCCGAGTAAATGCTCATACCTTGAGTTCCTTTTCGGTGAGTATCAGAAAACTCATTTTACGGTCAGCACAATAATCTCTTGCTGCCTTCCACTTCGCCTCATTGACAGCATATGTTTTGACCTCAGTCAAATATTTTTTGGTCTTCCTTGTCTGCTTCTTGGGGGGAGCAGTCTGCGACTTTGGTTTAACTTCAATAATGAACTTCTCAATCCCTCCACCCCTGGTCCTTGCTCGGACATAGAAGTCTGGATAATAGCGATGAACCCTACCGTCAACAGGAGAGATGTAAGGAATAACGATTTCTTCACTGCCCCACTCTAAAACGTTATCGTTTTTATCGCACCACACCATGAACTTTCTTTCCCACAAACTGCGATAAATAATGTTTGTAGGATCCCCCTTATATTTTTGAGTATGTGATGGTCTAAACCTTCCAGAGTAACTCATGGCATTAGTATTTCCGAGAGTAAAACCGCTCGGTACAAGTTCGGTTAGTAGCAGAAAAGCGATTGGAAACACCGCATCGTTTCCAACTGAGGCAATGGACTACCTGAAAATCGATATCTTCGATTCCAGGAAAACTAGCCCGTATAACTATGTAGGCAGCGGTCAGGGAACTGGCAGATCTAAAGGACGATCTAAAGAATCGATCTTCTTGTACCTTCCAGCCAACTTATCCGAACAGTATACCACAAAGTATAACCAAGTGGGTCTAGGGGCGTTTGGTAAGGCTGGAATGGATGCAATGTCCCAAGGTAACGTCCAAGGTATTGGGCAAACGATCTCTCAGGGGGCAGAACAAGGAAAATCCCAACTTTCGGGTCAAATGGCGGCGAGTGCCATGAACATCGCGAACATGGGTAATACTAATATCACAGTTAATGATCTTGCTGCTCTTTCAAAGAGAGCGATTCTCAACCCATACGAAGAAACCACATTCCAAGGGGTTGACTATAGAACTCATTCATTCCAGTTCAAACTGGTCCCCAGAGGTCCACAAGACGTTGTAGCAATCACCAAGATTATCCAATCTTTGCGTGTGTCTATGCTGCCTGGCACATCAGGTGGTGGTGATAATGCTGGATCAACAGATGTCTTCTCTCAGATTGACTCTGGTACAGGTAGAGGAGATCGTTGGTTGACTATTCCCGACTTCTTCCAGTTAAGCATCGTAAGATACAAAGGTGCGAATGAAACTCTGGATGACGACATGTCTCCCCCAGAAACGCTCTCGTTCCTGATGCAGTTCCCAACAAAGTGTGTTCTGACCAACATGACAGTGAATATCACTCCAGATGGTCACCTGAATACCCTCAAGAATGGGGATAATAAGAACGATACCTATGATTATGGTCCGACCGCATATGAACTGGGTCTTCAGTTCAGCGAAACTGCATTCATTACACGAGAAATGTTAAGATGAGTACATATTTTTCATACCTTCCTAACGTATACGTTCGCCTTGATAGTTTTTACAAGCAAGGCGTAGATCCGTATATCCAAGCAAAGAACATTTTTCGTCGTATTAAGATACGAGACGATATTACTGGTGCAGTTCTTGGTTTCCAGCAGTATTCTATTGGTTCTAACGAAAGACCTGATGAAACTGCTAACAAGGCATACGGTGACCCTCAGTTAGATTGGGTTGTTCTTCTTGCCAACAATATCATCAATATCTACAACGAATGGCCTATGCATGAAGACGAACTCATGCGTTATGTGGATAGAAAGTACGGTACTGATGCAGGTGGCATTCACCACTACGAAACCCTCGAAATCACCGACTCTAAAGGTAACGTTTTGGTGCCTGAGGGTGTAGAGGTTAACTTTAACTACCAGTATACTGACAGTCAGGGTGTTATCAGACCTATTTCTGAATGTGTCAGACCTGTGTCAAACTATGATCATGAGATTCAGCAGAATGACTACAAACGCAACATCTATCTTCTGAAACCACAATACCTCTCAAACTTCATTGCAGAGTTCACCGAACTGGTCGAATACCTGCCAAACGAAGAACTCAACGAAGAGACGATTAAGAAGACATTTGACGTTCTTGATGAAAACTATATCAAGAACAGAGACACCTACTCTACCGACATTGGTCGTGTTGCTGTTACGAAGACTGTACCTCAGCAAGACTTCGCAGATAGGTCATTTACCAAAAGTGCAGGATCCTCTGCGGTCATCTTTGCGGTGCAAGAAGCGGCTTCCAACACAGTTAACGCATCAGGCGTTATTGCAGGAACACAGGACTCTTCGACAACTATCTCACAATCGACACAATCGTCCTCTTCGTCCTCTAGCAGCGGTTATTGAGTTTTGCCTCTATTTCGTTGATATGGGTAAACTCTCCATATGCTCGCTCAGAGCGTTCATGGAGAATATCGCTAATATCTTCCAAAACGACCTCAGGGGCAATATAGTCGTCTAGGTACTTGTCAATCGCTTCTTTAAGATAGCGATATCTGTGCCATTCTGGCGAATAGGGTCGATACTGCATAATGTGGGTCATTCTCTAAGTAGTATATACCCTATGGATTCTGTTTGTCAAGTCCTAGGGAAATAAGGTAGTCTGTCCACCACTGTGGGTCTTTTTGTGATTTCCACCGTGGCACTGGTTTGCCATGAAGCGAATAATACTCGCTAATCGCTTCATCGATAATCTGTGCGATCTCCATATTCCTCTTCCTCTTCATCAACGTCCTCATATGGGTTTGCCACATAAGGTCCGTGTGGTTTTCTGGATTCTGATTTGACATACTTTGCCTCCCCGACGCTAGCAGACAACCATAGTGCAAGTTTCATTGTAATCCATATCACCGCGATCGGTGTGAAGCAGAGTGCAAGGATTAAGGAACTTTTCAATCTCTTTGCCTCCAATCATCTGGTTTGTCTTGTTTGAACCAATCGATGATATCGTCAGCAGACTGAAATCCTGTTCTATGGTTAGATGGGTCTGGATCACCTAATCCCATCTGATTCATAAAATCGTCCATGCTGCCTTCTACCATATCTGGGTTAGCAGCACGTCGGCGTGCTCTCTTTAACATTTCACGGGCGCTGGTATTTGCTTTACCAATCTTTTCTGCCCAAATCATGTCTGGGAGATCCACCGACTCCCTTAAAGCAATCTTCTGACATATGCCTTCTAAACGAAGGCGATATTGAGTCGAAAGCATTTGTACCTCGCGTACTATTAGTATTTATTGAAAAACCCTAGGGATAAAAAAATACCCCAAGTTTTTTTCGGGGGTATTTGTAAATCAAAGGTCGTTTTTGGTTCAGCAGCTCACTCGGACTCTCTCCGTCCACCGACGAACCCACCCTGGTCTGTACCTTCCGCTCCTGCTGTAGTCACTTGGGATGTACTCCTCATGTTGAATAGTTTCGTAGCAGAAGGTACGACGCGGTGCGTAGTAATGGTGGGGTCGTTCGTAGTGGTGGTGATGCTGATTATCGGTGAAAGGTTCCCAGAACTCTCCCCAAGTTACAGCACTAGCGGGGGATGCTGTTAGCAGTAGCAGGGGGAGAGCAAGGAGTTTCATCAGAGTTCAGCAGCGAGGTCTTCAAAGTAAGAGAGATCGGGTTCATCCGACTCTTGACTGAATGATTCTACAGCAGAACCGAACCCACTGGGGGCAGCAGATGTGACAGTTTCGCGAGCGAACAGTTCTTCATCTTGCTCATCCTCAACCACAGCACGAGTCTGCTTCTTGTTCAGGACCATGCCAAGACGTGCTTCTAGTTCTTCATAGGACTTGAAGTTGGAGGGATCAACAAAGTCCTTGAGCGAGTGCTCTTGGTTGTAGATCTCTTCCAGTTCAGCATCCGAGAACCCACCGAGGGTACCAGGAGCACTGAACTCAGACTTATCATAGTTCCAGAACCCAGCAACCTTCGTGATCTTGATCTTGAAGTCAGCACCCTTCCAGAAATCGAAGGGATTGATGGGGGTCTCATCTTCAAACTGAGGTTGAGCAGCGGTGACGATCTTATCGTGGATCTTCTTACCGTACTTGTAGAGGAACACCTTACCCTCGTTCTGAGGGTTCATGGGGTCCTTCACGACGTAGATATTGCTATAGTATGACAGTTTACGCTTCTGCTTACGAGCGACCTCCTTGTCGGCATCGATGCCAGAGTTCCAGAGTTGACGATTCAGTTCACCGACAGGATCCTTCTGACCGAGAGTGGTCAGGGAGTTCTCGATGTACCAACCACCAGGACCTTGGAAGGCATGGGACCAGACCTGTGCCCAGGGCAGATCAGTATCCTTCTCGGGCAGGAAACGGATCACGGCATAACCGTTACCGCTCTTGTCCATTTCAGGTTTCCAGAAGCGTTCATCCACCTTAGAACCAGTGGTAGACAACTTCTCGATTGCCTTGTTCAGAGAGGCAAAGGAGGAACCGCTGGACTTTTTGAGGGATGCGAAAGACATGTTTGTATTCTCCGTATTGAGTGTGTGGTGTCGTATTTGCCACGGGATTATCGTAGCATACTATTTAGGCGGTGGTCAACCCTCAGAGGTGTGACCCGACTCAAGGATTTGGGTTTTCCATTCCCTGAGTTTGCTCTCCATCTGATCGAGCACCACCGTCAGATCGAGACCACCAGAGTACATCTGAGACATGGTGTCGATACGATCCTTCATCTCAGCCACGCTGCCATCCCGCTGAGATTCCTCAACGTGGTGCGATGCCAGAGCGAGACGGGCGTAGAACACCTTCTGCTTAGCGATTAACTCTAGTGTTTTATTGATGTGATCCAATCTCTCCTGTGGAGAAAAATCCTGAAGTTTGTTACTCATCTTCAGGAGATCTTCATAGGTCTTTTGGATGTCACCTATTTCTTCTCGGACTAAATCCGAACTAAAAAACTCATTTGCGTCTGTCATAAAGGTAAGACTCCTCTACTCGTACGTTTGATGTAGTTAAGTTGTTGTGCGTTGTATTTGATTTTATCTTTGAGTGGTTTGGAGATCAACTTGCTAGCGGTTTCAACTTCGATCTCATACTCATCACAAATAGATGTGACTGCTTCGATGTAGTTGACCAAACCGTTAGAGTCTTTCACCACCTTCTCAACGAGAGCAGAGAACTTTGCCTGGGTCATAAACTTTTCTTCAATCTCCTTCACTTGTTAATCCCCCGTGCATAATAGCGGTATTCCTTGATCCAGTCAATCAAAGTATTCATATAGGGGATCTTGTCATAACGTTGTTCAACTTGAATCTGTCCGTCTTCAGCAACAGACAGTGTGACCAGTTTAGTAACCTCAACACCCGTCAGTTCATAATACATGTAGGCATATGCTGCCTCCTGTACGAAGAACTTCTCTAGGTGCTCACGTTTCTTCAGTCTTGTGGTTGTCTTGAAATCGATTACAGCAAGTTCGCCATCAAACTCAGCAATACAATCCACACGCCCAGCGATACCAAGACGAGCAGAATAAAGAGGGGTTTCAAGACAATGAATAGGACCAATACGATTAAGAGTCGTACGAGCAGCCCTAAAAAGGTAGACGGGAAGACCTTCGCCTTCCTTATCTTTGTCCAGTTCATTATTTAGATAGTGTTCAACGATGGAATGATAACGAGAACCACGCCAGGAAGCGACGCGGCGGATCCTTTCTGCCTCAGTGAACCCTACACGCTTCTCCCAATCCAGGATGCCTGCTTTAGTGCTATGACTAACCACAGTGGTGACACTCGGCACCCACTGCCCTTGTGGTAGTTTATAAAACCTCCCATGAGGCAGTGTTTGAGAGTCCAGCTCAGATATCTCTGTTGCTGGACCGAGGTGCACAAATGTCATAATAAATCAGAAACCAAGATTGATCTTAGAGATGAGGTATTCTTTAACGAAACCTGAACGAACGATGTCTTCAATGCCGAACTCTACGACATCAACTGAAGGCATTGTCTGCATGATTTTCATGAAGTCTAACACACCATTCCTCTCATTGTGTTTAACGAGGTCAGACTGGGTGTAGTCTCCAGAGAAAATGATCTTACAGTTCTCACCAACACGGGTGATAATACTATCAAGTTCATGGAAGTTCAGGTTACTGAACTCGTCTACAATAATAACACAGTCATCCATAGTAACACCACGGATGAAGGAGGTAGACCAGAAGGAAATGGTTTCCTGTCCCCTCAAGTTATCATACAGTGTTTCAAAGCTGTTGTCATCAGGCATCTGGAACATGTACTTAACCATATTCTTGTAGGGAATCTGGTACAAGTTGCTCTTATCTTCATGGTCTCCAGGAAGGAAACCAATCTCTCTTGTAGGAACAAGAGAACGAACCATGTAAACCTTTTCGTAAGGGGATTCCTCGTCAAGAACATCCTGCAGTGCAAGATAAAGACTAATGAATGTCTTACCTGTACCTGCAGCGCCATGGAGAACTAAGTTCTTTCCTTCGCTGTAAGAGTTGAACACTCGTTCCTGATTAGGAGTGAGTGGTTCAATGTTCTTAAGGTGTTCAAGGTTAATCGCCTTCTTTCGGAAGTGCTTCTTGGGAGGAGTCTTCCGAGGTGCTGTCTTTGCTCTAGGCATAATCAAGTGTAACGACTGAGGTTTGCACCAGGATGAGCAGACTGGATCTTCTGCATAACAGATTTGAATCCATCTGACTGCTTGGGATTAGGGTATACCGTGGCAACATGCTGGTTACCAAAGTATCGCTCTAGTTCTGGATGCTCTTCTTTGTATTTATCGAGATCATTGATCGACATAAAGTTGGTAATGATCTCTCCTGTTTCTTTGTTAATCCAATCGTAGGTTGGCATATTAGTCTATCCGAATGCAAGGTTGGACATCATTACAATCACAGTCATCATCACACCAACCCAGTGCCTTGGAGACAGTGGGGAACTGACAGATGAAGTGCTTCTTGCACAGTTCTGCAATCTCCATGTGCTCCAGTTGTGTGCCGTTGGCAGCGCGAAGATTGATATAATGGATCCATGAACGCACAGATCCCGTCATGTAGATACGAGTTGGAGTTGCCAAAGGCAATACAAAACGGGCACACTCTTTTGCCACGCCTGCTTCAAGCATTTCTTGATAGATATGTTGAGCATGGTAGAAGTGCTCTTCAATCTTTGCTTGGAAGCGAGCGACAAGGATAGGATCAAGGTCCGCAGTGGAGTTCTGACGGTTCTTGGTATCCTGACGGCGGAGATCTGGCACAGGGATCTCATCGCCCAGCAGAGAGGCATCAGCATACCGCTGGGAAAACTCTTGATATGTGAACGAACGGTGCCTCAGGATTTGAGCTGCGATACCCCTGGTAGTGTTGATCTCAAGCGTCATATGCGCCTGCTCAAAGACGCTCCAATGCCCATGTGTAATACAATAGGACAGGAGACCTGCAACGTTGGGATTATCCTGATTGTTGGGGTTGCTTACACGAGCAACATATCCCATGGTCTTCTCTGCATCAGGAGTAGCAGAGATCAAACATACTTTAGTCATCATGCTTAAAAATCAAACGGGCAAGGAGATGCAGACCGAATGCTTGGAAGTATCCAATGGTTTTCAAACCGAACAAGAGTGGCATCAACCAGTTCCATAATAGCATCATGATGACAGGAGAAAGAATCAATGTGCCAAGCACCATGATTGCTTTTTGTCCTGCCTGAATGTTTGCCTTCTCTTCCTCACGTCGGTCAAGTTCTGCAAGGAGTTCACTCTTTACTTCTTCCGCCGCTTTGCGGGGATTAAAGTACACATTGTCAGTCATTTTTTCTTCGTAGGATTATTCCAAAGTTTAGGGTTAACTCTACCTTCTGTCTGGTTGAAGGTTATTAAATCTTCACGGTAACGGTCCCAGTAGTAATCAAAGACATCAACTTTTTTGTTGGCAACGACGAGATCGTACCGTATTTCATCTCCGACTCTATATTGAACCAGAAATGATGTGTATGGTAGTGATCTGTCGTCTGCCAATGACGGATCACAGTTCTCTGCGATCTTCTTCAACCCCGATTCCCCCACTCAATAGATGGAAATGCTTCTTTGATTACAGCAAGTGTAATCCTGTACTTTTTATGCAGACGATGGTTGAACACATCAACCAGCAGTTCTGCTTCATCTTCATGCAGACCTTCAAGCATCTGAATGAACATGGATTCGATCTTGAGAGTAGGAACGTTATCTGCACCACCCTTCACAAAGTAGTACAACTTCTTACCTTCATGCTCAAGTATCGTGTGCTCTGTACCCTTGGGTGCTTCGTTCTTACGATAGGGAACTTCACCTTCAGGGATACGAGTCTGCACAGACTCATCAAAGTTAATGATGAACAGAGACCTCAAGACCTGAGAGTTGTACTGCTGCAGCAGTTCAATCTTCTTCGCCTTGGTCTTTGCTCCGTGGACCTTCTGAATAACTTCAGACAACATCAGTTTCATTTCAAAACTCCGTGATATGGTTCATGAGTTCGTCCAGTTTGTTCTGGGCGAAATAAGTAAACATAGAACCACGCGAGGGTGGTTGTGTAGTTTCAAACGTATTTAGCACATCCTCTTCAACCTCTTTTGGGATGCAGTCGAAGTTGATAAGCACTCGATTCCTTTCATAGTTCTTTGCAGTTTCAGGAGAACAGAAGTCCTCAGGTGAAAGAAGAGACCAGGATTGAATCTTACCCTTGCCAAGAGGACGCTGACGCTTCCCACTTACAAAGGTGTCATCATCAGATAGGAAGTTAGGAATACCATCAGAACGATCACCCTTGAGAATGTGCTCAGCAACAAACTGTTGGGGATCTTCTGAGATTACGAACTTCTTCTGGATGGGGTTGTACTGACTAACAAACTTATACTTCTGCAGTTGCATGAAGTCTTTGTCCCCACTAAGGATCAACACCTTCTGGGGAGGTTGCATGTTGTTCATCAGTCGGATGTTTCGATGTGCCTGATCCTTACACAGGATTGCAATGACATCATCTGCTTCAGCACCACTAACCTCTACAACTTTGTAGGGCATGTGTGTACGAATCTCATCCTTAATGCGATTGATCTGGTCAAAGATGGCAGTCCAGTCTAAGGCAGAACGCTCACGATCTTTCTTACGATTAGACTTGTAGTATTGGAAATACTTGCGCCGCCAATAGGTCTTACTGTCGTAGCAAAGAACCAACTCCCCGTACTCTTTGCCGAACTTGGATCGGTAGAGTCGCAGGGAGTTGAGAACCATGTGACGGATGAGACCGTCACTCACACGGCTAACCGTGCTTGTCAGAGAAACCATCAGGTTGCTGATGCAAACCTGATTCATGTCAACAAGGATCATCAGACCTCAATCATCTTCATCATCCATCATATCATCCTCGTCACCGAAATGCAAGTAGAGAAGGTCAGATGGGTCAACGGGTTCACCATCTTGATACATTTCGGGGTGCATCACGACTGCTGCGTACTCAGCACGCTCCTTCCATTCATCCCAGGTCTTGCGAAGATTCCAAGACGCAAGGAATCCTAAGAGGAAGGATCCAATCGTGAGGAAAAAGGCAATGTACAAAAACGATGCATCTGCCATGTGGCATACCTCCGATTGTTCCTATATGTATTATTTAGGACGATTTCGTGAACCTTTCTTTCGTCCTGGTTTGCGTTCTGCATGGTATCTCCATGCATCATCAAGGATTTTATAGCAGTAGTCTCGGATCTTCCGTGCTTTTGGTTTGGGAAGATATCCATATGCTTCCTTGAGTGTCTTGTCTTTTCCCTTAATATACTCATCAAGTTCTAAGACTAGATTGTTAATCTGTGCCGCTGAATGAGACTCAATGAACTCGTTGGTCTCCCGACGGGTCCACTTGTTCTGCTTCAGGTAGGTGTACATATTGAAAAGAAAACGACCATTGATTGTCGCCTCGTCAATGGCGCGATCAATGATCGTATAGAGTTCTTGAGTGTCAGTCATTAAAGGAACTTGTTCTCACGTAAGTATTTTACAGTATCGGTGCAACCCCCCATACGTCTTCCGTTAAGAATGACTTGAGGGAACGTGGCACCAGGACCAAACTGTTTAGTGAACTGGTCACGAGTAAACTGTTCGTTCAGTTTATACTCTGTGAACGCCCAGCCCTTACTTCTAAACACTTCTACAATCTTACTGCAGTAGGGACACCCAGCACGGGAATAGATCAACGCGGATCCAGGATTAGCACTCATAGTAAAGCATCAACTCAGTCTATTTATTAAAAAGGGGACCCGAAGGTCCCCAACATATTACATGCTACTCAGCAGCAAATCAGAAGGAATACTTCAGACCTGCTTTGGTGCCGTAGGAACGGTCAACACCAGCGATGCCGCTGCCCACGAAGGACACCTCAGCATAAGCACCCAGGCTGTCGGTCAGACCAACGCCCAGACCTGCCTTACCAGAAGGCACGGTGTCAGCAGAACCAGCGTCGGGCAGTTTGACGGTAGCGCCACCTTGGACGTAGTACGAAGCGTTCTCACCCAGAGCGCCTTCGTAACCAACGTGGGTGTCAACAGCAGTACCACCGTAGTTGGAACCAGTCCAACCAGAGTTTGCTTCGACGTTCACGTAGGGACCTGCCATTGCAGCGCCAGCGAAAAGGGGAGCAGCAGCCAGTGCTGCGAATGCGGATTTGATCATTGATTTTTACCTCGTTAGATTTACTTGTGGAATGGTTACCCACAGATGTAGGGTCGGATTCGACTTCCCGACCGCTTGTCTATTATACAGTAGAACCGATCCGAGTAGTTGAGGGATCACTTTCTGTTGTAAAACGTAACAATGGGTGTTACGCCCGTATTTATACTACTAAATGGAGTATGTTTTCGTCAAGTGTGCCAGTTGGGTGTTGGTTTCCTGACGTGGGGGATTGGGACGATGGAGTTGGTTATCATGCAACTTCCTTACTGCTGCTGCAACCTCGGGGGTTTCGTCCCATTCCCAAGTGTTGCCGTTCTTGTCAACGTGTGTTCTCTTCGCCATAAGTCTCCGAGTATGCGTAAGGGTAGATCTCGTCAAGGTTGGGACTCATTGGTTGACTCCTTTTGACGATGCCCATATTCTATCACAATACGGTGAGAGATGTGAGTGCGATCTGTGACAGTGTGGTGACTGACCCTTCCGCCTAGGTCTTCAGCAATCCGATGGATCCTGAACCAGGGGATGTCAAACCTCATTTCCTTTTCCTCAAAGCATCCAGCAACATCTGCTTATCTTCTTCGGACAGTGCTTCCTGATCGTCGTCGGGTTTGTCCTCAGCGACAACAGGTTCCGTCACTGGTTCAAAGTGATAGTCCTCTGCTGTCATGGGTTGGATCGAGATCCTTTCCAGTTCACCCAGAGGAGAACGCCAATACTTCTTGAGTTGCTTCAACATCTTCTTACGACCCTTGTGGTCGTTGGGGTACTTCTTTAGCACCTCTCGGATCTGTTTCAACTCTTTCATAGACTGAGAGAGGCGACGATCTGCCGCCCTCTCTCTACCAAAACCATTACTCATTAGAAGAATCCATTAAAATCATCGGGGATTTCTGCAACATCGGCTGAACCTGTAGCAGGATCAGTCTGACCTACTTTAACACGGAACTTGATTCTGTGATCGTCTTTGTTACTACACCAATACCAAACTTTAGAGTCCTTGTTGTGAGACTCCTGGTATATAGCCTCGTATGGAGTACGCTTCGGAATGGTGGTGCGATCAATCCTTTTAGCATAATCGTCCGCGTAGTAGGACTTAGGACGTTTGATGTCCACGACCCCTTCCACTCTGGTGTGATACTTCCATTGCTGAGGAAGAACAAATCCTGCTTCTTGATCAGGATAGAACGGTGCCTCAGCAGGGTTCTCAGTTGCTGCGTCTCTCTTCGGAGGATAGTGGAAGATAAACTCATCACCCGTACGATATCCACTGCCAGGATCAATGATCCTTACAACTTCCATCCAGACTGCCATCTTAGTTTGTTGACGGTCTCTGAATGCTTTTGCAGAAACGTTACCTGAGAGTGTGGTGACCTCTCCATTGAGGAAGGTACCAGACTCAGAACCAACATACTGTCTGCTGCTAGCAGAGTCGTTCATTGGAACAGGAATAAACATAACACGAATCTTTGCATCACCCAGAGGATGACGTTCATCTCTCAAGTAATAGTCATGGAACCATGCATCTGGGTGCCAGTTTTTATATTGATTGGGGTTCGATTCCACGTTCAACATACCACACTGCTCAACAGCAGAGTACAACTGACTGACGCTGGCACTACCAGACTGCTGACCAGGATCAATACCATCCTCAGCAGTCACTAGGTTGGGATGGTCTGCCCACCAACCAAAGAGACCACGGTCGAAATATCTGTACTCACCGAAGAAAGGCATCGGCAAACACTCAACCCTAGACACGGGCCAACTTGGGAATGACAATCTCTTTTCTTGAGCGGTTCCTCTGTGTGGTCCATACTGTCCATCGGAGACGAGGAACTGACCGAAACCAAATACAAACTTGGCACCCTTGCTACCGAATCCAATGTTGTCTTCGTTACCGTAGAACCATGTGTCATCGTTTGCAGCATCATCATAGTCTGGTTCGGTGATCCAGATACCACCGTAGCGAACGTCTCCACGGGTGACAATGCGATCGTCTGCGTAGAACATAGCGTAGAGCGAGTCCTCGCCCCTTGAACCCGCTTCTGGACCCTTCGTAGAGACCGCTACAACGGTCCTACGAGACCCGTTCTCCCACACCTTAGGACAGGAGTACCCCTTGGTGTCGCTGTTGCCCCTTCCAGGGTGCCCAGACCTGCCTGAGAAGTGTGACCAGACGCGATCGTCATCCTTTCTCTGAGTGTACTGACAGTCCATACGGAGACCTTCAACACTACCACCAGAGGTATATCCAGAGTAGATGTTGGTAAGGTTTGGTTCCATGTCACTGCTGCTGCCCAGAGAGACAGGCCAAATCGAATCGTATTTCAGATCCACAGGGTCAAACAGACCCAACTTGACTTGGTTATTAGATACCAAGTTTGCATTGGTAATGTCTGAGATCTCAAAGGTCAGGGTGTCTCCAGGTGCAGCATCAAATGTAGTGAGAACTGTACCAATCTCTGGCCAATACTTCATGGTGAAGTCTTCGCTGTAGATAGTCGATCCGTTTCTCTTGAGACGGATACCAAACTGCATACACTCTGCTTCAGAACTAGAGATCATAGATCCAAATGCCTGTAGTTGGTATCCAACCATGGCATCCTGCACATAGACATCCTGTGTCTTGTTTAGTTCCACCATGTATGCACCCGAACAGGGTCCACACTCATAGTCTGCACGTTGTTCTGACTTAGTTACAGATCCACAGTCAGCACGAATCAGGTGCACCTCACGGAAAGGTTCTTTCAATATCCTACCATCGCAAGGGGTTCTTGTTTGAATAGGAATCTCTACCCTAGGTGGTGCATTATCTCTGAAAACATATGCAGCAATACCTTCATACATGTAACTACTGAGACCATACTGTACCCAATAGAACATCTTAACGTCATCATAATCATCATCCCCATCGAGAAGATCTTCCCACCACTGGTAGTTGTCACCTTCCCAACGGGTCATCTCTTTCCTATTTCGGTTGAGTCTACGATCAGAGAAGAATGTGATGTTGTCCTGATTACTATTCAGACTACATCTCCACCCGTTACCAGTGTCAGAGAACGTGACTGCCTGTCCGTTGCTAGCACCAAAGTTGTTGCCATCTGGTACCAGGAAGAAACCTACGTTGCCACCAGCATACTGTCTGAGGACGTTGAGACGTACCTTATACTCACCGAAACCCACACTGTTGGTTGCATCAGCAAGGATCACACGACCCCACACGGGGTTGCCATTGGGGTCTGCGATGTAGACACCCCAAGAGTTTTGGTAACCAGCAGCACCCTTGTGCACATCGTACAGGATGATCATAGGCACCTTCAGGTTGCCAGGGATCTCATACAACTGTTTTCCCCCACGTCTGACCGCCTGCAGAGACACACCATCGACGTTGATATCACATCTATGGTCATGGTCAATGAGGTTACCAAATCCTTGATAGTAACGATGCAGAGCAGCAAGACTTTCCTTATCCCCAATGTAGGGAATGCCATCCTTGGGATCCTTGAATGCCCACCCAAGAACTTTACCGTTGGCCATGCCAGCGAGATTCATCGTCGCCCGTTCACCAGCACCAGGGGAGTCTGGTTCACCAGGGTTCACCGTCAACATAGAGTCGATGGTTGTACTTGAGTAGAACTGATACAACGGTACCGATCCCCTCTGCTCCTCCTTGAGAATCCAGAAGGAAGGACTATTACTTGTCAGCGTATATCCTGCAGGAGGATTGGGTGTCACTCCAGGATCAGCAGTGATATATGCATGATCAGTTCCCTGACCGCCACGAATGACTTCGATCTCTACCTCAACGTTCCTCTTACCACCAGCAAAAGACCCACTGTATGTGTCACCGATTGTTGGGTTAGAGGGAGCAGAAGAGATCCACCATTCGGAGTCCCACTCACCACCATCATTGATGGGAGTTACGTTTACTGTGAACCCATTGAAACTTACGCTTCGTGTGGCACCACTATTAAAATACTTGTTACCACCGTCTAGTCTTTTTTTCTTTCCGTTCCAGGTGCCAGAAGGTGTAGTTGTAACCACTCTCTTGTTGTGTCTCTCATTAGAGAAGGGTTTCAACTGTGGGATACCAATGTCACTGCCTCTGACACATTCCCACACAGGAATACGCTCAGGGTAGCAGTTCTTGACACAGATTGTCTTCTTATTTCCACTCCAACCTCTTGGTTGGAAAGACTCACAGTCACCTTGGGGTGGTTTATATGTGCCTGTAGCATATGGTTTGAAGATACACTCCAGTGTTTTCTTCACACACTTTTCCCAATCATTGTTGGGGTCATGCTGCTGACAGAAATACTCTTTGCCAGATTCAGAATCCAACCAACGTCCACCACCCAGAGAGATTGCTCTGTCTTGATCTCTGAGTTCTGCAACGGCACCACAGTCACCAGTGACATCGATGTAGGGCCAGTTTGCTTGACGTGGATCGAATGCATTGAGATCTAACTTGGGGAATGCATTACCGCATATACCCAGGTCAGGGAAAAAATCACAGACCCATTTAATCTGATCTTCAATGTTCAGATTAACTTGGTTGTCTGGTTCTTCTCTTGGTTCATACAAATCACCAAGAGAGATCGGTGCCTGCGTAGGATAGCAACGCCCGATCAACTCTTGGATAACTTGATTAACCGTAAGTTCTTCAACTGGTGGATCAGGTTCAGACTTTGGCGTCGCCAAAGAACCATCATCACCAGTTGGTTGCAACTCTAGATTATCGTCTTCACCGTAACAATGCGGTCCACTACCACTATTGGTCATTCATTTGATGTTGGTTCTTCCAAGTTATTTATTAGTGCTTGGGGATCATACGGGATGAGTTTGGAACCGAAATCATCAAATGCTTGATACCAGATTTCATTGGTAACTGTTCGGACAACTTCAGCACAAGGACCAGGAAGATTTTCCCAGTTACCGTTGCCTTTACCATACATCTCTTCACGAACATAGTTCAATGCATAGAGATAATCTACTGCACACGCCTCAAACTTTTTCCAGTCACGATCTTCAGTCATAAGGTCATTCCATCTTTGAGTTGTTCCTCGATCTCTTGTTCGAGTTGTTGGATTCTAAACTCAAGTAGAGTTTTTGTCAATCGGTTGACACCTGTTGCCATCTCCATGTATCCAGAATACACGAGAGATTGCCCAACGAATACCGTGGCAGTCATAGAACCCCAGAAGATGTAATACCAACGGGACTTGACTTGGTGCTGTTTGTTTTTCTTTTTCATTTGATGAATCCTTCTTCGCGTAACCATTGCTCAGTAAGTGGAGTTGGTTTATAGACCTCCCACATATTACCTGCGGCACACGCTTGCAGTGCTTTCATTGTCATACCTTCAGTCCTACCTGCCCACATTGCTTCTGCTTCCCAGGGAACAGCAGATGCAGGATAAGACTTCTCTGTCATCTCACGCCAGAGTGCAGGGACATCTTCTTCTGGTTTGATGATAGCAATCATAGAGTTCTTGATGCTACCTGCCATGCAGTCTTGTGCTGCGTGCCATCCTTCATGACGCATAACACTCATGAGTGTGCTATAACGCTGGGTGAGTTCATCGTTTAGGTAGAAGTTGTTGGTCACAGTATGGTAGACACCACGATGGCCAGGAGGGAAGTATTTGCCAGGAGCAATGTACACCTTGACACCAATCTTATCGAGTGCTGCCATCATGTCATTGAACTCTGTGTAGAGGGGATTCAACATGCCTGCTTTCTTGTAGTATTTTGCTACATCATCTGCAGACTTGATCTCTACTACGCCCTGAGTACATTCCTGTACGATCATACACCCCATGGAATCCATGGTGTAGTAACCCTTGATCTTCGATTCATTCGCACTCACTGGTGATGCAATCATCAAGGACAGTAATGCCAGTGCTCTCTTCATGTAGTCTCCTGAGGTAGTCTTTTTCATTTTGATAGATTTTTTTGCTCCCAGACCATATCTCATACCCCTCTATAAGATCTGGTATCAACCACTGGTCAATCCTATAACAATACTTCCAGTTGGCGGGTTGAATGCAAGCCATTACAACCACTTGGAAGAACGCTACAATATGTATCCAGAGACTGAGCATTAAAAAAGGGGGTCTTAGACCCCCTCAGTATAGTTGTTTTTCTAATAAACGTCAAGTATCAGGATTCCTGATAAAAAGCGTTTATCGAGATTCCGAGTATCAACCAATGGAAGGAGCAGTCAGAGCAACAGGAGTTGCCTCAACAGATGCCAGGTCCAGAGGGAAGTTGTGAGCGTTACGCTCGTGCATGACTTCCATACCAAGACCAGCACGGTTCAGGATGTCTGCCCAAGTGTTGATCACACGACCTTGTGAGTCAATGATCGACTGGTTGAAGTTGAAACCATTCAGGTTAAATGCCATAGTGCTAACACCAAGAGCAGTAAACCAGATACCGACCACTGGCCAAGCAGCAAGGAAGAAGTGAAGAGAACGGCTATTATTAAATGAAGCATACTGGAAGATCAGACGACCGAAATATCCATGAGCAGCAACAATGTTATAGGTCTCTTCTTCTTGACCGAACTTGTAACCATAGTTCTGGGACTCGTTCTCGGTGGTTTCACGAACCAGCGAAGAAGTAACCAGACTTCCGTGCATAGCAGAGAAAAGAGATCCACCGAATACCCCAGCAACACCGAGCATGTGGAACGGGTGCATAAGGATATTGTGTTCTGCTTGGAAGACAAGCATATAGTTAAAAGTACCAGAGATACCAAGAGGCATAGCATCGGAGAAAGAACCTTGACCGAAAGGATAGACGAGGAACACGGCGCTAGCAGCAGCAACAGGTGCGCTGTAAGCAACACAGATCCA
>Ga0222715_10000064_pt1 | contig 107229 bp, 148 predicted proteins | sample C33_9DmetaG_FD_165056 | JGI IMG/M metagenome (GOLD analysis project Ga0222715, IMG submission 165056) | Estuarine water microbial communities from San Francisco Bay, California, United States - C33_9D | ecosystem: Environmental > Aquatic > Marine > Unclassified | place: USA: California...
CAATCATGGACACTAAGAAAAAGGCAAACGAAGGTTATGCCCCTGGTGATGTAGATCAGAAGGTTGGTGCAGTAACTGCTATCCCCAAGTCTGAGCGTGATGCTGCTAAAGAAAGACTTCTGAAGAAGGCAGCAGCAAAGCGTGCAGCACTTAAGAAGGAAGAGGTCATCCATGAGCGTGGCGACTTCTGGCATCCCGATCCCGAGAAGGATCGCAAACTGGGTGGTCCTGGTGCTAACCAGCGTGCTCGTGAAGATCGTGCTGATGCTGCTAAACCCAAGGAAGATCCCAAGAAACTGCGTAAGGGCGAGTCCTACATGGACTATGCTAAGCGTCAGAAGGCAGGTAAGTCTTCCTATATGTCCAGTGGTAGCACCGCTCATGAGCGTCTGAATAAACTGGGTGCTAACGTTAAGAAGAAAGAAGGTCTGGGCGACAAGATCAAGCGTAAGCTTGGCAGTGCAATTGATCGTGCTGCTGGTCTGAAGAAAGAAGAGATGGAAGTATCTGAAGCAAGAATTGCCAACTCAGATAAAGGTCTCACTGCAGTTGCTAGTGTAGATCGTCAAGCAAAAGCAGGTAATGTAAACCGTCGTGGTCGTCCTGTCACTGGGGGTGCATCGATGGGTGGCATGAATATTCGTGCCGCTGGCGGTCTTGGCAAATCCAAACCAGAAAACGTTGAGAAGATCACTTCTAAGTATAAGAAAGTTGCTTCTGATGATAGAAAGGCAGCTGCCAAGGAAAGAGCAGCAATGCGTGCAAAGGGTTATAAGTATGAGCACACTATGTCCTTTGCTTCATTCCTCGCAGAAGGCAACCGCACTGGTCGCATGATGCAGAAGTCTAAGACTCAAGTTACTGGTCACATCTCTGCTGACCGTGGCGATGATGAAAAGGCAAACCGCGAGAAGCGTAAGGGTCTTGAAAAGGACCTTAAGAAGCACGGTATCGGTCACAAGAAAGGTGTGGGTGAGTATAAGTATGGCAGTGGCGAAACTGGTCGTGAAGTTTCATACCAAACCTCAAAACCTGATAAGATGTCTAAGCGTCGTTTCGGTAAGGTGATGCGTCGTCTTGGTCGTAAGCACGGTCAAGAATCTGTGATCACCAAAGATAAAGACAAATCAGCAAAACTGCACTATACTGAAAAGGGTAGTAAGGCAAAATCCGATTCTATCGGTAAGTCAAAAGCAGGTAAGCATCCCGAAGGTTACGGTGAAACATCTGGCACCAAGGTGAGAGGCGGCAAACTTCCTAAGAAAACCACTAAAGGAGCATTTCATTATGGCTGAGTTGTATGACAAGGATCAATTCAAGTGTAAGCATTGTGGGGTAACCCCTCCTAAGGGGCACTGGCGTCCTACAAGTTGGTTGCAAAAGCACGAAGCAAACTGTCCTAAAAATCCAGAAGTTAAAGAGTCATGATTAGTTTCAAGGAATATCTAGAAGAAAAGAAGTCCTGTCCAGAGGGGACTAAATGGTGCAAAAAGTGCAAACGTTGCCTAGAGATTCCTTGTGAGGATAAAGAAAAGAAGGTTGAGGAAGGGGTAGCACTCTCTGTTGCTAAAGCAATTGACAAGACTAACCCACCTCTGGGTAGACCCTCTAAACGTAGAGCAGTTAGCACTGCGCTTAAGATGAGGGAGCTTATGAAGAATGTTGAGCAGAATAAGAAACGCAAATTCTCTGGTAAAGCAGCAGTTGCTGAAGGTGCTGCCTGGACTAAGAAGGAAGGGCAGAATAAAGAAGGTGGACTGAATGAGAAGGGACGCAAGTCCTATGAAGCAGAGAATCCTGGTAGTGATCTGAAAGCACCTCAACCCAAAGGTGGTCCTCGTAAGAGATCCTTCTGTGCAAGAATGTCTGGTATGAAGAAGAAACTGACGAGCAAGAAAACTGCTAACGATCCCGACTCACGCATCAACAAGTCACTCAGAGCCTGGAATTGCTAGTCTTAATAATTTCTTCTGATGTCTTATATTAGTCTTAAGAATGTCTCATTTTGGTAAATAGTGGTATACTACAAGTAACGGCTTGATACCAATGGTAGCGTTTTACTTACTGGTCCTCATCTTACTCTGCATGATTTGGTATGCTGGGTATGAAGGGACCATGCGTGTGTTCCAGTATCTCGATCTTGAGATTCGCTATTTCGGTGTCAAAGTCCAGATGTGGAGAATGAAGAGGCAGTTAGAAAAGCAACTGCATCTCCCACCCACTGACTTCCGTAGCGTTTTTCAGGAGATCGACAATGACAAATGATCGAGAGTTATCTGACCTATCGTTAGAAAGAAAGGAGTGCCCTAAGTGTGGAGCGATTTGGATTAACGGTGATCACCGATGGTCAGGCACTGGTAATAAAGGTAGTGAATTAGACCTCGCTGGTCTTGTATGTAATAAACTTGGTGATGATACCTGCATAAATCCATGCAGAGGTATGGAAGGTGGTGTAACTTGGGCTAAGCGTTTGGAGCAGTTGGAAAATGACTACCCCAGTAACTAAAGAAGAAGTGCAGGAGATGATCGATGCTGCTATACGAAGGCACAATCGAAATGCTTCCATTATTTCTATGTGTGTTGGTTGGGTGGTCCTTGCTTTATTTGCTGAGGGACTGCTGAGATTAGTTGGCGTCATTCCCCCTTTAATGCCATGGATGGACATCACGCTGAAGTAGTTGGCATAGTCTTGCTGCTAGTATTTGCAGCAACTATGTTTTATCAGGGATCCATGATAATGAGACAGCATCATGGTTATTCTCAACGATATATAAAACGGGACATGGAAAACATGCGCCGTAGAGTTGAGGAATTACTCAAGAATGACGAAGATTAGAAACTTTCTAGTTACACTTTTTGCTACACTTTTTATCGCTGCTCCTGCTTGGGCAGTAGATGTACAGATGGGTGCCAATGGCAACCTAGTATTCGATCCTGCGGAGGTATCAATCAATGCTGGAGAATCTATTCATTTTATTAACAATATGCTACCACCACATAATGTCGTGGTTGATGGTCACCCTGAGTTAAGTCATGAAGGTCTTGCTATGTTACCAGGCGAAGACTTTACAATTGACTTTCCTGAAGTAGGAGATTATACTTACTGGTGTGGTCCCCACAAGGGGGCTGGCATGATCGGCACTATTCACGTTAACTAACTATGGCATACAATGTTACTCTCCAATCTCCCGATGGGACCGAAACTACCATCCAGTGTGAGGAGGATCAATATATTCTTGATGCAGCAGAGGAAGCGGGCGTTGACCTCCCTTCGTCGTGCAAAGCAGGTGCTTGCTCGGCTTGTGCAGGAAAACTCCTCTCTGGCACCGTAGATAATGAAGAGCAATCCTTCCTTGATGATGAGCAAATTGCTGATGGTTGGGTGCTCACCTGTGTGGCATATCCCACCAGCGACTGTGTTATCCTGACTGAGCAAGAAGAGAATCTCTAATGCACCATCACATTGAGCATATGATTATCTGTTGTGTTGTAGGTATCGGCATCGGCACTCTTGCCGTATGGGGATACAATAAAATCAAAGATTCAAAAAATCACAATCCATAATGGAACATTTACTTGGATGGGCACTTGCTATTGTGGCGGTGCCTTTTGTTTTAACAACAATCTATTTCGGATCTAGGAAAGGCGGTTACTATGATACCGATAACTATAAGGGAAATGGCACCGCACACTAAAAGGCGGTTTCATTTCGCAGCATCATCATTCTCTAGGATGTATGGTGTTGATAAAGTTACACCCGATATGATTGACTTCTGTTTGGGCTGGGCAGAGCAAACTATGCCCCCTCCATTAGAAGGATTAAACGAGGTAGACATTTACTTTAGGAGGTTATATGGACTTCGACAGGATCTTTTCAAAGATTGAAGAGTTGGAGAATAGAATAAAAGTCTTAGAGGAAGAAAATGTAGGAATGACTAATGCTCTTTATGAATTGGAAAATTCACTAGAGGCACAAACCTGGGCACATCCTGAGAGTTGTTTATTCAAACATTATTCTTTGGGAGGAAAATGATACTTCTTTCCTTCTTTCTACTCTTTGGAGTATTTCTTTTTGTCATGTCTATTATCTCTGATCAATAATGGGACACATCGCTGCTTGGACACTAAATAATCAATATACCCTCGGCATCATGTGCTTTCTTTTAGTCATGGTCCCGATTTTTGGGATTGCATATGTGCATAGAAAATGAAACTATGGATGCTTGGTAATCGCCTCACAACAGAAGTTTACGAGCGCGAAAGATTTGTCGAAGAAGCAGATAAATATGGTATCGATTTTAATTTAGTCTTCGCAGACGAAATCGATCTCATAGTATCCAGAGATGATCGTAAGTCCATCCGCTTTCGCAACGATATTGTGCCTCTCCCTGACGTGCTACTTGCTCGTACTGGGTCTGGTACTGGCTATTTTAATCTCAGTGTTCTCAGACAGTTTGAAAGACTGAATGTAACAACACTTCCAAACTCTGCTGCTATAGAGGCATCAAAGGATAAACTTTATGCCAATCAAATCTTAGCGCAAGCAGGTTTACCTATTCCCAAAACTCTTCTTACTAGGTTTCCTTGTAAAGCAGAGTTGGTTGAGAAGCAGGTAGGATTTCCGTGTGTCTTGAAAGTAATTACAGGATCTCACGGTGCTGGTGTATACCTCTGTCGCACACCAAAAGAATTTGAAGATCTTTCGGAATTGATTTCTAGTCTGGATAGTAAGACTAGCATGATTATTCAAGAATATATTTCACATTCTGAGGGAAGAGATCTCAGAGTTATTGTTATTGGTGGTAGAGTCGTTGGTGCTATGCAACGGATATCTACTGATGGATCATTCAAAGCAAATATTTCCCGTGGAGGTAAAGGGGAAGCATACGATGTTGACGACCAAATGGAGTTACTGGCTATTCAAACTGCAAAAACTCTCGATCTTGATATTGCTGGGATTGATCTTCTCTTTCATCCTGACGGATATCGAATCTGCGAAGCAAACTCCTCCCCAGGATTCAAAGGGTTTGAGGCAGCGTTAGATATCAATATACCCCAAAAGGTATTTGATTATGCAAAGTTAAGAGCAGGGGTTTAGTGCCAGAATTTGTCCCAGGAGTGTTTATTATTTTGGGGTGTGGATTGATCTTCACCCTATATTGTGTTGTCTATATATTAAGACTAGCACATAAGGAGATGCACGATGGGAGCAATGGTTCCACCCAGCAGGAAGAGCTGCTACAACTTCCGAGTAGTGGAGATCAACAGAGTCCTGGACGGGGACACGATTGATGTAACTATCGACCTCGGATTTGATCTGTATAAGAAAGAGCGTGTGAGAGTTGCTGGAGTAGATACTCCAGAGAAACGTACTAAAGATGATGAAGAGAAAGCATTAGGTTATGACGCTACTCACTGGTTGGAAGAAAGACTTAAGGGCGCTATTGAAGGGGACGACGATCTCGTTATTCGTACTGAGCTCGTTGGTGGGGTTGGAAAGTATGGGCGTCTTCTCGGCTGGCTCTACATTGGAGACGCCGACGTGTCCCTCAACGAGCAAATGATTGACGAAGGATATGCTTGGGCGTATGATGGTGGCACTAAGCAAAAAGATTTTGAAGAGCTTAAGGAAATTCGTAGAGCGCATGGCACCCTTGTAGAATGATTAAAGTTTTTGATGATGTATTTACTCCCCAAGAGATTTGGTGGATGAATCACTATATGGAAATGTTTGATGGTTGGCAGTTAATTTTTGACGACGATCAAACCCAACGTGGTAGCACCTATTCTCTTGGTAGAGTAATTGATAAACCCAACTTTGGGCAATTTGAAGACTTCTGTATTCGTGCTCTTAATCGCAGGATTAAAGACCACATTCCAGATTTTCATAGAGTGGTATACAATGCTTTCCGCAGCTCGGATTCTCCTAATCTTCATATTGATGGTGAATTTGAGGGAGCAATAACAGTCATGATCTATCCTAATTTAGAGTGGAAACCTCAATGGGGTGGAGAGACAGTGTTATATGAAGACGGTGAGTGTATAGATACTGTAGTGCCCAAACCTGGAAGGGTTGTGATGTTTCCTGGAAACATGCTACATGGCGCTAAAGCACCTAATCAGAATGCTGATGCTGTTGCTAGGTTTAGCGTAGCGTTTCAATTCTGCCCTGGTCAGGATGAGGAGATGTATTTCCATGCAGAATCTCAACCTAAAAATACTAGACCGTTTCCTCCAGTTGAATAATGCAACAGAATGACATCTATCTTGGTAATCCTAACCTCAAGCGTGCTAACGTTGCTCAAAACTTCACGCCTGAGGAAGTAAAGGAGTTTGTCAAGTGTAGTAAAGATCCTGTTTATTTTATCAAGAAGTATATCAAGATCATCTCATTGGATAAGGGTCTTATTCCTTTTGAGATGTATGACTTTCAGGATAAGATGGTTGAAAGATTTCACGAGAATCGATTCAACATCGCAAAACTACCTCGTCAGTCTGGTAAGTCAACGGTGGTTACTGCATATCTTCTTTGGTATGCGATCTTTAATGACAACGTAAACATTGCCATCCTTGCTAACAAGGCAGCGACGGCAAGAGAAATGCTCCAACGTCTCCAACTATCTTATGAAAACCTCCCCAAGTGGCTCCAGCAAGGCGTCGTCAACTGGAACAGAGGTAGTCTGGAATTGGAGAATGGAAGTAAGATCATGGCTGCATCTACTTCCGCTTCTGCTGTCAGGGGCATGTCTTTTAATATCATTTTTCTGGACGAATTCGCGTTTATTCCGACACACATTGCTGATGAGTTCTTTTCATCTGTGTATCCTACTATTTCTTCTGGTAAGTCTACAAAAGTGATCATCATCTCCACGCCCAAGGGGATGAATATGTTTTACAAACTCTGGCATGATGCGGAGAAGGGCAAGAATGAATACGTTACCACTGAGGTGCATTGGTCTGAGGTCCCTGGAAGAGACGCAGACTGGAAAGAGCAAACAATTCGCAACACGTCAGAAGAGCAGTTTAACCAAGAATTTGAATGCGAATTCCTTGGATCTGTTAACACACTAATTACATCATCAAAACTCAAGACACTTGTCTACGATGATCCTGTAACATCAAATGCTGGTTTAGATGTCTATGAAGATCCTATTCCAGAGCATACCTATGTGATGACGGTTGACGTTGCTCGTGGTATTACAAAAGACTATTCGGCATTTACAGTTATAGACACCACAACAATCCCGTATAGATTGGTAGCGAAGTATCGAAACAATACAATCAAACCGCTACTATTCCCCAATGTAATTCTAGATGTTGCCAAGGCATACAACCACGCATACACTCTGGTTGAAGTTAATGACATTGGTGGACAAGTAGCAGATACTCTCCAGTTTGATCTGGAGTATGATAATTTATTGATGTGCTCCATGCGTGGACGTGCTGGGCAGGTTGTGGGTCAGGGATTCTCAGGATCTAAAGTGCAACTGGGTGTCAAGATGTCCACTACAGTTAAGAAGACTGGGTGTGCAAACATGAAGCAGTTGATTGAGGATGATAAACTAATCTTCACCGACTATGATATCATTGCAGAATTAACTACCTTTACTCAGCGTGGTCAAGCATGGGAGGCAGAAGAGGGATGTAATGATGACCTTGCAATGTGCTTGGTAATTTTCTCTTGGTTGGCAACTTCAGATTACTTCCGAGAGTTGCATGATTCTGATGTGCGAGCACGCATGTATGCTGAGCAAAAAGAAGCGATCGAAGCAGACATGGCACCATTTGGTTTTATGGATGATGGGTTAGGCACGGAAACTTTTGTCGATCCTGATGGGCAGGTTTGGCAAACGGATGAGACTGTTGGTGATTATGGAGATATGTCTTATATGTGGGACTACCGCTAATGGACTTTGAAGAGGAGTTTGAATTAGGTGATCTAATTTTTGTTGAGAGGCAGTGTCGCAAATGCCTAAGAACACTCTCCTTGGTAGAAGATTTTTATAAGACAAGACCAGATAGAGGTAAGAGTCCATCGGCATACTCTTATGAATGCAAGCAATGCACTGTCAAAAGAGTGGCAAAGAGTAGAAAGAAGTCTAGGAAATGGATCACAGACTATCCTGATTGGTGATCACGTCATGTTTCCCCTCTGAAATTATACTTTTTAATAAATAATTTCAGCATCCGAACTTGATTCATTCAGGAGATTTAACAGATGGCATCTACACAGCTTTCACCAGGGGTTGTTGTACTTGAAAGGGATCTAACCAACGTCGTAAACGCTACGGTTGATAACGTAGCAGCTCTCGTTGGTGCCTTTGAAAAAGGTCCCGTAGAAGAAGTAACAACAGTAACTAGCGAGAAGGAACTTCTCGCAATCTTCGGTCGCCCCACCGAATATAACTACGAGTATTGGTTTACTGCAGCACAGTATCTGATCTATGGCGGCGTTTGTAAGCTCGTAAGAGCACATAACGATTCGCTGAAGAATGCGATTGATACTGCACAGTATATCGTTGCTTCTTTCAGTGCATCAGACACCGAGTTGACTGTTGAGTCTTCAACAGACTTCGACGTTAACGATGTCCTCCTGATCGACTCCGAGCTTCTGGTTGTCCAAGGCATTTCTGGTAACGATGTTACCGTGCTGCGTGGTCAACTGGCAACCTCTGCTGCATCTCACGGTGCTGCTGCTCCTATCACTCTGATCGAGCCTGCAGGCACCAGCTCCACAATCAATGAGGGTGCAACCTTCACCGATTCGGATGGCACACTGACCGTTACCTCTGCTACTGCTCTTGCAGGTGGCACCAACTCCTACATCCGTGTGGACGACGAGTTCATGCAGATCACTGGTGTTTCTGGTAACAACCTGAATGTTACCCGTGGCGTGCTCGGATCAACTGCTCAGGCACACACCGATGGATCTTCAGTTTCACTGGTTAACGTAACTGTCCAGAAGACTGAGATTGCTGAGCGCACTGCAACTGGTGTTGTTGCTCCTCTGATCAAGAATGCTCAGGAGTATGAGACCAGTGTTGAGTATGCTGCAAACCAGTGGAAGTGGGCAGCAAAGACTGCTGGTGCTTACGGTAACAGCGTCCGCGTGGTGATCACTGACGCAGGTCCTGATCAGGTGCTGTATCTGGCACAACCCAACGCAACTGAGTGGGACTTCGTGCCTGGCGCTGAAGTTTCTTACTCAAACGCTAATATCTACGGTAAGGTTTATTCCTACACCGTGATCATCACCCTGGAAGACAACGCTGCTCTGGTTGGATCCTTCGAGAAGGATGCATTCATCACCGCTGTGTCTGGTGGTGTTACTGGTCGCGTTGTTGCTTGGGATCCCGAAACCCGTCAACTGGAAGTTGAAGTCGATGATTCTTCTTCTGACGTGCTGGAGGTCGGTGATACTGTTTCTGAGCTGGCAAATAACAACGGTGCTCCTGGTAGCGCAACTGGCGATGCTGGTGAGGTTGAGTCCATCCAGCGTCAACTGCGCGTTGCTCTGAATCTTGGTTCACCTGGATTCCAAGCAAACCAGACTGTTGTTGATGCAAATGCGACAACAATCCTGGTTGCTAACGTAGAGAATGACTATGAGACTCGTCTCTATGGTCTGAATCAGCGTTGGGCATCTATCGCTCCTCGCCCCACAACTTCTGCATGGGTGCAAGATCGTGGTGGTCATAATGACCTGATGCACATCCTCGTGCTGGATGGCGACGGTAAACTGACTGGCACTCCTGGCGCTCTGCTTGAGAAGCACCTGAATGTGTCGAAAGCAAGCGACGCTCGCTCACCCCAAGGCGACAACATCTTCTATAAGGATGTTATCAAGACCTACTCCAACTACCTCCACTGGGGCAGCCACGAGGTCAACAACATCTATGATAAAGATCCTAACGCAAACGGTGCATTCGGTGTATCGGGTGTTAACAGAGAGTTTGACCTGATCAAGGCAGACGATTCACTTAACAACCTCGACGATCCCACTGGTCTTAACCCCCTGGCAGTGCCCCTGCTTGGCACCAAAGGTCGTGCAACCGTGCGTTATGCCCTGCAGGGTGGCGTTGATGGTTATACCATCTCACGTCCTGACATCCTGGGTGCATACACCCTCTTCGATGATGCTGAGACCGTGGATATCGATTATATCCTGATGGGTCCCTCGATGAATAGTGCTAATGACACTATCGCTAAGGCACAGCACATCATCTCGATTGCCTCCAACCGCAAGGATTGCATGGCATTCATCTCCCCCTACCGCCCCGATGTGGTTGGTCAGGCACAAACCTCTACTATTGTCCAGCGCACTGTAAACTATTACGATCAGCTTGGATCTTCTTCCTACGCTGTCTTCGATAATAACTACAAGTATATCTACGACAAGTATAACGACGTATATCGTTATATCCCCTGCAACGGCGACATGGCAGGTCTGGTTCTGAGCACAACTCTGAATCAAGAGCCCTGGTATTCACCTGCAGGTTTCAACAGAGGTCGCCTGAGAAATGCTATCAAACTGGCATACTCCCCCCTCAAGGATCACAGAGATCTGCTCTACGCTGCTCGCGTGAATCCCATCGTGGCATTCCCTGGTCAGGGTATCATCCTCTTCGGTGATAAGACAGGTCTGGGTTACCAGTCTGCATTCGACAGAATTAACGTCCGCCGCCTCTTCCTGGTCATTGAGCAGGCAATTTCAGAGTCCGCTAAGTCAATCCTGTTTGAATTGAATGATGAGTTTACTCGCCAACAATTCAAGAATGCAGTTGAGCCCTATCTGCGCTCGGTGCAATCCCGTCGTGGTATCGTTGACTTCCTTGTGGTCTGCGATGGCACCAACAACCCTGCAGATGCTATTGACCGTGGTGAATTCTTTGCTGAGATCTTCATCAAGCCTACCCGCTCGATTAACTTCATCACACTGACCTTCACTGCAACGAGAACTGGCGCGTCCTTCAACGAGCTCGTTTCGTAATTCAATCCCTTTCAGTTAATCATCTATCAGGAGAAACATTCAAATGGCCAACTTTGATTCAAGAGTCTATCCAGGACAAACGGAAGGGAAACAACTTAATGCTCCCATCCTTGACTTCCGCAACCGCATTGGTGACCTGGCACGTCCCAACCTGTTTCAGGTTGAGATCGGTTTTCCCTCTATCGTAGACAGCGGCACCCCTAACTCGGGTGCTGCCCCTGGGTCTCAAGAGCAGCGTCAGCAGGAATCTGCTGGTGCATCTCAGGCAGGCAGCGGTAGTGCATCCCTCTCACTGTCTTCCTTCCTTGTGAAGGCAGCAAACATCCCCGCTTCGACCGTGGGTGTGATTGAGGTGCCCTATCGTGGTCGCACCCTGAAGATCGCTGGTGACCGCACCTTTGAGCCTTGGACAGTTACCGTGCTTAACGACAAAGGTTTCGCACTGCGCTCCAAGTTTGAAGAGTGGTCAACCAAGATTCAGGCACTGCAGCAAAACCTGCAGCAACCCCGCACCATCGCTGAGTATCAGTCTAACGCAGTTGTGCGTCAGTATGATCGTCAGGGTGGCATCGTGAGATCTTACCAGTTTGTTGGCATCTGGCCTTCAAACATCTCGGCAATTGATCTTGCATGGGATAGCAACGATACTGCGGAAGAGTATACAGTGGAATTCCAGGTACAATACTGGACATACGCTAACGACGCTAACGCTGGTAACGCTGTCTGATTTCAGACGGTATAAATAATTGATAATGTAGACGAGCGACAGTAATGTCACAACTTTTTGGTTATTCACTTGATCGCAAGAAGAAGGGCTCTGAAAAGGGTCCTTCTTTCGTGCATAAAGACTCGGAAGACGCAGCAGCACCTATTGCCGCTGGCGGTTATTTCGGTCAATATGTGGATCTTGGGGACTCCGCAAACAAATCAAGTGAAGTAGACCTCGTGGGTAGATACCGCGAAATGTCCCTCCACCCTGAAGCGGATGCCGCGATCAATGATATTGTTAATGAAGCAATCGCTGGTGACCTTGACGATCACCCTGTAGACATTGAGTTATCAAATCTCAAGGTCTCAAATAACGTCAAGACAAGAATTCGTGAGGAGTTTGAGAATGTGCTCTCACTCCTCGACTTTGATAGAAAGGCATATGATATCTTCCGTCGTTGGTATATCGACGGTCGTCTTTTCTATCACAAGATGATCAACCCCGAAAGACCTTCAGATGGTATTACGGAGTTGAGATACATCGACCCCCGTAAAATCAAAAAAGTTATTGAGTTTGATAAGGGAAGAGATCGTGTATCTCCTGCTGATCCTCAAGTCAATACACTTATTCCCAAGTCTGTAGAGTATTATATTTACAGTCCCAAGGGTCTCCGTGGTTATGAAAACCATGGTATCAAGATTGCACCTGACGCGATCTGTTTCACACACTCAGGTCAACTTGATATGCAGCGCAACTATGTGCTGTCCCACCTCCACAAAGCAATCAAGGCACTCAATCAACTTCGCATGATTGAGGATTCCCTGGTTATCTATCGTCTCTCTCGCGCACCCGAGCGTCGTATTTTCTACATCGACGTGGGTAATCTGCCCAAGCAAAAGGCAGAGCAGTATCTGCGTGAAGTGATGTCCCGCTATAGAAACAAACTGGTCTATAACGCTGACACTGGAGAGATCCGCGACGATAAAAAATTCATGTCAATGCTGGAAGACTTCTGGCTTCCCAGACGTGAAGGTGGTCGTGGCACTGAAATTTCTACTCTCCCTGGTGGTCAAAACCTGGGTGAGTTGGAAGACGTTAAGTATTTCCAGAAGAAACTGTATCGCGCACTCAACGTTCCTGAGTCTCGTTTGGAGTCAGATTCCGCATTTAATATCGGTAGATCTGCTGAGATCAGTCGCGATGAAGTTAAATTCCAGAAGTTTATTGTCCGTCTTCGTAAGAAGTTTAGCGATCTTTTCCTCGATCTTCTGAAGACTCAACTGGTGCTGAAAGGTGTCTGCTCACTGGAAGAGTGGGATGACATGAAGGAGCACATCCAGTTTGATTTCGTTGCTGACAATTACTTCAGCGAATTGAAAGAGCAGGAGATTATGAATGCTCGCATGGCATTGCTTGCTCAAATGGATCCTTTTGCTGGTAAGTATTTCTCTCTGGAATATCTGCGTCGCAAAATTCTGCGTCAACAAGATGCGGAGTTTAAGGAGATCGATAAGCAGATGGAAGGTGAGATTGCTGACGGTAAACTCATGGATCCTATGGCAATGCAGCAGATGGAGCATGAGCAGATGGCAATGTCTTTGATGCCACCTGAGCCCGATCCTGCGGAGCAAGGTATCAGCGACGCGGATTACAAAAAAGGAAACATCTAAATAGTATTATCGAATAGTTAATTATTATGCCTACTGATGCCGCTTACGATATTGTCAATGCTCTTTTTGCTGGTCAAAAAGATCTTTCTGATTATGTAGACACTGCTATGAAAGCAGTTGCTGTTGATGCAATTGACGCAAAGAAAAAGGAATTGGGCGCGAAAATGTTTAGCGACGCCGAGCCCGAATCCGAAGAGGAAACCGAAGAACCTGAAGAGGAAACTACAGATGAAACTGATCAGAGAGGAGATTGAAACCGCTAAGGTGATTATCACCGAGGGCAAGAATGGCAAGAAGTCGCACTTCATTGAAGGTGTGTTTCTTCAAGGTGCCATCAAGAACCGCAATGGTCGCATGTATCCTGTAGAAACCCTTGAGCGTGAAGTTGCTAAATACAACGAGTCATACATTGCTAAGGGACGCGCACTTGGCGAGTTGGGTCATCCCGATGGTCCTACTATTAACCTCGACAGAGTGTCCCACCTGATCACTTCTCTCCAGAGAGAAGGTAATAATTTCATCGGGAAAGCGCGTATCCTCGATACCCCTATGGGTAACATTGCTAAGTCTCTGCTCGATGAGGGCGTGAAACTTGGTGTTTCTTCCAGAGGTCTTGGATCTATCAAGGAAGAGAATGGCTGCAAAGTTGTCTGTGACGACTTTATGCTTGCCACTGCTGCAGATATTGTAGCAGACCCTTCTGCCCCCGACGCTTTTGTCAATGGCATTATGGAAGGTAAAGAGTGGGTGTATGCTGGTGGCGCAATTCACGAGCAAAGAATCGAAGAGATCAAGAATCGAATCGATAATGCACACCGCTCACAGATGGAGGAAGTGAAACTTTCCGCGTTTCACCAGTTCTTGAAAAATCTGTAAACATAAATAATTCATAGCAAAACGCACGTTTGTACCAAGGAGACTACAATGTCACAAGAGATTGAAACAACTCTGGATGAATCGAGTGTAACCGCTGGCGCAAAACCTGCTGACCCCCAACCCAAGTTGGGCGCTGACGGCAGTAGTCTCGCTGGTGTGCAAGACCTCGGTGGTCCTACACCTCAAAACAGCAAACCCACAGATGACAGCAATAAGTATAAGACTATTGCTGGTGGCAATGCAACCGCACCTACCACAAAACCCTCCGATGCATCGGGTAGCAAGCAGGACACTTTGTCCAAGAAGCCTACCTTCGATCATGTAGAGGCAGAAGGCGAGGTGATCGCTGAAGAGGAAGTTGAAGAGACCATGATCGAAGTGGATCTTTCCGCTGATGTCGCTGCTCTGACTGAAGGCGAAGATCTGTCTGAGGAATTCAAAGATAAGGCACGTACCATCTTTGAAGCGGCAGTAATCTCCCGTCTGAATGAGGAGATCGAGCGCCTGCATGAGGACTATGCAAAGGTCCTTGAAGAAGAAATTGAAACCGTCAAGTCTGAGCTTGCTGAGCAAGTAGACGAGTATCTGACTTATGCCGTATCCAATTGGATGAAGAATAATGAGCTCGCAATCGAGCACGGCATTAAGGCAGAGATGAGCGAGTCAGTCCTGGCTGGTATCAAGCAAGTTTTCGTCGAGAATTTCATTGATCTTCCCGACGAGAAAGTTGATCTTGTAGACGAACTGCAAGAGCAACTTGAGACCATGGAAGCAAAACTCAACGAGTCCATTGAAGAGAATATCGGTCTCCATCGTGAGGTCGGCGCTTATATCAAGAATGGGATTGTGACAGAAATCTCCGAAGGTCTGAGCCTCACCCAGCGTGAGAAGCTCGCATCGTTGGCAGAAGCTGTTGAGTTTGAAAATGAAGAGACCTTCCGTCAGAAGATCTCTACCCTCCGTGAATCATATTTCTCAACCAAGCCCGAGGCAACTTCGTTGACCGAAGATGTGCAGGTTGAGAATGCACCTACTGGTGATGCAATGTCTGTCTATGTGCAGGCTCTGTCCCGCTGGGGCAAATAGTCCACAATCTTTTTCCACAACAAAAAACTAGGAGTAAACTAATGTTTAACGCAGAAGCACTCCAGGAAAAGTGGAACCCCATTCTTGAGCACTCCGAGCTCGATCCTATTAAGGATAACTACAGAAAGGCGGTTACCTCTGTCCTCCTGGAAAACCAAGAGAAATTCCTCAAGGAAGAGCGTGGTATGCTGACTGAAGCAGCACCCACCAACTCCCTGGGTGGCGCTGGTTATACTGGCGCTAGCACCGCAACAGGTCCTGTTGCTGGTTTCGACCCCGTGCTGATCTCGCTGATCCGTCGCTCGATGCCTAAGCTGATTGCTTATGACATCTGCGGTGTGCAGCCCATGACTGGTCCTACTGGTCTGATCTTCGCAATGCGCTCGACCTATGGCACCAACCGTGACATCAACGCTGGTGCATCCGAGTCATTCTTCAACGAAGCAAACACCCGCCACTCGGCAGAGAACAGCGGTGACAGCCTGGGCGCTGGTGCTCAGACTGGCAGCAACCCTGGTCTGCTGGCAGACGGTGCAGGCAACTACACCATCGGTGGTCAGGGCATGACTACTGCTCAGTCAGAAGCACTGGGCGACGCTGCTGGTAACCACTTCAACGAGATGGGTTTCTCCATCGAGAAAGTGACCGTTACTGCAAAGTCACGCGCTCTGAAAGCAGAATACAGCCTTGAGCTGGCACAAGATCTGAAGGCAGTGCATGGTCTGGACGCTGAGTCCGAGCTCGCTAACATCCTCTCCACTGAGGTGCTGGCAGAGATCAACCGTGAGGTTGTCCGTACTGTTTACAAGATCGCACGTCCTGGTGCTCAAAACAACACCGCAACCCAAGGCGTTTTTGACCTTGACGTTGATTCCAACGGTCGTTGGTCGGTTGAGAAGTTCAAGGGTCTGCTCTTCCAAATTGAGCGTGACATGAATGCAATCGGTCATGAGACTCGTCGCGGGAAGGGCAACATCCTGATCTGCTCTGCAGACGTGGCATCTGCTCTGTCCATGGCAGGCGTGCTCGACTACAGCAGCGGCATCAGCGGCGCTGTGGGCGGTCTGTCCAACAACGTTGACGACAACAGCAGCACCCTGGTGGGCACCCTCAACGGTCGCATCAAGGTGTATGTGGATCCCTACTCTGCAAACGTTTCCGACGACCACTTCTATGTGGCAGGTTACAAGGGTAGCAGCGCATATGACGCAGGTCTCTTCTACTGCCCCTATGTGCCCCTGCAGATGGTCCGTGCCGTTGGTCAGGACACCTTCCAGCCCAAGATCGGCTTCAAGACTCGCTACGGCATGGTTGCTAACCCCTTCGCTGAGGGTCTCACCCAGGGTCAAGGCGGTCTTAACGCTAACCTCAACCGCTACTATCGTCGCGTTAAGGTTGCTAACCTTATGTGATCGATCGCTAACAAAGCGTGTTACATTGGGGACCTTCGGGTCCCCTTTTTTATTAAATAGTGGTAGTATCTACCTAGTCACATGAAAGGAAAGTTGACAAAGATAGATATTCAATCGCGAATCTACAAGTTAAAGACAGCTCTTTATGATGGGAAACATGAAGACAAAGGAAAGGATTGGCACGATGGTGCCCATGCTGCGCTAAACTCGGTATTGGATATCTTACAAGAATACAGACTATGAAAGATCTGGATTTTATCGACAACCACCTCCCTATGGACGAAAAAGACCTTAAGGAATTGCAGAAACGCACTCTGCGAATGAAGATCGATATGCTAATGGAAGAGCCCTGCCGTGTTTATGAGGGCGACAGTGAGGATTGGGAAGACTTCTGGCAGAATGAGGATAAATAAGACGTAGCATAATACGTCTTATGGCAACCTGGAATAAACAAATTGAGAATCAAAACTTCCTATCTCCGATCGGGTTTAGGTTTACACTCTCACGATTCCCCAAGGTTGCATATTTTGCACAGTCTGCAAATATTCCTGCACTAAACATTAACATGGCAGAGCAGTCTACTCCGTTGAGGAGTCTGCCTCTGGAAGGATTTGCAACGTACGATCCTTTCAACCTGTCGTTTATTATCGATGAAGATCTAGAAAACTTCATGATCCTCCACAACTGGATCCGTGGTGTTGCAACACCAGATTCGGTATTTGAGAGATCAGATTATAGAGAGAAGATGGAAGCATTGTTTGGTAACAATGATCTCTATGCTGATGGCACACTGACAGTGCTCAATAGTAATTACAATATGAATTTCAACGTTGTCTTCAAGGACCTGATTCCTACAGGTTTGTCGGCACTTGATTTTAATGCTACAATTGATGGCACAGAGTATGCCATGGCAACGGTAACATTTAGATATCTTGCTTATGAGATTCGCTCTGGCGAAGGTGGCGTTGACAAGAGACTTAGTTAATGAATCTAGAAAAAATTGAAGAGTTGTGGGCGAAAGATGCTGAGGCATTCTTCGATCACAGGGAGTTGCCTGAGTTGTTGGCAAACGACAGTATGGAAACTCCTCGTCTCCACGCAAAGTATTTGCAGTTTTATAATCAATTCAAACTGATGCTATCTGATGCAGAGGTTAAATACCGTCAGATGTATCGAGAGAAGTTTGAATACTACTCAGGTAAAGCACCTGCACATGTATACAAAGAAAATCCCTTTGATCTCAAAGTCCTCAAAGGTGACATTCCGATGTATATCGATTCGGATAAAGAACTGTGCAGGGCGAAACAAAAAATCGACTACCTCGAAACTTGTATAAATTCTATTGATAGGATTCTCAAGCAGATCGACAGTCGTGGGTTTGCCATCAAGAATACTATCGAAATAGTGAAGTATTATGGTATTCGATGACAGTCACCATCACCAAGAAGAATGAAGTTTACCTGAAGGTCGAAGGGGAGCAACACCTACACAAGGAGTTGAGCGAGCACTTCTCGTTTGATGTGCCTGGTGCAAAGTTTATGCCACAATACAAATCCCGAGTATGGGATGGTAAGATCCGTTTATATTCTCCTGGCACTGGGGAGATATATGTGGGTCTTTTTGATTATCTGTGTGAGTATCTAGAGGAGAAAGGATATGAGTATGTTATTCAAGATAGTCGTTTTTACGGCATTCCAAACGAAACAGAGGATTATGTCACACCAGAAAGCGTTGCGTCTTTTGTTAGATCTTTGGGTCTGCCTTTCAAGATCAGAGATTACCAACTCAAAGGATTATTCCAAGCACTTAAACACCGTCGCAAACTTCTACTATCCCCCACGGGATCGGGAAAATCGTTAATCATCTATACGCTTGTTAGATGGCACTTAAGTTACGACAGGAATGTATTGATTATTGTGCCAACCACATCTCTGGTCACTCAGTTGAAGCAAGACTTCAAGGATTATGGATGGAGTGCAGATCATTACTGCCATGAGATCATGGGTGGTAGAGAGAAGTATTCCGATGCTCCTGTAGTTATCTCTACATGGCAAAGCATCTATAAAGAACCTCGTAAATTCTTTGAGAGATTCGATGTAGTCATTGGTGATGAGGCACACCTATACAAAGCGAAAAGTCTTAGTGGGATTCTGACGAAGTGTCATGATGCAAAGTATAGAGTTGGGCTGACAGGCACCCTCGATGGGATGCACACTCATCAACTTGTGCTTGAGGGTCTATTTGGGACGTGCGACAGGGTGACTTCCACTGCGGATCTGATGAAGAAGGGGCAGTTGACTCCACTGAAGGTGAAGATTCTCCTGTTAAAGCACGGTCATGTCCCATTTGATTATTACCAGCAAGAGATGGACTATATCGTAACACACACTCAGCGAAATAAGTTTATCTGCAATCTTGCAAATGATCTGAGTGGGAATACGCTAATACTATTTAACTACATCGAGAAGCACGGTGACCCTCTTTGGGAGTTGCTAAATAATAAGGTAGATAAGGATCGGAAGATCTTTTTCATCCACGGTGGTGTGGATGCTGTTGAAAGAGAAGAAGCACGCAGAATCTGTGAGGAGGAAAAGAATGCAATCATTCTTGCTTCCTATGGCACATTCTCTACAGGCATCAACATTCGCAACCTTCACAATGTAATTTTCGCATCTCCTAGTAAATCTAGGGTGAGAAACCTACAGTCGATTGGACGTGTATTGAGGAAGGGAGACAATAAAGCACAGGCAGTGTTGTATGACATTGCTGATGACTGCTCTAAAGGTAACTCCCATAATTATACTCTTCGTCATCTTGTTGAAAGAATGAAGATCTATGACGAAGAAAAGTTTGACTATGAAGTAACGAAAATCAATTTTAGGAAATGACTATTAACTACATCCAACATGATCACGAATTCTATGGAGTTGTGAAACTCGTCTCTGGCGAGGAAGTCATGGGCACTCTGATTGCCTCTGAAGAAGAAGGGACCACTCTTCTGTTTGTTTCTAATCCTGCAACTCCTACCATAACTCCCATTGAAAAGGATGGGGGAGTTGCCATGGCAGTTGGCATGACCAAATGGATGATGTGGTCTGATGAAGACTTCTACATTATTCAAGAACCTGATGTTGTAACTGTTGCTCCTATGTCAATGGAGGCAGTGATGATGTACAAACTCTGGTTGAGAAAAGAAAATAGTGAAGAAGATGATGACTTCCAAACTCCGATCAATGAGAGTATGGGTCTCGTCGGTAAAGTCTCCGAGATGAGAAAGAAATTAGAAGCACAGTGGCGTAAGAACTCTAAGTAGTCTCTTTCAACCCTGACATGGTTGATTGTAATTAAATATCGATACTGTGTCAAGCTTGACATTTTATTGATAACTCAGTATTATGATTTGGTGACACAGAAACAACATATGCATAACTTAATGTCTCCAAGAAAAAAACAGCATTATGTAGACAACAAACAGTTTCTGGAAGCGATCACCCAGTATCGTCAGTCTGTGAAAGAGGCGCGTATCCTAGACAAACCCAAACCACAGATTCCCAATTACCTTGCGGAATGCTTCCTTAAGATTGCTACACACCTGTCTTATCGACCCAACTTCATCAACTACATGTTTAAGGAAGACATGATTAGTGATGGTGTGGAAAACTGTGTCCAATACATTGATAACTTTGATCCTGAGAAGTCAAAGAATCCCTTTGCATATTTCACGCAGATCATTTACTACGCATTCCTACGTCGCATTGCCAAAGAGAAGCGTCAGATGGATATCCGTGATAAGATTATTGAGAAGAGTGGTTACGATCAAGTCTTCCATAGTGATGATAATGACAACCACGCTGACATGAATTCGATCAAGAGTCGAATTGAAACTAACATGAGGTATTGATGACTCACGAAGAAATGTTGGAAGAAGCAGCACGTCGCGAAGATGAAAATGAATGGATTGACAATTGCTTCCGTGTTTACAAAACCCAATATGGATTGTGGCACAGTGCCAAGAAAGACGGGACTGAGTTAATTACTGCTCTTAATGAAGAGTCCTGTATTGCAGGCACTCGTTTTTATTTGAAAGGAGTGCAAGAAGGTTGGGGTGAAAGTCGTGTCCTTAATGATGGAGTTGTTGGAGGTAAGTTGTGAGTAAGATCCTGTTGATCACTGATCAGCACTTCGGTGTTAGAAATGATAACCAGCATTTCATTCGTAAGTATCAGGAATTTTACAATAACGTTGTCATACCCTTTATCGATGAGTATGCTATAACCGAAGTCATTGCTTTGGGAGATACCTTTGATAAACGAAAGAGTATCAACTTTAATTCCCTTGATGCTGCTAAGGAGATGTGGTTTACACCTCTGGCAGATCGTGGTGTGCATCTTACGATGCTGGTAGGTAATCATGATATCTACTATAAAAACACTACTCGCATCAACGCCCCCGATCTCCTTCTCGGAGAGTATAGCAACATCGATGTCATTGACAATCCTTGTCAACGTAACGTTGGTGGTATTGATATACTTTTTCTGCCTTGGATTTGTGATGACAATCGAGAGCGAGCTAGACTGGAAACGGAGAGCAGTAGTGCTTCTGTCTGTATGGGGCATCTTGAGCTTAACGGTTTTGAAGCTATCCCTGGTCATCATATGGAGCATGGTGACGACCCATCCTTATACGGAAAGTTTGATCTGGTCTGCTCAGGACATTTTCACATGAAGAGTCGTAAAAACCAGATAAACTATTTGGGTAATCCCTACCAATTATTCTGGAATGACTATAAGCAAAAGAGAGGGTTTCACGTCCTAAATACTGATACTCTAAAATTGGATTTCCACCCAAATCCATACACGATCTTTAACAAGATCTACTATAATGATGACATCTATCTGACTGAAGAATACCTCAAGCAAATTGAGGGATCCTTTGTAAAACTGGTAGTTGAAACCAAAGAAGATCAAGTTAAATTTGATAAGGTAGTCAGAATCCTTCAGTCTGCAAATCTTGCAGACCTCAAGATCATTGAAGATCTCTCCTATGATCTAGAAGAAGTTAACACTGATGTTGAGATTGAAGATACTCTGACGATCCTTGAAACCTGCGTAGCAGAGTTTGATAATAAGGATCAAATCTTTGGGATTCTAAAATCCCTTTACTTAGAAGCGTTGGAGGTCTAATGTTTGTCCTAGTTGACGAGAGCACTGGCGGCGTCTATGCCGTAAGAGATGATACTACTGTAGAGAGAGTCGTCCAGATGTTTGTTGACAAAGACGACGCCGACCGCTATTATGAGATGCTCGTGGCATCCAACTACAAAAAGCAGTTAACTGTCACTGAAGTAGAGGAAGAAACTGTAAAAGATAATTGTAGAAACTATGGTTATCAATTTACGGTTATCACTCCTGATGATTTTGTTATTCCACCCCCAAACACATGATTGTATTTGAAAAGATTCGTTGGAAGAATTTCCTCTCTACTGGTAATGCATTCACTGAAGTTGTTATTAACGACACATCCACTCACCTGATTGTAGGATCTAATGGTGCGGGTAAGTCAACAATGTTGGATGCTCTTTGCTTCGGTCTTTTCAATAAACCATTTCGGAAAATCAATAAACCTCAACTGGTCAATAGCATCAACGAGCGTGATTGTGTTGTAGAGATTGAGTTTTCTATTGGCAGTGTTGCATATAAGATCATTCGTGGTATCAAACCGAATGTCTTTGAGATCTATCGTAACCAATCGCTAATCGATCAAGATGCTGCAAATAGAGACTATCAGAAATACCTTGAGCAGAGCATTCTCAAATTTAACTTTAAGTCTTTCACTCAAGTTGTTATTCTGGGAAGTAGCACTTTTGTTCCTTTTATGCAGTTGCCTGCTGCTCATCGAAGAGAAGTTATCGAAGATCTACTTGACATTCAAATCTTTTCTCGGATGAATCTGATCCTTAAGGATCGTCTTAAGGATGTAAAGGAGACAGTTAAAAACTGTGAGCATGAGTATAACCTACATGAGGCGAAGGTTAATCTGCAACGGCAATCTTGTTTCAAACTCAAGGAGATGAATTCTGGTCACATCCAGAAACTCCAAGAGGCATTCACTCGTAATGAGGAGAGGATGATTGAAAACAATGCCAAGATAAATGCCAACGAAGAAAAGATTGCAAACCTATCTAAAGAAATTGGCGATCTTTCTAAACTGGATGATCATAAGAATCAACTTCGAGACATGCGGTCTAAGATCAATCAGAATCTAGACAAGGCAGTTAAAGAAATTGCATTCTATGAGAAACATGATAATTGTCCTACCTGCTCCCAGGTAATCTCTACTGACATCAAACAGGAAAAGATCTCATCAGCAGAAGAAAAGAAAGTCAAGTTTACTGATGGTTGCCAACAAATCACAAACAAGATTCTAGATGTTTCTAATCTCATCAAGAGTCATCAGGAAAAGATGGGTCAGATTAACGAATTAAACTTTGAGATTCAGTCACTCAATCGAGACAACTCTAAGATCATTAAAGACAATCGTCAGATCATTGAGCAAGTTAATCAAGAAACTCCTGGTATTGAAAAGGAAGAAGATATTCTTCTAATGTATGAGTCTGAGTTGAAAGTAACTGCAGAGAAGTGTGCAAAGGTTAATACTGACCACAGTAATTTGACCATGGTCTCAAGTCTACTCAAAGATACTGGTATCAAATCCAAGATCATTAGTAGGTTTATCCCTGTAATCAACAAGCAAATCAATAAATATTTGCAGAGTATGGACTTCTTTGTCAACTTTACCCTTGACGAAGGATTCAATGAGATTATCAAGTCTCGATATCGCGATGAGTTTTCTTATGCTTCTTTCTCAGAAGGTGAGAAACAAAAGATTGATCTCGCACTCCTCTTCACCTGGCGTGACATTGCTAAGATGAAGAATTCTGCCTCTACGAATCTTCTGATTCTTGATGAGGTATTCGATTCTTCCCTAGACTCCACTGCCACTGACGAGTTGATGAAGATCCTGAAGGGGCTTGACAAGCATACTAACCTATTTGTGATCTCACACAAGGGCGAGGTCCTACTGGATAAGTTTGACACCACCCTTCAGTTTGAGAAAGTTAACGACTTCTCTAAACTCCAGACCGATGCAACTCCCTAACTGGCAACACCACAGTAAGAAGGATCAGAAGCGCCACCTCAAGCCGCAGGCGATGCGAGCGAGGAAGGAGGCACTGCGCCACTTCAAAAAGCGTCACACCAAGACCTCCGATCCTCGTCGGGGGTCTTATAGTATATGCATACACGACACGGCACCACGATGCTCCACAACGAAGTCAAGGGTCAACTCGCCAAACTCCTTGCTGCTGAAAACCTGACGATCGAGCACCGCAAGTGCGAGACCGCTTCCTTCAACGTGGAGACTCGTGTCCTGACTCTGCCCCTCTGGGATGTGTCTGATCACGTCCACACCATGCTTGTGGGTCATGAAGTGGGTCACGCTCTCTTCACTCCCAACGATGACAGTCTGGAGAATCTCCCCTGCCCTAAGTCCTATGTCAACGTGACTGAGGATGCTCGGGTAGAGAAGCACATGAAGCGTAAGTTTCCTGGTCTGACAAAAGACTTCTTCAGGGGGTATGCTGAGTTACATGCCAGCGATTTCTTTCAGGTTGCTGAGACCAAACTGGAAACCCTGAAACTGATCGATCGTATCAACTTATACTTCAAGGTAGGTGCCAATCTACTGCTGCCCTTTGATGACTCTGAGACCCCTCTGCGTGACGCTGTAAGCGCCGCTGAGACGTTTGAGGATGCCATTGCCGCCGCCCTTGCTATTTACGAGTTTGAGAAGCGTAAGCAGCAGGAGAAACTCGATACTGCTAATGCCCCTAAAGGTGGCAGTGATCGCCCTCAGGAAAAGGTTTCTGGTGACCAGGAAGGTGAGGGTGAGAAACCTGATCAACAGGAGGGTGAGTCTGATAACGTTTCCGATGAATCTACCAACAACGAAACCTCTGCCGAGAATGCAGGTCGCGGTGGTGGAGAAGAGTGTGACCTTGAGTCCGATACTGATGCTGCTCTGCAGGAGCGTCTGAAAGATATCACGTCTCAGTCTTCTCTCAATGAAGTCCGCTATCTTGATATTCCAGACACCGACCTAGATCACGTTGTCATTCCTGTCGAAAGGATCCAGCAGTTGTGTGAAACTTACTGGAATCAGGAAGCATTCAATGATCCTGAGTTGGAAAACTATCGCACAGTTGACTTCTCCTTTGTTGATAGTGAGTATCGTAAATTCAAGCGTGAATGCTCACGCGAGGTAAACTACCTTGCCAAAGAGTTTGAGATGAAGAAGTCTGCATCAGCATATGCTCGCGAGTCTATCTCTCGCACTGGTGTGCTAGACACCAAGAAACTTCACACCTACAAATACAATGAGGATCTCTTTAAGAAGATCACGATCCGTCCTGACGGTAAGAATCATGGTCTGATCTTCATTCTTGACTGGTCGGGATCCATGGCAGAAGTCTTGCACGATACCTACAAGCAACTGCTCTCTTTGTGCTTCTTCTGTCGCAAGAGTGGCATTCCCTTTGAAGTCTACAGTTTTGTCAACGATGGATCGTTTGTTGACGGATCGTTTGACCGAGAGGCATTCATTGAGAAGACTGCTAAGCATGGTTACTTTGCACATCATGAGATGTTTTTCATGCCCAATCTGTTGAGCAGTCGCCTCAACAATTCTAACTTTGAGACGATGGCAACCTATCTGTGGCGTGTCACCTATCACTACTGGGCATACTATGGCGGTGGTCGCAATGACTATGATCTTCGCTCCAAGTGCCCTGGTGAATTGCCTCACATTCTGGGTCTCTCTGGCACCCCTCTTAATGAAGCAATTGTCACTCTCCAATCACTGATCCCTGCTTTCCAACGTAAGAATGGTGTGGAGAAAGTCCACATTACGATCCTTACTGATGGTGAAGCACAGCAGTCTGGAGAGTGGATAAACACCAATTGGAAAGAGGTTAAAAGTATCTACCGCTCTGCCATTCGTCATGGGAGTGTTGTCCGTGATCGTAAGAAAGGTTACACCTATGCGCCTGGTAGTGGTGGTTTGACCGCTCAACTGCTACGCTACATGAAGGGTCGTTTCCCTCAGTGCAACTTCCTAGGATTCCGTATTGCTTCCACTCGCGACTTTAATTACCTTCTTTACTCCTGTGGTCTTACTCCTGCAGAGTCTGAGAATGCAAAGAAAGAGTGGAATCGTACGAAATCCAGTTGCATTGTTGCTCACGGTTTCCAAGAGTTGTATTTCCTGTCTGCCAACCATCTAAATATCGATACCGAGTTTGAGGTTGGAGTTGATGCTACGAATGCACAAATTCGCAATGCATTCAAGAAGTCTCTCAAGTCCAAGGCAAACAACAAAAAGATCCTGTCCTCCTTTGTTACCCAAATTGCATGAATATCTTTGCAGTCGATAATGATCCAGTCCTGGCAGCGACAGTGCTGCCAGACAAGCATATCGTAAAGATGCCTTTGGAGTGCTGTCAGATGCTTTCCATTGTATACAGTCGCTGGTATAAGAATATCGGACCTGTGCTTAAAGCAGATGGAAGTGCATACAACACTGAGAAGGGTGCATTCCGTAATCACCCATGCACAATATGGACAGCAGAAAGTGATCACAATATTGCGTGGTTACTTCAACACGGATTGGCATTGTGTGATGAATATGAGTATAGGTATGGTAAAATACACGCATGTAAACGTAGTCTCTTCATGGCTGGACTAATCTACCAGCACGGATGCCCAGAAAAGCACACGCCATTTGCTCGTGCTATGCCCGAGGAATACAAACTTGATGAAAGTATTGATACCATCACGGCATATAAGATGTATGTTGCATCAAAACCCTGGGTAAAAGATAACTACCTTCGCAAACCTGATCGTAAACCTAGTTGGATAGAATGAATTGAAACACGTCCTCTTTACATTGTATCGTTGTGATACGAATCTTCTCAATGACAGGATGTTTATTGAGAATTTGTTGTATGAAACTGCAGTAGAGTGCAACGCAACCTTTCTAAATACTGTGTCTCATCAGTTTGAGCCGCAGGGAGTTACAGCAGTAACCCTACTAGCAGAGTCTCATATTTCTATTCACACTTGGCCAGAGAATGCGATGGCAGTTTGTGACATCTTTACCTGTGGAGATCATACTGATCCCATGAAGGGATTCTGGTTTATGAAAGAGAAACTCAAGTCTCTTTGTGCAACTCATCGAGAATACGTCCGACCCTTTGATGCCCCTGTGCCAGTTGACGAAGCGGTCTCAACCGTCGTCAGTCAAGGCACCAGTGCCCTATAATTACTAGGTAATCGACAGACACCACTCAATGCCCCGCACTGCTGACGTGACCACCAACGACATCATTGACTTCCTCACCCGTAATTTCGGTCAAGACGTTCGGACTGCTCACCTGCTCCGTGCAGCAGATCACTTCGACGTTTCCTATCCCACCATCACCAAGCGACTTGACTCTTACAAGTCTGGTCGGGGCAAGTGGAATCTGACCATTCAAGAAGCGCGTGAGCAACTTGAGCACACTATCGAATCTGCCCCAGTCGTCCGCGAATCCTTGATCCCATCTAAAGATACCAACTTTGTCCCCTTCGGAAACTTTACCGACCTTAAGAAAGTAATTGCTAGCAAGATCTACTATCCGATCTTTATCACTGGTCTGTCTGGTAACGGTAAGACCTTCGGTGTTGAGCAAGCATGTGCTGCTACTGGTCGCGAGTTGATCCGTGTCAACATCACTATCGAAACCGATGAAGATGATCTTATTGGCGGTTTCCGTCTGGTTGACGGTAATACTGTGTGGCACAATGGTCCTGTTATTGAGGCACTTGAGCGAGGTGCTGTGCTCCTCCTCGATGAGATTGATCTGGCATCCAACAAAATCCTTTGTCTCCAATCTATTCTTGAAGGTAAGGGTGTATTCCTGAAGAAAATCGGTCGTTATGTCAATCCTGCTCCTGGTTTCACTGTGGTCGCTACTGCTAACACTAAAGGAAAGGGATCTGAAGACGGTCGTTTCATCGGCACCAACGTCCTCAACGAAGCATTCCTTGAGCGATTCCCAGTGACCTTTGAGCAAGAGTATCCCACTCAGAAGGTTGAAGCAAAGATGCTCAACAACTATTGCTCTGAGTTGGACTGCTGCGATGACAAGTTTATTGCTAACCTTGTCGCCTGGGCAGACATCATCCGCAAGACCTTTGCTGATGGTGGTGTTGACGAAGTGATCAGCACCCGCCGCCTGGTCCACATCATCCGTGCCTACAGCATCTTCTCAGATCGTGTTAAGGCAATTCGTGTCTGTCTAAATCGTTTTGATGATGAGACCAAGCAATCCTTCCTGGAGTTGTATGACAAGATCGATGGCGAAGTTGACATCGCAAGTGTTGACAACCTCCTCGCTTCCTGATAACCTACCTACATAATCCATCTTTATCATGGCATACAAATACAACGAAGACGCAATCATTCAAGAGCTCAACCAGTATATTCTGGACACTTACCGTCAACATTATTCAAGTGGTGATGACGGTATTCAGACTCTTGATCTGATTGAAGCATGTGGTGATGGTGAGCCATTCTGCAGGAGTAACATCCTCAAGTATGCTTCCCGCTACGATAAGAAAGGCACCGCTCGCCGTGACATTCTAAAGGTGCTACACTATGCAGTGTTGTTGCTGCACTTCAACGACAAAAACGCCAACCGAGAAACCTATCCTCAGTAAATATGACTCAAGATCCTCTTCGCAATGTAAGTCTCAGCAAGCAGACTATCGGATATCTCCGTAACTTCAGCACCATCAATAAGTCGATCCTTATTGAGCCAGGTCGGCGCATTCAAACCATGTCAGTCAATAAGAATATCATTGCAATGACTGATATTCGTGAAGGCATTCCTGAGCAAATGGCAATTTATGATTTGCCTCTCTTCCTCGGTGCTCTGTCTCTTTTCCAAAGTCCTACTCTTTTCTTTCCCGATAATAAGAAGGTCATCATCTATGATGAAGAGACCAAGGGTAAAACCACTTTCTACTACAGTGATCCTGACATCATTGTAACTCCTCCAGATTTCGATCACAACATTCCTGGTAAAGAGATTCACTTTGATCTTCCTCAACAGGATATCCAGCAACTGATGCAGGCATCTAAGGTGTATGGTGTCGAAGACCTCTGTGTCTATGGTTATCAGGGTGAGTATAGTATCTGTGTGAAGGATAAGAAGAATGAGACCTCTAACGTCTTCTCTCTTCCTCTGAAGAAAGTGGTATTTGAAGATCCATCTAATCTTACCGAGGAGCGTCGCAACTTCTGCTACTGCTTTAAGGTTGAAAACCTGAAACTTCTTGAGGGCAGTTATCACGTTTGCGTTAGCAATAAAAATATTGCCAACTTCAACTCCCTCAACAACTCTTCACTCAACTACTTTGTTGCCCTGGAGCCCAATTGATACAGATCATTGACGATTTCCTAACACCTTCCTACTTTGAGGAGATACATAATCTCCTTATTAGTTGGAATTTTGATTGGTATTGTCAACCTGATATCACTACTGGCAGTGCAGGACATGTAGGATTTAGTCACAATCTTTATCGTGACAGTCCTTGCAGTCCTCACTGCCCTTTGATTCTTCCGTTGATGTTGCAGATTAAAGATGCTTGTGGTGCTAAAACTATATTAAGATGTAGAGCAGATCTTACCGCATACCATCCAAACAATCTAAAACATCAACCACATGTTGACTTCAAATTTCCTCATTACTCTGCGGTCTTTTACATCAATGAATCTGATGGAGACACTGTTATATACAATGAGAAGTGGAGCACAAAAGCATGTTATCCTGAGTTGCTGACTGTCAAAGAAGTAGTCAGTCCCAAACCCAATCGCGTTGTTATCTTTGACGGTGATCTGATTCATACAGGTCATTCCCCACAACGTTATCAAACTCGTGTGATTCTTAATTCCAACTATGTCTGAAAAACTCTTTCTCTGGGTAGAGAAATATCGACCTAAAACAATCGATGACTGCATTCTCCCCGATGCCACAAAGAAAATCTTTCGTGGATTCCTGGAGCAGGGTGAGATTCCCAATCTTTTGCTGGCGGGATCTGCTGGAGTTGGAAAGACAACTATTGCGAAAGCATTGTGTGCTGAGTTGGGCACCGATTGTTTAGTGATCAATGGGTCTGATGAGGGTCGATTCCTTGACACTGTGAGGAATCAAGCGAAGGCATTTGCTAGCACCGTCTCATTGACCTCTCAGGCACGTCACAAGGTCATCATCATCGATGAGGCAGACAATACCACCCCTGACGTGCAACTGCTGCTCAGGGCGTGTATGGAGGAGTTTCAGAAGAATTGTCGATTCATCTTCACCTGTAACTACAAGAATAAGATCATCTCTCCTCTGCACTCTAGGTGCTCTGTCGTTGAGTTTTCTGTAAAGGGACAAGAGAAACAGCAGATCGCTGCAGCATTCTTTGGTCGTGTTAATCAGATTCTCGATTCTGAGAATGTTACCTACGATAAGAAGGTGGTTGCTGAGGTTGTCCAGAAGTATTTTCCAGACTTCCGTCGCACTCTCAATGAGTTGCAACGCTATTCCTCCTCTGGTGCCATCGATACAGGTATGCTTGGTGCTGGAAACGACATCAACATCACCTCTCTGGTGTCCTATTTGAAAAAGAAAGAGTTTACCAACATGAAGAAGTGGGTTGCTCAGAATCTGGACAACGAACCTACCGCTATCATGAGGAAGATCTATGACAATCTCTATGCTCACTTCAATCCCCAGTCTATTCCTGAGGCAGTGCTCATCATCAGCGAGTATCAGTATAAGTCTGGTTTTGTTGTTGACCAAGAGATCAACATGGTGGCGTTTCTGACTGAGTTGATGATGCGTTGCGAATACAAATGAAGACACATAACCTGTATCCCGTCCAAGTCTATGAGTTTCACTTCCCTGGAAGCGTAGACCACTACGTTGAGATCATCAAAGAGGACCCAACACTTACCCAGAGGCACGATTCTGGAGTTTTTACCACATATTTTGATGCTCACAAGACTGGTGCATATGGTGAGATTGCTCATTTTGTCCGTGCTTGTCTAGATAAGATACAGGAAGAAAATAATTTCTCCTGCTCTGGGTTTGAGATTACCTCTATGTGGGGTAACTACTTCTCAGATGGAGTGGCAATGACTCCTCACAGACATGCTAACTCCTACTGGAGTGGTGTTTTGTATCTTACGGATGGTGCCCCTACGGTTTTCTTTGATCCCATCCAGCAGAGAGCAATGGGGCAGTTTGAATTGTTTAGACTCCCTAAATTCGATGATGGTTTCAATACCAATTCAGAGCACATTGAAACTATTCCTGCCGAAGCAGGAAAGATGATCGTATTTCCTAGTTGGTTTATGCATGAGACAGGTGTCTCTCAGGGTGATAGATATAGTATTAGTTTTAACTCTCTTCCCATGGGAGTTATCAATGGTGGTATTGCCAATATTGAAGTGAAATGAGACAAAGATATCAAACTGAAAATCTTTTCCCAGTCAGGACTTTTTTCTTTAAGTGTCCTGATTCTTTACTGTACAGCACTTTGGAAAGAGTAAAGTCTCTAGAATATCGTAAGTATAATGATCCGTATGGTGTGGGCACTAGCAATGACATTCATGCCAATCCAGATTTTCGTGAGACTTTTTCCTGGTTTCAGGAATGCATTGACACTCTTCATAAGGATAATGGGTGGCAGTGTGACCGCATTGTAGTCAACAAGGGGTGGGTGAATCGATCTGACGCCAATTCTATGCATCATCATGATGCACACAGGCACCCCATGTCATACCTCAGCGGCATCTTCTACCTCACTGACGGTCCCCCTACGGTCTTCCTAGACCCCATACAGCAGCGTGAGTGGGCACAGTTTCATCTAGATGGTGGACCCCACCACGAGTGTCGTAGATTCGTCCACGGGGGTCCTGGGGGACTGGTAGTCTTCCCCTCTTGGTTGATCCACGCATCAGTGGAGAATGATACCGATATAGATAGGTATACTATTGCCTTCAATACCTATCCTCAGGGTCACCTTAACTCTGGTGGATGGGATCAACCAATGGCAAAGGTTTCTGTTGAGGGTTGGGATACCCTCGGTCCATTGAATCTTTCTGATTATGCCTAGTGATATTCATTTGTTTCCAGTTGTCCTCCGTGAGTATCAAAATCCACAGGACATTAACTCCGAGTTGATTGAGGTATTTAAGACTTACCCTGCACAACAATCTAATTTTCCAGAAGGTGTTTTCACAAGTAGACCAGACTTACATAGATGTCAAAATGAAGTAGTTGATCAACTCTTTGCATTTTTTGAAGACTCTTTGATGGAATATAGAGTCCACAATAGGTTATATTGTGATGCATTACAGATCTCTTTAAGTTGGTTTAACCATGCTCCTGCTGGTAGTGGATTTGGTCATCCACTACACAGACACCCGATGTCATATATCAGTGCTGTTTATTACTTGACTGAAGGTGCTCCAACTTTTTTTGATGATCCATGCACACCTCGGACATCAGATACTCTTGACGTATGGAAAGATGATCTGTTAAACTGTGAATGGGGAATTAACGAGAAGATTGAGGCGTCTCCTGGAAAACTAATCCTTTTCCCATCCTGGTTAAAACATTACTCAGGTAGGCAAATGGAGATGTATGATAGGTGGACGGTTTCATTCAATGCCTTCCCTGTGGGTAAAGTTAATGTAGGTCCTTGGGACATGCCTCAACTCAACGTTAAATTATTATGAAGTATTTGAAAACTCCACTCCGTTATCCTGGAGGTAAATCTAGGGTAGCACCAATGTTGATTGAAAAGTTTCCATCTGACATTGGTGAATTCCGAGAACCATTTCTCGGTGGCGCGTCTGTAGCACTTCTGTTTTCTCAGAAGTATCCTGATATCCCTGTGTGGGTAAACGATAAGTATGAGTATCTCTATAATTTCTGGATCACCTTACAAGAAAGTGGTGATGAATTATCTGATGTCCTCGTTGGTATCAAGACCGACAACTCGACGGAAGAGAAAGCGAAAGAGTTATTCATTACTGCTAAGGAAGAGATATCCAAAGCAGATTCTTTTCAGCAAGCTGTGCTTTTTTGGATTCTTAATAAGTGTAGCTATAGTGGGTTGACTGAGAATTCTTCTTTCTCTGCAACTGCATCCAATCAAAACTTCACTACCCGTGGTGCTAGACATCTTAAGAGTATCGCAGAAGTCATTCAGCATTGGCATATTACCAACTACGATTACTCTGATCTGCTAATGGATCCTGGTGAAGGTAATGCTTTCTGTTTTCTTGATCCTCCATACATGATCAACAGTTATCTGTATGGCACTGATGCAAAGATGCATAAAGAATTTGATCACGATCACTTCGTAGATGTATGTCGTCAGTCACCTAACAGATGGTTGGTAACCTATAACAATGATGACTACCTTAAAGCATCATACAAGGGTTATAATCAAGAGGAGTTTCGTATCACTTATGGTATGAAGCACCGTGCAGACAATAAACTCAAGACCGAGTTGCTTGTCACCAACTACAAAGAAACCACCCCACTGGAGCAACTGTTTAATGAGCAAAGAGTATGAGATCCCTTTGAAGGATTACCTTAACAGCATCAATCTCAAGCAGGGTGATCTCACTGAAGACGAAAGGGCGATGAAAAAGTATCCTGCATTCGTCATCAATAAGTGTCTTGCTCAGCACATCGATACAATCATGTATGCTAACCAGATGAATGCAGCATCTCATCTGGATAACGACCTTCAATATTCATTTTACCTATATAGTATCAGGAAATCCAAAAGATTTTCTCCTTGGGATAAGAAGTCCAAAGACGGTGATCTTGACCTAGTGAAACAATACTATGGTTATAACACTGAAAATGCTCAACAAGCAATGCGAATCTTGACTAAGGAGCAACTTGAGGTTATTAAGTCTAAATTGAATACTGGAGGAAAACGATGAGTGATGAGATCACATGGTCTCAAGACATGATGCTAGAAGTTACTCTCAAAGAACCTGATGACTTTCTGAAGGTTAGAGAAACTCTCACTCGTATTGGTGTTGCTTCTCGTAAAGAGCGTAAACTGTATCAGTCTTGTCACATTCTTCATAAGCGCGGTAAGTATTATATTGTCCACTTCAAAGAGCTCTTTGCTCTTGATGGCAAACCCACTAACATCACTCAGAATGATGTCCAGCGTCGCAATCGTATTGCAAAACTGTTGTCTGACTGGGGTCTAGTGGAGATCACTCGTGCAGAAGAAGCAGAGGACTTGGCACCTCTTAACCAAATCAAAGTTTTGTCCTTTAAGGACAAGGGTGATTGGACACTGGAGTCCAAGTATAACATTGGAAAGAAAAAGCAAACTGTAGAGGTCTGATATGGCACAAACTCCTGGAAAGGAGGAAACCAAGAAGGACAAGTTTGAATGGGCTGATGAAGGCGTTGCTACGCTGGTGAGAGTTATCATATTGAGTTGGTCAGCATTTATACTGACTCTTAACTATGTTACTATCCCTGGTATTCCTCAACGACAAATTGATCCAACTTTTATTGCTTCCGTCTTTACGGGGACTCTAGCCACGTTTGGAGTCCAAACCGCTAAGAAGAAAGACGAAGAAAAATCTACCAAAGGAAAGGAGTGTAAAGATGCAAAAGATTGTTAATATCATTGCACTTCTCTCTGGTCTGACTTCTCTAAGTCTGATCGGTGGTAGTGCTTATGTGCTCCTTAATAAGGATGCACTAATTGAGCAGGCAAAATCAGCAGCAAGTAAAGCAGCAACTGAAGCAGTTGCAGGTGCTCTTCCTGGTATGCTGAACTCTGCCATGCCCAAACCCCCCGAAATGCCTAAGGTGACAGGACCCGCTCTCCCCTTCGGACAATGACAACTAAAACACCAGCACCCAAGAAAAACTATCTCAAGTGGATGGCGATCGGTGCTGGTGGTGTGATTGCCATCGCCCATATAGGTGTGCTCGGACATATCCTGAATCATAAACCAGACCCACAGTATCCTGTTATTAGTTTTCCCAGGGGAGATTATTCTTCCTATAGGATTAAAGCAGGGAAGGATGGTTATGAGATTGAGTATAAAGCAAACGACCCCAAGATTCTAGAATCTGAGAGATCTCTTCAATTGGATCAAAAGAAAAATGGGTTATTTGGTGGTGGCGATATCAAGAGACGAGAGCATCGCCGTGACCAATACACGATGGATGGTGCTAGAAACTTGGGAGGTGATGGCGCAGACGCCGAGGGAAAGTCTGCGAAAGAAGTAGAGTGTTTGATCGCGGACGCTGGAGCACGGTCTCAAGGTGTGATGGCGGGGACCGCCGTTAGTGCGGGTGTTATTGTGCCAGCAGTGAGCACAATTCCCTATATAGGATGGTTGGCATCTGGTTGGGCATTACTGCTTGGACAGAAAGTAGGATCCGAAGTTGGATCTCAAGTTGGATCTGTATTTAATGATTGTTAGACATGCTGAAACGATTGAATAATCCCACCACGGGTAGATATAATGATCTTAAAAATTTAGTCCTGGGGAATGAGTTTCCATGGTATATGGAATCAAATCCTCGGGACTCTTTTAATTTTTACTCGCATGTATTTTTGGAGAGACCTGAAGCAAAATTGTATCCCAGAGTCACATCTCCCCATATTGATCTATTCACCGAAGTATTGGAAGAGATCTTTGACTATAATAATGTGAGCGTTAATTGCATTCTCCGTATGAATGCAAATGCGATTGAGCCACAGAAACTAGAGCAGCAGACTGTGTGGCACAATGATCATGAGTTTTTTCATACCAACATTCTCATTTACCTCACAGATGCAGGTGGAGATACATTAGTTGAGACTGATGAGCATTCTCCACTGGAGGATGACATAATTATTTTCCGTGGGAGTCATTGTCATAAGTTGCCAACACGGAAGCGCAGAGTAGTTTTAGTAGCTACATACATATAGAAACGGGAGTTACTATGGCACAGACTGCACATAGAAGAAAGTCTGCTAAGAAAGAAGCAACTGAAACATTCTTTCTTTATGTTGCCTTTCATTCGGTATTCACTGCTATTGCTAATCTATTCAAAGATGACTGATGGAGATCCCTGATATTGGCACTAAGGATATTCAGATCAGACAACTGGATATACCTCCTATTATTAGCGTCCTAGATGGACCATCTGTTTCTATACCATACTCTCCACCTGTAGTGGTTAATATTGGTTTCCCAATTGTCAATATCCCTGGGTGTGTTGAGGCACGAGAGAGCGACTCTAAGACACTTCCTAAGGATGATGAGAAGGGAAACATTGTCTTTTGTGATGGGACTGTGCCATCATTTAACCCACTCAATTATGAGCCCAATCAGATCGTCCCCATTGCACCACCTACGGTCGATGCAGGTCCAAAAGAGAACCCAAAACCACCAGGGCAAGTAGATCTACCAGCACCTGCACCACCTGCTACTGCTAGCATACAGTGCCCTACACCATCACAGAATGCTAAGGAGCCTGCAGGCACATACATTGAAGGTTTCCGAAAGAAGGTCACTGAGTATCAGTTGATTGGCAATGAATGTGTGCAGATCACTGAGGATGTCCCTATTCCCCAGCAGATTATCGCTGGTCTTCCTGCTCCTGGTGTTGTAGTAACTACTTCAAGTATTGCTGTTGTTGCTACCGCATCAGCACTCATGGCAAAACCGCTGGCAGATATCCTACTAAAGGTTATCAAACCAACGGTCAAGAAAGTAATGAAGAAGATTGCTGCTATCAGGGGGAAGTCTGTCCCAGTCCTCTCTGTAACGGAGCGCCGAGATCTTCAGCGCGAGAGGACGGAGGCGATACGGGCGTTGAAGAAGGTGCTGAAGCCGAAGGGATGACGTGATAATGAGGTGCAATAGCATTCTTATTCATCACTACCACATCAGCACAGATCGAAGCATACTTTGTGCCAGGAGCAAACATAATACCTGCCTTCATTAACTCACCACAATTCTTTAGGCGAGCAATTTCAAAGTCTAATCTCTTATTTGCAGTCACTTGCTCTTGTAAAGCGATCTGAGTAGTCGCTGCTTTTTTACAAAGTGATTGTAGATTCTTATCTGTGGGTGTGCTCCACGTCATTGAGAATCCAACTCCAAGACTGTAGTTATCTTTCTGCCCAGTCCTAGTCCGTTTAGTGAAAAGGATATCGCCAGGGTTATCGATACGACCATCTTCATCTAGATCACTGACATCATAGACAGGATCATCAAAGAATGGTTCAAAGGGTCTTGCTGCAGATGCAGTCCCTGTCACATAGGGGGTAAAGTTTCTGGTTGGTCCCTGACATTGAATTCCACCACCATAGGTGTTAGTGATATAGGGACCCTGTAAGACTTGGATTGCTTGGTTTGTGACACTTCCACTACTATTGGCAACAGGGCTGGCAGTAGCAGATACACCGCCGACAGTCTCAGCCAGAGCGGGATTTGATGATAGTCCAAAAATTATTGCGAGAAGATTGATGTAGTGTCTGTGACGCTTTCTATTTCTGTGGTCCTTTGAATGATCGTTTGATTCGATAATCCTGGTCCCTGATACGTCTCTGTGAATTGAAACGCTGCGCCTGGTGTTGATTGTGTGAATTGTGGTCTGCTTGTTACGCCAGTCCATGTCGAAGTCACTCCGTCTATAGTTACATTAGTTGCACCCGTCCCTGGCGTAAGACTGCCGTTGACGGTGATTCCACTCCCAGTTGCAGAGTATTGATACCCTGTGTTGTAATCCATCGAGTTGATGGTTTCAGTTATTTTCTGTGTTGTCTTCGTATTGCTTGTCATTGATCCCTGCGTGAAGTTTGGGACCACGGGCACCGCCAGGGCAGATGCAGGTATGACACTTGCAGCCACCACACTTAGGGCACACCAACGAATCGTATTTATCACTATTTACCTCCATTATCTAATAGTGATCTCAGACACGAATTGTCCTGTTGCCGAGGTGCCAGCACCACCAGCAGTTAGCGACATAACCCCAGCAGAATCGATAGTACCAGCGAGAGCACCAGCCACGCCACCAGCAGTTGTCGTGACACTTCCAAACGCGGGTAAGGATGGAGCCACACCGCTAGTAATGGTTGTGTTGCTTGGGATTGCGTCTCCTTGGTTGAAGGTTTCTGTGAAGGAAAAGGCACTACCTGCTGTTGTCTGAGTGTATGTGCCAGCATTCATAGTGGCAGCAGCAGATCCCGAAGGTGCTGTAAGACCGCCAAGAGTAGCAGAGACATTGGATCCACTCACCGAGTATGATGATCCCAGACGAGTTGCCTGAGAAGCAGCAGCATCAACAGTCAGTTGGACGCTAGTTGAGAATTTTGAAATAACATCAGCCTGGGCTGGTGCTGCCATCAATACCATAACGAGAGGAAGAAATTTTTTCATTCGACCACCCCATGTGAATCATAGATATTTATCTAATTTTTCTTTCAAGAAAACCGAATATTTTTTTCGGTTTGCTACACTGCTATTTTTCAGGCATTCTTTCTATATAATATGATCGCCTTCGGGGATCACACAATTCAAACTCGCTTTACAAGGAGTAGATAAATGACTGGACTCAGAAAGTTTAGTAGTAAAGACATGACCGCTATTGTCGATGCTGTAGAGAGATACAGCGTCGGTCTAGATGATGTATTCTATAGACTCCATTCTTATGGAATGGGCACACCTAGAGATCAGTATCCCCCATACAACCTCGTGAAAGAATCTGAGGTGAGGTGGAGGATCGAAATGGCACTTGCTGGCTGGAGTAAGGATGAAGTAGAAGTCTCAACTGAGAGCAATGTCCTCCTAGTCAGGTCAAAGGCAGCGAAGGCAAAAGGAGAAGAAGAGTATCTACACCGTGGGGTGTCTACTCGCACCTTCGCTAGAGGATTCAATCTGTCTGATGATGTGGAAATCGGAGCAGTTAATTTCAAAGATGGAATGCTTGTGATAGAATTGAAGAAGATTATTCCAGATCATCAGAAACTCAAGATCTATGACATCCAAGATCAAACAAATCCTGTGTAATCCTGTCACTCATTTTAATGTCTTGGTGGTAGGTTTCCTTTTTATTATTCAATCTATGCATACTCACGCTCACTACACTATGAGTCTTGATGCTGATAGTTACGTCCGTAACTTTTGCAAAAAGAATCTTGAGAAGTGTGAGAGGATTATCTCTGAATTTGATTGATATATAGTATACAACTAAAGAGACCCCACCAGGGTCTCTTTTTATTTGGAGCATACTATGAATCATTATGTAAATCTATGCCCAGCATATACTGAAACCTCTGAAACGCTCACTGTGGATCTTCCGCCTGAGTATATGGATGAGTTTATGCAGATGGTCCATATCCTCGCTGAGGAAAAGAATCTTACCGCTCGCCGTGCCTTTGTTGACATGGTGAAGTATACTTATTACAACCTGATGGAGAAAAATTATGACCGTAAAAGTCGCAAGAATGCAAAGCGGGGAGGACGTAATCGCTGACGTTAAAGAGATCCGTGAAAGTCCTGAATCAACTGCTGCTCTTGCATATGAATTCAGCGATGCCTTTACGGTGATGGTGCAGCGACCTACTGAGAGTATGTTTCTGACTGAAGAGTCAGAGCAATCTACTCTGGAATCACTCAAGGATATGAAACTTGAATTCTTTCCCTGGTCTCCTCTCACCACAGGACGTAACATTGTTACTCTGATCTCTGTGGTTGCAATGTCCGATCCTCATCAGAATGTGCTTCAGGGATACCTTGAAGTGCGTGAGCAATTTAGAAATCTAAACCGACCTAAAAACGATGCTAAAATTGATTATTCTCAAACACCACCCGCAGACCTACTTATTGGGGAATCTGACGGAGTTGGATGAGGAGCCGAGTCTTCTCTTGGAGGAATGCTTTAGCGTCACTCCAGAGGGGGATCTGCAATACTACCCTCTCCATACAGATCAGCGATTTGTTTTCTTGACAACGGACGACGTAATGACTATACTAGATCCGTCAGATACTATCGCCAGGGCATACCAACAACGGAATGAGTAATTTTTATACCAATCTTGTATTGCTGGGTGATGACATTCTCTATCGTGGATACGAGCACGGCAAACCCGTGCAGTATCGGGAGAAGTCATCACCCGTTATGTTTTTAGTGCCCAAGGCGCAATCTAAACCATCAGATTATCGCACTCTTGATGGTCGCCTAGCACACCCCAAGCGTTTTGATGGTGCTCGTGAAGCGAGAGACTTCATGAATCAGTATGAAAATGCTGCTGGTATGGAGGTCCATGGATATGAGCGCTTTGTTTATCAACACATCGCTCAGAAATTTCCTGGGGAGATCGACTATGACATGTCCAAGATGCGTATCTACACGATCGACATTGAGGTTGCATGTGAAAACGGTTTCCCCGATGTGCAGGCATCTGCTGAGGAGATGCTATGCATTACGATCAAAGACTTCAACACCAAGAAGACAGTTACTTGGGGCACACGGGAGTTTGCTCCTGCTGATACTGAGTATCGAGTCTTCTGGACTGAGCATGAGATGCTTTCCGACTTTCACAAATGGTGGTGTGAGAATACTCCTGACATTGTGACTGGTTGGAATTGCAACTTGTACGACATCCCTTACATCTGTCGTCGTATTGAGCGTGTCCTGGGTGAGAAGTGGAAGAAGTCTCTGTCCCCTTGGAATCGTGTGATTGATCGTGAGATCAAGATTCAAGGTCGCACTAACATTGCTTATGAGTTGACTGGTATCAACATCCTTGATTACCTCGATCTCTATAAGAAGTTTACCTATACCAACCAGGAGTCCTATCGCCTGGACCACATTGCTTCTGTGGAGTTGGGTGCTAACAAACTGGATCACTCTCAGTTTGAAAACTTCAAAGACTTCTATACATCTGACTGGCAACGATTCGTTGAATACAACATTCAGGACGTTAACCTTGTTGACCGCTTGGAAGACAAGATGAAACTGATTGAGTTGGCAATTACAATGGCATTCGATGCCAAGGTAAACTTTGAGGATGTGTATTCCCAAGTCCGCATGTGGGATACTTTGATCTACAACGATCTTGCTAAGCGTAACATTGTCGTCCCTCCCAAACTTACTTCCAAGAAAGATGAAAAGTATGCTGGTGCGTATGTTAAAGAACCGATTCCAGGAATTTATGACTGGGTGGTCTCTTTTGACCTCAACTCCCTCTACCCTCACCTCATTATGCAGTACAACATCTCGCCAGAGACGTTGGTGGATAAGAGACATCCCTCGGTAACTGTGGAGAAGATCCTTAATCAGGATATAAATCTTGATGGGGAGTATGCTGTGTGTGCCAACGGTGCCCAGTATCGTAAGGATATCCACGGTTTCCTTCCCGAAATCATGCAACGTATCTACGATGAAAGGACCATTTACAAAAAGCGAATGCTTGCCGCTAAGCAGAATCTTGAAAATGCCAAGACACCTGCAGAGACCGCATCACTTCAAAAGGATGTGTCTAAATTCAACAACATCCAAATGGCAAGAAAGATCCAACTCAACTCTGCCTATGGTGCCATCGGTAACCAATACTTCCGCTACTACAATCTGGCAAATGCTGAAGCGATTACTCTCTCGGGGCAGGTGAGTATTCGATGGATCGAAAACAGAATGAATGCATACCTAAACAAGATCTTGAGGACTGACAATGTTGACTACGTTATTGCTTCTGATACTGATTCCATCTATCTCAATCTGGGTCCTTTTGTATACTCGGTATTCAAAGACCGAGAGACGAGCGATGAAAGTATTGTTAGGTTCCTTGACAAGGTGTGTGAGGTGGAATTTGAGAAGTATATACGAAATTCTTATGAAGCGTTGGCGACCTATGTAAATGCTTACGAGCAGAAGATGCAGATGAAGCGAGAGAATATCGCTAACAAAGGTATCTGGACTGCCAAGAAGCGTTACATCCTCAACGTATGGAATAGTGAGGGTGTGCAGTATGCTCAACCTAAACTTAAGATCATGGGCATTGAAGCAGTTAAATCATCAACCCCTGCTCCCTGTCGCACTGCTATTAAGGAAGCATTGAAAGTGATCATGACTGGCAGTGAGTCTGCCACTCAGCAATACATCAAAGAGTTTCGGGAGAAGTTTGAATCGATGTCACCTGAGGAAGTTGCTTTCCCCCGAGGGTGTAACAACATCGCTAAGAATTCGTCTCCTGCTACGATCTATGGTAAAGGATGCCCTATGCATGTCCGTGGGGCACTTCTATATAACTTCTGGATCAAGAAGAAGAAACTGTCCCACAAGTATCCCTTGATTCAAGAGGGGGAGAAGGTCAAGTATCTCCACCTCAGGACACCTAACAAGATCAATGAGAATGTTATTTCATTCTTCCAGACTCTTCCTACCGAGTTTGGTCTTGACAATTCTATCGATTATGATCTACAGTTTACGAAGAGTTTTCTTGATCCCTTGAAAGCAATTCTTGACACTATCGGGTGGAAAGCAGAAAAAGTAAACACATTGGAGGCGCTTTGGTCGTGAGTTTTTTAACTGACATTGTAAAGGAAATTGATAATGAATATGCTGGTCTGGTTTCTGACGGAGTGGCAGCAGGCGATACTGGTTCTTTCATTGATACTGGGTCCTACATCTTTAATGCTCTGGTATCTGGATCTATCTTTGGTGGCATCCCGTCGAATAAAATTACAGCTATTGCTGGCGAGTCTTCGACTGGTAAGACTTTCTATTGCCTTGGCATTGTTAAGCATTTCCTTGAGACTGATCCTGATGCAGGTGTGATCTACTTTGAATCTGAGTCTGCTATCTCTCGCGAGATGATCGAGACTCGGAAGATCGACTCTAAGCGTATGGTGATCGTGCCCGTAACTACAGTGCAGGAGTTTCGTCTTCAGGCAATTCGTATTCTGGATAAGTATCTGGAGCAGAAAGTAGAAGATCGCAAACCTCTAATGTTTGTGCTGGACTCTCTGGGTATGCTGTCTACTACCAAAGAGATTGAAGACTCTGAGGCAGGTAAAGAGACTCGTGACATGACTCGTGCTCAGGTTGTGAAGTCTATCTTCCGTGTGCTTACCCTCAAATTGGGTAAAGCAAACGTGCCTATGCTGGTCACCAACCATACATATGATGTGGTAGGTGCCTATGTCCCCACTAAAGAAATGGGTGGTGGATCTGGTCTTAAGTATGCTGCTTCTACTATCATCTATCTCAGTAAATCCAAAGAGAAGGATGGTAAAGAAGTGATTGGTAATATCATTAAGGCGAAAGCAGCCAAGTCCCGACTCACTAAGGAGAATTCTCTTGTTGAAACACGTCTTTTCTATGACGAGCGTGGACTGGACCGCTATTATGGACTACTGGAGTTGGGTGAGAAATACGGAGTATTCACCCGCGTCGGGAATCGCTACAAGATTGGTGAATCTTCTGTTTATCCTAAGTCTATTCTCGCTGATCCAGACAAGTATTTCACGCCCGAAGTAATGCAAGCACTGGATGAGTCCGCTAAGCAGGAGTTTTGTTATGGATCTTAAGCATTTTATTCGCGTCTATGATGACGTGCTGGATGAAAACCTTTGTAAGAATATCATCCATGAATTTGATATACTGGCAAACAAAGTTGTGTTGGATGAGGAGAGAATTAAATTCTCCACAATCAACATGACTGAGCAGGCAGAGCAAGAGAATAGTAAGGAATGGGGCATCATTCAAAATCAAGTAGTATCTGCACTCCAAGCATGTGGGCAGCAGTATATTCTTGATCTGGATTGTGAGAAATACATGCCTCAGAAGAATGCTCTGGAGCAGATTAAGGTTGTCCGATATACTCAGGGTATTGGTAAGTTTGATGAGCACATTGACATTGGTGACTATGCATCTGCTCGTCGATTTCTCACTTACTTCTGCTATCTGAATGATGTGGAAGAAGGAGGTCAAACATATTTTTATAATTCAGACTTCCAAGTAGAGGCAAAACGTGGTAGGATTGTCATGTTTCCACCCACTTGGCAGTATCCTCATGCAGGATTAGTCCCACAAAGCGGAGACAAGTATATCATCACCACTTATTTGCACTATCAATGAGTCTAAAAGTAGAGGAGATCGCCCTCAGCAAACTCATCCTTGAAGAAAACTATTGCCGCAAGGTGTTGCCTTTCATCAAGGATGAGTATTTTGATGCGCTGACGAATCGCGTATTGTTTAATACGCTGAGTGATTACATATCGCAGTATGACACAACTCCAGAGCCTACTGCTCTGAAGATTGAGGTAGAGAAGCGTCGTGATATTACTGAGGAAGTCTATCGAGAGATCGAGACCTTCCTTGATAACCTAGATCACGATCAATACAATGAAGACTGGTTGGTAGATACCACTGAGAAGTGGTGCAAAGAGCGTGCTATATACTTAGCACTAATGGAGTCTGTCAAGATCGCAGATGGTCAGGACAAGACTCGCACAAAGGATGCTATCCCTTCGATCATGTCGGAGGCGCTTAGCGTTTGCTTTGATGATCATGTAGGACACGATTACATTCAGGACTCAAATGAGCGTTACGACTTTTATCACAGACAGGAGGAAAAGATTCCCTTTGATCTCGACTATTTCAACAAAATCACAAAAGGCGGTCTGCCTAACAAAACTCTTAACATCGCGCTTGCTGGTACAGGTGTCGGCAAATCTCTATTCATGTGCCACCATGCTAGCTCCATCTTGCTCCAAGGACGGAACGTTCTCTACATTACAATGGAGATGGCAGAAGAACGAATTGCTGAGAGAATTGACGCCAACCTTCTTGACCTCCCGATCCAACACCTGAGTGATCCAATGCTCACCAAAGAGCGTTACTCTGCTAAGATGCAAACCCTGAGGAAGAAGACTCAGGGCACTCTGGTTATCAAGGAATACCCCACTGCATCTGCTCATGTGGGGCACTTCAAAGCACTGCTGAATGAGTTGTCAATGAAGAAGGGTTTCCGACCTGACATTATCTTCATTGATTACCTCAACATCTGTGCCTCTGCTCGCTATAAAGGCAACATCGTCAACTCCTATACATACGTCAAAGCAATTGCAGAGGAGTTGCGTGGACTTGCTGGTGAGTATAACGTCCCTATTGTTTCTGCTACTCAAACTACTCGTAGTGGTTACGGTAACAGTGATGTGGAACTTACTGACACATCCGAGTCTTTTGGTTTGCCTGCTACTGCTGACCTTATGTTTGCTCTGATCTCTACTGAGGAGATGGAGCAACTGGGTCAGATCATGGTCAAGCAACTGAAGAATAGATATAATGATCTCTCAGTCTACAAACGATTCGTTGTTGGTATTGACAGAGCGAAGATGAGACTGTATGATTGTGATCAAAGCGCACAGGACGACATCATTGATGCTGGCGCTATCCCCGATGCTCCTGTAGCATTTACTGAGACCAAAGAAAAGTTTACTGGATTTAAGATCTGATTATGTCACAACCCAATTTTACTAACGATTCCAACGAAAACGCTGGTCATGACCAGGCGGCAGAAGAGATCAGCAGCAAAGCACGGGACCGTGTAGATGAAGCAACTGACAAAGGTCGTCAGGTCGCAGAGAGTGTGCCTCAGAATGCTGAAGCATTCTTGGAAGATGATCAACTGGGTGCTGCCCCTCGTGCCAAGAAGCGACTCAAGGAGAAACTTGATGAGCGTGATGCCAAGATGAAGGGTGGCAAGATGCCCGAGAAGTTTACTGTTGACCTGGACAAGTATGCTGCATTTGTTGATCGTGTTACCTCCGAGCCGAGCAAGAATCTTGCTACCCTGATCCAACGTTATCAGGATCTGGATAAGGCAGGTTGTAATATTTCACGACTGGATACTGCTGCCTCTGGCATCGTTGCTGAAGGTGGAGAGTTTATGGAGATCGTCAAGAAACTGAAGTTTCAAGGCAAACCCTGGGATGAAGCAAACAAAGAGCACCTGACCAAGGAGTTGGGTGATATCATGTGGTATATTGCTCAGGCATGTCTTGCTCTGGATGTGCGTCTTGATGAGGTGATGTATATCAATACTCTCAAACTGGCAGCACGTTATCCTGAAGGCATGTTTGATGTGGAATACTCCGAGAATCGAGCACCTGGAGACATCTAAATAGTTAGGTAGAGTCTCTATCTCTAGATGGCAACCCTTTCAGGAAAATCAACATCAGGAGAGTCGGCATTCGATAAGTATGTCAAAAACAATAGTAAGTGGAAAGATCTTACTTTGAAAGTTGAAGACAAAATGAATGCCACTTTCTTCAAAAGTAACAAGACTGATACTCATGGTGTCTTGCCTGCTGGCACAGAATTCAAACTTGCTAGCAATACATCAGATACCATTGGTAAAACAGTAGTTGCAAACGTTAAAGTTGGATCTAAGACTGGATGGATTGCCCTCAATAGAATAAGAAAACCAACTAAGACAAATGTCATGGAAGCAGAAGAAGCTGCTATCCGAGACTTAGATAAACTGATCAAGGACCTAGTTAAACAACTGGGTCCTATTAAAATATGTACGCCAACGGGAGACTTTCCTAACTGTGTTGGTGTCAGAAACATTACAGAGAAGGTATTGGGTAGAGAAGCAAAGGCAGACTTTGCTATCGTGAATGATAAAGGAAAAGATGTGATCTTTATCTCTCATAAGAAAGCAGGTGGACCTGCTGCTTATCAACAGTATGGTGGTATCTCTCCCAAGTCTGGTAGCGCATCAAATCCAACTTTGATTTATGATGATAAAGAAGTGCAAAATTTCATGAGGAAGGTTGCTGGATATATTGTGAATGATAAGTTGACCAACCCAGTGTATTCTTATGTCAAGAGTAAGGATCTGATCAACAAATCTGTATACGGTCCTTCTTATGGAGGTAAGTATGGTATTGATAATGTAAATTTGATCGCTCAAGGCAATCCAATTCTTAAACCAAGGAGAAACGAAGAAGCATGTTTTCAGTTAGATTTCTCAGACCATGTGTCCTGGAATGGGGATACTGACTTCTTCTCTAAGGGTGACTATCGTGCTGCCTTTGCTGCTACATATAGAGCAGGCAGAGGTTTCGACGTGGACGATCAGCGTTACAACGGTGCCCGTGTGGCAATTTACCCAGTGGCACTCGTGAAGAACCGAAGCGGCGCAGAGGAGATATGATAGGGTCATGGCAAAAAACACACACCTAGAGCACCTGGAAGACGACATCTTCAACAGCGGTTACGCTGGTGCTCTCAACGCGATCAACTTTCTTAAGTCCCTCAGGGACATGCTGACCACTGGCAAGGGCGGTGCTGATACCAAGGTCACCGTGAAGTGGGATGGCGCTCCCGCTATCATCTGCGGCAAGGATCCTGAGACTGGTCTTTTCTTTGTGGGTAACAAGTCGGTCTTTAATAAGACTACTCCTAAGATCTGTTACTCTGATGCTGATATTGATTTCTTCTACGATGGAAATCTGAATCAGATCCTTAAAGATTGCTTGCATCACCTCAAGAAACTCCCCATCAAGGGTGTGCTTCAAGGGGATCTTCTGTATAACAAGACACCACCCCGCACCACTATGGGTGGTAAGCAGTGCTATAAATTCAAACCCAACACCATCACATATTGTGTTGAGGCAGCAACTGGCATGGGTAAGAAAGTTGCCGCTAGCAAGTTGGGCATCGTCTTTCACACAACTTACACTGGTCCTACTCTGGGTGAGATGAGTGCTGGTTTCGGTGTGGATGTCTCTGGTCTTCAGGGAGTCCCTTCGGTTGCAGTATTCTCTTCTACATTTGAGAATGTCAATGGCATTGCAAACCTTACTGCTGCAGAGTTGGTGAAACTCAATAACAGTATCACTGTTGCTGAGCGTAATCTTGCCTCAGGTCGCAATTTTCTGAATGCTATTCAGAAAGAGACTGGCACCTATGCACATAATGCACTCTTCAAGATCTATTTCAACCAAGTTATCCGTGAGGGTAACATTCCAACCAATGCTGCTGGCATGTCACAGGGGTTTGTTGCCTTTGTAGATGCACGTTATCAGGCAGAGATTGCTAAGAAAAAGACTGAGAAGGCAAAGAAAGACTGGGAATCCCGCAGGCAGAAAGCAATTGCTTACCTAAATAGTAACAAGTCTGTTATGTACTCTGCACTTAGCGGATTCAAAAACTTGATCACTGCTAAAGAGCAGGTGATAAATAAACTGAAGAAAATTCAAGGTGTGGGCACATTCTTAGAAGATGAGAATGGGTATCGGGTGACAAGTCCAGAGGGATTTGTTGCAATTAAAGAGGGATCAGCAATCAAACTTGTTGATCGACTAGAATTTTCCAGAGCAAACTTTACCGTCGCAAAAGATTGGGGCAAATGAGATTTATCGAATTCATCCGAGAGGCAGCACAAGCAGCAGCAAAACCTGCTGCGAAGAAACCTGCTACCTCAGCGAAGGGTAAGAAATCATCTTCATCTAACAAGTTAGAAGACAAGCATGTTGCCATTACTTTTGGGAGGTTTAACCCTCCTCACGCTGGGCATGGTAAGTTATTGGATGCGGTCAAGGCGCACGGCGGGGACTCGGGTAATTATCGTATCTACCCCAGCAGAAGCCAGGACCATCAGAAAAATCCACTCTCGGCTCACCAGAAAGTAGACCACATGAGGAAACTCTTTCCTCAGCACAAGAAAGCAATTCAAAATAACGAAGCACACCGTAACATCTTTGACATTCTCAGGGACCTTCATGACGAAGGGCATGAGCATGTGACAATGGTGGTGGGTGATGATCGTGTAAAGGAGTTTGAAAATCTCACTAAAAAATATAATGGTGTGCATTATGACTTTAAGTCTATTAACATCAAGTCTGCTGGTGCTCGTGCTAATGACTCCGATGATCCTATTGAAAACCTTAGTGCCAGCAAGATGCGTTCCCACGCCAGTGGCGGAGATCACGACTCTTTCCACGCTGGTATGCCTAAAGGGGTAAGCAAAAAGCACAGTCAGAAACTGATGCAGGATGTCATTACAGGCATGACACCTCCCCCTCCTAAGGCAAAAGGTAAGAAGAAAGGTGAATCGATCCATGAGCAGAGTCTCTGGGAGTATGCTCCCAAACTGGACTTCGATGCCTTCCGCAATCACTATATGCTCGATCATATCTTCAAGGTCGGTGCTCTAGTGGAGCATGATGATACAGGTCTGCGTGGTAACGTTGTCCATCGTGGCACAAACTATGTGATCTTCCAGATGCCTGATGGCACTGAGCATCGTGCATGGTTGCAGCATGTGACTGAAGTCCGTGATGCATCTGATACTTCCCAGGATCAAAGCAACTATTCTGCTGATGATGGCAGTGGTAACACTTGGAAAGTTGGCACCGATGAGTATCGCATGGCTGTCCAGAATATGACCCCTGGTCAGGCAGTCAAGAAATTCTCTGCTTTTAATTCAGAGATTAGAAAAACTGCTACAACTAAATAATAATAACAGAATCCATTTGAGTTAGACAAATGACGTTAGAAATTCTCGTATCTTCTGCCCTGATGGGTTACACCATGGACGAGCAGACTAAGATCCTGACCTCCATTGAGACTGGATCTGATCTTCCCACTGCTCGCCTGAAAGAAGGTGCAGATAAAGTGATCGAGATCTTTGAAGCATGGGAGCCCACGGTAGAAGGTTACGCTGGTTTCCCTGTAGAAAGAGATCAGATCAAGAAAAAGAAAGAGCAGCACAAGGATGACCGCAATGTTGGACGTGTGGTCCAGTCAGGCGGTAACTCATTTGTGATTACTGGTAAGAAGTCTGATGGTCGTTATATCGTCGTTGGTAAGAAGGGCGAAAAGACTGCTAAGGATGCTGGTGACATCGGTCTCAACATGCAGCGTGAGGCAATTGGTATCGACATCGAAGATCTCCACCAGATGATGATGCTTGAGAAGATGGATGGCGTCGATGACAATGGTTTCACTTCTTGCTGGAAGGGTTACAAGAAGCGTGGCACCAAGATGAAGGGTGGCAAGGAAGTCAATGACTGCGTTAAGGAAGCCACAGCGATGGCAAAGCGTGGTCACGATGAGACTGCGATCCGTAACAAGATTGCTTCCAATACTGGTGGCGGTAAGTCTGCAGATAGAGCAACTGCACTTGCAGATAAACCCACCTTCGGTAATGACAAAGCTGCTAAGCAGAGATCTGATCTTGCTAGGAAGCAAAGAACTGACTTCCGTAAGACCACTTCTTCTTCCCCTGGTCTTCATGGTTATGGTCACAAGTCTGATGATCCTAAGGTGAAGGCAAAGCAAGCAGCAAGAGGTGCTCAACGTGGTGCTCTGACACCTAATGAGAAGAAGTCTCTGAATAGAGAGCAGGTAGACTTCATAAATAAACTGTCGGATTCAGGTCTCTTCACGGAGGCAGAAATCGATCGTATTATGGAGGGAATGGAGTGAAACCCCAAGGAGAAAAGTCATATCTAAAGACGACCAAAAAGGGTGGCGTCACCATTAACCCACGGAAAGAGGATCTTATGTCAGAACAACTTAGAAAACGTCTTCAATCTAGCGTTGACGAACTTAAAGAAGCTGCTAAAAAGAAAGCAAAGGATAAGAAAGTCAAGCGTTGGTGGGATGATGATGGTGACGGTATCGGTTATGAGCCTCATGAAGTAAAGAAAGAGGAAGCTGAGACTGCATCTAAAGTGGATGACTCCGATGCTAAAGCAAAGGCAAAGGATCGCATGAAGCAGAAGATGATGCAGGCAACTGCAGACCACGATCGCGCCAAGAAATTTGGTCTGAAGTGATATATAGATTAGATCTCTAAGAGGACTAATCTCATGTGGGCACTCTTTCTTCCCCTTGCTAAGAAAACAATTGGCAGCCTTCTTGGTCGTGATGAAGTGCGTCGTTACCTGATTGACATCCTGCGCTCTCTTGCAGAAAGCACGGATAACAAACTCGATGACGGTGCTGTGGATGTGGTAGAGGCACTGCTCTTCCAGAAACAAGAAGAAGCCTGATATGAGGGGGGTTAAATACCCCCCTTTATAAATAAGTTATAGGTATTCACACACTTGGAGTAAGCAACATGTCTCTTTACGGGAGAACTGACTCAGCAGCAAACATCACACAAGCAGGACTCGCCCGAGGCAATGGTGCGGGCTCCGCAACAGAAACGATCGTCTTTGTAGACGAAACAGAAGCGTCTCTTTCTGAGAATAAAGAGCGCGGTATTAACGGTCCTGGTTGGTGGGCATATCGCACCTACACCGATGGTGCTGGTAAGACCCGTCACAAGGCAGAGATGCTGGCATTCATCAGCAATGCTGACAGCAATGCTAACGAGACCGCTGCTGACGACACCATCGCAGCAGACGTGGCATCGGCAATCACCATCGCAGCACAACCTGTCAACGTGACTGGTGCTGCAGATCCCTTCACTGGCACCTTCGGTGTTACTGCTTCTGCTGATGCAGGCACTGTGACCTATCAGTGGCAGCGTCAGACCCCCTCTGGCACCCGCTGGACTAACGTTAGCGACGGTGGTATCTGGGGTGGTGCTACTACCGCAACTCTGAGCATCACTGGTGCTGCCAAGGCAGACTGGGATGGTTACAAGTTCCGTGTCAAACTCAACTCTACTGCTGGTGCTGAAGAAGTGATCTCTGATACTGCTTCCCTCGCCTTTGCCTGATAACTATGGGATAATTCGTAATGTATTTTGAAACCCTTGATGAGAAAAATTATTTGATGTTTGCTATCAAGCATTACGATAATCCCCAATCAGTTACAGTAGACGACTTCATGGAGGATATGAAAAAGTTTAAGTATCTTAAGAGACTACTTAAGCGATATAAAAAGACTCATGTCCTCCGAGTCAATCTTATTTTGAATCATCTTATTATTCTTTTCAATGTATTTGGTGAGGGCACTATTCCTCTCCTGATGTATAAGTTAGAAGATGAATACTGGTCTATCATCAAGACATTCTTGATCTATCTGGATCGTTATCCAGAGATCGCAGGATGTCTTTCTTCTGTAAAGGAAGATCCATTAGTCGCTAGTCAACTAAGAATGTTATGAATGAAGAAGCCCCAACAATGTCTGCAGGAAATGGCGGATTCAGCGGTAATGCTGATCCCGCTGGACCTGTTGCGGGTTTCGATCCTCTTCTGACAAAGAAGAAACCAAAGAAGCGTCGTCGTTATACGATGTCGAATAGAGAAATGCTGCACACAGAAGCAGCACAAAAGGACACATCATACTTGCCATTCCTTATCTCCTATGACGGAGCAGAGCAGTATGTCCTGTATAGTAAGTCTGAAGCAGCGTTGAAGATCGAGTTGCGTAAGATTTACCGCCCAGAGAATTTCAAAAAGTTGAATGTAAAGCGACTCTATCCTAATGATGTCATCCAATTTTATTGGAAGAAAAGACAACAGGCATTGAGGGCGGAGTAATGGCATTCGGTCTCCAGAAGTTAGCGGTCCTTGAAAGCAAGCTCGATATCTATGAAGACCTAAGTAAAGAAATGCTCGACAAACTTGAGCGAGCGGTTGGGACTATCTCTGAGAATAGTAATAAGATTGCTATTATCTTGGAGCGTCATGAAAACCGTCTTGCTGAAAGTGAGAGAGCAGACCAACTCATCATCAAAATGATTGAAGAGTTGAAGGAAGAGATTTCGGATATTGATAAAGGTGTGAAACTAAAGTTTCATGACCAGAATAAAAAGATAGAAGAGAATCAAAAGTGGATCTGGATGGCTGGATCTGTCCTTGCCACTGCTGTGACAGTCTTACAAGTGCTCCCTCAACTGGGATTGCAGTTGACACCCGCTCAGAAAACGAGTAGTATTCCTGCAGTGAAGCAGGTTGCATGGACTTCGTTGAAGACAAATACATCAGATTTCTCAGCACTCGCTTAGAGAAATTTAAGCATGTAAAATCTGGTCTATACAACTTCCGTTGTCCCTACTGTGGAGACTCCCAGAAGCACAAGAATAAGGCACGAGGATACTTCTTCCTGAAGAAGTCTGAGTTTATCTTCAAGTGTCATAACTGTGGTGCTGGTAGGACACTTGCTAACTTCCTGAAAGATCAGGCACCAGATCTCCATGATCAATTCATCATGGAGAAGTATAGAGAGGGTGCTACAGGTCGTGGTAGGTATACTCCTAACCCAGAATATAAGTCAGCAAAACCTAAATTTGCCTCAAAGGTATCAGACCTTACACCGATATCAGAGCTAAATAAAGGACACCCAGCAAGGGAGTATCTAGAGAGTAGAAAGATCCCACAGGATAAGTTACAGTCTCTATACTATACCGATAGGTTTAAGCGTTGGGTGAATTCAAAGAAACCTGACACGTTTGAAAACCTTCAGAATGACAGACCTAGAATTATTATCCCATTCATTGACCAGGACGGTAATTGGTTTGGCATCCAGGGTAGATCTCTGGCTCCAAAGTCATCGCTACGGTATATAACTATCATGTTTGAGGATCGTCTCAAACTGTATGGTCAAGATAATGTAAATTCTGAGGACACTGTTTATGTCACTGAAGGACCCTTCGACTCCCATTTCATTACCAATGCTGTCGCTATGTGTGGTAGCGATGTTGACCACCGCACTCTACCTTATCGAGATAGGGTCTGGATCTTCGACAACGAACCGCGTAACCGACAGATCGTGCAGCGGATTGACTCTGCCATCCGAGGCAAAGAAAAGGTGGTTATCTGGCCAGCAGAAGTGAAACAAAAGGATCTAAATGATATGGTCCTTGCTGGACTTGATGTCCAGAATATAGTAAAATCAAATACCTACTCAGGTATGGAAGCACAAGTAAAGTTTATTCAGTGGAAACGAGTATGAGCGAGATTACAGTTGTCAAGCGTAGTGGTGAGGTTGAGACTCTCAACCTAGATAAGATTCATACCATGGTTGAGCACGCTTGTAATGGTCTCTCGGGTGTATCCGAGAGTCAAGTTGAGATGAATGCTAATCTGCAATTCTTTGATGGTATTAAAACAGATGACATTCAAGAGATTCTGATTCGCTCTGCTAATGACCTGATCTCCTTAGAGAATCCTAACTATCAGTTTGTAGCAGCACGTCTGCTTCTGTTTGGACTGCGTAAGTCTGTCTATGGTGACCACCCAGACTACCGTCCTTTCCTGATTGATCATGTCAAGGACTGTATTGATAAAGGTGTATATGATTCTTCTATTCTTCAGAAGTATACTGATGAGGAGTGGGCAGAGATCGATCGCATGATCGACAACGAGCGTGACATGCTATTCACTTATGCAGGTCTTCGCCAGGTTGCAGATAAATATCTCGTGCAGGATCGTAGCAGTGGTCAGGTATACGAGACACCGCAACAAATGTATATCATGATTGCGCTGACCCTCTTCCGTGACTATCCTACAGCAACACGTCTGTCCTACGTCAAGAGATACTATGACGCAATCTCAAAGCACAAAATCAACATTCCCACACCTGTCATGGCGGGAGTGCGAACTCCACTTCGACAGTTTGCGAGCTGTGTTCTTGTTGATGTTGATGACACCCTCGATAGCATCTTTAGCAGTGACATGGCTATTGGTTACTACGTTGCTCAACGTGCAGGAATCGGCATCAACGCAGGTCGAATCCGTGGCATCAACAGTAAGATCCGAGGTGGAGAAGTCCAGCATACAGGCGTTGTACCGTTTCTCAAAAAGTTTGAGAGCACTGTCAGATGCTGCACTCAAAATGGCATCCGAGGCGGAAGTGCAACAGTCCATTTCCCAATTTGGCACCAAGAAATCGAAGACATCATCGTCTTAAAAAACAACAAAGGTACGGAGGACAACCGTGTTAGAAAACTCGACTACTCAATCCAGATTTCAAAACTATTCTATGAGCGTTTCATCTCAAACGGAGAGATTTCACTTTTCTCTCCTCATGATGTCCCTGGCCTTTACGACGCTTTCGGGACTGATCGCTTTGACGATCTCTACCGTAGTTACGAATCAGATCCTGGCATCCCCCGCACCACAGTCAGTGCTCAAGGACTGATCCTGGATCTCCTTAAGGAGAGGGCAGAGACTGGTCGTCTCTATATTATGAATATCGACCACTGCAACTCCCACTCTTCCTTCAAGGACAAGGTAAACATGTCCAACCTGTGTCAGGAGATCACTCTCCCCACAGATCCGATCACTCATATTGATGATGATGCTGGTGAGATTGCACTGTGCATCCTGTCTGCTATCAACGTGGGTAAACTCACTAAGGTGGATGAGTTGGAAAACCTCTGTGACCTTGCTGTGAGGGGTCTGGAGGAGTTGATCGACTACCAAGACTATCCCGTTGCTGCTGCCCGCCGTAGCACCCTTGCAAGGCGCTCCCTGGGCATTGGATTCATCGGTCTGGCACATTACCTCGCCAAACTGGGATATAAGTATGATCACAAGTATGCTCACACTGAAGTCCATCGACTCACGGAGGCATTCCAATTCAATCTCCTGAAGGCATCTAATGAGATCGCTAAAGAGAAGGGTGCATGTGATGCATTCAATCGCACTAAGTATTCTGATGGCATCCTGCCCATCGATACATACAAGAAGGACGTTGACGAGTTGGTAGCACCTGCATATTTCTATGATTGGGAAGGTCTTAGAGCATCTATCTTGGAGCACGGTCTCCGACACAGCACACTGTCCGCACAGATGCCTTCAGAGAGCAGCTCCGTTGTGTCAAACGCAACCAATGGAATCGAGCCACCTAGAGACTACTTGTCCGTTAAGAAGAGTAAGAAGGGACCCCTTAAGCAGATTGTTCCGTCTTATACGACGCTGAAGAATAACTATACTCTTCTGTGGGACATGCCTTCCAACGAGGGTTACATCAAGATCACTGCTATCATGCAGAAATTCTTTGACCAAGCGATCAGTGGCAACTGGTCTTACAATCCTGAGAATTATCCCAACAATGAGGTGCCCGTCTCGGTGATGGCAAATGATCTTTTGACTACATATAAGTATGGTTGGAAGACTTCTTACTATCAAAACACATATGACAATAAGAAGGATCCTGATGTAGAAGAAAATATGAAACGTGCAGCAGAATTGGATGCTCTTATAGAAGACATCCTCAGTGCTGACGAAGAAGCATGTGATGCTTGCAATGTCTAGGAAAGTTGAGATAGAATTGGGACCAGATCTGCAGGAGGACTTTGAGTCCTTCCTTGCAGTCTGTGACTCCTTTGGGATCAAACCTAGAATCAATATGTTTTTATATTATGTCAGCAATTTTGGAACCTACAAACAAGAAAGGAGCGAGGATGGGAGTAACGGTATTTAACGAGAAGAAGGTAGACACCAAAAAGCAACCTATGTTTTTTGGAGCACCTCTGGGTATGCAACGTTATGATGAGTATAAGTATCCTGACTTTGACAAACTAACTCAAACCCAATTGGGTTACTTCTGGAGACCTGAAGAGGTATCTCTGCAGAAAGACAGATCAGATTACAAAACTCTTAACGCACAACAGAAGCACATCTACACATCTAATCTTAAATATCAAATCCTCCTGGACTCTGTGCAGGGTCGTGGACCTGGCATGGCATTCTCTCCTTACTGCTCCCTTCCCGAGTTGGAAGGTGCCATGGGAGTATGGGAATTCATGGAGCAGATTCACTCTCGCTCTTACACCCATATCATTAAGAATGTATACCCCGATCCTACAGAGGTATTTGATACTGTCCTGGACAATGATAAGATCCTTGCTAGGGCAAAGAGTGTGTGTGCTGCATACAATGAATTCATCGATGCTGCTACCGAGTGGGCAGCAGGGACAAGATGGCAGCAGGCAATGGAATACGCTGACAGCGCCATTGCAGATCGTCGTGATCTAAAGCGTAAACTCTACCGAGCGATTGCCAATGTTAACATTCTTGAAGGGATCCGTTTCTATGTTAGTTTTGCTTGCTCTTTTGCTTTCGGTGAGCTCAAGCTTATGGAGGGAAGTGCTAAGATCATTTCCCTCATTGCCAGAGATGAATCCCAACACCTTGTCCTTACCCAAAAGATCTTGAAGAAGTGGGCAGAGGGCGATGATCCAGAGATGCAAGAAATTGCGGAAGAAGAGAAAGAAAATGTCAGGCAGATGTTTGTTGATGCAGTAAACCAAGAGAAAGAGTGGGCAAACTATCTCTTCTCTGAGGGATCTATGATTGGTCTCAACGAGCGTTTGCTGTCTCAGTATGTTGAGTGGATTGCTAACCGCCGTATGAAAGCGATTGGTCTTGATCCTGCATTTGATATCCCTGCTAAGAATAATCCATTGCCCTGGACAGAGCATTGGCTAAATAGCAAAGGACAACAAAATGCACCTCAGGAAACTGAGATCGAATCGTATATTGTCGGAGGTATCAAACAAGATGTTGAGGCAAATACTTTCTCTAACTTCCAACTTTAAGAATTGGTTTAGACATGTCGAGGAAAGACGGTTGGAAGAAAAAACAGAAGAGTCAGGAAACTACTATCAGTATTCCTGGCCTGGACCAGACCAGTGGTATAAAGGACCACTTGAAGTTTTTGAGGGACTTGAAGAAGGATCTCAAGACAACAAAACCCATCAGACAATATCGTAACAAAAGATACAAAAAAAGTTGATAAATAGTAATAACAGTGCTATACTGTTTATACGTTCATCCCGCTCTCGGGTGGGACGCAAGTAAGTCGCGGAACGGATCGTTCATCCCATGGTAGATCTACTACTCTATGCTACAATCACATGCCAACAAGCCGATGCTATCATGCTGAGGATCAAGGCAAATCAGGATCTCCCCAAAGAGATTCAGATTGAATTGGTAGAAACCCTAAAGGATTCTACCCCTGAATGCATATGGGACGCACACGACTGAAGGAACGGGGCATAAAAATCCCATTTCTTTAGGAGTAATCCAATGAACACACTTAACCTTATTAGACAACAGATCCAAAAGGTAAATGCTCTTCACGACGCTCAAATTTCTCACACCGCATACCGTGGTGTAGATTACAAGGTGGGCACCCATGAAGCAGCAGAGACCCACGGTACATTCAACTATCGTGGCAGCACTTACACCAAATAAATAGAAGGACCTACGGGTCCTTTTTTTTATGAAATGCGAAGTAACCCTTTTTAAGGCAGGCACTGTCTTCAAAGAAGAAGTGATTGCCACAGACTATCAAGATGCAAGGAAGGTTGCCCTTGCAAGAAATCCTGGTGCAACTGTAGTTGGAGTGACGGCAAAATTATGAATTACGAAAAAGTAAAACTGATCGCACACAACCTCAAACTATTAGCAGAGAGTCTTGAGGATGCCATCAAAGAAGATCCTACTAAATATCTTCAGAGGTCGGAGGACAAACGATTTGGATATCGTTTCGATGACGACGATGATGGATATGCAGACTAATGAAACCTCAGAGTGCTAAAGGTAAAGGTAGAAGATTTCAACAATGGGTGAGAGATATGCTCATTGAGCATCGAGATATTCACCCAGAAGATATAGAGTCACGAAGCATGGGTGCTGGTGGGGAAGATCTAATCATGGCAAGAGATGCCAGGAAGAAGTTTCCCTTCAGTATCGAATGTAAAAACGTGGAGAGATTGAATGTATACGAAGCATACGAGCAAGCATGTGCCAATGCTGGAGATCATACACCGATACTCTTCATGAAAAAGAATAGAAAGAAACCACTTGTCGTAGTGGATGCAGAATGGTTCATCAAGCACTTTGGGGGTTGACTCCAGACCCTTCCTTGCTATATAATTCTACAGTCATCGCAAGGGGAGGCAATGGACACTCAATTTCTAGAAGAGGTCGTTGAGTATTTAATCGATCAAATTCATATTGAATTGGATCAGGGTAACTCTGCTGAAGCAGAAGTTATCGCAAGAAAAATTCGTGAGTTACAAGAGGTGTAATGACAGTCCATGCGATGTTTTCCGTGCCAATCATTCATTATGAGATTGCTAATTGGCCAGAGAATAAAAAGAGAATTCTAGATGCTCTTCCCAAGAGGAGTCAAGCACATCTAGATTCTAATGGAGAAGTATTCACTGACTTCTTTGATAATTATGATGGAGATACTCTCCCCGATTATTCAGACACAATCATTGATATCATCAAACCATATCTTGCTGACTTTACTGATCAGCGTAAGGTAGAGTTTACGGATCTTTGGTTTCAATCTGCATACAAGGGGCAGAAACATGGTCTACACAATCATGGACACAGTGGATGGTCTTCTGTAATCTACGTTGAGTTTGATCCGAGAGTCCATACTGCCACTCATTTCTATTCTCCATTTGGTAATCCCTGGAGTGGCACACTAGAAGTATTTACACCACCAGTAAAGGAGGGGGACATGATCATCTTCCCAGCGACAATTGCACACGAGGCATTGGAAAATGAATCTGATAAACGAAGGACCATTGTTTCATACAATCTCAGAGGGAAGGTTGATATTGTCAAAAAAGAATTGTTTCAGGGAGATCCTGTAAGACGAGAAGTTATCTCTGCCTACGCCCAGTAGGTCTTTCTGGTTCAGTAGCTCAGTTGGATAGAGCAACTGCCTTCTAAGCAGTCGGTCGCTGGTTCGAGTCCAGCCTGAATCGTATGGGAGATTAGCTCAGCGGTAGAGCACCTCGTTTACACCGAGATTGTCGGGGGTTCGATCCCCTCATCTCCCACTCCCCCTAGGGGGTAACAATCAAATAAAGGAGAGCAGTCATGACTGTTAGAGATCGCTTTGGAGAAAGTCTCCAACTTCTGAAGGATGCTGTGAATGGCAATATTGCCCTTGACATTGAGTATCCATCCCTTTTCTCTTCACTCTGCCGTTTCTATAGCGATAAGAGTGATCGTCACGTCCATTTCTGGGGCATTGATGTTGAGGAGGACTATTCGATTCTAATAGATAATATGATTGCAGATGGCGTCCTGGAAGCGACGTAAATCTTACCCTGGTGGAGTCAAATGACCCTGCCTTGGAATGGCACAAAACTTACCCTGGTCGGGATGAATTATGACAGACAGTATAACAGTCTACAAAGGCAGATTTTGTGAAAAGATCTCAGATTTTATTTGGGGTGATTACATTGATGAATCTGTAGTTGAAGGTCTGTGGCACTTCTGGCGTAATCAGTCCATACTTAATCCTCATGAGGGTCAAGTATATAAACATGGTGATGTGGTAGTGGACCGAGACTACAAGGAGTCATTAGACTTACACATTCCATTTCAGTTAGCACTTCCTGAAGTCCAGAATTATATGCTGGCACTTCAGGGAGTCCTCAACAAGTATGTCGAGAGGTTTCCTTTCTGTGAGACCTCTCGATTTCAAGTAACAGAGCCACTAAGTATGCAACTCTATCCTCCTGGCGGTGGATTTAAGCAGTGGCATACTGAAAGATCTAATGCTTTGCCTGGAAATGTATACAGGCATTTAGTCTTTATGACATATCTAAATGACTGTCCCAATGGTGGGACGGAATGGTTTCATCAAGATAAGTATGTTGATGCCAAAAGGGGATTCACTGTAATCTGGCCAGCAGATTGGACACACTTTCATAGAGGAAGGGTTAGTCAAGAATCTGAAAAGATGATTATAACTGGGTGGTTTTCCTACATTTAGATGCTTAAATAGTAAAAACACACGGAGGTTTCATGGATTTACAAGACGACAAGTGGAATAGGGGTCTTGATCTCTTCATTGAGTCTGTCCACAAACCTGACTCTGAGTTGAGGCAGTGCGCCCACAACCAAGAGTGCTACCACGAGTTGATGTATATCCGTAGTTTCGTGCTAGAATATCTGAAGACGCTTCGACGCCAATGAAGAAACCCACCATCCTCCTTGAGCGATTCCCTTATCGCTATGTCCAAGTCGGCACCCTGGAGATCAATGGTAAACCAGACTACCGAATCCAAAAGGTAGACTCTTACACTGGTCGCTATCGCGATATGTATCTGTGTGACAATGCCATGCAGATGAATACTGCGATCGAAGATTTTGAATACACCAAATGGTTGGACCCCGATATGGTCCCCTGCTATGTAAAAGGAGATGACGATGACTCTGAAGACTGATCTTCAAGCAGCAGCAGACGCTGCTCGCACCGCCTTCAAGACTGCTCTGGATACCGAAGGGTATGATGAGAGCACCCTGTCTGAATTGTGGCGCATGTACCTGGGACTGAAGCGTATCAATAACGATACTCCTGCAGATCCTGTGGTCAATTCTAATTACAATTTCAACCTGTCCAGCGACTACCTTAATATCCCTACGGATAATTATGGTGTTGGTTATGCTGCTGACACGATCTCATTCACAGGATTGTCAGAAGGTGCTGACGTAATCTCATTCGGAGACTACACACCCTCTTGACAATTCTTAATATTTCCTATATAGTTATGACAGTTGCAAATCTTAACAATGACCGTAACTAAAAACGAATGGGGTCAAATCAACATGTGGGCAAAAGAGCCTTCGATGTATATGACCAAAGAAGATCTTGAGCGTTACGGCATTGAGCCCTACGCTGAGAAGGCAGAGAAACTGAATGGTCGCACTGCGATGCTTGGTTTCGTTGCCGCTTTGATTTCTTACGCACTTACTGGTAAACTCTTCTTCGGAGTGCTGTGATGACTGAGATCTTTTTCACCCTCACTGCAATTACATTCTTTGTATTGCTTGCATTCTCTGTTGAAAAACTTGCTGAAACTTATTAAACCTAATCATGAGAGTCCCTGATACTATCTTTACGCTGCGAGATGCAGACAAAGGCACCTTTATCAAGACTGGTAGTTATGGATACTTCGACAACAAGCGTGTCGTAGTATTCTCTCTCCCAGGAGCATTCACTCCTACCTGTAGTAACTATCAACTCCCTGCATACGATGATCTCTATCAAGAGTTTATTGATCTGGGTATTGATGAAGTCTACTGCATCTCAGTTAACGATGGTTTTGTTATGAATGCTTGGGGTAAATCCCTGGGTATTGAAAATGTTAAACTGATTCCTGATGGTAGTGGTGACTTCACCCGTGCCATGGGGATGCAAGTTGAGAAGCACAACCTCGGTTTCGGTTATCGGTCTTGGCGATATGCTATGGTCGTTAACAATGGTGAGATCGAGCAAATGTTTGAAGAAGAAGGGAAAGTCGGAAATTGTCCGATTGACCCCTATGAAAGAAGCAAACCAGAAACTGTCCTAGAATACCTTAGATCTTACGGAGCTACTAACAATGAATGAAAAAGCAGAGCGCATTAACGGCTGGGCAGCAATGATTGGTATCATTGCAGCAATGGGATCCTATGCCACCACAGGTCAAATCATTCCTGGTATTTGGTGATGGCATTAGCAGCACTGTCGATAATCCTATTGGGCACCTTCTTCGGTGCTGCAATGCTTACCCAATCTGGGGATGAATAAATAGAATTGAATATCGTCGGCGCAGACAGAGGGGTAACTGGCACAATCCAGTTGACACCCCTCTATTTTTTTGTTAGTATATATACTCTGAGCCACTGATTGACTCATTTCTCATGATAGTGGATGTCGAGTTTCTTTAGTTTAATGAAAAAATTTCTACCACTCCTTTTCGCTCTCTCAGCGACTGCCGCCTGTGCTTATCCAAGCATCAGTGAGATTCAAGATCCTCCCTCTGTAGAAGTTGCAGTTGTAGGTAAAGTGAATCCTGAGAAAGTTGAGAAGGTCGAAGTAGTCCAGAAGACCTGGAAGTGCCCAGGGTGCAATACAAATGAGCAGTATGTCCTTGAGCAACTCCAAAAGAAAACAAAGATCACCGATCGCAATGCCCTTGCAACAATCATGGGCAACATTAAATCGGAGAGTAACTTCACTCCCAATATTTGTGAGGGAGGTGCTAGAGTTCCTTACGATCGTTGCCTTCGCGGTGGTTACGGACTCATTCAGTGGACCTCTACGAACCGTTATCTGGGGTTAGGACGCTTCGCTAAGAAGTATGGTTATGATCCTTCTTCCCTTGAAGGTCAGACAGCATACATGATCAACGAATATACTTTCCAGAAATACCTTCCTGAGTTTGAAGGTAATGGACAAAAAGTTGATCAGTATATGGTTGCTGCTTACTACTGGTTGGGATGGGGCATCAAAGGATACCGTCAGCAGTATGCATACCAATACATAAATAAACTCGTGTATGCCTAAGACGGGTGACTTACCGCATTGAGTTAAATCACAGGGGATCTTGGGTCCCCCTTAAAAAATATTCTGGATTATCAAAAACGAAGGCTGACTTCCTACTTACATTATGTGGTATGATGCCAAACCAAAAAGAATTGAGAGTTGTTGAAGATGAGTCAGTTAACAAAGATACTTCACTTTGCGAGTGAGGAATTCACACCATTTGCTCCTTACTGGGATTACTTTATTGCTGAAGGCAAATGCATGATTGATCTCAATCCTATTGAGAAAGAGATACTTGGTAAGGAAAAGGAAATCATTGAGAAGTATGAGTTTGAAGATGACTGGGGCACTAAACTAGGTAAGAATAGTCTCACTGCAAGATCTAAAAACTACAATCTTCTAGAGTTTGATTCTGCAGAGACTCTCAGATTTTCTATCAAAGATTTTCACGATAAGTTTTTAGAGGAAATCAACATTCCTAAACCGCCAGGTAACATCTATGTCCAGTGCTGGGCAAATGTTATGAGGAAGAAGCAAAGAATGGCAGCACATAGGCATAACCATACTGCATATAGTTACCTCAGTGGTCACTTATGTGTGAAGGTTAAAGACACCAGCACTTACTATCATAAATTGTTTGGGTCAGATCTTTACGATTCACCAAACAGTAGAGGTAAGATGACAATGTTTCCTTCTTGGGTTATGCATCATACAGATGCTGTGGTTGATGATGAAGAAAGGATCACAATTGCATTTGACATTATGACCGAAGAAGGTTATATTAAAAATGTCTCTGATAGTATGAAACATCACTGGGTTGCATTATGAATGCTGATTGGCGCTACACCGATGAGAATCTTGAGAAGCGAGCACTATGCTTGATATGCTGTGTGCGAGCAAAGGAAGAAATTAACTCAAGCATTTACGAATTCTGCCATTACTTCACCAGTAATGGTTTGTTTAATGATGTGCTCCCTACGGAAGAGAATCCTATGACTGAAGAGTTAAAGGAATTCAATGGTGATCCTATTGCTATGGCAACTGCAAAAGTTAAATCTGAGTTGGCATCATGGAGAGCAATCTACGCTACACTTAACGAGAAACAAGAATGAAAGTTGTTATTTGTGGTGGTGGCACATCTGGTTGGATGACTGCTGCCGCCTTCTGTAAAACTTTTCCCGAATGGGATATTACTATCATCACTGGTGGTGAATCAATTGGGGTTGGTGAATCAACTACACCTCATATCAATCAGTATCTCAGATACATGGGAATTACTGATGAAGTATTCCTTCCTGCGGCAAGAGCAACCTTCAAATCTTCATCTAGATTTGAAGGTTTTGTTTCGGAAGGTCAAGTATTCCACTATCCCAATGGACAGTCGATAAATACTGACGTAAAGTATCACGACTGGATGCTTGCGAAAGCATTTTATCCAGAAGATCTTCCCCCTTTCGCAGATGTCTTTATGCCATTTGTGACGGTCGCAGAGGAGGGTAAGATGCCACTTAACGATCCTTTGCTATTTCCATATGACCTCGCCAAAGACAGATCATTCCACATCAACGCTAAAGCATTTTCGGAGTATCTTCAGACTACTTTCTGTCAAGGTATTACGGTGGTTGATAGTAAGGTTAAGTCAGCTCGTTATGACGGAAGAAATATCACAAGTGTCCTGGTGGATAGAGGACCGTTCGATATCAAACCAAAAGAAGTATACGGTGATCTCTATATCGACTGTACAGGCCAAGCGAGTGCCGTCTCGGGGGCTCTCAGCAGATGGGTAGAATTTGATACGATCCCCACTGACTCTGCTCTGGTAGTAAAGACAGAGTATACGAATAGAAAGAAACAGATGGTGCCTTATACCAATGCTAAGGCAATGTCTTCGGGTTGGCAGTGGACTATTCCTACCTACGATTTTATTAGTCGTGGATATGTTTTTTCATCGAAGCATCAGACTGAGGAGGATGCTAGAGAAGAGTTTGGATATGATGATGCGAAACTCATCACCTTTAGAAATGGCAGACACGAAGAAGCATGGGTAGGTAACTGTGTTGCTATTGGTTTGTCGTATGGTTTCATCGAGCCTCTAGAATCCACGTCATTGTTTAACACACACCATGGCATTCTTGCTCTGATGGATATTCTCAGAGAAGAAAAACTGCCAGGTCAATTTGCTAGAGATCGTTTCAATCATGATCTCTCTGAGCACATGGATGGTTGGCGTGAGTTTGTGGAAGCACATTACTACTATTCACACCGACGTGATACGCCTTTCTGGAGAGCAGTTACTGATGAGGTGCAGTATAAGCAAGAGGGCACTCATGAATCTGTCCGTCATATGATGGTCTCTGGTGATCCTATTCCGACAGGACATATGCCTATCGCATTTATTCTTGCTGGATCTGGTTATACAAACATCAACAAACGTCATTATGAATACTTTGGGTATCCATGTCTAGTCTCAGAGAAGACTGTGGCACAGTGGAAACACAAGTATGAGCAACGCAAACGCCTTGCCGAGACCCTGCCAACCATGTACGAATTTCTTTCTGGCACATTCGACTACGAGATCCCCGCCGAGGGGGTTGACACCGAGTAGGGTTTGCCGTATTATAAATAGGTCAACAGGTTACGAAACGTAAAGTTTTTTGATCTATTGTAACACCCCAAACCGAGACCTATAGGGTGTATAAATCACGTCTCTCATATCCCTGCTGAGGGTGCAGGGAGCATAGTATCTCCACCATTTCCCTGATGGACCTACTAACTGTTACATAACAATGACTGCAACACTTTCACAACAACGTTCTACTAATGCCTGGGAGCAATTCTGCAACTGGGTTACCTCAACCGATAACCGTCTTTATGTCGGTTGGTTTGGCGTCCTGATGATCCCCTGCCTGCTGGCAGCGACCACATGTTTCATCATCGCCTTCATCGGTGCTCCCCCTGTGGACATCGACGGCATTCGCGAACCCGTTGCTGGGTCGCTGATGTGGGGCAACAACATCATCTCTGGTGCTGTTATTCCTTCTTCTAACGCTATCGGTCTGCACTTCTATCCCATCTGGGAAGCAGCAAGTCTGGACGAATGGCTCTACAACGGTGGTCCTTTCCAACTCGTTGTCTTCCACTTCCTGATCGGTATCTATGCCTACATGGGTCGTGAGTGGGAATTGTCTTACCGTCTCGGTATGCGTCCCTGGATCTGCGTTGCTTACTCGGCACCTGTTGCTGCTGCTTCTGCTGTATTCCTGGTCTATCCTTTCGGTCAAGGTTCTTTCTCTGACGCAATGCCCCTGGGTATCAGTGGCACCTTTAACTACATGCTTGTCTTCCAAGCAGAGCACAACATCCTGATGCACCCCTTCCACATGCTTGGAGTTGCTGGTGTCTTCGGTGGTTCACTCTTCTCGGCAATGCACGGTAGTCTGGTCACCTCTTCGCTGGTCCGTGAGACCACCGAAAACGAGTCCCAAAACTATGGTTACAAGTTTGGTCAAGAGGAAGAGACCTACAACATCGTGGCTGCCCACGGTTACTTCGGTCGCCTGATCTTCCAATACGCTTCCTTCAACAACTCTCGCTCGCTGCACTTCTTCCTCGCAGCATGGCCTGTGGTTGGCATCTGGTTTACTGCTCTTGGTGTTAGCACCATGGCATTCAACCTGAATGGTTTCAACTTCAACCAGTCGATTGTTGATAGTCAAGGTAAAGTGATCAACACTTGGGCAGATGTGCTCAACCGTGCGGGTCTGGGTATGGAAGTCATGCACGAGCGTAATGCTCACAACTTCCCTCTTGACCTTGCTGCTGCTGAGTCCACTCCTGTGGCACTCACCGCACCTGCGATCGGTTGATACTCGGATTCTTAATAAACGTCGTTTATTAGAAAAACAACTAGGGGACTTCGGTCCCCTTTCTTTTTAATCTAAATGTTAAGTTTTCCAAAGACAATGATAAACAAAGACGCAACATACAAGGAGCGTGAGATTATCATGGACACTTGGCCTCAGTTATACTGGTTAAAACAATCAAAGGAAAAAACAAATGACAACAAGTACACTACAATTACCACAAAGGGGGTGGTTTGATGTTCTCGATGACTGGCTTAAGCGTGATCGGTTTGTGTTTGTCGGTTGGTCTGGCTTACTACTATTCCCGACTGCTTATCTTGCTCTTGGCGGGTGGCTTACAGGAACCACCTTTGTTACCAGTTGGTACACCCACGGCATTGCGAGTTCATATCTTGAGGGGTGTAACTTTCTTACTGCTGCTGTTTCTACTCCTGCTGATGCTCTCGGACATAGCCTTCTACTCCTTTGGGGTCCTGAAGCTCAAGGCGATTTCATCCGCTGGTGCCAACTTGGGGGACTCTGGACTTTTGTGGCGCTCCACGGATCTTTCGCTCTGATTGGATTCATGCTTCGGCAGTTTGAAATCGCTCGTCTCGTAGGGATTAGACCATACAATGCTATTGCTTTCTCAGGTCCTATTGCTGTATTCGTTAGTGTTTTTCTTATGTATCCTCTGGGACAATCGTCCTGGTTCTTCGCACCGTCTTTCGGGGTGGCGGCGATCTTCCGATTCCTCCTCTTCCTCCAAGGATTCCACAACTGGACGTTGAATCCTTTTCACATGATGGGTGTAGCAGGTATCCTGGGTGGAGCATTGCTTTGTGCCATTCATGGTGCTACAGTAGAGAATACTTTGTTTGAAGACAGTGACCAATCAAATACTTTCAAGGCATTTGAACCAACTCAGGAGGAAGAAACATATTCTATGGTCACGGCTAATCGTTTTTGGTCGCAGATATTCGGTATTGCATTTAGCAATAAGAGGTGGTTGCATTTCTTTATGCTTTTTGTTCCTGTTATGGGTCTTTGGACATCCTCTATCGGCATCATTGGTCTTGCTCTTAATCTTCGCGCTTACGATTTCGTGAGTCAGGAGATCAGGGCAGCAGAAGATCCAGAATTTGAAACCTTCTACACTAAGAATATTCTTTTGAATGAAGGTCTCCGTGCATGGATGGCACCAGTTGACCAACCACATGAAAACTTTGTCTTCCCAGAGGAAGTGCTTCCCAGGGGCAACGCTTTGTGATATACTAGAGGATCCTTCGGGATCCTTTTTTAATGGCAAAACAGAAAAGCGCCTGGAGAATCTGGGCAAAAGCACTAGGAGAGAAATCAGGTAAAGATGACAAAGAATCAGATATCATTGCTATTATACGGACTCTTATATTTCTCACTTACCTTGTCACTAATATTGCCATTGTTGCAAACGCAATAAGACATTGGAATGATCAACCACAACTAAATAACTTGGAAGATATCGCTACAGTATGGCAGCCGAAGACATCAGAAATATAGTTGACAGGTGTTACGTTGGTGGTGCTGGTTTCATTCTCGCCAACAACCCCAACCCCCTGGATGGATCTAACCCAGCGTCGCTGAGTCTGGGTGGCACTTCGGCTGGTCCTATTTCATCGCCAGATCCAGCAGAAACTATTCAACAACTTGTGGGTCGTTGCTATGCAGGGACTCCTCCACTAACACCTAACCCACTTGACCAAGAGAATCCTAGGATTCCTGCTGAGGTAGCACCTCCTCAAGTAGAGCCAACTCCAGCACAAGTTATTCAGGAGTTGGTTGGACGATGCTACCCAGGTCTACCTACACTACAAACTCCATATAACATTCCTGAGGTGCAGGATAATGTTATTGAAGTTAGAATTGAAATTTTAGATTGGTTATGTAAGAATGGTTTCTTGGGAGATCAATGCTATGGTCCTGATCTTGTCATTAAATTACCCAATCCCAACGACGCCAAACCTTACATCAAACTAGGCAACAATGATGATTGTGCTGAGGTGATGCAACTCAGAGTCAAAGGGCAGTGTGAGAAACTGAGTGGCAACAGATGGAGAAATAAAAAGACAGGAGAGATTCTGATCTGTGACGATGATATTCGTGAGCAGGATCTTGACTGGGAGAGATGCGTCCGCAATACCCTAGATTGTTTCTTCAAACCCTACGCTGGTGGTAAGTGGAAACCACCTGCTGCATCTTGTGATACACACTATCCAAATGGATGGAGTGCAAATCTTGATAGAGTTTGCGTGAAGAATTGCTTCCCCACCAGACTGCCTGTGTATGAGACTTACAGTGGCGGTAAGCATACCTATAGTCTTACTGGCAGTGGAGATCCTGCATTCCACATCCTCAAGGATCCTATTTCCCCTGATCCAGACAACCCCGTAACGGTCCCTCTCTTCTATTACCTCAACTCTGCTGGCGATGGATTCCTAACGACCAACCCAGGGCAGCCAGACGGTCCTGGAAGCGGCGAGAGGGCGACCATGAATGCTGCTGGTATGCAATTCCAAGCAGTGCTTGGATACGCCTTTACAAAGGGGTCTGACATGATCTCCTACATGGGAGATGATGAGCAGGGCGAGGCGCTCTATCGCTTCTACAATGGATCTGATCACATGTATACGATCGATCCTGAATTCCTTTGGGACTTTCCTCAGACTCTCAAGAGAAGGAATGCATATAGGATTCCCAAGGGTGAGATCAATGCAGACATACTTGTAACTACAGACACTGAGAAGGGTAGTGCTGGTTATGATAATGCTTTGGGATACTATCTTGCTGATAAGAATGGTCCTCAGGTTGGATATGTCATTGTTAAATCTGCAAAGTCAGGGACAAACATTAACCGAGTAACTATTCCAGCATCACAACTGAGGAATTATAAGGGTGGTAGCATGGGATTCTTCCTGATCCCTGATGGTGCCCGACAGAATAGTTTGAGTAAAGGTCAGCAGATCACTTTCTCTGCTCAGAGTGATGGATTCCGTGGCAACGGTATCTCCACAGCACAAAGCAATTACTGCCTCTTCTCCGACAATAGATGGAATCCTGGTGACAAGGACCAGACTAAGTGGAAGGGAAGAAACAAACAGATGTGGGAAGACCTCATCAATGGTGATGATGATTATGATGACCTGAAATTCTGGCATAAAGTCCAATGGACTAGCAACGGATATTATCTGGAGGGTATTCAGTGCTATGTGTTTGACGAGCAAGCACCTCCTCCTGTGTATAGGACACTCAAACCACCAGGGTGTGATGATAGATCTCTAGAGAAATCTTTCAAGGATGTGACTATTGGCCGAGCAGATTGTGGAGCACTTAAACCAACAATCCTTTCCGAGGATACTGATTGGGAGTGTCGCAAATGCACGGGTGCTTATACGATCAGACAGAATGATACTCAGTCATATGTTGCTCCTAATGCTGGCACCTATAGAATTGTTTCTATGGGTGGCATTACTGGAGGATTGCAATCTAGTTGCATCCGATTCAAGTTTAGATTCAAGAAGAATGGGTCTACAATTTATGAGGGGGACTGGGTAGCACAGTATTGGCCAGCGATTGGTCAAGATATCAATGACTCGGATATCAATCTGAGTGCTGGTGATACTTTGTCATTCGAGTTTGTTGAGTTGGTAACTGGTCCTCACACAGGATCGATCTCACCTTCGCTTGCTCTCTATAACACATCTACTGGTGTCTTTGATTCTCAATTCTCTATCAACCTCACAACAGTTGCTACAGATGATGAATTCGGCACATATACAAGCAGTCCATATCTAAACCCAAATACAACTTCTGCGGGTGCCATCACCAGTATGGCAATGCAATTCAAACCATACAACAGAGCAGGATCTGAATGGCAACCTGGATCTGTTAGCACAGAGGCATGGTATGTGGATGACGATGATCTCAACCAGCATCCCTATACCTTGGTATGGGTTGGTGGAGCGAGAGTATCCATGCATGGGACACTACAAAATACTCCTGCGAATATGGGTGGGCATCGTCGCGACAAGCAGAATAGATTCATGCCCAACATTGATGGTGGATACATTGATACTGGTTACATTCCACAGTCTCTGGATCAATATGAATTGGGACAACTGCCCACAGATGTTTACAGAGCACTCACAGGATGCTATAATCAACTCCTTGAGAATTATCTGGTCACTCGATTTGATAATCTCAATCTCTCAGGTAGCGGTGCTATTAGAGAAAAGATCCCCACAGCATATGCTAAGGGATACCTCCCATGGTATGAGTTGGCACAGGGATCTGTTAGTGATTCCACCAGTTATCTGAATGCCCTTTCTAACAACTGGACAAATGGACCTGGAAGTGCTAACTTCTATGCACCCTGCACCTTCATTCATGATTATGTTTTAGATGGTGACGCACTACAAGGAGCAGGTAATCCTGCTGCTGCAGCAAAGGTTAGGATAGGTATTACTTTCTATCCTGCCCACCCAGCTGGGGAATCATTCTCTCGGACAAAATACTACTGGCAAGCAATCATCAATGTCATTGATGTTATCAATCCTGGTAGAGGATATTCTGAGGGGATGACATTCGATCTTCTATGGCCACCTCCAAGAGAGAAAGCACTGGAAGATAACACACAGTCTCCATACTATCCCGACTATCAGGGATCATTCAAGAAACCTAATAGAAAACTCATTGGATGGTATGAGAGAAACGATAACGTGAAGAGGAGCGTAAAGGAGGCTATATACCAAGAGTCTCACAATACTAACTCTCCCTATTGGTATTTCTGCTCCGACAGAAATAAAGATAGACTCAAGTTTAGAATCATTATTACAGAGGCAACATAAGTATGTCAGGTTTTGGGAAGAAGAGTGACTCTGCAGCAGAAAGATCTCTGGAGAAGTCCACTCGTGAGTTGCGTATGCTTCGCAGAGTGATTGAGCAATACAAAGATGATCCAAAGGGTCGGAAGAAAATGCTCAAGAAAATGAAGAGGTATTGGAGTAGCAACCTTGCTACTGTAAAGAATCTTGATTATCAACCTCAGGGTGCTGCATGGAAACCAGACAAGCAACTGGTAGATGACCTTGCCAAGATGCAAAATCTCGTAACAGATCCTCGCGAGGAGGAAGGAGATTCTATAGATAATCTTACGGAAGAAGATATGTCTGCAATCCGTGATATGCTATCTAAAGATTCGGGAGAAACAAATGATCAATCTGGACCAGAGGTATCACCACTACCTTCGGGGGGACAGGAAGTTTCGGATTGATGGCATTGAAGAAACCGTAAGAGGATACGGTTTCTCTTGCGATGGACTTGAGATCATAGGATACTATGTCTTGACAGAGAAGCACAAGTTGCACTATGATCTCAATGAAAACTTCAAATACATGGAGGATATCTAGCACCATACCTGGAGAGGTGGTCGAGTGGTTTAAGGCTCTAGTCTTGAAAACTAGCGAAGTGAAAGCTTCCGTGGGTTCGAATCCCACCCTCTCCGTTGTCAGATCTCCAACTGTCACACGGTTGACAAAATCTGACATTGTGCTAGTATATATACATGGTCGCGACACCACGTTGCGACTTGTAACAAACGGGACCCGTCGAAGTCCCTGCCATCTGTGGGTAACCATTCCACAAGTAAAATTTACGAGGATTAAAAACAATGATCAAAACCGCATTCGCAGCTGCTGCTGCTCTCGCATTCGCTCCCGCTGCTGCCCTTGCAGGTCCCTACGTTAACGTAGAGGCAAACTCTGGTTTCACTGGCTCCAACTACACTGGCACCAATACCGATCTCCATGTCGGTTATGAAGGTCCTATTGGTGGTGCTGCTTCTTACTACGTCCAAGCAGGTGCTACTGTCGTCTCCCCTGATGGTGGCGCTGTGGATACCGTGCCTTCGGGTAAGGCAGGCATCGGCGTTGCTGCTACCGACAACCTCGGTCTCTACGGCGAAGTTTCCTTCGTTGGTAGCGGTCAAGCAGGTGTTGACCGTGGTTACGGCACCAAGGTGGGTGTGAAGTATTCTTTCTGATATATAATACAGACGGAATCTGATGCTCTTGGGACCTTCGGGTCCCTTTTTTTCTCACTTGATTAGATATGGCAAACGCACCTAGATCAACGGCAATTTATACTCGTGCAGGTTGTCCCTTCTGCACCAAGATTAAAGAGGTTTACAAATCAAAGGGATGGGGGTATGCTGAATACACTCTTGGAACTAACTTCACTAAGGAGCAGTTTTATAAAGAGTTTGGACAAGGTGCTACCTTTCCTCAGGTCATCATTGGTGGTCGAAAGGTAGGTGGATGCACCGACACTGTTAAATACTTGCGAGATCAACAACTTCTTTGATGAAAGACACTACCCTGACTGAATTGTATTCGATTGTTGATCGTGCTATTGATGAAGCAATGGTTAACAATCGATTTCTTTTTAACATGTATTCTTACTTGAAGATGGGTAACTGGACCCGTCGTGAAGTCAATGAATTTATCGAGTCACCTGCTGCTGCAGAGTTGAGTGACACCGTGCAGGAATTAGATGACTACATTAAGGGCGGAGACAAAACAGTCCGAGAAGCATATGGTCACATTCCCAAACCAAAAGCACGGAAGATCAGAAACTATTTGTATGGTATACTTGAAGATGCCTGGAAATACCATGCTGATCGCAAGCCTGGACGTAAGAAAAAGGCAACTAAATAATAATACATAAAGGAGAGGCGTTATGGCAGACCTAAGTTTTCTTTACATCGCTTTCTTCCTTACCATCGGATCATTCCTCTTGGGTTTCATGGCGTCATGGAATCTCAAGGGGATTTTTGATGAGTGGAAGGAGAGGGCTGAGTATGCTGCAGTTGTAATGCACCCAGAGATGCAGATGGATGGTGAATATGTTGATCCTTCTGAGCTCCTTTACTTGCGGATCACCGATGAAGATGATATGATGGATGACGAAGATGATTGAGGTCTGATGATCCTTGTTGATATGAATCAGGTTTGCATCAGCAACCTGATGGTTTCCTTGACCACCACGGTCACAAATGTCAGCGAAGGACTGGTTCGCCACATGGTCTTAAACTCCCTGCGATCTTATCGCAATAAGTTTTACAAAGACTACGGTGAATTGGTCCTTTGCTATGACAGCAAGCACTACTGGCGACGCAGGGAGTTTCCCTTCTACAAGGGGACTCGCAAGAAAGACCGAGAGAAGTCCAATCTAGACTGGAATGAAATCTTTGAAGTCTTGAATATGATTCGGGATGAGATCCGAGATCATCTACCTTACAAAGTTGTAGAGGTTGATGGTGCTGAAGCGGATGACATCATTGCCACTCTTGTAAAAGAGCAAGGTCATATAAACATTCGGTTGCAGAATAATATGCAACCTCCCCAGAAAGTCCTGATCCTTTCGGGTGATAAAGACTTCCAACAACTTCAGAAGTATAAGTTTGTAAGTCAATACAATCCTATTCAGAAGAAGTTTATCCAGTGTGAGGATCCTAAAGCATATATGCTTGAGCACATCTTGAAAGGTGATCGCTCTGATGGTATCCCCAACTTCCTCTCGGATGATGACACCTTTGTTGCTAACAAACGTCAGCGACCAATGTCCAAGATCAAACTTGCACGTTGGGTTGAGCAGGATACAATGGATTTCTGCACAACTAAAGAGTTACTTGCTAACTATCATAGGAATCAACGCCTAATTGATTTTGATTGTATCCCAACAGAGGTTACAAACAACATCATAAATACGTTTGAGAATACAGAGACCCCTGCACGGGGCAAGATGTATCCCTATTTCATGAAACATGCGTTGAATGAAATGCTAGATCACATTACTGAGTTTTGAAATGAAACTACTAATTTCCGAAGTGCTGCAGAAAGCACACAGCGCCAAGACAAAAGCAGAAAAAATCAAGGTCCTGCAGGACAATAACACGCCTGCACTCCGCACTATCTTCATCATCAATTTCGATGATAGTGTGGTCCCTCGGGTCCCTCTGGGAGAAGAGGTCCCCTACCGTCCTAACGATGCTCCTAAGGGCACAGAGCACACTATCCTGGAGCAGGAGTATAAGAAACTCTATCGCTTCTTCAAGGGTGGTGAAGATACTCTTAGTCAGATGAAGATCGAGAATATGTTTCTTCAGATGCTGGAAGGACTTCATGAGAGTGAGGCAGAAGTCCTGGTAAAAGCAATCAACAAGAGTCTGCACAAGAAGTTTCGTGTTACTCACACTGTTGTTAAAGAAGCATTCCCATCTATTGAGTGGGGTGGTCGCTCTTAATGTTAACTGACACCCAAATGGATATCATCAATTCGTATGGTGTAAGAGTTATTAAAACTGGTTGCTCCCCGATTGATGCTAAAGATAAGTCTCTCCCCAACAGCTCTTATCTACTCACTTTAGAAAAAAGTAATGGAGAGACTTGGCATGATATTGTGATGGGCATGAGATCCGACATCTTCGATGCATACTATGACATGTTTGGTCATGTAATGAAGAAGATGGAATGGACTGATGGCAATCGCAATCCTAAATTATGGTCCGCTAGTAACAAGAAAAAGAAATGACTGACGACGTTTACTTCAACGCTAAGCAAGCGTTTCAACAGAAGATCCAAGACATCTCAAATAAAACTAAGGAAGAGCAGGAAGAGGCAGAGAAGGCTGCTAACATAGCAACTGGTGCTGCTGCTTTGGGAATGCTTGTTGGATTCATTTGCCTTCCTGCCGTACTTATGTTACTCTGGAATTGGTTGATGCCTGGACTGTTTGGTCTCGCTACCATCGGTTACTTCAAAGCATTCGGTCTATTCCTCCTTGCCAAGATTCTTTTTAAGCATGACTAATCTCCCCCTTGAAATTTCCTCATCTAAAGTATGTTTGATCTCCATCACTCCTGATGCAGAGAAAACTATTGGTTACATTGCTCGTGTAAGCAATCCGAATAACCAAGATAATCCTAAGGTGGAAAGACTGCTTGCATATTGTATTGAGCATGGTCACTGGAGTGTCTTTGAGCAGGCACACATGACCTTGGAGATCAACACCACTCGTGGACTGGCGGCTCAGATACTTCGCCATAGGTCCTTCACATTTCAAGAATTTTCACAGCGATATGCTGATACGAATCTTCTTGGCAATCATATCCCTGTGCCTGATCTCCGTAGTCAAGACACGAAGAATCGTCAGAATTCTATTGATGATCTTGACCCCACTGAAAAGGCATTCCTTCAGGGTAGGATTCAACAATACTTTGTTGAAGGTATGGATCTCTACAATGAATTGCTTTCGCGTGGTGTCGCAAAGGAATGTGCTCGCTTTGTATTGCCTTTGGCAACACCGACTCGTCTTTACATGACGGGCAATCTTCGCAATTGGATCCATTATATCCAACTGCGGACTGCTAACGGCACACAGAAAGAGCACATGGAAATTGCAGAGTTGTGTAAGAAGCACTTCATCTGTCAGTTTCCTACCATCTCTAAGGCACTTGACTGGTGCCCTGGTGATTGTGATTGTCATTATGATGCCGAAGATGTACAACCTTGCCTGAGGATCGACTGATGTATGAAGATCTAGATTGTTTTGAAAGAGCACTACAACACTTTGGCACTCGTGTTGATGTGATCATTGCAATGGAGATGTCAAAGAAGATTACTCCTGAAGAGTCTTATCAACGAATCAAAGATGAGATGAAAGAAGTTAAAAAGTGTCGTAAAAAATACCAGAAGGAGGAGTGTTGACATGCCAACTTACCCAGTAATAAATAAAAAGACAGGGGAGAAACAGGAACTCTCCATGACTATGAAAGAATATGACCAGTGGAGAAGTGAAAACCCCGACTGGGACAAAGATTGGATGGCTGGAGTCGGTGGGGTAACCTACGGATCCCCCAAGCAATCTGAAGGATTCAAAGAAGTCATGACCAAAGTCCAAAAAGCACATCCTGGTGCAAACCTCAGTCGTTATACCTGATTATGCCTGTTACTAGAAAGCGCAAGTCCCCATCAACCTCTTCAATGAGTGCAAAACAGATGAGACGTAAGAAGCCTATCAATCTTGATCACCTCAAGATTATTGAGCCCCTGACAGAAAATCAGGAGCGTGTGTTTGAATCATATGGCGAAGGTAAAAACTTGGTCTTGCATGGTGCTGCTGGCACGGGCAAGACCTTTATTAGTCTTTACCTGGCACTGCAACAGGTCCTGGATCCTTCTACTCCTTTCGATAAGGTTTATATGGTCCGCTCTCTGGTGCCTACCCGAGAGATTGGTTTCCTTCCTGGAGATCACGAGGACAAGAGTAACCTTTACCAGATTCCCTATAAGAATATGGTGAAGTATATGTTTGAGATGCCAGACGACAATGCATTCGACAGTCTGTATGACAATCTGAGAGCACAGGAAACCATTTCTTTCTGGTCTACTTCATTCATTCGTGGTGTGACAATGGATCGTTGCATCATTATTGTGGATGAATTCTCCAACCTTAACTTCCACGAGCTTGACTCTATTGTCACTCGTGTTGGTGAAGATTGTAAGATCATTTTCTCTGGAGACTACACACAATCTGACCTTATTAAAAACAATGAGCGCAATGGTGTGCTAGACTTCATGAAGATCTTGCAGTCTATGCCCTCATTCGATTGTGTTGAATTTGGCATCGAAGATATTGTCAGATCTGGTTTGGTACGCGAGTATCTTATTAGTAAAATCAATCTTGGATTTGGATGATGCCTTTTAATAATGTGGGTCCTGCTGCTCCACTCAAAGAGTTAGAGAGCAGGACATTAGATCATGGACGATTTTATAAGATCGAGGACGTGTGGATGCCTTCTGTCACCACCGTTGTCGGTCATCAATCAAAGCAAGGTATCCTCAAGTGGGAGGAGCGTATCGGTTACACTGAGGCGGAGAAGATCCGTCGTGCTGCTTCTTGGAGAGGCACTAAATACCATACTATCGTGGAGCATTACCTAAATAATGAATTGGAAGAAGTTGAAAAGAGCGAGGGTCTTCCCAAGTACCTCTTTGGGTTTGCTCGTAAGGATCTTGATCTTATTTCTGATATTCACGTTCTTGAAGCCCCTCTTTACTCTCGTCGCCTTGGTGTTGCTGGGCGGGTTGATTGTATTGCTAACTATGCTGGCGAGCTTGCTATAATCGACTTCAAAACAACCAAACAACTCAAGAAGGAAGAGCATCTAGAAAAATTCTTTGTGCAGGAGGCAGCATATGCCTACATGTATTATGAATTAACTGGTGTTGAAGTAACTAAACTGGTCACTCTCTCTGTTGCTGAAAATGGAGAGACTCAAGTGGTCCAAAAGTATGATAAAATACCTTACATCAATACCCTTTGTGATTGGATCGAAGACTATCACTACTACGTCGGGGGTATTAAATGAAAGAAATTGAAGAAAAGTTTATGACACAAGGCAAATTCACTTCACTCGTTGAGCATCGAGTCAAAGAAAGTAAGGGTCTCATCAATTATATTGAGGCAGTCACTTCTATCTGCGAAGAATTTGAAATCGAAGTTGAAACTGTTAGTAAACTGATCTCCAAACCTCTCAAGGATAAGATCAAGTGGGATGCTCAACAACTTAATTATATGAAACGGACAAGCAGAGGAGTACTTCCCCTATGACTGACAATTTTTTCAAATCAGAAGCAGTTGTTGAAGAGTTAGAAGACATCCAGAAGACTTATACAGATCTTCTGCAGATGTCTTCTGGTCTAGCAGACTTTAGTCCTGCAGAAAGACTAGATCATATTGAAAAGACTCTTGAATTGATTGCAAAACAAAAGATCTTTTATGCCCGTCTTGCTCTGGCATCCCATGGTATAAGTCCAGAAGACGAAGGTAGTGAAGAAGCGTCATTTGTAAAAGACCGCATCGATACTATGTCGAAGCAGTATTCAGGTGGCATGGATCTCATGATGATCCTTCAAACTATGGAGGATAAACTACAAAAATGGAGGAAAGAGATCAGAGATGCCGAATCCTAATCAACTTTTTGAAGATATGGAGCGACTCGATGCTCTCTACCAAGAGCTGTGCTGGGATCCCGATGATGAGCTGGTCTTCACCCACGACGGTGAGAGGATCCACATCTACAACCGCACACAGGCGCTTGACGCCGCCTAAATAATGTGCCATCATTACATGGTGGCAATACAAACCACACAAAAACAACGGAGAAACACAAATGTCTTTTTCAAGTCTCAAGTCCAAGTCTGGTCAGTTTGCTAAACTGACTCAGCAGATTGAGAAAATGTCCAAACCCCAAGGCGCAGGTCCTGATGAGCGTCTCTGGAAACCTGGGGTGGACAAGAGCGGTAACGGTTATGCCGTGATTCGTTTCCTGCCCGAACCTGAAGGGGAAGATCTTCCCTGGGCACAGGTTTGGAGTCACGCTTTCCAAGGTCCTGGTGGATGGTATATTGAAAACTCTCTCACCACTCTGGGTCAGAAAGATCCTGTTGGTGAGTTGAATCGGACCCTGTGGAATAGCGGTGTTGATGCTGACAAAGAGATTGCTCGTAAGCAGAAGCGTAAACTGTCCTACTACAGCAACATCTATGTCGTGAAGGACCAACTCAACCCTGAGAATGAGGGTAAAGTATTCCTTTACAAGTATGGCAAGAAGATCCATGACAAGATCGTGTCTTCCATGCAACCTCAGTTTGAAGATGAAGAACCCATCAATCCTTTCGATCTCTGGAAAGGTGCTGACTTCCGTATCAAGATCCAGACCATTGGTGGTTACTGGAATTACGATAAGTCTGACTTCGGATCACCTTCTACCCTCGGCAATTTCGATGACGAGCGTCTGGAAGAGATCTGGAAGTCCCAGTATTCTCTCAAGGAATTCACCGACCCTGGTGCATTCAAGTCCTATGAGAAACTGGAAGAGCGTCTGAATCTGGTGCTCGGTAAGACTTCACGTCCTACTCAGTCCCGCCCTCAGTTTGAGGATGAGGAAGAAGAGTTTGATATGACACCTTCACCAGTGGTCGCACCCGACCCCACTCCCAGTGGTTTCGGTGCTAGACTTGAGGAGTCAGACGAACCTGATCTGTCCTACTTTGCTGCCCTCGCTGCTGAAGACTGATGAAGAAACTCCTTGCTCTCCCCCTGATACTGTTTACTGCTTCCCCTGCTAGTGCAATAACTTGGGGAGAGTTTTGGGAACCGCTTCGTGAAGATCATCACCACCATCACTATCATCAACGCCCCCAAAGGTATTGTGAAGTGATCGTGACCAAGAGAGTATGGGTCCCAGGATATTATTTGGGACCCTACCACTACGTTGAAGGACACTACGAGACACGCGACCAGATTCGTCGCCGTCCATGCTGACCCCAAACCAAAATCGACCTTTGATTTACAAAGACCCCGAAAAAAAATTCGGGGTATTTTTTCGCCCCCAGGGTTTTTCAATAAATACTAAGGATGTGAGCGAGAGTTTGTATGCTGTCGAATCAGTATCGTCAACGCCTGGAGTTTATCTGCGATAGGATCTCCAAGAGTGAAGAAGTCAAGATCGAAGATATGATCTGGGCACAGAAATTGGCAAAGTCCAATCATTCAGCAGATGCAATGTTAAGGAGGGCGAGACGAGAAGCAGCAAACCCTAATATGGAGGAAGGGAGTTTAGATGACTTTATGAATAAACTTGATCTGGGTGATCCCGACCCCTCCAATCACAAATCTAGATTTGATAGTGCAGACGATATTATAGACTGGTTTAGTAGAGACAAAACTGACGATTGGAGGCAACGAGACTAATGATCCCACTTACAGCAGTCATTTATTCCAATGGTAGTATTGAGTGTGAAAGAGCAGCAGCACTGCTAAAATCGTTAGGAGGCGAATATCTAGAATATCGCCTAAATGACCATTTCACCCAAAGAGCGTTTGAGCAAGAATTTGGTCCAGACGCAGAATACCCACAAATTGCACTTGGAGCGCAACATGTGGGTCATCTTAAGGAATTGCTACAATACGGAAAAGAGCATAACCTCTTTTAATACCCAGTGGAAGTCTGACCTGTAGAAGATCCAGCACTACCAAAAGAGTTTACAATCTCTTCATCGGTTTGACCTGCTACAACTGTCTGTGCTGACGTGCCAGCAGCAGTTACAGCAATTGTCGCCCCAGTTGCCAAAACATCACCTTCATCAAGACCGATTTGCTCCAGAGTGACTGTCCTGGACGTATATTCTTGCTCTGATGCAAATTCGATAGAAGAGGTTTGACCCACCAAAGTCTCGTATGTAGGTTTGACGGGAATAAAGGGCTCGCGAGTCGTATTGTAAGATCTCTTCGCTTGTGAATCTGGGTCGGTTTCGCTGGAAGGCAGATATTTGGTCAAAGATCTGAATTCGTCGATAAACTGAGAAACATACTCTTTTCTCAAGAGGTAGATATTTCTCTTATAGTCGTTTAATTGCGATTCATACTCATAATTGGTAACAGGCACCACTAATTGCAATCTGGGCACTACAGACCCATCGGGTCTTGTGTAATAAAAGTCTTCAGGGACCTGCAAACCACCTTTAAGGACAACTCTGCCCTTCAGATCTCTCTGCTCCTGAGTTTCCCAGTGGTGGATATCTTCAACATGACTAACACCATACTTTCTGACCAGATAGTTGTATAACTCATCTTCAGTCATAGGCCATTCATCATATATGTTGATGATGTTATTGCATATGAGCACCACCCAGTCGTATTCCATTTGCCCATAAAATTCCAGAGCAACCTGATCGGGTCTGCTGTTGTTGGAAATGGTATACTGAGAGAATCCCAGGATTACATCATCAAGATTCTCGCGGATCTTGATTCTCCTGAAGATATTCTTAGCAAGGACATACGGATCGTTGTTGTTTGTCCGATAACTCGATGTCCTTACATAGACATTTGGTAAGCGACTGAAGTATTTTGACATTATGCGAATGACTCTTTGGTGAGGTAAGATGTTTCTTTGAATGCAAGACGCATGTTGTAAGAAACAGGACCGTAGTCCGCAGTTGGATCTCCAAGATATGTTTGGAGAGAAGCATAATTACCATCGGGAGACAGATCAACACTCATATCTGTCAAAACAAGATTTGTGGGGAATTGCATAATTCTTGCCAGAGTCCCACTACCGTCACCTGGAGCGGAAATGGTCTCAGAGTCACCACTTCCCTTATATCTCATCACTGCAATTCTGAAGTAGTTGGGAATAGTCAACCAGTTATCACCATCTTTACCAGGAAGCATTGCTTTACGCAAGGTATCAATGATCTCAACAATCGTTTGCACATCTGATGAATCTTTAGGTGCCATCTTGAAATCAAACTGGTGATCACGGAAGTCTGTGCCCTGGAAGATTGCTTCTTCGTAAGGGTTAAAGACCCTACCAGAGGTAAGTTGTGTCAGTGCCCCAGCAGTGAGACTGCCACTACCACCAGTAGCAGAGATCACCTTGTTAATTGCTGCAGCACCCAAGGAGTATCCAAGAGCAGGTTTTGCTGCTTTAGCGAAACTTTCAACCTGTTGAGCGAAACCTTCACCGATACCACCTGCAGAGATTGCATCACGAGCGGCACCTACGGCAGCAGCACCCACTGCACCCAATTCAACACCAGCATACTTCGCTTTATACGACTCGCTGAGTTTAGCAGGCAGGTATAAATACAAAGTAGTAATCAACGCATCGCTGATGGGGTCATAGATCTCCAATTTGAGGTAATCAATTACCTCAGTAGGAAATGCTGCCTCATCACGAATTGCATTTTGACTATTAGTTGAGTTAGCACCGTAAGGTTTGGCCCTTGGATAAATAAGTGTCATGAGTTATTCTGGAAAATTCCGACCATCAAACAGACATAAGTATAAGGGTGATCCTACAAATATTATTTATAGGTCTTTGTGGGAAAGAAAGTTTATGGTGTGGTGCGACCGCAATGAAAACATTCTGGAATGGGGCAGTGAAGAAATTATTATCCCCTACATCAGCCCTGTTGATAATAGGATTCACCGTTATTTTCCAGACTTCTACGTTCGAGCAAGGACCAGGGACGGAGGGATTAAGAGGTTCGTTGTCGAGGTTAAACCAAAGTCGCAAACTGCGCCTCCAAAGCAGCGAGGACGGGTTACCAAGAAATACTTGACTGAGGTCAAGACTTATGCTGTCAATGATGCGAAGTGGAAGGCAGCAAGAGAGTATTGTGCTGATCGAAAGATGGATTTCGTAATACTCACCGAAGTAGAATTGAAGGTATGAGCATCTTCACAGACGTTAAAGACTTATCTGGAGGTAAAAAGCAGTCAAAGGAATGGTATAGGGAGCAGTTATTTTATGGACTGCAGGACTATACTGGATCATTTGATGTGGGAGATATTATTCTCTTTTCCTATGCTGCTGCAACTGAGAAGTTGCCCTTTTATGACCGATTTCCTATGGTCTTGATCACTGACAAAGATACTCAGAATATGCAGTTTTCTGGGGGAAATGCTCACTATCTAAGACCTGAAGCTAGAAAGACAATCTGTAATAATTGGTCGAGGGGCAGTGTTGCGTTTCCTGAGCGTTGTTACCATAAATACTTCATGTCTAACGTATCTGGTGTAAAAACCATTAGACGTGAAGATCTCAATAATATGACACCCCTACCGATTGAGCAATTCACAATGTCTAGAGTCGGGCGAATGATTGATGTCCCCAGCAGCTTTATTTGGAGTAAACTTTAATGGCATACAGAGACGATAACGGCTTCGGTCGTTTTATGAATCTGGTGACAGCGGGCACACTTGAGCCAGCGAGATCAAATCTGTACGGCATTGAGATCGCTCTCCCCCAGGTGCTTCTCGCTCAAGATGCTACAATCAGATCTAGACTGAGAGAGCACTATGATCAGGTTAATGCACTTGCAGATAATGTCAGCATTCCTGGTAGAAGAATTACAACGGGTCAGGTAAGAAGTGTTGGTGCAATGCGTAAGTTTGCAACTGACACCACATTCTCTGAGATGCAAGTTTCCTTCATCCTTCCGAAGAATCTTTATCATCGCACTCTGTTTGAGAGATGGATGAATTACACTGCATCTGATGCAGAGAATAGAGTTACCTTTTACAGCGAGTATACAACCAATATTTTGGTCAAGAAGTGGGAGTTGGGATCTCCTATTGTGTATGAAGGATATACCAAGGATAATAATAAGTATAGACAGAGACTTAACAGAGTGTCTGGAATATGGCAGATGTATGGTGCATTCCCATTTGATATGTCAGCGATGCAACTAAATAATGGACCTACAGATCTAATTAAGTTGGATATCTCTTTCTATTACGAAAGATATAGATTTGATACTGTGGCGGAAAAGACTCTGCCATTTACAAATAACGGTGGTGACAAGATCATCAATACATTTGATAGTATTGCAGAAACTCTTGGTTACTCCGTGGAGCAGAGAGATGTCGCTCAATTTGGCGTCTAAATAATTTCAACAGTTATGGAATATTATGCCTTTACCTAAACTTGCAATTCCTGAATACGAATTGACATTGCCTATTTCTGGCACTAAAGTTGCATACCGCCCCTTCCTGGTGAAGGAAGAGAAACTCCTCTATCTTGCTATGGAATCTCAAAGTGAGAAGGAGATGATTAAGGCGGTTAAGACCATCATTAAAAACTGCACAAACCTGAAGAATAAGGTTGAAGATCTCGCTACATTTGAGATCGAGTATATTTTCCTTAGAATTCGTGGTAAAGCAGTTGGCGAGATTAGTGAATTCAAAGTCACTTGTCCCGACGATGAAGAAACCCAAGTTGAAGTTGCTGTGCCTCTGGAAGAGGTTGCTGTTGTTGTCCCCGAGGGGCATAAGCAGAAGATCCTTCTGGATGATAAGGTCGGCGTTATGATGAAATACCCTTCCATTGACGTATTCGTTAATCAGAATATGTCGGATAATCCATCCTTGGAAGATGTCTTTGCACTTGCTGCAGGATGTATTGATAAAGTGTATGACGATGAAGAAATCTATGATTCCTTCACTAAAGCAGAGGCACTTGAATTCCTGGAAAACCTGAATTCTGATCAGTTTGCTAAGATTCAGGCATTCTTTGAAACCATGCCCAAACTGTCTTATACACTTGAGGTCAAGAATCCCAAGACTGGAGTAAAGACTGATGTTGTCCTTGAGGGTCTCGCATCTTTTTTCGAGTAGCCCTAATGCACAATAGTCTTGAAAACTATTACAAGACTAATTTTGCACTGATGCAACATCACAAATATTCTCTTACCGAAATGGAGAATATGATGCCGTGGGAAAGAGATGTATATGTGAATCTCCTATTAGCATACATTGCTGAAGAGGAAAGACGGCAGTCTCAAGAAAGAAATCGCATGTCTCTCTAATGGCAGCTATCCGTAGTTTCGTCAAAATCAAACCCTTCGCCGCCAAGACTGCTATTGGCACGAATTTCAACGAGCTCCGTAAAGGTATCAACCGCACGGGAGTCTTGGTGGAGGGTATTGGGCAGCATCTGGAGCAGTCGAGAAAATTAGTAGAGTTTGAGCGAGAGTTTCTTAGATCTAATACTCAAGCAACAGTAACCCGCATTGAGGATGAGACAAAATCCAAAGAAACCTTTGCTAAGAGGATGCAAAGGTTTTACGGTAAACTGTTTGAGAAGAAGAAGAGACAGAAAGCTGAAGATGCAGCAGAAAAGGGCGATAAGGAAGCACAGAAAGATAAAAAGAAGTTTGCAGATAAGGTCAAGAAACCTGTCAAGGGATTCCTACAGGCTCTAGGTGGTATCCTGGGCACTGTTGCCAAATACTTCATTATATTTGGTGTCCTAGACTGGTTGGAAAAGAATCCAGAGTCTGCAGTCAAGTTATTCAAACTGATCTATCATATCGGTAAATTTGCTTATAACATAGCAAGTTTTGGTATCAATGGGGTCATGAATGGACTCACCAACATGTTTGGTGATTTCAGTGCAGATGGCATCAATGAGAATATAGTAAAGAGAGGATTCAGATTCCTTCTTGGTGCATTCCAATTACTTGGTGGTGTTGCTGCCCTGAAGGCAGCACAGTATGTCATGATGCCATGGAAGTTGATGCAAGACATCAACTTTGTTAGAGGGATCTTCAGTCGCCAAGCAGCAATGGAGGCGGAAACTGAGGTCTCTCGTGAAAAGAGAATGACTGGGTATAGAGACAAGAAGACAGGAGTCATCTATACCAAGGAAGAAGTAGAGCAGATGAGAAAATCTGCCCAGCGTGCTGATGCCAAGAGAGGCAAGAAAGCAGGCAAGGGCATGAAGTCCTCTCTGTATCAAGATGAATTAAAACAAAGACTTCAGGGTCAATATGGAAGTAGACAGAAGGGTCCTCTAGGAAAATTACAACAGCGTGGAAGGATCGCTGGTAAAAAACTCAATAAGGGATTCAACAACTTTGCAAAGGCGAATCCTGGTAAAGTTGCTGCTGGAGTCTCAATCCTAGGTGGTGTTACACGCATTGCAGGAGGTCTTGCAGCAGGTGAGAGTGCTGGTAAAGCGGTTGGGGCAGGTGTAGGGCAGGCAGCAGGCGGTGTGCTCGGTGCAGCGGCAGGCACGGCGCTCCTAGGACCCTTCCTGGGTCCCTTCGCACCCATGGTTGGTAGTGCGATCGGTAGTTTCCTTGGTGAGTGGGTTGGTGGTGAGTTGGGTCCCCTCTTGGAGCCCATCTTCGGACCAATCAAGAGATACTTTGGCATGATGTTTAAGGTCGTGTCTGGTGTCTTTGGTGAAGTATTCCAACCAATCAAAGAATTATTCAGCGCACTATTTGACTTTGTTGGTCAACTTGCCAGTATCCTTATGGAGGTTGCTGGGATCCTTAAGGATTTCGCAGACTTTATATTTGGTGGTATCATGGATACCATTGGCAAGACCGTCCAGTTTGTAATTAACAATGCAAAACGTCTCATGGATCCCATGAGCGTGGCAAAAGGTTATGCTGATATGCTGACCTTTAATCTCTTTGATTTTGATGGATATAATAAAAGAGCAGCAGGTGGTCCTGTAGAATTTGCTGCGGGTGGTGTCTTTATGACACGCACCGAGAAGAAGAGACAAGACGTATTAGATATCTTGACAGACACTGGTGATAATGGTTTCATCGGTGTCCTTAAGACTATCGTTGATTTTGTGTCTGGTCTTACGGGTGGAAAGGCACAGGCAGCAACCCAACCTGGATCTACTCCTGGTGCTGGTGCAGCATCTGATGGCACTCCTAGCAGTGGTGCTGGTGCTGGTGATGTCCCCGTATCTGGAGACTTTGATACTAAGTTTGCTGCACTTCTTGGCAATTATGAAGGCATACGAGAAAATGCGTATCCAGATGCTATTCATGGATGGAGTGTCCCCACGATTGGTATCGGTGCTACTTACTACCCATCAGGATTCCGTCTTTCGGGTAAGGTAAAGAAAGGCGATAAGATCACAAAGGAAGAAGCGTATTGGATCAAAGCAAAACACATTAAAGAGCACCGTGCGCGTCTCATTAGAGAAGTTGGAGACAGTTATGGTAAGGCACCTGATAAAGTAAAGGCAGCACTTGAGTCTGTCGTGTTTAACTATGGATCTCTGGATGGTGCAGGTATTCGTGGTCTAGTTAAACAAGCACTTGATAGTGGAGATTATACTCCTGTCATCAAAGCATATAGGGAAAGACTAGCAAAGCATAATAAGGGCGTCAATTCCTGGAGAAGGAATGATGAAGCTACTGTTATGGAAAGTGGTCGTAGTCCCCGTGTTGGAATTCAGTTTGCTGCTGAGGGTGGTAAGATCATTCAGAATGTCCCATACTTAAATCAAAGAGCGAATAAGCAAGATAAGTTTGGTCGTCCTGGAGATACGCAGTGCTATTCAACCACAATGGCAATGTGGACATCGCAATTGCTTGGCAAGTCGATGACATCTGAGGACTATAATAAAGTAAGACAGAAATACGGATCTTCAACAGAAGCAAATCCTCAAAGAAAGGCACTTGCAGATTTTGGTATTGATTCATCACTTAGGACTGGTGGCAGCTGGTCAAATCTGAGATCTGAAATTGATGCAGGATATCCAATCCCTGTGGGATTTAAGTATAAGGGATCTGGACACTGGGGTATGGTGGTTGGATACAAAAATAATGGATTTGTGGTCCATGATCCATTCGGACAACTTAATCATGGCGGGACCTGGAAGAAGACTAACAGTTCTGGTAATAAGACAGATGGTCCTGGTAAGTATTACTTCATGGATAAGAATCTCTTCCAAAACCAATTGCCAGATGGTGATGTTTGGTGGTGGAAGGCACCAAGATCTATTAAACCATCCAAAAAATTTGGTGATGGAAAGGATATAGAAAGCACTACATCCGAAGGTCAGACTTCTGAAACTGGTGGTGGGGATTCTGGTGCATCTACTAAACCCGAAAAAGAGTTGACTCTGGATGAGTCTGTCGATCAACTGATGAAGACATTTGAAGGTGACTTTAGAAAAGCATTTATGAATATGATGGGATCAACGGATCTCGATGTTTCTTCTGGGTTGCGTGGATATAGGACTCTCAGGGGGGATGCGCTTGAGAGTGCTACAAAACAGAGAGCAATGATCTCTCAGAGTGAGATTACTGGCACAAAGGTCAAGCAATTTGTTGATCTGCAAAACAAAGTGAGAAAGAAGGCACAAAGAGATAAGGACAGGAAGACTGTCATTGCGCCCCCAACAGTAGTTACCAATACGATACAACAACCAGTAATAAATAACAGAGGTGGACAAGCACCAAATATTATTCATACAAAGCCATCCCCCCTGCTAACCCATAATAAGTAATGGCAGAGACTAAACCAGTATCTAGAGTCCCCAAAGCAAAACTTTATAAGATGATCTCTTATAAGGGATCTACTGGTGCGGCTAGTAAGTTTACCCCACTCACTGCTGCTCAGGCAATGGGGGAGGTGCAATCGGGCGTTAAATCTATTCTGAGTGGTCTCAACTCAATGGGTGCTACTTTGAATAGTATGGCACTTTCTGTAGAGAAACTCTCAGAGTCATTGGGTAAGTCTGTAGGTGAGCAGATCAAGAATGCAGACAAGATCTTCAAGACAGAAGAAAAGGCAAAGAAGTCTGAAGAGAAAAGAAGAAAGGACGAGTTAACCAAGAAGAAAAAAGAAGAGGCAAGAAAAAGAAGAGACAAATCAGAAGAAGAATCTGAAAAGTCACAGCCTGGTCTATTTGGAAAAATCACTGAGAAGTTTAAGGAAGAGACTAAGAAAGCATTCGGTGGAATGTTTGGTGCTCTTGCGAGGATTGCTGGTTTCTTTCTCAAGTATTTTGTTATCTTTGGTATCCTCGATTGGATGTCAAAGAATCCAGATAAGGTTGAGAAACTCGCCAAAGGACTTGTCTCTCTCGGAAAATTTATCTTCAAGATTGCCAATTTTCTGGTCGGATCGGCACTCGATGGTCTCATCCGTTTCCTTGAGAATCCTATTAGTATAAAAGGATTATTCGGTGCAATACAGTTTCTGCTGTCTGCTGCCCCACTATTTGTGGGTATGGCATTCCTCAAGAATCCTATTGCTACAGTAAAAGCACTTACCTGGGTAGTTGGCACCTTAGGTAAGGGCATAATGAATCTTTTCAAGGCAGGGAAACTTGCTGGAAAGATGAAGGCATTTGCCAAGAGCAAGTATGCTCGTGCTGCTGGTGTCCTAGGTGCTGGATCTATTGCTGCGATCGGTGTCGCTGCGTCTGGTGGGAGCACCGCAGAGGCGCTTGGAGCGGGCGTAGGAGCAGGTGCTGGCACCGCAGTGGGTGGTGCTATTGGTAGTGCTGTTGGCGGTCCTCTAGGGGGGATGATTGGCGGTGCTGTTGGCGGTCTCGCTGGTGGTGCTGTTGGTCAAGGTATTGGTAAACTAATCGAGCCCATCTTTGAGCCGATCAAGAGATTCTTCGGAATGATCGGCAATGTATTCAACGCTGTGATGGCACCTATCAAGGATGCTATCGGTGGATTCTTTGAGGCGTTGGGTGGATTTATGAATGGCATCTTAGATGCTGTTGAGCCTCACCTACCAATGCTCACCAAGATCTTAGGATTTGGTGTTAAGGCAACATTCTTCCCTCTATTCTTGGGTATTAAAGCACTGACCGCAGTGCTGAAATTCTTCACACCTAAGAAGGCACAAGGTAAAGGATCAGCGAAGGAAGGTAAGGCAGCAGGCGGCAAAGTAAGATCTCCTGTCATACTGCCCAAATTGGCAGAAGGTGGCAATGCTAGCCCACTGATGTCAAAAGAGGAGAAATTCTGGAGCGCATTGTATGATATCTTGATGGAGCCAGGTGGTATCCTGGAGTCTGTTAAGATTATTGGTGCTGCTATTGCTAAGTTTGCCTTGAATCCTGTAGGCGCTGTAGCATCTGCTGCTGGTAGTTTGATAAGTAAAGCATGGAATTGGGGGAAAGGATTACTCGGATTTGCAGAAGGTGGTGCGGTAAGATCCGTGCAACCAATGCCTATGCCAGGATTTGCTCGTGGTGGATGGATCTCAGGACCGCAATCTGGGTATCCTGTGTCCTTAGATGGTGGGCGTAGCACATCATTCATCGGTCACGGCACGGAATGGGTAGGTTATAAAGGATTTGCTCAGGGTGGTGCATTCGTTGTGCCATTCGATACTCCAGCGACTAGGAAGAATCCTGGTCTTACCAAGATGAGGATGCGTCAAGCATCTGCTGGTGGATATGGTATGCCTGGATTCTCGGTTGGTGGTGCAATTAAACCAACTCTACCTAAGTTTTCTGAAGGTGGTAAGTTTGATCCTGTTTCATATGGAAGTGGTGCTCATAATACTACAGGTCTGGTGCTTAATGACAAGACGTATTATGTCAAATACACCGAAAGTGGTGGTGATGTAACTGTCAAGAATGTCAGCAAGAGGGTGAAGGCAGGTTTCATGGGTATGGGTGAAGAGTTGACTGGTGTGAAACCTGGCAGCGATGAGTTTAATGCTGTCACCCAAAGTGGTGGTTTCAAAGATTGGCTCAAGAAGAAACACGGGAAACGCAGTGGATCTTCTAAAGAAGGCACAGAAGCATTTAACTATGAGGTAAAGAGCATTAAACCAGATCCTCAAGCACTCATTGGATATTTCTATAACAAGTCATACCAACAGAATTATGCCAATTGGAAGGCACAAGGAAGAAGTGATACTGAAGCAAGACAACTTGCTGCAAGAGCTGCAGTAGAATTGGCACTTGAAGGCACAGATAAAGATGGTGAAAAAGTATCTGCATTGCCTGGTGCTAAAGATCCTGAGACTGGTGATTTACTTGAGGGTGCTGCTCCTGCTGAAATGAAGAATGTTGATGTAGTAACTGATGCTGAGCGTCAAGCATCTCAAACATCTGATAAAGACTCTGAAGATCCATTTGATGCTCTTAAAGCAAGTCTCAAAAAGTTTGGTGAGGTGATGACCGATTCTGTTAAGAATGAGCAAGACTATACAGGATTCAAAGTGAATAAAGCACAGTTGGATGAAGTTGAGCAGAATGAAAAGAAATTCAATGAGTTATTTGCGAATTTTGATAGTGCAAATGTTTCGACTGCATTCAGTATGCCACCAATCATTCAAAACTCTGGGGCTGCTGCCTCTATGGCACCTTCAATCGTAATGCCTGGCAGGACTAAGATGGAAGCAGATCCATTCCTTATGCCTAAATTTGGTCTGGTAGCAGACTTCAATAACGACATGGTAGACTTAATGTAATGGCAAATAGAAGAGCTAGATTACACGAATTAAAGAAGATGGTGCTTACCACAGTTGGTGGTAAGAGTTATGATATCAGAGATATTGTCACCGACTTCAGTTACCACGAAGCGATCGAGGCACCTTTTATTCGTGCAGACTTTACCATCGTTGATGCAATTGACTTCAACCTGCTGTTGATGGGTGGAGAAAAGATTGAATTGGAGATTGAAACTAAGAGCTCCAAAGGAGATCCTCTAGAGATTGAATTGAAGGTCTTCAAAATTGGTAGCATTATCAAGTCTGAGCGTGGTCAGATGTATATTCTTCATTGCTCAACACCACAGATCTACAAGAATGAATTGAAGAAGGTATTCAAATCATTCGGTCCTATGAAGGGCGCTGTTAATAAACCAAACATTCCCAAACACTTATGTACAAAGTATTGGGAGGCACAGGATAGGGTCAAGTCAAAATACTTTGAAGACCACAGCACAATCAATTTCATTTCACCTAACTGGAAAGTTACTGATGCTATTTCACACATCTGTGACAAGGTAACAAGAAAGAAGGGTGGTAAGGGATCAACAAAGCAAACTGGATTCCTATTCTTTGAAACCAAGAAAGGTTTTGTATTCTATTCCATCGATGGTCTTTGCGAAGGTGCTATTGATGGTGCTGAGAAGTTTGAGTATAAGTTAGTCCAGCAGGGTGCAGATCCACCAGAAGACGGTATGTATGCTATTGAGAGTGTGCAATATCCTGATAAGGCAGATCACCTTAGGAATATGAGACTTGGCACATACAAGTCACTCACCATTGGTATTTCTATGCCTAAGGTTACTGACACTCAGACTACAGATTCTGGTAAGAATGACAAGCGTGGGACTATTGGAGCGCCAAAGGAGATTAACTACAAACAAGTCTTCGGTATGGCAAGTCATATTGAAGACAAACCTCCATATGAATTGACAGAAGAAATTGAGGATGCGGCACCCACTAGAATGCACATCAGAAATCTACCTAAGTTGAAGAATCAAGAGGGAAGTGGTGATCCTAAAGCAGGCACTGAAGGAAATAATGATACTCAGATGGTAGCACTATATGCTTCTGCCAGATATAGTTTGTTGAAATCTATTCAATTGACAATTGTAATTCCTGGTAATACTGCATTGTGTGCAGGTCAGATACTCAAAGTGGTAATCCCTGCTGCTAAACAGACTCCTGGTGAAGATCCTGTTGCAGGCACCTCAGGTAAGGTGGATGAAGATAAAAGATATAGTGGCAAGTATCTGATTGCAGGTGTCTCCCACACCTGGGAGAAAGAGGGTATGACTACCCAACTAACTCTAACACGCGATTCGGTCAAGGAATAAATAATTTTAGTTTATACGGATACTAATAATGGAAAGTATCGAAAAACATATTGAGGTGGATCGAAAGCAGTTGGATGATGGAAACATTTCTCCACAGCGTCGTCGTCACATTGAGGATGAATTGGAGCAGCTAGAAGCATATCATGAAAAGCATCCAAATGATCACCACGATCCCACATCGTTGGAATTGTATTGCGACGCGAATCCTTCAGAGCCTGAGTGCAAGTTTTACGACGCTTGACAGGTCTCTAAATTATAATTATAATCAACCATGTAAGGGTTGCAATGAATAGCTTTGAAGAACTAATACAGGGTCATTATAGAAATCAAAGGCAGGCGATGTCCAATCCTGCTAAATGGCCTCAGATCGACATTCGTATCATCAGCATTGGATATGGACTCTTAGAGTCTAAATCTTGGTATAAGTATAAAGGAGAGAAGAATCCTTACAAACACTCTCAACACAGTTGGGAATATACTTCTGAAAACACGGTTGTATTCACCACCAAAGATCTTCTTAAGGAGAAAGAAGTATGTCCTTATATTTGGACTTGGGATGGTGAATGGTGGAATGGGACAACCAACGGAGATTGTATTCATGGCAACGCAAGAGTTGAATCCAAAGCAAGATTCAACGGTCAAGAGTATCGATCTTTAGATACTGGTTTTGATATCGAAACAAACCATTTCCTTTGGGGTAAGGATCCTTCAGAAGGAGAATTTCAGTTTGTAAGAATTGGATAAATAATCACACGAAAAGTCTGACACAATGAGAGAGCGCACTGATTACTTAGGAAGAGACGGTTATACTTGGTGGATTGGAGAAGTTGAGGATATCAGCGATCCTTCTCAACTGGGTAGAGTCCGTGTGCGTATCCTTGGTTGGTATACGGGTCACAAACAGAAGCAAGATTATGTAAAAGAAGTTCCTACTGAGGTGCTTCCTTGGGCAATGGTTTTGCTGCCTACTAATCAGGCAGGCACGAAAAACACTGGTGTTACATCAGAGTTGCAACCTGGCGCATGGGTATTGGGATTCTTCCTTGATGGTGATGAAGCACAGTTGCCCGTTGTGCTTGGTGCTTTCCGAGGTTTCCAAGAAGGTGAGAATGATAAACTGACTACAGTTGCAGATCCTGAGGACGCAGAGAAGAATAAACCTGCAAATAATAAACAAGCACAGACTGCAGTTAATCAAGATGCTAGAGCAGGTAATAGTTTTGTAAAGGATCAGAATACTGCACCAGTATCAGAAGCAGGTGGCACGGATGAATCTAGAGGTGGTCTGAGTATCTTGGAGACAAAGACTCCTGGTAATGCTGTTACTAACCCCAAGAAACCTCCTGTAGAAAAACAATCCATTGCAGACGGTGTTGCTGGATCTGCAGGTGAAGGTTTTGAAACAGATATCAGGAGAATGCTCACTGAGTTGGGCAATATGGCAGCAGCATTAGGATCTGGTCCTGGTGGATTTGTCTCCATGATTACTGGTAATAGGATTGCTGGTGATAAGATTCTGGAGCACCTGGGTAAGATCGTAAACTTCTTGTCTGGTGGTATTGCAGCACTGCTAGCACCCATTAAAGAGGTGATGGCAAAGGCAGTTGCTACAGTTATCAATGCTCTGGTTAAGCTAATTTCTAACTTTATTCCTCTAGGTGTTATTCTCACTATCCTGAGTTTCCTAGATCAGATATTTGACATCTTCTGTGCTCCAAAACCTGCCTGGTTAGGATTGGTGCAGGGGGCATTGTCAGATACGGCAAACTTTGCAAACTCTATTGCAACCTTAGTTGTAGATAAAGTTTTCAGTGCTATTGGTGCTGCAATCTCTGCTGCTGTTGATGGTGTTACGAGTCGTATTCTGGAAGGCATTACTGCTGCTATTCAGAAGATGTCTAGTATTACTGGTGATATCATTTCAGCAGTTAATACTGCTAGATCTCTGGGTGAAGTTGCAGGTCGCTTAGGTCAAACTGTTAGTATGATCTTTGAGTTTGACTTCACCAACTTGGATTGGGGTAGTCTGATTGCTCTCATCCTGGCAATTCTTGGTATCTTCTTCAAGAAAGATTGTGGGAGGAAGATTAAACGACCGCGATCTAAAGCGTGGTATCCATTGATAGGTACCACGGAATGTGTTGATATTGATTCTGCTGTCCAAGGTAGTGCTTATGCATCTCTAGTATCTTCTGGATCTAAGAATGCTGGCACCTTTGGATCTGGTGGACAGGGGAGTTTTGTTGACAAGATGTTTGAGGATATCAATCCTTACATGATGCAGGTCACAACTTTCCTTAATGGTGCATCTAAGATTTTTGATGCTACTCCTGGTAAGGAAAAGAGCATTGAGACTGGTCCTGGTGGTGTAACGGACTTCCAAGATTCATTCGGCAACCGCCACACAAACGTCCCTAACAATGATACTAAGATCGTTGCTAGAGATAAGTGTGAAACCATCAAGGGCAACTATGTGTTGACCGTCGAAGGTGATATGTATCTTAAAGTCATGGGTAACTACCATGAAGAGATCATTGGTGCTAAGAATGAAAACAAAGCAAATGGACCTCAATCCAAGTCTGAAGGATCTTCTAAAGCACCTGATCTGACTAAAGCAAAGTCGGCAGATTATGCATCGATGGGTGGCACTAGCAACACTTCTAAGGCATCTACGGATACTTTCAATCTTGAAAGTCCTGGAGCAACGAGGAGAGCAAAATACTTTAAGGGTAACTTCAAGGATGGTTTCTATCCAGTAGATAAGATTCCTTATCACCCTGATGCTGATGAATTTGGACGCACACCTTGGGGTCCTCAGTTGTCAACCAAACTGGAAGATGACAAGGAGCAAAAGTCTGCTCAACGTATCGAAGGTGACCATAACATCGCTTACACTGGTGACGTTACCATTCAAGGTAACAAGGTGAAGATCACTGGTATTGAATCAATCAATATCAACTCGCAGACTGTCCGCACAGAAGCAAACGCTATTGAAAACGTTGCTGATGGTGAGATTAGTAATGAGGCAAACTGGATCACATCCTTCCTGAATGCTGGAAGACTAGAAATCATTGCAGTGTTTAATCCATTCGCTGCACTGACTGGTAGTTTCCGTATTGTGAAGGGCACTATTCTGGAATTGGCAACAGACTTGCCTTTCCCTGCTGTAGCACCTCCTATGATCATTAGGACTACAGTTGCCCTCAATCAACCTGGATCGATTCATGATATCTGCCTAGGTACAACCTCAGGTATCATTAACTCCTTTGTCGCTTGCCCCAGTGGCGTGATTACCGAGTTTGTCCCCTCTGGATCGATCGTCAACCAAGTGGCAACGGGTATGGCGTCCTACTCTGTAGGCGCTGGATTCATGGCAACAGGTTGCGCTTTCGGTCCCCATCAGGTCTACGGCTTGCCATTGCTCCTGAATTGATGCTATGATACGGGGGTCCACATCATGACCCCCCATGGAAGAAACCTATCTTGAGCACATCTGGGTTGACATCCCCCGTCGCACTGTCAAGATTCTTGACAATGAGGGATACGACGAGATCGTGCAATGGAAATTTGATGAAGAAGGTGCCGAGGGTTTCCACGAGACTCTGACATCTTTCAATGAAAATGTCCCGTCCGAATTGATTACCTATGTCTAGTATTATCACCCTTACTTCTGACGAGGTGGAAAAGAATTTTGATTTTGTTTTCTCTCTAGTAGAGCGAGGACATACTATCAAGATTCTTCATGAGGGTCATGTTGTGTTAATGACTCCGATCGCGACTCCAAGTCAGGGATCCCAAATAAATATTCCAGATCCTGAAGAATTTGTGCCAGATCCTGCATTTGTCGCAGGATATGTATCAGAATCTCTAAACGAAATGACCCGAGATTTCTAATGAAAAAGATCCGCATTACTCACAATTACTGCCGTCTAGATGATGTAGGTATCGTGAATATGTGGTATATTATGGGTCTCCCTTTCACCTTTGAGGAGTTACCAGAATCCATACAAGGGTTGGAGGAAGTAGTGCTTGACGCAAAAGTAAATAAGCACTATACTATGGAAGAGTTATACAGAGTGAGTGATTACCTCATTGCTGAGGAATGTCACCCCATTCTGTTTGACTTATCTGAGTGGGTAGAAAACTATGCCGAGTGTCCAGAATAATATATTCAATGACCATTTTTACTGGAAGTTTTCAGCACCAAATGCTGAAGAGATAAACAATTTTGTTTGGTCTTTGAATAAGTATGATGGTGCTCCCTGGGAAACACTGTGCTCAGTTAAAACACTTCAAGTTACTGAAGATATTTTTCCTTTGATTCAACCTAGTATTGATCTTCTTTGCAAAGAAGTTAATGCTAAGTTAGAAATGCGTATGAATCGCCCATGGGTGAGTGAGTATGTAAAAGGAGATCATCAGGAAGTGCATGATCATAATGATTGTGATCTTGTTTGTGTTTATTTTCCAGAATATAAAGAGGGATTCTCCCAATTCTATTTTATGAATAGGGCTGTAAATCTATCACGTCCCCTTCGTGATTTGATGAAAGAAAAGAATCCTCACATCCTTGACATTCAGTCTGGAGATGTGGTATTCTTTCCTGGTCACATGCTTCATGGTGTTTCCATTCATAAGCATGACATAATTAGGAGATCCCTCTCTTGTAATTTATGGATAAACCGAATCGTTACGAATTTGGAGGGTTTGAAGTAACGCCAGTTACTATTCTCCGACTGCTTAGTGAATTGGAAGGATCATATGCCCTCCTTAAGTACATGGGATTTAAGGAGGATATGGACCTTATAGATAGTATCAAACAACGATACTATAAATTATATTTCAAACTAGATAAAGAAGATCGCCTCCGTAGCTCAGCTGGATAGAGCAACGGTTTTGTAAACCGTAGGTCGTCGGTTCAAGTCCGACCGTGGGCTTGAGGGTAATCCTCTGTTATATCCTTGAGGTATATTACGATTACTCCATCAACATCTGGTAGTCTATTGGTAAGGACGGGTGGACAACACACATGGAAACTAGGTTCGATTCCTAGACAGATGATTGCCGTGGTTCAGATATTATGATAGAATCCAGTGGGGCGTCTATCAAACCAATCTGATTTAGTCTCACAATCACACGGCACACGGGGAATTAGCTCAGTTGGTAGAGCGCCTGCTTTGCAAGCAGGATGTCAGCGGTTCGAGTCCGCTATTCTCCATTCGCTATTTGCAAATAGCGAATCCCATATGTATGTTTGAAGTTATCAGATCATATTCTCCTGAAGTGTCTCATATGACTTGGCAGGATGTCTTTGAAAAACTGCAACATGATTCTGAAACTGGTGAATTTTGTGTCACCCGTTTCAATACAGAGTCTGTAATTGCACAAAACGAAGATGTTACGCTGACGACTGGTGCAATGCCATCAATCGTTGCCGAGGGTGATTATAGACCAGAAAGTTTTCTTCCTGTCTGTGATCGTGTTTATGACCATATCGGATTTGATACCTTCCATACATATGTTTCCTTTGCACAATCATCTTCTAACTTTGGAGGGCATGAAGATGAAACGGATGTGCTAATTGTGCAAGGGATCGGAGTTGTCAGTTATCGTTTTGATGATGGGCAACTCCACACCCTCCTTCCTGGAGATGCAATATACATCCAAGCAGGTGTATGGCATAAACCAGAAGTGCTGAGTCCTAGGTGTACACTTAGTTTCTCAGCATAACCATTCCTCTGTAGCTCAGCGGTAGAGCTATCGACTGTTAATCGATTGGTCCCAGGTTCGAATCCTGGCGGGGGAGTTGATATATAATACAGGCAAACGTGAGGTGAGTCTGTATGGGTATGTATGATACCATTTACACAAGTTATGATTTGGGTCCTGGTGCTATCAGCAAGGAATTGCAGTGTAAAGATCTAGAATGCTGCATGTCTGAGTATTGGATCGATCCCGAAGGTAAACTATACGAGATTGATTACACTGGCACTCAAGATATGGTAGATAACCCCGAAGAAGATCGAGGGGAGATTTCTCTACCATGGACATGGGTTAGTAATGGAAACCACGGCAAAGTGAGACCCGTTTATCTAAGTAAGACCATTGATGTCTATCCGACACAATGGGATTGTAAGTATGCGCCATATCCAACCTTGCGAATATGTTTCAGACATGGTAAGATTGAATGGGTAGAAGACGTAACTTCACAACGCTTAGGCGAAACATATAACCCCACTAAAGTAGGAGCATCATTCTAATGGAGCATTTATTTGTCTTTGGATTTATTCTTCTACTAACGTGGGCAATGGAAACCACTTTCCCAACAGGCACTAAAGGTATCAAGAGGTATTGAAATGAAGAAGCAACTGATCGATAAGAATGGTAACACTTGGTCGTGGGATGAGACTCCTGAAACTATCAAAGCATTGAGGAAACTTCATGAGTCAAGCAAAGCAGTAAATGAAAAGAAAAACTCATGAAAAAATTTCTCCTGGGCATTTCTGCCCTATTATGCCTCAATCTGCCCGTAGAGGCAAAACCAACCAAGGGTTACTACACCATGGATGCTATGGGATGTATGATCCTCCGAGAATGCACCGAAGGCACTAAAGAAGTATTCTCTACACTTGATGTTGCTAGTGAATATGATAGTCCTGAAAAGTTTGATGTAATTACAGCAGAATTCAATTCTATGCTGTCATCACTCGATGACATTGGGGTGAAGGTATATCTTGCTGATGAAAAGTATTTCCCCCCTGGTCATCGTGGTGTATATCACACAGTCAGCAACAACTTCTTTCTCAACAAACGATTCATGCACCGTCCTAGTGTATTGATGAGTGTAATGAGGCACGAAGGATGGCACGCTGCTCAAGACTGCATGGCAGGCACTATTAAGAATAGTATGATTGCTATCATCATGCCCGAAGAATCGGTGCCCTCTATTTGGCGTGAGATCACCGAGAAGACCTATCCCAAGTCTGCTGTCCCCTGGGAAGCAGAGGCAACCTGGGCAGGGAAGACGGAAGGCATGACCATGAAGGCACTGTCAGCATGTGCAAACGGATCCATGTGGGAGGTTTACAAACCCACCCCTCTTACGCTAGAATGGTTGCGTAACAACGGATTCGTCAAGTGACCTACGAAGCAGAAGTACAGTTTAAGTTTGATGCAACATTCACCCCCACCTATGGATCATCCTCCTGGACTGATGATGATTTTATCCCTGAAGAGCATTATCTTATCACTGCACCAGCAGCAGACCTTAACTGTAAACAGTATTTCAAACTTTTTGAAAAGTTTCTCCTCTGTGTAGGAATGGATCCTGTTTCTATTCGCTCTGCTGCCATGTCATTGGTCTTCAATGATATGGTGCGAGAGGAAGATCAACGTAAGGTCTGTAAAGAGTATGAGTTGACCATGGACGAAGATCTTCATACGAAGTATGAAGAGTTTAAGAAACTAGAGGAGGCAATCGCTCATCATAGAGAGAATGTTATTGACAGCGCAAACGGAGTAGTCTGATGAAACTCTTTGATTATTGCTACTACGAAGACTTTGGGCATGAGTGGTATTTCCAACTGCTCCCAATCTCTACCAAGTTTGCTCTCATTGATATGTGTATTCAATGGGATGACTTTACTTCTCCCGAATGGTTTCCATTCCTAATCATTGGCATTGGTCCTCGTGACATTGGTTTTACATTCAGGTGGAGGAAGTTTGAAATTCGCTTTGATGTGCTGGATTTTGAACCACGCAACTTAGCAAAGTATCGTCGTTACAAATCAGGTGATTATCGATGACTGTACAAGAAAGAAAAGCATTAGAAGCACTTGATAAACTCTATGAAGAGAATGGCAATGCGATGACAAAACTTGCTAAATTTGAGATGACTGAAGAACAACAAGAACTGTATGACATTGTATCTGACTGGTGGGATGATGTATTCGTAGCAGCATCCTTCAAAGGTCGTGATGCATCACTGGTTGATCTAGTTAATGCTATAATTGATTGGAAAGATAAACCCCAACAATATCCTGTGGAGGGATTCAAATGAGTATTCCTTATTTCAAATCACAACATGACTGGGAAGCATTTACCCAAATCTTTGATAGTCAGTGGCATTGTAAGCGAGCACTGCTGAATCGTGTCAAGGATGACATGTTTCCTGGTTATGAGTGGCACACACTCACACCAAAGACCTTGGAAGTTATCAATGACATGGTGCAAACTATGTTGTATGATGTAGATCGTCAGTTCAAAGAAACCCACCAGGATTACAAAACTGATGATGATGACATGTTCATTCCGTATCGCTCATTCAAAGAGAATGTAAGCGAAGCACTCAAAGAAGCACTGAATAGTCAGAAAGATTGTCCTCCTTGTGACACTCTTACCTGTGCTGATCACTTGGGTGACGATTAGTTATAAATAAAACTGTAGCAAATCGTGTTGAGATTTCGTGGCAACCAAACGTATATCGCAGTTAGAAACTATTGCAGACGATCTGGTAACGGGAGAAGCAATTCTCCCTATTGTTATCTCAGATCCTCTGATTCCTAACCGCAAGGCAAAGATCAATCAACTTTTCCGTGGTCTATCTGCGGGATCTCAGACCAATCCAGGACTAGCATTTGACTTGGACAGAGACACTGGGATCTACCAATCTGCGGTCAACGAGATTGGTATGACGTTTGGATCTGCGGCGTTTTATAATACTAGAAGAGCAAACACCGATGGATCATCGACTCTGATTATCAGAGCAATCGACAGTGCATCAGCAACTTCTAGTATTGAATTGACACCACAGGGTAGTGGTTTCCTTACAGTTAATGGTCCTATCATTCAAACTGATGCTCAATTCTTCCTGCAAGGTGATCAAAACCCTGCTAAGAGAGCACAGATCAATGTAGATACAATCTCAGCACAGTCTGGCACACGTCGTTTCGATCTTCCCAACGTTGGCACTGCTACAAGCACAACGTTGCTCGCAAACGATACTTTCCAGACGATCACCAACAAAACGATCATCATCAAGGACGCAGAGTTACAGGTCACTGGATCTACTGCTACTGATAAGATCGCAAAGTTTGAGGTTGACTCGTGGGAGTCTCCTGGTCTGCACACCTATAAGTTGCCCGACTTTGGTGCAACTCTGACTCAATCCACACTGTTGGATGATGTCACTGAGCAGAATGTGTTTAACAAGAATATGGTTAATCCCACATTCTCTAACACACCTTCAGATGATGAGAATAATCCTACTCGTTATGCTATCTTTGATTCTTCAAATCTGACACAAGATAGAGCAGTAATCTTCCCCGACCTTAACATTACTTTGGTTGGTGAAGAGTCTGCACAAACCATTTATAATAAAGTATATCGTGGTGCAGTATTTAGTGATACTGATCCTAATGACGGCGATGGTAGAAAGATTGCTTTTGATCTATCTAACATTGAGGATAACCAAACATATAATTTTGGTTTCCCAAATAATGACCCTGCTGCCCCTCTAAATACATCAGGCACAAGCATCCTCGTCTCTGAGAGAAAAACACAAACTCTCTATAATAAGACGATGGAGTTGATGAAAATCAACAACCCCGATGATGTCAATGGTATTATTACTATTGATGCTTCAAACATTACTGGATCAGTTAATATCCAATTCCCCGACGCTGATGCAACGCTGCTGTCTACTAATAACATTAGTGACGTGGCAATTAGTTTCGGTGGTGCTCTCTCCGCTCCTGTGTTGGGTGGACAACTAAGACTTCAATCATTTTTCCAAGCAGGTTGGTAAGTAAACAATGACAGCAGGAAGACTCGCAGCTAATAAACCAGCAGCAACCACAAATACGGTGCTGTATAGGTGTCCTACTACTGTAACTGGCAGCACAGTTGTTAATGTGTGCAACCAGAGTGGTAGTGCAGCAACTTATCGTATGGCGCTTCGCAACTACGATCAAGTTCTGCATTTGAATGGACCTGAGTCTGCCAATGGCGGACAGGCATCCACATATAAATTCACCAAGGGAAATCCTATCAGTGCATATAAGATAGGTCTTAACCCTGGATATTCATATTCTGATGCTCTTCCTGGCACAGAGTTTACCACTACTAATGGCGCAACTGCCAAGATCCTTGATGTATTCATTGACATCTCGGACAAATACTATTATGCAATCGTTGCTGATGTTACTGGTGTTGCCATTGCTGCGGATTCTCTAGCAGGCACACTTCTTGGTGGTGAAACTGTAACGGGATCTACATCTGGTTTCACTGCTACTTACCGTGGTGGCGATGCAACTCAAGTGCAACTTGGTATTGCTGAAGCAAATAGCACTACAACATCGGTTAAGGTCTCTCGCAACACAGGTCTTGGCGATGGTATGTATCTGACTATCGGTGCATCAGATGCTGGTGGTGAAATTGCCCAGATTGACGTTGGTGGTATTAACTTAACCGATAATACTCTGACTGTTACTCGTGGTGTCCTTGGCACAACTGCTGCTTCTATTTCCCCTGGTCAAGCAGTTAATGCTTGGTCATCTTCAGCAACTGTTTCTACTATTGATGAAGGTGCAACTTTTGTTGCAGGTGATGGCACACTCACTCTGCTTGATTCCACAGGTTTCATTTCAGGTGGTTTTGCAATCATCGATAATGAAATTGTTGAGATCACAGATGTGAATGGTAATGATCTTACACTTAATCGTGGTGTTTATGGCACTGCTGATGTTGACCATAACAATGGATCAACAGTCACTCTACTTCAGGACAACGGCACATATCTTTTGAATTATTTCACTGAAGGTGAAACAATCACTGGTGCAACTTCAAACGCATCGGCAGTATTGGCATTTGATACCACAACTACAGCAGATACTCAAACCAAATATCTGCTCTCCGAAACTCCTTCTAGCACTGATCACATCTTGCTTGGTAGTGTATTTTTTACTCCTGGTAGGACATATGTGTTTGATCTGACTGATGCAAGTAACACTAACTATCCTCTGAAATTCTCTGGTGACGATCCAGAAGGTGCTAATAGTGCTGGAGGCACTGGTACAGAATATACCCAAGGTGTAAGTAAAGTCGGCACAGCAGGCACGGCGGGTGCATATACTTCTATTGCTGTAGACGAAAACACCAATGTCAACCTCTTTGTATATGCAGATGGCACTCCTGCTGGTAGTACTACTGGAGTAGGTTTTTCAGCGTCTGTTGATAATGATCCTGTCTATAGTGATATCTTTATCTATGATGTTGGTGGTGAACCTCTGGTTGCTGCTGATACTTTTACTATCAATAATGTGACTCAAACCGTGCAGCAAGGGCAAATCACTGTGGGTCCTTATGGTTATGTGCAGGAGTGGTTCCCTGATAAAGCACACCTGAAAGTTGCTCTGGGTGAAGGATCTACCCCCTTTAGTGACGGGATTGTCTTCTACGATACCCCCACCCTCAATAATGGTGATCGCACTCAGGTTAAAGTTGTTGATGGTAAGATCCTCAGTATCAATAATGTCTCTGCTGCAGATGCAAACCGTGTGGTGGGCACTTATCCTAATTTGACTGCAAACTCTACCACGGGTAGTGGTGATCTTACAACTGCACGTTTCACTGTTGTTGTTGCTGCTGGTGGTGGTGCAACTGTTACCATTGTTGATGGTGGTGAGGACTTCCTGGTTGCTGATACCATTCAAATCAATGATGGTCAACTGGGTAATGGTGGCGCTGCTGCATTGACATTTGATGTTGCAACTATCTCCACAGGTGTTGCTGTTGATCAGACCGATCTGTATAGTGCAGAAGATTACCTCTTCTATGATAATCAAGTTGCTGCTAATGAGACAGATAAAAACTCTGCTATTGTAGTTGGTCCTGGTGAAAATCTGCTGGTATATTCCTCCACTGCAGATCTTAGTTATGTTGCCAATGGTTTTGAGTCTCCTTCAGATGACTTCCCTGTAGTCAATATGACAAAGATTTCTACTGATGACGGTGGCGGCGGTGGCGCTCCCGCTCCCTAATGACTAATAAATACTCAAGATAGAAGGATTCCAAGTAAATGGCACTTACTCGTCTTAAGAATATCATTACGTCGAGGACAGGACGTATTATCTACGTCAACCCTGATGACTTCGATGCATCGGACGCATATGACAACCGAGGTAACTCGGCGTTGCGTCCGTTTAAGACGTTGCAACGTGCATTCCTTGAGGTTGCTAGATTTTCGTATCGAGTCGGTCTGTCAAACGACGAATTTGACGCCTTCTCGATTTATTTGTATCCATCTGAATATGTAATTGATAACCGTCCTGGTCTTTCTGATTACAACCAGATCCAACCATTTAATGAAAACTCAAACTTTGATCTAACATCTCCAAGCAATGAACTTTATAAGTTTAATTCAACTCGCGGTGGTGTTATTGTCCCTCGTGGTGCTTCTGTTGTTGGTTCGGACTTACGTCGAACCAAGTTCATTCCGAAATACGTCCCTTATCCCACAGTACAGGGTAGTCTCGGCATTACTGCTGCTAATGAACCTGATCCTACTGCGATCTTTAGGGTAACTGGTGGTTGCTATTTCTGGCAGGCATCATTCTTTGATGGTGACACAACTGGTGTTTACTATCGTGACGATCTTTCGCAAATTGCTCCTAACTATTCTCACCATAAGGTGACATGTTTTGAGTATGCAAACAAGGCAGATCTTGAGTTGTATTACCAAAAGATCTCCAAAGGTTATGCTGTTATTCCTGATACCTCTGGCATCGTTGCACAAGACCAGTTGCAACCCAGGGTGGAAGAAAACAGAATTGTGGGTCCTATCTCGGACGAATTTGCAGTTTCCCAGATTATCCGCAATGGTCAAACCGCAACCGCCTTCACGGTGGACGAATTGGGCAATCCGAAGAATCATGGATTCTCCGTGGGTGTCGCTGTTAATATATCTGGTGTTACTGGTCCTACTGACCAAGATGCTCTCCTCTACAATGGATCATTCCTGGTAACGTCAGCACAGGGCAACCAATTCACTTACCAGATGTCTGCTGAACCATCAGGTAACGCACTTGGTAGTAACATTCTGGTGAAAGTTGAGATTGATACTGTTGACTCTGCGTCACCATATGTCTTCAACATGTCACTCAGATCGGTGTGGGGCATCAATGGTATGCACGCCGATGGTGCTGAGGCAACTGGTTTCAAATCGATGGTGGTTGCACAGTTTACTGGTATTTCACTACAAAAAGATGATAGAGCGTTTGTGTTGTATAACCAAACGACTGGTGCATATGAAGTCCAAGCAGCAGGATCTGGCGCACACATTAACGGTCTATGTAAGTATCGTAAGGGATGGCGTCATTGCCACATTAAAGCATCTAATGACGCATTCATTCAGGTTGTGTCGGTGTTTGCTGTGGGATTCGGTGATCACTTCTTCTCAGATAGTGGTGGTGACCTTTCAATTACCAACTCTAACTCCAACTTTGGTAACACATCTCTCCGATCCAAAGGTTTCAAGGCAAATGCCTTTACCAAGGATAAAGCAGGTCAAATCACTCACGTCATTCCACCTAAGTCGCTAGATGATGTTGATGAGATCTCTATCAACTGGGTGACGATTGATATTAACAAGACTCGTAGTGTTGCTGATCCTTCCAAACTCTTCCTGTATGGATATACAGTGGAGACAGGTAGACCACCAAGCAAAGTGCAAGGTTATACTGTTGGTGCAAGACGTGATGACGTTAATACACCTGACAGACTATATGTGCTTCTGCTTGCATCAGGTGCAACAGAACCTACCACACACTATGCAGAGATCAATCCTTCAGGTAAGCAAGTAACTGGCACTCGTGCTGGTGATGATGACTCACCTCTGAAGTGGGATAGTGTTAATAATGCATGGTATATTCAAGTAGATGCAAGTGCTAACACTATCTACACTACACTACAAGCAAACTCTCTTTATCAGAATCTCGGATTCACACCTACTACA